>Ga0207655_1003077_pt1 | contig 12686 bp, 10 predicted proteins | sample KBSM44metaG_FD_184398 | JGI IMG/M metagenome (GOLD analysis project Ga0207655, IMG submission 184398) | Miscanthus rhizosphere microbial communities from Kellogg Biological Station, Michigan, USA - KBS M4-4 metaG (SPAdes) (version 2) | ecosystem: Host-associated > Plants > Roots > Rhizosphere >...
TTGCGAATCCGGGCGATCTCCTTTTCCAGCGCCGCGATGTCCACGGCGCCCTGTTGCGCTTGCTCTGCGAGCAACTGGCGCTGCACCGGCTCGGGCAGAAACGCCAGCAGGCTCTTGGCCGATGCCCCCTGCATCATGGAATGCGCGCGGCCCTTGGTGAACGAGCAACGCAGCGAGCTGCTGCTCTCCTCCATGGCGATGCACACCATCTGGCCGTTGCTGTACACCAGCAGGCCAACACTTTCGCCCGTGCGTTCAGCCAGGGCACCGATCTCGTCGCGGCTCTGGCTGATCAGGTGGGACGTCTGATCGAAGCCCCAGGCCAGTTGCACCCCGGTCGCACCGGGTTCGTACAGCCCGGTGGTCATGTGCTCTTGCAGCAAGCCCCACTTCTTCAGCGACGCCAGATGCCGGTAGACCGTGCTCAGCGGCAGCTCAACCTGCGCGGCAATGCGCTTGGCCGCTATCGGTTGTCCGGCCTTGGCCACACAGGTCAGCACCTGCAGCACACGGTCGACGATGCCTGTGGTTCGTGGGTCGTTCATGACTGCACTATAAGAACAAATTCTCGATTCTGAAGGACGATTCTCACTGAGCGGGAAAAAAATCCCATACCGTCGACTGCAGTCTTCACCCAGACAGCCAAGGGATGCCTCACCGACCGCTCTAGATCCGAACTCTCATGATTTCCTGCAGGTCACAACTCCATGCCCTGCCCACCGACTTTCAGGAGACAGCCCATGCCCTACTCGACCTCTACGCTGCTGACACCTCTGCGCCGCGCCTGCCTGGCCGGGCTGTTGCTCGGCGCCCTGCCGATGGCCCATGCGGCCGACGTCCTGCTGGTGGGCAACAAGGCCGGCGCCAGTGTGTCGGCACTGGACATGGTCAACGGCAAGGAACTGTTGAAGCTGCCAGTCGGCACCGGCCCCCATGAGGTCATCGTCGCCGGCGACGGTCGGCTGGCGGTGGTGGGCAATTACGGCGCCCAGGGCAAGCCCAACAACAGCCTGAGCGTGATCGACTGGCCGACCCGCAAGGTGTTGCGCACCATCGACCTGGGCCAGGATTCGCGCCCCCACGGCATACGCTTCTTTCCCGACAACCAACGCATCGTGGTGACCACCGAAGACAGCGAACGCCTGCTGGTGGTCGACCTGGCCCAGGGCAAGGTGCTCGCGCGCATCGACGTTGGCGGTGGCCAGCCCCATATGGTGGTGCTGTCGGCAGACGCCAGCCGCGCCTACGTGACCCACGTCAAAGGCGGCAGCCTGTCGGTGGTCGACCTTGTACAGCACCGCAAGCTCGCCTCGGTGCCCACCGGCAACAGCACCGAGGGCATTGCCATCGAGCCGTCGGGCAAGCATGTGTGGGTGAGCAATCGTGAAGACGACGAGGTGGCGCTGGTCGATACCCAGACGCTGAAGGTGGTGGATCGGATCAAGACCGGCCGCTTCCCGATCCGCATCGTCATGACACCAGACGGCAAACATGCATTGGTCAGCTGCGCCAAATCTGCCGAGCTGTCGGTGATCGACGTGGCGAACAGGCGCGAGATCAAGCGTATCGATCTGGCCCGAAAAGGCGCGGTGTATCGCAAAACCTTGCTGGGCGCCGCAGCCCTGCCCATCGGCGCGGTGGTGGCGCCGGACGGCAAGCGTGCATACGTGGCCATCAGCGGCGGCGACGAGATTGCCGTGATCGACACTGCCACCTGGTCCGTGCAGGCGCGCTGGCCGGCAGGCCCTGAGCCGGATGCGCTGGCCATTATTCCGCAGGGTTGAGTGATCTTCCCAGGCGCTGCACAGCAGGGACGCTGGCTGTGCGCGTCGTCACCTTCGGCTTCGCGCACTGGCCAGACGGGAGCACGCGGTTGCGGGTCAGTGGTGGAGAATCTGTTGCAAGAAGGCTTTGGCCCGCTCAGATTTCGGGGCATTGAAGAAGTCTTCCGCCAGCGCATCCTCGATGATTTCTCCCGCATCCATGAACAGCACACGATCGGCCACCTTGCGCGCAAAACCCATCTCATGGGTCACGCAGAACATGGTCATGCCTTCACGGGCCAGCTCGGTCATCACAGCCAGCACTTCGGCCACCATCTCGGGATCCAGCGCTGAAGTCGGCTCGTCGAACAGCATGGCTTGTGGCTCCATCGCCAGCGCACGTGCGATCGCCACGCGTTGCTGCTGCCCTCCAGAGAGCTGAGCAGGGTACTTGTCACCGTGGGCGGCAAGACCGACCCGCTCCAGCAGCTCGCGGCCCTTGATCAGCGCAGCGGCCTTGCTCCGCTTGAGAATGCGGGTTTGTGGGATGGTCAGGTTGTCCATCACCGTGAGGTGAGGAAAAAGCTCGAACTGTTGGAAGACCATGCCCACCCGGCGACGCAGCAGCGGCAGATCGGTACCCTTGGCGCCCACGGAGATGCCATCGAAATGGATCTCGCCTTCATCGAAGGGCTCCAGCGCATTGATGCATTTGATCAACGTGGATTTCCCCGAACCGGAGGGGCCGCACACCACGATCACTTCACCTTTGGCCACTTGCGTGGTGCAGTTCTTCAGCACCTGAAAAGAGCCATAGAACTTGTTCACCTGATTGATGGCGATCATTTTTCAACGCCCTCCTTGAGCAGCTCCAGAAGAGTATTGGCAACCACCTGGGTGGCCTTGCGCAGGTCTTGCAGGGGGACGCGCTCGTCGGCGCGATGGCCGTTGGCTTCCAGCAACGTACGCGGGCCGGCACCGTACATGACGGTTGGAATACCCGCCTCGCTGTACAGGCGAGCGTCGGTGTACAGCGGCACGCCGATGGGTGTGACCGGCTCGCCGAACACTGCGCCCGCTTCACGGCACACCAACTCGGCCAGGCGCTCGCTGCCTGCCACCGGCACGAAAGGCCTCGCCAGCAGGATCCGCGAAACGTCGATGGTGATGCCTGGGAGCTGCGCGGCCACGGTCTGGATCAGATCGCGCAATTCGGTCTCCACCGCTTCGGGTGACTCCTCCGGCACGATACGGCGGTCCAGACGCAGGGTCAGGCGGTCGCCGACGACGTTGGTGTTGATGCCGCCTTCGATCAAGCCCACTACCAGCGTGGGATGGCTGATACCCAGGGTGGCCGAAGGGCGCTCGCGCAGGCTGTCGCGGTAGCGGTACAAGGCCTGCAGCAACGGCACGCTGGCCTCGATGGCATCCACGCCGGTATCGGGCATCGCCGCATGGGCAGATTTGCCAAGCAGGGTCAGCTCCAGGTGCAGACAGCCGTTGTGGGCGGTAATCACATGGTAGGAAAACGCCGCGCTGAGCACGTAGTCGGGCTTGCTCAGCCCAGCGCCCAGAATCCAGCCGGGGCCTGTGGCACCGCCGGTTTCCTCGTCGTAGGTAATGTGCAATTCGACACTGCCGGCCAGCGGTGTTTGCAGTGTTTTCAGCGCTGCCAGCGCGCAGGCATAGGTGGTGATGTCGGACTTGGACACCGCAGCGCCGCGACCGTAGAGCCAGCCTTCGCGAACCTCACCGCCATAGGGGTCGGCGCTCCAACCACGGCCGGGCGGCACCACATCGCCGTGGGCATTCAGGGCGATGGTGGGGCCAGGGCCAAACCGATGGCGCACGATCAGGTTGGTGGCGCTGAGCATCCCGGCCTCGGCCACCACTTCGGCTGGGGTGACATGCCGCTCGACCTCAAGACCCATGGCTTCGAGCAGGCGCGCCGTGGCTTCAGCATGAGGCGTGCAGTCGCCGGGCGGATTGTCCGACGGCGTACGCACCAAGGCTTGCAGCATTGCGGTTTGCGCAGTGAAGCCTTGGTCGATCCGAGCCGCGAGATGTTGCTTGAGGTCGTGCATGCACTTCGATCCCTGTCAGGCTGTGGCGCCGAAGCGCTCGATACGGAAGGCGGAAATGTCCAGTTCGGTCCGCCCGTTGACGATCAGTTCGGCCACCGTGTGCGCCACGATCGGCGCCAGGGTGTAGCCATTGGAGGTGACGGCGTTGAAGAAACCAGGTACGCCGGGGACTTCACCCAGAATGGGTGCGCCGTCGATGTTCACGTTCATGCCGGCCCAACTGCGCAGCATATGCAACCCGCGCAGGGCGGGCAGGACCCTGGCGGCGACCCACAGATTGCCCTCGATGCTGCTGCGCACGGCGTGGTTCAGGCGCATGGATGCATTGAAGCCGGCGCTCCAGCCGCCGCCGATCAGCAGGCCACCGTTGGCGCTCTGCTTGAGGCTCAGGTGACGGTCGGCATGGGCGATCAGGTGATCGACCAAGGGCGGAGCACGTTCAGTGACGATCATTTGCAAGGGCGCGCCCTTCACCGGAATGGCCACACCGAGCATGTCGCCAATGGTGCTGGACCAGGCGCCCGAGGCGTTGATCAAGCGCTTGGCTACGATAACGCCACGGCTGGAGGTCACGCGAAAACCGCCGTTGGCCAGTTTTTCGATGCCCTGCACATTGGTACCGCGCTGAAAGCGTGCGCCCTGCTCACGGGCCAGCGCGCCGACGGCATAGGTCGCGCGCAACGGGTTGATCTTGCCTTCCAGAGGGCAGAGTTCGGCACCGATCAGGTTATCGGCCAAGTGCGGCGAAAGCCGGCGCAGTTCGGCGCCATCGAGCATCTGCGCATCGATACCGTAGCTGCGTTCCAGGTGTACCTTCTGCTCGAGGAAGCGCAGGCCTGGTTCGTTCTCGGCAACCATCAGGCCGCCGGTGATCTTGATTTCCAGCGACTCGCCGCACGCCCGCTCCAGGTCTTGCCACAACTTGATGGACAGCGGCCCCAGCGGCAGAGTCTGCGCGGCGGGGCCACCGCCCGCCTGGGCCTTGGCGCCGAAGTCGAACGACAGCAATTGCACATGCAGACTGCCAGCATTGGCGCCCGACGCCTGCAGGTTGCTGTCATCACGGTCGATCACCAGCACTTGGGCACCCGCCTTGGCCAGGTAATAGCCCAGACAACTGCCCAGTACTCCGGCGCCAATCACCAGCACATCGGTATGCTGCTCGGTCAGCGGCGTGGTTTCCACCGGCCGGGCCAGGTTCGGTGTCATTGCGGGCAAGTGGCCGCCCCACTCGGGCTTCTCGAAGGTCAGGGCCGCAATGGGTACCGGCTTTGCCGGTGGACGTGGGGCGAAGCCGCTTTCCACCTGAGGAGCCCGGCCGCAGGTTTCCTCCAGCAGCTGGCAGGCGACGCCCGAACAATAGCGGCCCTGACAGCGCCCCATGCCCAGACGCGTGTTGCGCTTGAGGCTGGCAAGTGTGTCGTGCCCGTCGCCGACGGCCTTGCGCAAGGTGCCCAGGTCGACTTCTTCACAACGACAGATCGGAGTCGCATCGGCAAGGCCCGCCAGCTTTACCGGCGGCGCTTGGTACAGGCGCCACAACGCCGACTGGAACCGTTCGGCGCTGTGCAGCCGCCGCCGCGCCAAGGCCGCCTGACCTTCATCGCTGCCCAGTCCCAGTGCCTGGGCGACCGCCAGCCCGGCCAAGGTGCCGCGTGCCAGCGCCACCCGCGAGCCACCCAGATCGGCACCGTCGCCAATCACGTAAACACCGGCGATGCTGCTCGCGCCATCCTCGGCAGTACGCACCGCAGGCGTGCTGAAGGGTGTGGTACGCAGGTACTGCTCGCAGCCGAGCATCCGGGCCAGTTCCGTGGAAGGAATGAAGCCGTGTCCCAGGCACAACACATCGCATTCGATGCGTCGCTCGCTGCCGGGCACCGCTTTGCCGTTGATGTCCAGGCGGGCGACGGTCACCGCCTCTAGGCGTTCGTTGCCATGCGCTGCGATCACCGTTTGCCCCCAGCGCAGCGGCACCCCGGCGCGCTTCAGGCGGCTCAGGTACGCGGCGCCCTCGGCCAATAGGTCACTGCCTTCGCGCAGCAGGCCGAATAGCTCCCTCCACCGCTGCAAGGAAGGCGCCGGTGCCGACTCCAACACCTCGCACACTCCGGCTCCACCATTCAACAGCTCTGCCGCCAGCTGCAGATTCAAGGGGCCGTTACCGCTGATCACGGTGCGCTCGCCTGCAGCGACCTGGTAGGCCCGCGCCAGCGTCTGCCCGGCGCCTGTGGTCATGACCCCTGGCAGCGTCCAGCCAGGAAACGGTACCGGCCGCTCGTAGGCGCCCGGCGCGAGGATCAGCTGACGAGGCTCGAATACCCAGGCTTCACCGTCTACCAGCGCGGCAATCTCGTTGACGCCGAAGGCGCCCCATACGCTGGCGCCCTGACGGATTTGCACGCCGGCCGCCCTGGCTGCGGCTACCAATGCCAGCCCTTTGGCGAACTGCGCGGCCGGGGCACGTTTGAAGCCGTGGGACGGTGCCAAGGGCTTGTAGAACTGCCCGCCACTTTGTGGGCGCTCGTCCAGCACCAGTACCTTGGCACCCCGCTGCGCGGCGGCCAGTGCAGCCGACAAACCGCCAGGGCCGGCGCCGACCACCAGTACATCCGGGCGCTCTACTGCCGGCTCATGACCTTGGGGTGTCGGCGCCAGGGGCGTCAGTTGTGCCTGGGCTGGCAAGCCACTGCTGACCTGCATCCCATCGCTGACCTTGACCAGACAACTGCGCTGTCCACCCTGCCCGTCCACTTCGACGGCGCATTCGAAACACGCGCCCATCCCGCAATACAGACCGCGCCGACCGCTGTAGCGGGTCTGCCGCACGCCCACGATGTGCGCCCGAGCCAGCGCCGCGGCAATGGTTTCGCCCGCCAGTGCTGAGACCGGCTGCCCGTCGTATTCGAAGGTAACGGCAGCGGCGATGCTTTCGATTGCGGGATGGATAAGACGCATCAGAAAAGATCCAGAGGTTGTTGCATACCGATTGTATACGTATACAATCGGTATGCAACAACCTTCGAGAATCTGCGATGACACATTTCCGCGGTACCTACACAGTCCTGATCACACCTTTCACGGCCGACGGCAGCGCGGTTGACGTTGCTGCTCTGGAACGCCTGGTGGAATGGCAGATAACCGAAGGCATCCACGGCCTGATTCCGTTGGGGAGCACGGGCGAGTTTCTGTCGATGACCCGCGAAGAGCGGCAATTGGTCACCGAAACAGTAATTCGCACCGCCAACGGGCGTGTTCCGGTCCTGATCGGCACCGGCGCCGAATGGACCCGCGATTGCGTCGAGCTGAGCCTGGAAGCGCAGTCGATGGGCGCCGATGGGGTCATGATCATCCCGCCTTTCTATAGCTGTCCCAACGAGGACGAGCTGTTCGCTCACTACCGCGCAGTGGGTGAAGCAATCGACATACCAATCATGATCTACAACAACCCGGCGACCGCGAACGTCGACCTGATTCCCAGCACGGTAGCGCGCCTGGCGCAGATCGACACCGTGAACTACATCAAGGAGTCCACCCTGGAAGTCACCCGGGTACGCGACATCATCGAACTGTGCGGCGAACGCATGAACGTGTTCGCCGGCATTCTGGGCTACGAGTCGTTCTGGCTCGGTGCTTGCGGCTGGATCGCGGTGACGTCCAACCTGCTGCCCAAACTCTCCGCGCAAATGTTCGAAGCCGCCGTGGACCGCGGTAATCGCGACGAAGCGCTGGCCATCTACAAGAAAATCCTGCCCATCGTGCGTGCCGTAGGCGGCCCGCACTATGTGGCAGCCAGCAAAGCCGGGCTGGACATGCTCGGACTCGCAGTCGGCGACCCGCGCGCGCCACGTTTGCCTTTGGCACTGCCGCAACAACACGCCTTGCGCGCCGCCCTGGAAGAACTTCAGGTCATCGGCAGCCTGCGTGGCTGATCAATCCTTCGCCGACTAGAGAGCACGTCCATGAGAGCACCCCTGCGCAGCCTTTTAACCCTCGGCCTGCTGGCCACCTTCGCGGCAGCCCCGGCCTTTGCCGCCGACTGCACCGCCCCGACGGGACTGACCCTGATCAACCCCGGCCACCTGGTGATGTCGACCAACCCAACCTTGCCACCCTTGCAGTTCGTCGACAGCAGCGGCGAGCTCAAGGGCATGCGCATCGAGCTGGGCGCGGAAATCGCCAAGCGCCTGTGCCTGCAGCCCGACTACGTGCGTATCGAATTCTCGGCCATGGTGCCGGGCCTACAGGGAGGCCGCTGGGACATGATCAATACCGGCATTTTCTTCACCCCCGAGCGAGCCAGGATCATGTGGATGATCCCTTACGAGAACCAGGCCGTCAGCCTGTCGGCACTCCCGGACAATCCCGGCAAGATCAGCCGTCTGGAAGATCTCGCCGGCCAGAGCGTGGGCGTGGAGATTGGTGGCTTCGAGGAAAACGCTGCCAAGAAAGCCAGCGCCGAACTGGTTGCCAAGGGCCTCAAGCCTATCGATATCCGTACCTTCGATAACTTCTCCATCGCCTTCCAGGCCCTGCGCGCCGGCCAGGTTCAAGCGGTGGTCAGCCTGGACTCGGTCGCCGTGGAGTATCAGAACCAAGGCAAATTCAAACAGGTGATCGCCGGACTGGAACCGACCCCGGTCGCCATCGCCTTCAAGGACCGCGCCCTGGCCGATGCCGCCGCCAAGGTGCTCAACGACATGCGCGCCGATGGCAGCCTGGAGGCCTTGTTCAAGCGCTACGGCGCCCAGAGCACGTCCGGCGATTTCACCGTCAAGGGCCCGACCACCTGAACGTCCGCCACTCAAAGGAGGCATGACTGATGAATCAAGGCTGGAGCTGGACCGGGTACTTCGACTACCTCTTCAATCATTTCTTGATGATGGGGGCGTTCTACACCGTCTGCCTGACTCTGGCCGGGATGCTGGGCGGCCTTGTGCTGGGTGCGCTGCTGACCTTCGCGCGGATGTCGCCCAGGGTCTGGTTGTCGACCCCGGCGCGCCTGTACATCTGGATCTTCCGCGGCACGCCGTTGCTGGTCCAACTCATCATCATCTATACCGGCCTGCCCCAACTGGGGCTGCGCTTCAGCGTACTCGAAGCGGTGGTGCTGGGGCTGGTGATCAACGAAGCGGCGTACCTGGCCGAAATCATCCGCGGTGGCGTCCAGGCCATCCCGCCGGGGCAAATCAATGCGGCCAAGGCACTGGGCTTCCGCGGCCTGGGCGTACTGCGCTACGTGGTGTTCCCGCAGACCATGCGCCTGATCGTGCCGACCCTGGGCAACAGCTTCAATGGCCTGCTCAAGACCACCTCGATCGCGTCGGTGATTTCCATGGAGGAGTTGCTGCGCCGCACGCAGATGCTCATTCAGGAGAAATTCATGGTGCTGGAATTGTTCATGGTGGCGGCCACCTATTACCTGATCCTCACCACCCTGTGGGATTTCGTCCAACGGCGCATCGAGCGTCATTACGCAACCGCCTACCTTGTCGATCGCGGCAGCAATAAAAATGTGCCTGCGCTCGACACACCTGCTGCCTTACCCACCACCGCCAAGGAGAGTCGCTGAATGCAACGCTTCGACCTGATTGTCAGCAACGCCGATATCGTCACGGTAGGCGGTCGCTTCAACGCCGACATAGGCGTTCGCGACGGTCGTATCGCGACCTTGGCCCACGGCTTGGATCCTGCCTTGGCCGACCAGGTGATCGATGCTGCCGGGCGCATGGTCACCCCGGGTGGCGTAGACGCCCACTGTCATCTGGATCAAGCATCCGACGATGGCTCCAAAGGCTCGGATGACTTCCTCACCGGCACCCGCTCGGCAGCCTGCGGTGGCACCACCACGGTGATTCCGTTCGCCATGCAGTTCAAGGGACAAAGCCTGGACGAAGCAGTGGCCGACTACCACCGACGTGCCGAGGGTCAGGCCAGCATCGACTACGCCTTTCACCTGATCATCAGCGACGCTTCTCCCGCTGTGGTCAAGGAACAACTGCCGCGCATGGTCGAGGCGGGTTACACCTCGTTCAAGATCTACATGACGTATGAATCGCTGAAGCTGTCAGACCGTGAAATCCTCGATGTACTCGACGCGGCTCGCACGCTGGGTGCCTTGAGCATGATCCATGCGGAAAACGACGACTGCATCGCCTGGCTCACCGAGCGCCTGCTGGCTCAAGGCAAGACTGCCCCGCGCTACCATGCGCTGGCCCATTCCGCGATTGGCGAGCGTGAGGCGACCCACCGGGCTATCTCCCTGTCCGAACTGGTAGACGTCCCCATCCTGCTGGTGCATGTCTCCAGCCGCGCGGCAGTGGAGCAGATTCACTGGGCGCGCGGCCAAGGTTTCAACATCTTCTCGGAGACCTGCCCGCAGTATCTATTTCTGACGGCCGAAGACCTGGGCATAGGTGACGATTTCCATGGTGCCAAGTGCATCTGCAGCCCGCCCCCACGAGATGCAGATAGCCAGAAGGCCATCTGGAATGGGCTGGCCAACGGTACGTTCACGATCTTCTCCTCGGACCACTCCCCCTATAACTTCGACGATCCGCAGGGCAAGAAGCTGCACGGCGAAGATGCCTCCTTCGACCGTATTCCCAACGGCATCCCGGGTTTGGAAACCCGCTTGCCGCTGCTGATGAGCGAAGGTGTATTGGGCGGACGCATCAGCGCCGAGCGTTTCGTGGAACTCACGGCCACGGCTCCGGCACGCCTGTACGGGCTGTATCCCCAGAAAGGCACCATCGCCGTGGGCGCCGATGCCGATCTGGTGATCTGGGACAACGACCTGGATAAGACCCTTCGCCATGTCGACCTGCATAGCGCGGCAGATTACACTCCGTACGAAGGCTTCAAGCTCAAGGCATGGCCGGCATGGACCTTGTCGCGTGGCAAGCCGGTGTGGGCCCACGGTGCCTATTGCGGCACCGCCGGAGCGGGGCGTTTCCTCCCATGCGCAGCGCCCTTCCCTGCGCAGAAATGACCGGGCTGCACTCATTCATTACGGATTCAACACTTTCATGTCGGACAACCAAGACAAAGCGCTCGCCGCGATCATGGCGGCCACCCCGCTCTCCCTGAAATCTTCCAGCCTGGCGGAGCAGATCTACACACTGCTGCGTCAGTTGATCCTGGAACGCAAGATCCCGGGCAGCAGCGAGATGTCTGAATCCCGGTTGGCGGATGAGCTCAAGGTTTCCCGTACACCCATGCGTGAAGCCTTGGTACGCCTGGCCGGCGAGGGCCTGCTGGTACGCCGCGGCGCCCGCTCGTTTGCCGTTCGCGCGGTGGATACCAAGGAATACTTCGACAGCATGACCCTGCGCGAAATGCTCGAGTGCGAAGCCATCGTCAAGGCTGCCGGACGGATCGACCAAGCTCAACTGGAAGTCTTCGCGGCGGAACTGCAGGAACTGGACCAAGGCGAGCACGACGAGAACGACTACTGGCTGTTCGACGATCGCCTGCACAATTTCATTGCCGAAGCCTCCGGCAATACGGTGCTGGTAAAGTTGCTCGCCCAACTGCGCGCCAACTCCCGCCTTTTCCGCCTGCACAGCCCCCTGCATCGGCAGAAGGAAAACCATAGCGAGCATTCGGCCGTGCTCGATGCGTTGCGCCAGCAGGATACCGAGGCCGGGGTATTGGCGATGCGACAGCACATCCAGAACCTGCGCAATGAAGTGCTCAAAGCCCTTTCAGAGTAATCCAGACCCCTCTATACCCGGCACCTGCGCAGAGGAGACATCCTTCGCGCCAGTCACATCCGGGCATTCAACAGCGTCGAATTCCATGGGATAGTGGCCGTCTTCCTCACCATCTGAAGACCCTGCCCCATGGCCACCAAGCACCCACTTGAACCGCTGGCTCGACGCTTCCTCGGCAAACACCCCCATCAGCTCGAACCCGAAGAAATCCATGTGCTGGAGCAGATGAGAAAGCGACTGCCCGTCAGCCGCGATGCCGGTGACGCCTCTGACGAGGTAGCCACCTTCGGTGAACGGCTGTCCGACCGGGTAGCCGCAATCGGTGGTTCATGGGCCTTCATCATCGCTTTCACCATCATCCTGCTGGGCTGGATGCTGCTCAACACCGATGTGCTCGATCACTTCGGCCTGGCGTTCGACCCCTACCCGTACATTTTCCTCAACCTGATGCTGTCTACCGTCGCAGCCATTCAGGCGCCGGTGATCATGATGAGCCAGAACCGCCAGTCAGCCAAAGACCGCCTGGCCGCGAGCCTGGACTTCGAGGTGAACCTGCGCGCGGAACTGGAGATCATGCGACTGCATGAAAAGATCGATAAGGAGATCGTCGAGCGGTTGGATCGGATTTTGGCCAAGGTGGAGCCTGAGGGGACGGTGTGAGAAGGCTTGCGGAAAACCCAACCTCCAACTGGCCGCATAACCGTCTGTGCTCATGCCATTGGAGAAAAAGGGTCGCGATGAACGAAAAAGCCAGGCGCGCAAGCGACCTGACTTTTTTGCTTTACACGGTTGGCTACCTCGCATCAGTTCAGCCCAGGCACCCCGGCCCGCGTCACATGCTTCACCGCCTGATACGCCGCCAGCCCCCAGGGGCCGAGTTCGCGCCCAATGCCACTGCCCTTGCTGCCACCCCACGACGTTTCGACGAACACCGCTTGAATCGAGTTGATCCACACGTGCCCGACCTCAAGCGCATCAGCCACCCGCTCGGCGCGGGCGATATCGCGGCTGGCTACCGTGGCCACCAGGCCGAAGCGGCTGTCGTTGGCACGATCGATCGCCTCTTGTTCACGGCTGAAACGCTGAGTACACAGCACCGGGCCGAAGATTTCTTCATTCCACAA
>Ga0207655_1003082_pt1 | contig 12678 bp, 17 predicted proteins | sample KBSM44metaG_FD_184398 | JGI IMG/M metagenome (GOLD analysis project Ga0207655, IMG submission 184398) | Miscanthus rhizosphere microbial communities from Kellogg Biological Station, Michigan, USA - KBS M4-4 metaG (SPAdes) (version 2) | ecosystem: Host-associated > Plants > Roots > Rhizosphere >...
AATCAACGATGTATAAAATTATGTATAAACGATAAATATCAAAATCGAACGAGCCCTTTATACACAAGGGCTCGTTTTTGTCGTGTGTTCTGGAAAGAGTTGTTATGTAAACTTAGATTGTATATGATATTCATAGTTATAATTGCTTAAAGGCGGCGATATTCTATGAAAGATAACTTGATAAAGAAAATATATGAACAAGGCTATCCTGATGAAAAAACTGCACCTTTAGTATCTCTCGAAGAGTTTTTTGAGGGAAATGATGACGAAGGTTCTATTGGTTGTAACCTTATGGAGCATCCAGGTATTGATACTTTTTATTCTGTTTTACTTGAGATTAAAGATAAGCCAAATGTACAAGATGTACTTGTTGAAATTATGGAAGTTGAAGACGAGGAATATTGGCCATTTTCGGAAAGAGTATATATCCTATCGAACGCTAATCTAAAAGAAGTAGAGGAATGGGTTGAAATTTTAGAACCTGACGAGATCGAACAAGGTTATATGTTTGGTAAACCGCCTATTGCTCCGGAGTTGTATCCTAATCATAAAGTGTTTGGAGTTTGGTGGGATTGAAAAAAAGAGTCCTTGTATAGTCTTATACAGGGACTCTTTTTTCTACCGATAATCTGGATTATGGTGCGACAAGAAGTCGCTTTTATATAGTGTGGCTCACGCCACTGGTTTAGACGCAAAAACTATCCCCGTCCAAAACTGCGGGTCTGGTAACGGACTCGTGGGTTGCATGCGGAAATGCGGAAACAGAGAGTCAGTGCACGGCTCGGAACACTGCTAGGGGAAGATGAGTATGGTGAACATTAGTGAAGGTTTGTAAGCTTCGTAAGGATTAGCTGAGGATAGTGCACAGATTTACCTGAGTATTGGCAAGAGGAAAAGCAGATTCATAAAGCTGCTGTGACGCGTCCCGTATCTTGTCCGGAGTAAAGAACCCACCTAACCTCGTCGTATCTATAAGATGCGAAACTTGGTAAGCCCTTTGTCATCTGTGTAAACAGTAGGATGACTGCAAAGTCAAACGATGTGGCAGAGGGTAAAGGATACGAGAGAAAGCAAATGCCATTATCTCGAAAGAGGACAGGAAAGCAGGAAACTGTATAACTGAATGGATACTATCGTCCTTAGAGACAAATCCATGATAGGCCCGAAAGGGAGCTGACTTCTCGTTGGTCTCTCGTAGGAACATAAGGTTGTGGCTATCTTCTGACGAAAGAAACGTACTGTTATGTATACCTCCATTTGGAGCGTCGGCGTACGTTTTACTTACCTATATGGTGTGTGATGAGGATACGACAGCAAATGGACCTGTAATGGGAGGCTTGAGCCGTATGAGTTGAAAGGCTCACGTACGGTTCTTAGGGGAGTTAGGGGCAGCAATGTCCCTCGCTTACCCGACTTAAGTGCAGCTATATGCAGTTATCCACTACTTTACCATAATATGTTAGACTTGTAGTAAACGGTGGTGGGACGATGAGTAATGATAAAGAAAAGCCAGAAAGAATGAGAGAAAATTTAAAACAAGCAGAAATAAAAAGAAACCCAACTGGAAATCTTAATGACGCTTTCAATCGAAATGAAGCTGGAAACCTTTCTGGTTTAGCAGGTAGCTTAGGATGGAAAGGTCTTGGTGTGCTCATTCTTGTAATTGTTATAGGCTTCATAGTCGCATCTATATTTTTAAGGTAATACAAACGATTTCTAAAAGAGGAACAGCTGATTAGCTGTTCCTCTTTTAGATTAGTACCGATAAATGGTTTTATGTTAACTAGATTTGTATATCATATACAGGTTAAAAATTGAAAAAACTCCATAGGCGGATGGGAGTTTTTTCTCTTATACATATCAATACTTTTCTGCCGATGCTTGGGAACATCTTGAGTAGTTTTTCTATAAATTTAAACTTTATAATCATAAAGGAAACCAATACTTTTTCAAAATGGTGACTTTGTCTAGGACAAGTATATATAAAGTGCATATACTGTATTAGTCTATCACCTTTACTATCTAGTAAGAGTAGTTATGGTAAACAAATCATCCTTTTTTCGACAAGGCACGTATGATTTAAACAGCAAAACCTATTTCTTGGGGCAAAGTAGGTTTTCTGTTTACATAGTTCAAAAAATGCTTATGCTAAAAGTTTTCTCTTTGCAGTGGGGTTCCTGAAAAATCCATTATATTAACTACCTTTGTATATTGTATACATTCTAAAAAGAAAAAAACTACTGGGTTTATCAGTAGTTTTGTCTTAATTAGTAGTCGTAACCATCAGTATAGAATTCATCCCGTGGGTAGCAACGACGAACCCATCTGCATTCTTGAACCCAACGACAACGAGGAGGACGAGGATGGTGATAAGGCTGTTGATGGTATTGAGGCTGTTGTTGTCTGTAAAAAGAATCATATAGGTAAAAACGTTGTAAATCGTTAGGATTTACTTCAGTTTGATAATAGTTATACAAAGTAATCTCTCCCTTGATTTTCTCCAACACACTATATGTTCATTTAAGGATTTGATATGGACTTATAACTAGGAAAACGGGCCTGTTTTTAGGTATTCAAACTAAATTTAGCTTTAGCTCTGTATTTTTTATTAGGTTAATGCCGGTAACACTGATTATGTTAACTAACGTTGTATACGATATACAGCATAAAAACAAAAAAAGCTACCAGCTCAGAAGTAGCTTTTTTTGTTTATTGAAAGGTAGTCGTAAAGTGATGATCCAACTCATCTTGAATAGTTTGCTCAATATATTGAACATTATTCATTTAGACTTTTAGAATTAGATCCTAAGTTTAATAAGCTTAATATAATAGTGATTACACCAAGTATCACACTTGACCAAACTTCTCCGTCTGTTAATGAATAGATAAAAGGAAAAATTACAAACCAAATACCAGTAATCAATGAAACCCAGTTCTGCCATGAAGTCCAACCATGTTTGTTACAGACCCACAATGATACGATAATCTGAATGATTCCAAAGATTATACTTGACCACAAAGCTCCTGATTGATTTGAAAAACCAATAACCCAAGGTGCGAGAATAAACCAGGCACCAATTAATGCAATTAAAATACTCCTTGTTTCCACAATTATGCCTCCTTAAAGTTAATGCAATACTTAAGATTTCATTATTGAATTATATGCTTGGAAATTATTAAGGTTAATTAAATCAATTAAAATGGGATTATATGATTGTTTTGAGAAAAAAGAGAAGATTTATAGCTGCTGATTAAACTGGATAGCTCTTACTTTGTTTTATGAATACCTATAAAATCCATTATGTTAACTAAAGCTGTATATCATATACAGCTTAAAAACAGAAAAACTCCCCCAATGCGTTAAGGAAGTTTTCTGTGTGAAATTCGAATAAGAAAGTCCGTAGATGCCTCACGGCATCTTGTATAGTTTGCTCAAGAAATAAAATTTTATTCTTAATAGGCAAGTTACTTAAAGGAAAATAAAGGAATATGGTGCAGTTCGAATAATTTTCGTCTCACACTTAGAATCCTTTTAACTTTATTTTTTACCTTCATCATTTACAAAGTCAAAAAAAGAAAAAACAATCTGTATTGGAAGACAGATTGTTTTTTCTTTTAAACTAGAGATGGCTTTATCGAAGTGGCATTCCTAGAGCCTTCTCTAATACTATTCAAAACCTTTTCAGATAATGAATTCCAATAAAGTCCAAAGCACTAGACATATATATAATGTACATCTAAAAACCAGAAAAGCTCCCAGGCGGCAGGGAGTTTTTCTGGTTTTTAACAACTGTAAAGCCGTTAGGAAGGATAACTGATTTACTGGGATTCAATGGGATGGTTCATTCATTCTATGTAAAGTAATCTAAAGGGTTTATATATATCTACAAAAATCTTGTTATTTCTATCAGTGTAGAGTATGGGCGAGCATTTTACCTTTTTATACATATCTTAAAAGTATTAAGCATGTAGGGGGTGGAAATATGGGCTTTGGAGGTTATGGCGGCGGTTACGGCTATGGCGGAGGCGGCTGTGGTGGCGGCTTTGCCTTAATCATTGTACTATTCATTTTATTAATCATTATTGGCGCTTCTTGTTTTGGCGGAGGCTTTGGTGGCGGTTGCTAATAATTAAAGATCATCTTTCTTTTAATTATTATTTACCCTTATTTCCCGATTTAAAAAGTTAGCTTTATGCTAGCTTTTTTATACATATCAATAGCAGGTACATTATATTAACTAAACATTTATACCATATACAGTTTAAAAAAAGAAAAACCAACCTTTAGGAATCAAAGATTGGTTTTTCTTTTCCCATAAGGGTGGAGAATGATATTTAGGTTTTATTTTCCCAATCTTAAACATTCGTCAATATATTATGTTAATAGCTATTCAAAATGCTTCATTAACATTCACGAACAAATACCGAAACACCAAATACACCTAATCTTTCACTAAATACTTGTTCAAATCCGTTATCAAGTAAGCACTTTACTGCAATTCTATAACTGTCACCTGTTTGTAATAAACGTTGACATGGTCTAGCGCTTCCAATAATAGTTGTTTTTACAATTGTACGTGGTGCTCGTATAACTAAAGGATTTCGCTGCCAAAGGATAGTTACAATGTCAGGAGGTTGAGGGATAGATACATCACCAGTACCGGTATAATTACTTTTACTAAAATCACTCATGCTAATCACCTCTTTTCTTCTCTGTATTAGATGAAAATAAAAGGGGGTTGCTTGTACAAATTTTTAAATAGCTCTGTATAGAAAATACAGTCAAAAAAAGCAAAGAGTTATCTGCTAAGCTTATAAACTTTTTAACTACCTCTACCAATTATCAAAAAGGTATTTATTGAAGCCCTTGAAATACGAATTACTCGTCCTCCATTTCCTCTTCTAAATTAAATTCTTTTAGTTTGTTTTTTCCACCCCTGCTGGAAACTTGGCCTTCCAGATTTGCATTTTGCCCACCTTGATTTGCTAGATTATTGTGAATGTTAATATTAAAACAAATCTTCTCATGTTCTTTATTTTTTTTATGACCATTGTTATTTCCGTATTGGGGATATGATTTATCTACATAATAGCTATCATCTTCAGGGTTATAGTCCCAATAATCCTTTTTTATTGTAATTACTTATCTTTCTATTCTTTCTCTATTAATATACTCATTAACTGAAAAGGTGTTTGTGTGCTTGTCCTACTATTTTAAAGTTTTCATTGATGAAATTCTTAGGTATACAATGTAAAGGGCTTTACTACTGAAAGGAGACATTATGTTAACTAAGGTTGTATAGGATATACAGTCTGAAAACAAGAAAAGCCACTGAACCTAATCAGTAGCTTTTTCTTTCCTCTTAAGGAATGGAGAGTTATCTTATGATGCCTCACCGCGTCTTGTGTACTTGGCTCTAAAACAATTAGAAGGGTGTTAATTTATAATATGCAAAGTAAGAATAAAGGTGAGGACAAGCGCTTGTTTTATGTGAAAATTGTTCTATTTTTGTATCTTTTTCTTATAAAATTTATTATATTAACTAAAGTTATATACGATATACAGTTTAAAAATAGAAAAAGACTACTGAAAGGTGGAAAAATATTTTAAAGAAAAAATAGATGATGAAGTTAATCATCCTGGATAGTTTGCTCTATTTACAATGATATCTTCATAAAAAGTAAATTCTGTCTCTTTCTAGATATATAAAGGATAGTCTAAACGGGATCTGTATTATAACCAACGAAAATAGCTAAACTTCCTGTTCGTGTATCTGCCCATGTAGCGATATATCCACCTGGTGCAACACTTTCAACATCGATATAGTCACCAATGAGGGGTGCAGGAGTAGTACTGGTTCCGTTAGGATTAAAAGAGGTTGTCGTTACTCTTTGATTGGTGAAGGTGTTACCACCATTTATTGAACGAGCACTAAATACATCCAGGTTAAAGTTATCCAATCGATTTGTATAATAGACAACATTTACAACACCTAGAAGTGGATCGACATCAATAGCAGGAAAAAAGTTTTGTGAGCCTGGGGGGGCTCCTGTAATAGAAACTGGAGCACTCCAGGTTGCTCCCCTATCAACGGATTTTGATAGAAAAACATCTGAATAACCTAATCGATAATCTTGCCAAACGGCATAGATAGTCCCATTATTCGGACCACCTGATCTATCTGTGGCCAGATTTGCAAAGGTTAAAACTCGAAACCCGTATCCTGGAACTGGTAAAACTGTGGGAACAAGGACAACATTTGAGATAACAATAGGTGTGGCGTCATATGTTGTACCCCCATCAAATGAACGTCGCAGATAAAATGTAGACCCTTGATTGGTAGTAATCCAACCAGCATACACAATACCTGTTAGTCCTACAGTCACATCAGGGCGTTCCACTTGGTCATTTTCATTGGAAAGCAATGTCGTTTGTGGAAAAGTATTTCCACCATCAGTTGAGCGACTTAAAAAAGCAGTGGATCCACTAGCATTTAGAACATTAAATTGATGATTATAAGTTACGTAAATATTACCCAAGTAAGGACTAGCTTGAGAATTATCAACGGCTAGATTGGTTTCATCGTTATTAATATACGTACCATAACCAGGATTTACGATAACAGGTGTATTAAATGTTTGACCATTGTCGGTTGATACATAAGCAACTGTGGTACCACTTTCAGCTCCTGGAAATACATGTGCGGTGACAATAAAAGTACTAGGAAATTTATAAGCCACAGCTGCAGCCTCTGCACCCGTAAAGCCGGTCGGAAGGGGGAGGAGAGTAGTAGTCCACAGTGCTCCCCCATCTAATGATCGATAAAGGCCTGTGCGTGGAGAACCTGTTGTAATATCAGTAGCAACAGCCACCATTATATTAGTTTGCAACAAATTAACAGCTATGTAAGGTTCAAATTTGGGATTTCCACTCGGTGTTACTTGAAAGTTTATAGCCGGCATATTTTGTTCACATCCTTTTTCATAATAGTCCTTTTATACTATGCGGATACTATGCAAAAATGATTTTTTTCCGAAATTATTATTTACAGGGGAATAGTTCAGTAAGATAATAACTTATTACTGCCCAGAAAATTCATTATGTTAACTAATATTCCTCTAAATTAAGTTCGAAAATAAGCTGGTAATTACGGTCAGTTAAGTCGATTTCAATGATTTGAAAATCTTCTCCGTACCAATCCGTTTTAGTAATAATTAATTTGGCCGTAATGAAATAAAATTCATCCGAAAAATGAGGACGGAACTTATTTCCTACCTCTTTCCCTACTGCCTTGTGCTTTTTGAATTCCCGCAAGTACAATTCCACATAAAATGGATGGTCTCTCCAAAAAGATCTAGCGTTCTTTTCAACATGTGATTGGATATAGGTATCACGCTCTTTAGTACTCATTTCCCTTATATCGCGAGGGTAGTCTAAAATGTGATCCTCGATAAATGATCTCTTTTCATCATGAAAGAAATCACCATACAGCCCTTCAATCGAAAAATCATCAATATGCGCTCTAATACCAAAATCCTCTTGTTCTTCTAATTCTCGGTTAACAAGAATAGTAAGTACTTCTTTTTCATTCTCAGCTTTAGCAACAGCAAAAAAAGACATACCTGCACTGATAGCAAATAATTTGGTCACATCGTGCCCCTCCCGAGATTTTAATTTGTTAATCTTTCCTATGATATTCAAGATTTCTGTTATAGGTAATTAATAACTAAATAACCTTTTTAACTTTGGTTATTGACTATGGTAATTATATCCTTTAATAGTTTAATCAGCACTCATTCTAGGAGGAAGCTTAATATGCCTAAAACAACGCTTGGATTTAAGCGTTTAAATGCTGATATACCAGAAGAATTGTTTAAGGAATTCGCTAAGAGATGTATTGAAGAAGGTGTAAGCAAAAAAGATTTTCTTGTTCAACTTTTGGAGAAAGAACTCTTTAAAGATTCAAAAAAGCAGAAGAAAATAACAAAAAATAAAAGGGCACTTTCCCGGCAAGGAAAGCACCCCATGTAGAACTCGTAAGGACCTTTATTATAACATGGGTTGCCCTCAAAAAACAGGAGGGTCTTATCATGGATCAAACTGAAAAGTTATTGATGGGTATTGAAAATGTTTTAAGTGTAGCTTCTGGTTCAATACAAGAAGTAGATCGTCTTAAACGTGTTGAAGAATAATGTCAGGTGCTTAAAGAAAAAATTTTTAAAAAATAACTTACGTCATCTGAACAAGATAGTTTTGCTCTTGCACTTGATGCCATTCTTTTAAAGAAATGTAAGGTGTTTTGTTCAAAGAAGAGAACACAATTAAGACTCGGAGACGCAGCATTCTACAAAAATTAAATGTTTCTTCGATGAAAGAAGCAATCGATTTTTATAAAAAAACTATCCGGACTTCTACTCAAAACTTCACGAATTATCATCAAGAAATCTTTCAAAAACTCGTTAAAACTTCATAAAAGTTGAGGGGACCTTGAGTGGACAGTAGGTCAACATTTGCAAAAAGGTGTAAGATTTGATGTCGACACTAGGTCGACATTAGGTGCTTTTTTTACTTTTTAGGTCAACAGCAGGTCGACAGACTGGAAGTTTTCGTGGGGTCACTTTTTTGGAACTGAAAACGTTGTTTTGCTAGGCTTTGCCTAGCCCCCACACCTATGGTGGGGGCAAAAACCCCTTATGCTCTTCTCTACTCCTACTGGAAATTTTGCAATTTGATAGAAAAGGAATGATTTCATGGATATCTTTTTACGAAATATTGATACGGTTGCTATGCAAAAAGTTGATGAACTAGCGAAAGAAAATGAGATTTTTCGCCAACAATTTTTGAAAGAACAATTCGAAGTATTAGCTTTTTTTGATGAGCAAGTAGCAAGAGAAAAAAGATTAAAAGCTTTCATTGATCAGAACATAGAAATGATGAAACAATGTGCGATATCAATTGAAAAGATGAACGACATTATATATGAACGGAGGCGAGATGTGGAGGAGTAATGGAAACACAACGACGTATGATTACACTCAATAAAGAAACGGATCAATACATCCAGAATTATATGGCTGAACATAAACTTCGTTTCCCAGGAGAAGCGATTATGGATATCCGTAAAAAGTATCGAGAAGAAAAGAAGAAAGAATGGTCGTTAGATTACATTACGGAAACGGTTAGTGAAAATCTTCATGGGGTATTAAAAAATGAACTTTAAAAAATACGATTAGGAACAAATAGCGGAGATAAGACTACACAAACTCTTATCGAGTTCATGAATAGATTGTATTTTCACCACGGTTATGATGCGATTATGACAACGGATCTTCTAGAACTAGAAGCAACTAAACTTGCTAAAAAAGTTGTAAGGGAACGTATTGTGAATCAACGACAAAAACGACTGGATAAGGAATACCCTAAAAGCTAAAATAGCCTTTAAGGTTAATATAATTAAGAAATTGGTGAACAGCTTCTGTCATAGATAGTGTATTCAACTTTAAGATACTTCTTCTTATTTTATTTTTTGATGCCTTTTGAAAATATACAGTAACCAAACAAATCCATCAGGGAAGTGAACTGACCTGATGAAATTAAAAGATGGTGAAAGTATGTTCTTTGGAGGTTATGGTGGCGGGTATGGTTACGATGGTAACTCAGGTAGTAGTTTTGCTATTATTGTTGTTCTGTTTATATTATTAGTTATTGTTGGTTGTACTTGCTTTAAAAGTAGTTACTAATAAGTAAATGAAGTTTATAAGGCTCTCTTTCCCATTAATCCGATGGAATGATGAATTCCATCGGATTTTATTTCTAAATATTCATTGATCTATTTTCAAATAAATTATTCATACAAATAACAAATAAAAATTTTAACTATTAGGACAAGCATACAAGCATTCTTTCTATTAGTGAATATATATATAGAAATAAAAAGAAAGGGTGATTAAGATAAAAAAATATAATTGTTATTACAATGGTAAAAATGGTAAATATTATGTAGATAATTCTTATCCTAAGAAAAAGAAATCATATGACTGTTGCTGTGAGCATGGTCATAAAAAAGATAAATCATATGACTGTTGCTGTGAGCATGGTCATAAAAAAGATAAATCATATGACTGTTGCTGTGAGCATGATCATAAAGAAGATAAATCATATGACTGTGGTTGTAAGCATGATCATAAAGAAGATAACGAAAAAGGAAAATTAGTTGAATTTGCTTATCAAAATGCATCTCCTATTTCTAATCTTCCCCCAGGACCAGGCGGTCTAGCACTTCCTCAAACTGTCGCAGCCGTTACACTAAATAAAGTAAAGGTAGGTAACGTTGTATCATTAAATGGACTTTTCCATATAAACAACGATAGCCCTGCAGTTCAAGATTTAGTAGCCACTATTTATAGAGGTATTCCATCGCCAGGTAATCTTATCTACCGGAAAGTAATTGAGATTGACAACGCTGAAGGCGTAGATGATGACTTTACTGAAGTTGTAGTTCAATTCGTTGATGATAACTTTAAAACTACTCAAGAAAATGTAACCTATACTTTAGTTGCAACACAACGTATTGGTACAGGCCTCTTCCTTGCTGGCCCAATCACTTTTACTGCAACAGAAATTAAAGGTCCATTCTAGGGAAATTAAAGATTTTGAAAAGAGAAGGTATTTTTTTAGTTGAATAAGACTTTCCTTTTTTATATAAACTCATTGTATTGGCATGTATACGTTATATGGATTTAGTTACCTTAAGGTAACTTATCGGAAAAAGGCTTTTAAATTTGATAATTTAAAAGCCTTTTTCTATTAAAATAACTTTTAAACAAAAGGACAAGTATACAAACACTTTACTAACAAATTAATAAAATATATAGGGATGAAGAAGGGAGGTGACTAACATAGAAAAATATTATTGTTACTATAATGATGAAGATGATAAATATTATGTAGAAGAGTCCTATCCTTTGAAGAAAAAGAAAAAATTACATGATGATTGTAAAGTTTATGTCAAAGTTAACTGCTGTGACGATCACAAAGAGGATGATAAAAAAAAGAAAGAATGTAATTGTCACAAATGCCATAAAAGACATTATTATGAAGAGGGATCTGATTACTAATTTTCTAATTATGAATTGGACTTTTCAATATTTATTGAACACTAAGTTAATTATTTTTTTAGTATCAACGCTTGTCTAAGCACCTCTAATTAATTCGAATATCATAAAATATAATTTATAAATAATCCTATCTAAAAGAGTTACAAAAACTACTGGGCTTGAACTATACACCAGTAGTTTTTTTAGACTGTATATTCTATACGCCTGTAGTTAATATAATGAACTTTATCGGAAATGAATAATGGGATCTTTATTAGATAAGATCCCATTACGAATTAAATTAAAGACTCTTTAACATATTTTGTTTAAGGATTTTTGCTATATTGATAAGGGTTTGAACATCTTGGGCCTATTTCTCATATTGTATTAGCTATTAATAATATATTAAGGTGAAAAAATATGGATGTAAGTTATATAGATTCTTATTTTTATCCAAGACTTTTGGGCCCACAGTTCCCATCTCCTAGTCTCCCTTGTGAACAGCAAGCTCCAACTGCCCCACTACCAGCATTCATCGGACAACAGCAAATAGCAACACCATTTGCAGTCAATCCAGGAGCCATTTCTTTTTGTTTATTCCGTAACACATGTATATGGCTTAGAAATAGGGCGAGTTTTTGATACCTCCCTATTTTTGTGGGACCGAGATCAGTTGCTGGTTTCAGATGGAATGGGCAATTCTGGACTATTTTTAGTATAGATACAAGACGAATTATTTCATTTACATGCTTTTAAGTATTCATAATTTATAAGCTTAGAAAAGGGGAGGAATCAGCTTTACAACCTACGGAGAAGGCCAGAGTTAGTATGCCATTTCCATCAATATGGGGTATTCATGCTGAGGTTGCAGGTAGACCTATGGTTTGGGGAGACCTCATCATTAACTCTATTACAGCTAATAGAGTTATGGGTACAGTTAATTTTCGTGGTACTTTAATTCCCATTAATGGATATTGGAATGAGGGTGCTAAGCAAATCAGCTTTGATTCGCCCTATGCTGCATATTCTGGTAACTTAATTATGTTTGATGATCCCACTACTAGAATTCGACATCTTGTTTTAAGTGGGGGGGTTATTATGAAGCCACCTTCTTTACTAGCAGGTAGGAGTGGAACTGGGGTGGCCACGACAGATACAAGGTACGTGTACTAATTCTTAAGCTGTATGGCGTAAATAAGGATAGAGCAATATTTTAATGAAAGATATTAATGTTAAGCAAAGAAATTTATTGAAAAAAAGAGAAGGGAATTTAAATTCCTAATCAGACGATTTGAATAAGATGCTTTTAGAAAAATTTTCAAATATGGTACAAGCACCCTTTCGTATTCCTTATTTTTACATACAATAATTAATGATAGAAGTAGAAGCGAGGTGAATTTAATATGAGTAATGATCACTCTTGTAAGAAGAAAAAGCATTTTGAAGAGGAGTGCGGGTGCCGAAAAAAGCATTTTGAAGAGGAGTGCGGGTGCCGAAAAAAGCATTTTGAAGAGGAGTGCGGGTGCCGAAAAAAGCATTTTGAAGAGGAGTGCGGGTGCCGAAAAAAGCATTTTGAAGAGG
>Ga0207655_1003084_pt1 | contig 12666 bp, 12 predicted proteins | sample KBSM44metaG_FD_184398 | JGI IMG/M metagenome (GOLD analysis project Ga0207655, IMG submission 184398) | Miscanthus rhizosphere microbial communities from Kellogg Biological Station, Michigan, USA - KBS M4-4 metaG (SPAdes) (version 2) | ecosystem: Host-associated > Plants > Roots > Rhizosphere >...
CTCCATTTAACTTCTCCTGACTATGACTTCCATTGAGCACAACTTACAGCAAGTGCGTGAGCGTATCGCCGCTGCCGCCGCACGTTGCAGCCGCGCGCCAGAAGAAATTACCCTGCTTGCAGTGAGCAAAACCAAACCTGCGAGCGCGGTCGCAGAAGCCATTGCCGCTGGACAACAGGCGTTCGGTGAAAATTACGTACAGGAAGGGGTTGAAAAAGTGGCGGAACTGGCCGCACATCCTGATTTGCAATGGCACTTTATCGGCCCGCTGCAATCCAATAAAAGCCGCCTGGTGGCGGAAAACTTCGCCTGGTGCCACACCGTTGACCGGCAGCGCATTGCGCAGCGCCTGAACGATCAGCGCCCAGCGTCATTGCCGCCGCTCAACGTGTTAATTCAGGTAAATATCAGTGACGAAAACAGCAAATCTGGCATCATGCTGGAGGCGTTGCCGGAGCTGGCTCAGCAGATAGCGGCGTTGCCGCAGCTACGTCTGCGTGGGCTGATGGCCATTCCGGCGCCCGAGTCGGAATACGCGCGGCAACTGGCAGTGTGTCAGCAGATGGCTGCCGCGTTTCAGGCCTTAAAGCAGGACTATCCTGACGTCGATACGCTTTCTCTGGGAATGAGCGACGATATGGACGCGGCAATCGCCGCGGGCAGCACCATGGTGCGTATTGGCACCGCCGTTTTTGGCGCGCGGGATTATGCGCGACCTTCACAACAATAATTGAGGAACCTCATGTTAACACTGACGTTTTTAGTCAAAACGCTGATCGATTTGTACGTGATGGTGCTGCTGCTGCGCATCTGGATGCAGTGGTCGCGCTGTGACTTCTACAACCCGCTGGCGCAGTTTGTCGTGAAGATCACTCAACCGATTATCAAGCCGCTGCGCCGCGTGATTCCTGCGATTGGCCCGATTGATACCGCGTCGCTGCTGCTGGCCTTTGTGCTGACCACGCTGAAATATCCGATCCTGTTGCTGATTCAGGTCGGCGTGTTCTCGGTTGATCCCACCAACCTCTTGGTTGGCTTGCTGTCGCTAGTGAAATCCGCCGGTTATCTGGTGTTCTGGGTGATCATCATTCGCTCGCTGATGAGCTGGATCAGCCAGGGCCGCGGTCCGGTGGATCAGGTTTTGCTGCAGTTGACTGAACCGCTGATGTCGCCAATTCGTCGTATTCTGCCTGCGATGGGCGGTATCGATTTCTCCGCCATGATTGTGATTCTGGTGCTGTACGCACTGAATTTCCTCGGCATGGACCTGTTCCCAGGTCTCTGGTATTTGCTGTAATTCGTTAATCTGGAACTGTTATGCAAAAAGTTGTTCTCGCGACCGGTAATCCGGGCAAAGTTCGTGAACTGGCCGATCTGTTAGCGGCCTTCGGACTGGATATCGTGGCGCAAACCGACCTCGGCGTTGAGTCGGCGGAAGAAACCGGCCTGACCTTCATCGAAAACGCCATCCTGAAAGCGCGTCATGCGGCGGAGATTACCGGTTTACCGGCGATTGCCGACGATTCCGGCCTGGCGGTAGACGCGCTGGGCGGCGCGCCGGGCATTTACTCCGCGCGCTATGCAGGCGTTGACGCCAGCGATCGGCAAAATCTGGATAAGCTGCTGGTGGCGCTGGAAAACGTGCCGGATGGCGAACGTCAGGCGCAGTTCCACTGCGTGCTGGTTTATCTGCGTCACGCCGCCGATCCCACGCCGCTGGTGTTCCACGGTAGCTGGGCCGGGGAAATCACCCGCGCGGCAGCGGGCGCAGGCGGCTTTGGTTACGATCCCATCTTCTATCTACCTGAATTAGGTAAAACGGCGGCAGAGCTGAGTAAAGACGAAAAGCGCGCCGTCTCTCACCGTGGTAAAGCATTGACGCTGCTGCTGGAAGCGATGCGCAATGCCTGAGTTACCTCCGTTAAGCCTGTATATCCACATTCCATGGTGTGTGCAGAAATGTCCGTACTGTGATTTCAACTCTCACGCGTTAAAAGGCGAGGTGCCGCACATTGAGTATGTGCAGCACCTGCTCAACGATCTCGAACAGGATTTACCGCTGACAGGTGGGCGCGAAGTGCGCACTATCTTTATCGGCGGCGGTACGCCAAGCCTGCTGAGCAGTAATGCGATGCAGATGTTGATGGATGGCGTGCGTGCGCGATTGCCGCTGGCTGCCGATGCAGAAATCACCATGGAAGCCAATCCGGGCACCGTTGAAGCCGATCGCTTTAGTGGCTACCAGAAAGCCGGTATTAACCGTATTTCGATTGGCGTGCAGAGCTTTAGCCCGCAAAAACTTGAACGTCTTGGCCGCATTCACGGGCCGCAAGAAGCGGTACGTGCAGCGCAGCTGGCGGAAGGTTTAGGCCTGCGCAGTTTTAACCTCGATCTGATGCACGGTTTGCCGGATCAGTCGCTGGAAGAAGCGCTGGATGATTTGCGCCAGGCAATTGCGCTCAATCCGCCGCATCTGTCGTGGTATCAGCTGACGATTGAGCCGAATACCTTGTTTGGTTCGCGCCCGCCGACGCTGCCGGATGACGATGCGCTGTGGGATATCTTTGAGCAAGGTCATCAACTGCTGAGCGCCGCAGGCTATCAGCAGTATGAAACCTCGGCGTATGCTAAACCGGGTTATCGCTGCGAGCACAATCTCAACTATTGGCGCTTCGGTGATTATCTTGGCATTGGTTGCGGCGCACACGGCAAGCTGACGCAGCCGGATGGTCGCATCGTGCGTACGGTGAAAACGCGCCATCCGCGCGGCTTTATGAAGGGTAATTACCTCGATAAGCAGCACGACGTAGCCGAGAACGATAAACCGTTCGAGTTCTTTATGAACCGTTTTCGTCTGCTGGAAGCCGCACCGCGCGCAGATTTCCGTCGCTACACCGGCATGAATGAGCAAGTGATTCGTCCGCAAATTGATGCGGCGATAAGTGCGGGATACGTGGTGGAAACCAGCGAGAACTGGCAGATTACCGAAAAAGGGAAGTTGTTCCTGAATTCGCTGTTGGAGCTGTTCCTGAGCGATGATGAGTAAATCTGTAATGGGATCGCTGTGCATGGCGATCTTGCAGCGGAGCACTTCTAATGTTGTAAGGTGCGCAATAATGCGCACCGAGTTAACATAGCTACGTTTGGTTTAATCGTCGTGCATAACGATTAAATTACCTTAGCCGTAAGCAAGCTCAATTTCCTGATTGACCAACAGCGTGTAATTTTCTTTGCTATTGGTTATCAGCTTCCAGCTTTCACCACCGACCTGTACGTTATTCTGCGAAATTGACCAACCCTCGCGCCACTCCGCCTGATCAATAATAACGCGGTCGCCCCTATCGCCATCAATCATCAGCTGTTGCGTGCCATCGTTAATAAATAACCCGTTGCCGCCTTCGGTGAGCAGTGCGGTCAAATCCAGCTTGAGGGTATTATTGCCTTGTCCGGTAATATCCACCTGTTGCAAACCTTCAACACGTTCAACGATATCTGAAAAATCAATGTGCTGTTCTGCACCGTCAAAAACAAGTTTTCCGGTTTGAATCGCATCGATTGGCTGAGTAGTAATTAACCAGCTAGCTACATCAATAATATGCAATTCACCGGCGGCTGGCGCATAAATTGGCGCGGCTTCATTCGACGCGATACTTTTAACCCCGGTGCCTTCTCCGCTGCCCCAGGTCATGGTATCAATAGTCCAGCCAACATCATTGTAGGTTTTTACCCAACCATAGAACCAATAGTAACAGTAGGTATCGGGATCGGCCGCTGAATGTACCTCAATATACCCTATCGGCTTTTCTGCACTCGCCTTATAGTTAAATTGATAACTCTGCGATTCGTAATTAATAGTGCCACTTTGTGCCAGCGCCTGGATAGCAAGTAACGTACCGTCCGGTGAGTAAACTTTCACTTTTGCATTGCTATTATGCAGGTTAGCATAATTAAACGCGACAAAGTCTGTTTCACCAAAATCATATTTAACAATTGAGTTATCCAGCATCGTCACCGCCCGACCATGGTAATAATCGGTATGGGTTTTTATATTCGACATGATGCCCGTGTGAAAGGTATTAATTGCATCGCCATGCTTTAACTCGGTGACTTTGAGCTTGCCGTATTGATATGTTTGCCCGGTTGCCCAGTTATCATTACTTCTGAGCTCCCAGTCTTCACTGTTTCTTTCATACTTCGGCACAGATTTGTAATTCACCGAGTAGTTCTGTGAAGGAATGCTTTTATTTCCTGCGGTATCAACTGCCTCAACCGTGAAATTATTATAGCCTTCTCTCATATCACGATTAGGCGTAATCACCCAGTCACCCGCGCCATTTGCCTGTGCTATGCCGACAGGCACCCCATCCTGATAAAGCGTGACGCTGCTGTAAGCTTCGGCTTTGCCTCTGAAGTCTAAGCGTGTATCGTCCGTTGTTTGACCCGATGCAATATTGCCTTGCTGCTTGCCCACGTCATCCCAGGCCTGAACGATGGTAGGCTGCGTGGTGGAACCATCAACAACCAGCGTCGTGGTACCGCTCCATTTACTGACGTTACCTGCGTGATCGATACTGCGAACCCGGAAATTCCAGCTACCATCGGCCAGATCAACTGGCGGCGTCCATTGCCAGTTACCATTACTGTCGACATTCACCGTCGCGGTTGTAATCCAGCTTCCATTCTTGCCAGCATACTGCACGCGCACATATTCACCGGGCTCACCACTACCGTGTAATTCTGGTCGGCGATCGTCGGTTGCCTTAGTAAAATCAAACTGCCCACGATTAAGACCCACGTCATCCTGATAATATTTTATTACTGCGTTATCAGGATTCAGCGTGTCTAATTCGAAGTTCCATTTCTGTGAGGATGGGCTGCGGTTATCAGCACGGTCTACCGCAACGGCACTGAGTTCATAATTTCCGTCTTTGGGTAAATTAACTTCCACTTCCCATTCACCGCGAGCATTAGCTTTTACTGAGGCCAGCGGCGTTTTATTGTTTTTATTATAGATGTACACAATGCTGTTTGCTTCCGCATTGCCACGGACGACAGGATTTGGATCGTTGGTGTATCCATTGCGCTTAATGCTTTCACCATTTTGCACACCGCCAGCAACGTCATCTTCAATAGCAATAATTGCAGGTTGTGCTGGTGGAATGGTATCAACATTATAAGCCACGGTAACAGGCGTTCCGATATTTCCCGCGAAATCTACCGGGGTAAAACTCAGGCTATATTCACCATCACTGAGCGGGCGTACTGGTGTCCATTCAATCGCACCGTTACGCACGGGCAGGGTTATTACCTGATTGCCATTCAGGGTAACTATGATCTGCTTTGTATCGGGTGAAGTGACTTCGACATACCAGCTCTTTTGTGGATCGTTATACCAGCCGGGTAATGCGTGGACGATAATATCGTCTGAATATAACCAGTCCGGATTAATGGCTGCTTTAGAACTTTCTTTATCTTGTTTATCTTGATTAGCGACATGTGGATTAACAACGATAAAATCATCAGAGAAATCAAAATTAATACTCATAACCACCTCGATGTGAAATATATTAAACGAGGTGTTATATTCTCACCGCTCAAATGACCCATTAACAAGAAGCGTCTTAATCTAAAAAAGACGCTTTCAAGTTAAATAATTTGTCACTAAGGCGATTTCAAGACATTTCACGTTTTAAGTAAATACAACAAGACATCAAATAAACCCAGCTTATCTTGTCATTTACCATAAAATAAAAAAAAGATAATCTTCTAGGTTTATCAACGCGAAATTATCTTATATAATCTGTAAAGATTGATAATTTTATTGAATCCCTTTTATCAATTCTGAGCGTTGTTTTTCTAACACCGTCACGCGATTACACACCTCGTGACCAAAATTCTGGAAATCTTGTTCCTGTTTATTCCATTCCGCCTGCACCGATTGCTGTAAGCCACCAAGGTTGCCCATGATCGCCTGTAGCGGATTGCTGCCGTTCGCCGCCTGGCTGCTGCCCATTTCGTTCAGGCTATCCTGCATGATGCCGCCAAGCGTGCTTTGCACCAGTTTCTCGCCGTCAGCACGAACCTGGTCGATAGCCTGATGGTGGAACGTCAGCCCATCTGGACGATGCTCAATAATACGGTTCATCTGCTCTTTAAGTTGACCATCCAGCTTAGTCAGGCGATTGCGCACGTTGCTGTTCGCGCCGAGCTTTTCAACAATCACTTTATCCAGCGCCACACGGCTGCGCTCCAGACGCGAAGTCGCCCCGCTATCGATCCACGGCAAATCGCGGCGCAGCGCCGTTTGATAATCAATGGCTTTCTGGCGATCAGCGTTATCCACGTTGACCTTTTGGCCATTGAACTGCACATCGCCCTGCGGAGTGATTTCGAGGTTGCCGTTGGTTCCCACCACCTGCACGCTCTGCGGTTTAACGATCACATCATCCTGTGGCTTAACGCTGCATTCATATGCAGCCTGAGCCTGAGTTGCCGCCAGCAGCAGCGCGGCGATAAGTGCCTTACGAACCATGAAATCTCCCTTTTTTACAGGCTTGAAGGTCGGGCGTTGAGCGTCGCAGCCATTTTTGTGCCGGCCAGCGCACAGCATCCGGAGCGTACATGAGTACGTGAGGAATGCGAGCACTGCCCGGTGCAAAAAGGGCAAGTAAGCTAGCCCGATACGATCTTTAGTCCCACCAAACGTCGAAGAGTTCAGTTACCTGCACATCAGACAGGTTGTGGGCTTCCAGCCATTTGCGCACCAGCTCGCGGTGCTCATCGGTGCATTTGCCGGTTTCCTGCAGACACACCAGACCTTCCCACACCAGATAACCGCTGCCGTCATACGCCAGACCGTTCGGCGCGATCACTTCATTAATGAACTGATCAACGGTGGCGTCGATTTGCTGCTCAGTAGTGCCTTCGGCGAAACGCCAGGCGACGGAGAAACCTAATTCCTGAAACTCATCAATATGCAGTTTTTTACGCAAACGACGGCTACGCTGTACGGCCATTATTTCACCCTCTCAAACATCAGATCCCATACGCCATGGCCCAGTCGCTGCCCGCGCTGCTCAAACTTAGTTAACGGACGCGTTTCGGGACGCGGCACGTAATTGTTACTTTCCGACTGATTTTTATATCCGTCGATGCTGCTCATCACGTCTAACATGTGTTCGGCGTAGGCTTCCCAATCGGTCGCCATATGGAATACGCCGCCCAGCTTCAACTTGCGCATCACCAGCTCAGCAAACGGCACCTGCACGATGCGGCGTTTGTTATGGCGCGCTTTATGCCACGGATCCGGGAAGAACAGCTGCACCATGCGCAGCGAGTTATCCGGAATCATCTTCTGCAGCACTTCCACCGCGTCGTGACACATCACGCGCAGGTTCTCAACGCCCGCTTCTTTGGCAGAAGCCAGGCAAGCGCCCACGCCCGGCGCATGCACTTCCAGGCCGAGGAAGTTTTGATGCGGATTATTCTGCGCCATGGTCACCAGCGAGGCGCCCATACCGAAACCGATCTCCAGCACCACCGGCGCTTCGCGGCCAAACAGCGTCACCAGATCCAGCGGCTCCTGCTGGAACTCCACGCCCATCTCCGGCCATAAATTATCAAGCGCGAGCTGCTGTCCTTTCGTTAAGCGCCCCTGACGGCGCACAAAACTGCGGATACGGCGTAATGGCCGCCCGTTCTCATCAAATTCTGGGGTGATGACGTCATTAATCATGTTGAAGCCTGCTGGTTAGCCTGTTCTGGGAAACGGGCATTATGCAAAGTTAGGAAGCAGAAGCAAGCCTTTGCAATGTTCCGGTTTACACCCTGAGGTCTCTGTGCTGGAATTCCTGCCTGATTGTAGAGTAAACACGGAAAATTTCCTTCTTATGATGCAAGCGCCGACGTTCGCGCAACAAGTGCTGGATTGGTATCAGCGCTTTGGTCGCAAAACCCTGCCGTGGCAGCAGGAGAAAACGCCGTACAAGGTATGGCTCTCTGAAGTGATGCTGCAGCAAACCCAGGTTGCTACCGTCATTCCCTATTTTGAACGTTTTATGGCGCGCTTCCCCACGGTGGCCGATCTGGCGGCTGCGCCGCTGGATGAAGTGCTGCATCTGTGGACCGGCCTTGGCTATTACGCGCGTGCGCGCAACTTGCACAAAGCGGCGAAACAGGTGGTGGAAAAGCACGGCGGCGAGTTCCCGCGTAACTTTGACGATGTCGCGGCGCTGCCGGGCATTGGTCGCTCCACTGCGGGCGCGGTGTTATCGCTGTCGTTGGGTCTGCATTTCCCGATTCTGGACGGCAACGTAAAACGCGTGTTGGCGCGCTGCTACGCGGTCGACGGTTGGCCGGGCAAAAAGGACGTGGAGAAACGGCTGTGGCAGATCAGCGAAGAGGTCACGCCCGCAAAGGGCGTCAGCCAGTTCAATCAGGCGATGATGGACCTTGGCGCGTTAGTATGTACTCGCTCACGCCCTAAATGCGAAATCTGTCCTCTTAACAGCGGCTGCGTCGCCTATGCCAACAGCAACTGGGCCGAGTATCCAGGCAAAAAGCCGAAGCAGATCTTGCCGGAACGTAGCGGCTGGATGTTGATGATGCAGGATGGCGATGACGTGTGGTTAGCGCAGCGTCCGCCGGTTGGCCTGTGGGGCGGGTTATTCTGCTTCCCACAGTTTACAAGTGAGCAAGCGCTAACTGACTGGCTAACCGAGCGCGGCATTCATACCAAACCGCAGCAGCTCACGGCCTTCCGTCACACCTTTAGCCATTTCCACTTAGACATTGTGCCTATGTGGCTAGCGTGGCCTTCCGCTGGGTCGCTGATGGATGAAGCGGGCGGTCTCTGGTATAACTTAGCGCAACCACCGTCAGTGGGTTTGGCGGCGCCGGTTGAGCGCTTACTGCATGAATTGCGCCATCCCCAGCAGCTAAAACTGCATTCAAGAGTGACCGAAGAGGAAGAGTAATGAGCCGCACCATTTTTTGTACTTATCTGCAACGCGACGCTGAAGGCCAGGACTTTCAGCTCTATCCTGGCGAGTTGGGTAAGCGCATCTTTAACGAGATCTCTAAAGAAGCCTGGCAGCAGTGGATGTCCAAGCAAACCATGCTGATCAACGAAAAGAAATTGAGCATGATGAATCCGGAAGATCGCAAAGTGCTGGAGAAGGAGATGATTAATTTCCTGTTCGAAGGCAAAGATGTGCACATTGAAGGTTACACCCCGCCAGAAAAATAACCGTTCAGGGCTTCCCATTGAGGCCCTCTTTTTCGATTCAGGCACGCATTAACAAATGAATAAAAAACTGATAGCGCTATTAGTGATTGCACCACTTTTGGTCTCCTGCTCCGGACAAAAAAAATCGCCGTTTCATGAAGAGTGGGTTAAGGACACCAACGGTTTTGATATTTTAATGGGGCAGTTTGCCCACAATATTGAAAACATTTGGGGAATCAATGAAGTTCTGATCGCCGGACCGAAAGATTACGTCAAATACAGCGACGGCTATTACACCCGCAGCCACATCAACTTTGACAGCGGTAGCATCACCATTGAGACCATTTCCGGCACCGATCCGATGGCCAGCCTGCGTCAGGCAATCATCACCACGCTGTTAATTGGCGAAGATCCCGGCAATGTCGATCTCTACTCCGATGTCAACGATATTCAAATCAGTAAAGAGCCGCTGCTGTACGGCCAGGTGCTGGATAATACCGGTCAGCCGATTCGCTGGCAGGGTCGCGCCGGCAGCTTTGCGGATTACCTGATTCAAAACAAACTGCAGAAACGCACTTCCGGCCTGCACGTCATCTGGTCGGTCACCATTCCGATGGTACCGAACCACCTCGACAAGCGTGCACACAAATATCTGCCGATGGTGCGTAAAGCCGCTGAGCAATATGGCGTGGATGCGTCACTGATTCTGGCGATTATGCAGATTGAATCGAGCTTCAACCCGTATGCGGTGAGCCATGCCGATGCGCTGGGATTGATGCAGGTGGTGCAGCATACCGCCGGTGTCGATGTGTTCCGCATGAAGGGTAAAGGCGGCAAACCAAGCCGCAGTTATCTGCTTGATCCCGAGAATAATATTGATGCGGGCACCGCGTATTTGTCGCTGCTGCAGAGAAGTTATTTGGGTGGCATTCAGGATCCGGTTTCACGGCGTTATGCGGTGATTACGGCCTACAACGGCGGTGCGGGCAGCGTGCTGCGCGTGTTCTCCAGCGATAAAGATCGCGCCTTCTCGTCGATTAACGGTATGTCGCCAGCGGAGGTGTATCAGACGCTGACGACCAACCATCCTTCGGCAGAGTCGCGACGTTATCTGTATAAAGTGAGCCAGGCGCAGCGCAGTTATCGTCGATTCTAAGATAGTGCGATGATTGAAACGGTGGGCATAAATGCCCACCCTCCGTGTAAGGTCGCCATTCATGGCGACCTTGTTAAACCATCATATTCGCCACCAAATACTTACGCCCGCTTTCATCTTCCTCGGTGTAAACCCCTTGCAGCTCTGGCGAGAAGCCCGGTAGCAGATTGATGCCCTCTTCCAGCGCGAGGAAATAGCGCTGCACTGCGCCGCCCCACACTTCGCCAGGCACCACGCACAGCACGCCCGGCGGATAGGGCAATGCGCCTTCTGCCGCAATGCGCCCTTCGGCTTTGGCAATCGGCACCAGCTCCACTTCGCCACGAATATAAGCCTGATGCGCATCCTGCGGATTCACCTTCACCGGAGGGAAGCATGCGGAACGGAACATCGCCTTCTGCAGATCTTTGACGTCGAAACTGACATAAAGATCGTGCATCTCCTGACACAAACGACGCAGCGTATAACCTTTGTAGCGTTCAATATTTTTGCGATAAACGCTCGGCAGCACTTCCGCCAGTAGCGCATCCTCGCGCACGTGCTGCTCAAACTGCACCAACATCGCCACCAGATGCGCCATTTTCTCCGGCGTTTCTGCTGGCGTCATCAGGAACAGAATCGAGTTAAGATCGCACTTCTCCGGCACAATGCCGTTCTCGCGCAAATAGTTGGCCAGAATGGTCGCTGGAATGCCAAAACGGGTGTACTCACCGCTGGCTGCATCAATGCCCGGCGTAGTCAGCAGCAGCTTGCAGGGATCAACCAGATACTGTTGCTGCGCGTAGCCGGCAAAACCGTGCCACTTCGCGCCCGGTTCAAGACTGAAGTAAGCGGGATCGGCGGCGATGGCTTCAGTTTCTGCCGCTTGCCATAGCTTGCCGTGTACTTTCTCCGGCAGGAACGGCTGAATCATCTCACAACGTTCCAGAATCGCTTTGCGCGCATCAATGCCGATGGTGACGCACTCGTGCCACATGCTGCGCCCCGCCTCGCCTTGGTGCATGCGGGCGTTAATATCCAGCGCCGCAAACAGCGGATAAAACGGGCTGGTTGAGGCGTGCAGCATAAACGCATTATTGAGGCGCTTGTGTGGACAGAAACGCTTCTGCCCACGGATGTGATTGTCTTTCTTGTGAATCTGCGAAGTCTGTGAGAAACCGGCCAGCTGCTTGTGCACCGACTGCGTGACAAAGATGCCCGGATCGTTGGCGTTCAACGTCAGCGTTAACGGCGAGCAGCCGGCCATCAGCGGGATGAACTGCTCGTAACCAACCCACGCTGAATCAAACAGGATGTAATCGCACAGATGTCCGATACGATCGACCACCTGGCGCGCGTTGTACACCGTGCCGTCGTAAGTGCCGAGCTGAATTATCGCCAGGCGGAATGGGCGCTCATCGTTGGCACGTTCGGGTGCCACTTTGGCGATTTGATCACGCAGATAAGCATCGTCAAAACAATGCGCATCAATGCCGCCGATAAAGCCAAACGGATTGCGCGCCGCTTCCAAATATACCGGCGTTGCGCCCGCCTGAATCAACGCGCCATGATGATTGGATTTGTGGTTATTGCGGTCAAACAGCACCAAATCGCCGCGCGTTAACAGCGCGTTGGTCACCACTTTATTGGCGCTGGAGGTGCCGTTGAGCACAAAGTAGGTTTTATCGGCGTTAAACACTTTCGCCGCAAACTTCTGCGCATCTTTAGCTGAGCCTTCGTGGATCAGCAGATCGCCGAGCTTAACGTCGGCGTTACACATATCAGAACGGAATACGTTCTCGCCGTAGAACTCATAAAACTGACGACCCGCCGGATGTTTGCGGAAGAAAGCGCCACCCTGATGTCCCGGACAGGCAAACGTGCTGTTTTGCATATCGACGTAGCGCGTGAGCGTGTCGAAGAACGGCGGTAGCAACTCAGCTTCATACGCTTGCGCGGCGTCTTCCAGCGCATCCCACTCTTCTGGCGCACCGTTGATTTCACCGGTGACGCCCGGCAGCTTCAGCACTTCTTCATCGAACGCATTGGCAACAAACACCGGCAGATTAAAGCCGATCTTGCGCAACAGCGTCAGCACGCCACTGCGCGTGTCTGAAAGGGTGATCACTACCGCAGCGACATCGGTAAAGTCGGTATTGTCCAGCGTCACCACGTCGCGCGCGGTGTTGAGACTAAGGGTTGGCGCTACAGCAACGCTGGCAGCAATTTTCAATGGGTTCATAACACAAATCCCTGAGAGAGGATGAGTGGGTGCCGATGGCACAGCAATGAGGAGATTTCATCG
>Ga0207655_1003089_pt1 | contig 12653 bp, 7 predicted proteins | sample KBSM44metaG_FD_184398 | JGI IMG/M metagenome (GOLD analysis project Ga0207655, IMG submission 184398) | Miscanthus rhizosphere microbial communities from Kellogg Biological Station, Michigan, USA - KBS M4-4 metaG (SPAdes) (version 2) | ecosystem: Host-associated > Plants > Roots > Rhizosphere >...
CGGGGGCAAGAGCGGCCTGTGCACTCATATGACATCTGCGTACGGAATGGAAAAAAAGCGCTCTGATTCCACCGGTAGCCATGAATATATGAAGGTGTTCTGGCGCCACCCGAGTTGTGCACCATACCGAAGTTGTGGCCAATTTCATGAGCCAGGGAAGAGAGGCACGTCACCGCAGTGAACCCAGCGGCTTTGGAGGGCCCAGGCTTTCCGCCGCCACACAGGGAGTTATTGACCACTATCATGGAGACCAGATCCGCCAGCATGCCGTCCCGGGCCTGCGCCACGTCCTTCATGTAGTAGGTTACATCGTTAAGCAACTTCGAATATTCCTTGCCTGACTCATCGTAATTGGCAGCGTAGATGCCGGCCAATTCAAAGGTGATGTTGACCTTGCTGTTCTTCATGGTTTGATTCACGTCTTGCAACGCTTGGTTAAGGGTCAGACGTGGGTTGGGGTACTTGGCCCTCGATTGTTGGGTGGTGACGAACATCAGGCGGATGGTGCTATGTTCAGAAGTGGCGTGAGGCTGAACGCTCGCCGCTTGCGCCGCCACCGCCTTAGCCTCTGGGAGGGCATCCTGGGGCGCAAGCTTGGCATCATCGATAGCCACAAGGGCATGTTGACCCGGGCTCACATACTCCAAACGATAACGCTGCCCGTCGACCATAATCTCCCCTACCAGTTGATCGCCTTGGCGCACAATCGACAGGTAGTACAATGGGTCAAACTTGAGCTCCGAGGCAGACTTCGATTTCACCGCCGACGGTTTGTAACCCACCCAACCCTCCATCCCCTCGGCCAGGGCACTGTAAGTTTCCAGGTTAAAAGTCGCCGTCTTGCCGTTGGGCAGGGTGATTGCCAGTGTGCGTGTTTCATTGCTGATGAGCGCCGGCTGCACATCGACCAGCAGCACATCCTTGCTAGCAGGGTCATCAAGCAAAGTACGCAGATAACCCGTGGTGTTCGTTTGCAGGTTAATGCGGCGTTGCTCGAACGAGAAGAGTTGGGCAGCACCACCACCGGTTGGCGGTGATGAGGCGTAGCAGAGCGAGGAGAACAGCAACCCCGCCCCCAATAGGCACGTTTTGGTCAGCATCTGTTTCATGGTTCAGCTCCTGTGGAATAGAGGAACTGAATTAATCAGCTGACGCTGCGACCGCCTACTCGTAGAGTTACTAGGGAAACCACTGCTCAGGAGGAAAAGATAACCCCGGAAGCCGTGAGACTCCGGAGTCAAAAGCGATCAACATTCATCAGGAAAGCACGCCAAAGCGCTTGAATCTAAGCTCGGTTGCACATTGCCCTAAAAGCGCGCATCGACCTGGATGCGACAGCCCGAGAGAGAAAGGTCTCGTTGTTAGCCCTGGAGGCACACATCAACACAGCGTAATGGTCCGAGGAAACAAAAAGCTCAGACCGCGTTTTTATATTATTAATTAAGCCCCAGACTTTCAGGCAATATACCAGCTGCTATTTATAGGACCACATAACGGCACTATCAGAAGTACAGAAGTCAGCCCAAGGGGCGTCCCTGCCATTGACAGCCATAATGCAGGTGGTTAAACCCGCCGCATTACGAGTCATTTTAGAGCCGTCCCAGCTCCATAACGATCTAAGGAAAGGCTTATCTTCCGTCGTGCATTGGCCTAGGACTACTGGATTACCATTGGCCTCCCATTTTAAACAGGCTGGGTGGCCAACCTCCAAGTTATATTGGTTTTGGACCATGACGTAAAGTCCACTCCGGACGAACCTCCACTGGCGACGCCTCACATCATCCGGTTGAACCTTACAATCCCCGAGCACAACCTTATTGTCGGGCGCTGTTTGCAAACAGGCAGGCTCACCCGTCCCCACTCGCGCTAAGTTTTCCAGTGCCTTGAACGTGGTGCTTTCAGCGTTGTCGACAACTTCGCTTGTTGGTTCAGCGCTGTGCGCAGGCGTGACTGATAGCATCACAACGCCTGCAACTACGATCCCTAGTTTGCATACGATCGCTTTCATGTTTTTGCTCCAGTGGATGTTCCTAACCATCATCAGAACAAATACATGAGCACCCGTCACCTAGCAAAATTGTCAGGTATCCGTATGAAGTTAGCGCACCGCACGCAAAAAAATAACCCCGGAAAGCCGTGAGCATCCGGGGCCAAGAGCGAGCAACATCCACTGTGCACGAGCGAGGGTGACCAAACCCTCCGTTGCGGTAGATGGCTTGAGTGTGCGCACTTCAGGGCCGGGTGATTTAGCCGTAAACGACCTGTTCTTAGCCAAAGCAGCCATTGCGACATTCTGCCCTTGCGGGCATGTCGCGGTGGACACAGAATCGGTCGTAAATCACAGCAGCACTCTCTTAGCGATAAAAGGGACAACAGCCATGATGCATGCGGATTTGATTGACCAGGACGACCTCGCCGGCCACCTGCGCGCGCGCGGTTTCGACATCCCCGCCGGGGCCAGCGCCGAGCAGGCCTGTGAGGCGGTGGTGCGTGGGCTGACCGAGCCTAATGCAAGGGCGCTGAAGGGCATGGTCGAGCAGATGTATACCGGCAGCGCGACGATATTGCCGGCGGTGCGCCAGGCGATCGACAAGCAGCTTTTGCCTGCGCTGGCGCAGTTCAGCAAGCGGGCCTGACCGATTATTCCTGCACCGGCCTCTTCGCGGGTAAACCCGCTCCCACAAGGTCTGCACGATCCTGTAGGAGCGGGCTTGCCGGCGAAGAGGCCAGTACGGGTTCACAGAGCTTCCAGTTCCACCGTTTTCCCGAATACCTTGGCCAAGCCTTGCTGGTGGGTCACCGCCACCACGGTACACCCCGGCAACTCCCGCTTGAGCATCTCCAGCAAACGCTGCGCACTGCCGATATCCAGCTGACTGGTCGCCTCATCCAGGTACAACGTATCCGGCCGGTACAACAGGGCCCGCGCCAGGCTCACCCGCTGCTGCTCGCCGCCAGAAAGCACCCGCTCCCACTCCACCTGCCTGTCCAGTTGACCGATCAACCCACCCAGCCCCACCTTGCCCAGCACATCGACCAGTTGCACATCGTCTATCGACCGCACCTGTGGATAAGCCAGCAAGCCACGCAAGCTCATCTGCGGCAGGTACGGCTGCTGCGGCAACAGCAGGCTGCGCCCCGGCGGCAATTGCCAATCCCCCGAGTAATGGGGCCACAGCCCCTGCAAAGTGCGCAGCAAGGTCGACTTGCCCAACCCGCTATGCCCGGCCAGCCGCACCCATTGCCCCTGCCCGACGCGCAGCTTGAGGTCGCGGAGCAAATGACTGCCGTCCGGCCGGCATACCGTCAGCCCTTGCAAGCACAGGCAATGGCCCTGCCGCGCCTTCATCACCTGTTGGCGGCTGGCGGCGATGGCCTGCTCGAACTGGTCGAGCCGCTCCAGCGCCGCGCTCCATCGCACCAGCTTGTGGTACAGCTTGATGAACCAGCTGAGCGAGTCGTGCACAGCATTGAACGCGCTGCGAATCTGCATCAAGCCACCCAAGGTGATGGCCTTGGCCATGAACGCGGGCAGCGCCGCGAATACCGGCACGATCAGGCTGAAGCGCTGGTAGGCGACCGTGAACAGGCTCAGGTCACGCTCACGGCCCATGAGTTGTCGCCAGTTCTCGGCAATCGCCTGGAAGCGCTGCGCCAAGTGCTGGCGCTCGACCGCCTCGCCTCGGTACAGGGCAATTTGCTCGGCGTGGTCGCGCTTGCGCAGCAGGCCCGCGCGAAAGTCCGCCTCCCGTTGCTCACGCACATAGTTGAGCGCGTGCAAGGGTTTGCCGATCAGGTGGGTCAGGACACTGCCGATCAAGGTGTAGGCCAGCACGATCCACAGCAGGTAGCCATGCACGGTGAAGGGTTCGCCGAACAGGTGGAAGGTCTGCACCCCGGACAGGTTCCACAGGATCACCACGAACGCGCCGACCTGGGCCAGGTTGACCACCAGCGAGGCCACCAGCTCGATGCTCAGGTCCACCATCAGGTCGACGTCCTGGGCGATGCGCTGGTCCGGGTTGTCGGGTTCGCCGCTGAGCCCCAGGCGGTAGAACGCCTGGTCGTTCAGCCAGGCATCGATCAAACGCCCGGTCATCGCTTGACGCCAACGCAGCACCAGCCCTTTGCGCAGGTAGTCGAGGGCGACGAAGATCAGCACGTATAACCCAAGATAGAGGGCGTACTCACCGGCCAGCGCGTACAGCCCCGCAGTGTCGAAAGACGCCAGCGTGTCGTAGAAAGTTTTACTCCAGCTGTTGATCAACACGTTGATCTGCACGATCAACAGGCCCAGGCCGATGATCGTCGCCAGCATCAGCCAGGCCAGCCACTGCTGGCGAGCTTGCCAGAATGGCCGGCTCAGCCGGTAGAACCTGCGCAGGGTATTCACAACGCCTGCTCCAGCGCGGCAGCCGATGGCAAAAGGCGCAGCTGCACCTGGTTGGCGACGGGGAACAACTGTCGCGCCAGTTGCTGCATGGCCGGCACGGTCAGTGCCTCGGGCAGCCTCGCCTGTTCGCTCAGGTAGCGGGGGTCCTGCCAGTGGCGCTCACTGAGGATCAAGCGCTTGAATTGGGTTTGCGGGTCATCGCGGCGTTTAGCCTCCTGGCGCACCAGCTCGCGACGCTCGGCCAACAACCACTGCTCATCCACGTTCAGCTCGGCCAGGGTCTGCTGCGCCAGTGCCCATAACTCATCCACACGCGCCGGGTCGCAGGTAAAACTCAGGGTGCTTTCGATGCGCTGCGAATCCGGGTCGAGCTGGGCATCGAAGCTCAGGCGATAAACCCCCGAGGCCTCGCCGCGCAGTTGCTGCTTGAGCTGCTGGTTGGCCAACTCACGCAGCAGTGCGACACGCATGGCGGCCTGTGGTTGCCAGGCGTGCGGCTGGTAACTGCTGGCCTGCAGCACGGCGCGGGGCTCCAGCGCGATCGCCAGGTCGCTGCGGCGCTGGCCGGGTTGCTGCAACGCGGCTTGCGGGTTTGGCGAGACGCCGCGCTGCAGGTTGGCCAGGTAGCCGCGCACCAGCGGTTCGAGCTGTTCTGCGGGCACATCAGCCATCAGGTAGTAAGTCACGGGCGCATGGGCAAGGCGCTGCCAGTCCGCCTGCAACTGCTTGCGATCCAGCTGTTGCAGCGCAGCCTGGTCAGGGGTTTGCCAATGATCGGCCCCGTACTTGAGCACGCGCTGCTCGCGCTCCTGGCGCGCACGCACATCTTCGGGACGACTGCGCAGGCGCTGCAGCAGATCGCTGCGCGCCTCGTCGAACAACGACGGGTCGATGCTCGCCTGTTGGCTCAGCCGGTAGCTCTGCAGCAAGGCCGGAAGCTGCTCGGGGCGGGCGCTGAGGTTCAACTGCAGGCGCTGTGGCTGATGCTCAAGGCTTATAGCGGCCCCTTGTGCCTGGCGCCAGGCCTGCGCACCGTCCGGCCCGCTGCGCACGGCCAGTTGGGCAGCCATCTGTAAGCGCCAGGCAGGCGCATCGGCGAGGCGGTAGCCGGCGGACGAGTCCGCTTGTAACAGCCACTTGCCTTCTGGGCCGTTATGGCGCAGCCATACCAGCCGGTCGCCGTTACCCAAGCGCCAGTGTTCGACGTGCTCAGCAGGGAATGCCTTGCGGTCGACAATGAGCCCTGCGGTGCCCGCTGCATCGGGCTTGTAACTGGCTACGCTCGCAGTTTCAGCTGGCTGCTGAACAGGTGGCGAAAGCGTCTGGCTGGCGATCTCCAACCGCAGTGCCTCGACCGCTGCCACGCTGGGCAACTTGACCTGTGACTGCCCAGGCACGCTGAACTGCAACACGCGATCGGCACTGCCAAGCCAACGCCGCAGCCTGTGATTGAGGTCTTCCCGCGCGATGCCTGGCAGCACCTGCAGGTAACGACGGGCAGCAGCATGACGCTCGACCACGCTGCCTTCTGCCGCGGTGGCGTTGTTCAGCTGTTCGACCCACTGCTCGAACGTACGTGGCGCGTGGTTGGCCAAGGTCTTGTCGCCCAAGGCGCGAATATGGGCTTGCTGTTTTTGGTAGTCCTGCTCGCTGAAGCCATGCTGACGCAAGCGCTCGATCTCGGTCAGCAGCTGGCGCAGCGCCTGTTCATGCTGCTGGCCTTCGACGCCGGCAGCGATACCCAGCACCGTCGACTGGCTACCAATCAGGGTCTTCTGCGCCACCAGGCTGCGCACCCCGGGCGCCAGCGGCTGGCGTCGCAGGCTGTCGAGCAGCGCGGCCAAGGCCATGCGGTCGATCAACCGCTCACGCAGCGCCGCGCGGGTGGTGCCACGGCTGTGCGGTTCATGCAGGCGGAACAACAGCCCCACCTGGTTGCTGCCGGACTGCGGGTCTTGCAGGCGGAAGATTTTCAGCGCGTTGTCCAGCGGCAGGTCACGGTAGTCGCGAGCCGGGCTGGCACCGCCTTTGGCCTTGCCGAAGGTGTGCTCGATCTGCGCCAGCATGGCCTTGGGCTCGAAGTCGCCCACCGCCGAAATCACTATGTTCGGCGCTTGGTACCAGCGCGCCTGAAAGCCTTGCAAGCTGGCCAGGCTGGCACTGCGAATGGCCGCCTCGTTGCCGATGGTGCGGTGCTCTGGGTAACGCGAGCCAACCCGTTGCGAGGCGGTGCGTTGCTGGTTCATGCGCTGGGCCACACCCAGGCCGCCCCGCCATTCCTCGATGACGATCGGCCGTTCGCGCTCAAGGTCGGCAGCACTGTAATCGCCGGCGAACGCCAGGTCGGCCAATGCTTGCAGCGCTTGCGGGGCCTGGCGCACGCCGGCCGGCGGGCTGAGCATGAACTGGGTGCGTTCGTAATTGGTCACCGCATTGAAGTGACGGCCTTGCACCCAGCCCAACGCCGTCATGCGCTGGCGCAGGTTGCCCGGCTGCCCGGCGCGGCTGTGGAACACCAGGTGTTCGACCATGTGCGCGACGCCCACCTGGTCGTCGGTTTCGTCGATTGAACCGGCATTGACCGTCAGGCGCAGGTCGAGCCGGCCAGGCTGGGCGGTCTCGCGCACCAGCCGGTATTGCAGGCCGTTGGCCAGGGTGCCTTGGCTGACTTGGGCATCCCAAGGCAATGGCGAGTCAGGTTCGGGTAGCGCTGTGCAGGCGCCGAGCAGCAGCGGGCCGAGCAGGCCCGCAATGAGCTTTTTCATCAGGGTGTCCACGGTTTTTTATGGGGTCAGAAGCGGTAGCCGACTTCCAGCCAGTACTGGCGGCCGACTTCATACGTGGTGCGGACGGTGCTGCTGTTGCTGACGATCGAGTTGACCTTGTCAGTGACGTTGGTCACGTCCACAGCAACAAACAGCGCCTGCTCCCTGGCGGTGGGCATTTCCCATTTCACGCGCATGTCCCAGGTGGGTGCGCCAGCCACCGAAGCGGTGTCGTAAACGGCCAGGGCCTCTCCGTCCACATCGGCAGTGCGACCGGTGTCGATGATCTGGTCGTACGCACCCCGGTAACGAAAGAAGTTGCTGATGCTCAGGTGCCAGCGCGGGATCTCGGTAATGGTGGTCAGGCGGGCGGTCCAAGGGCGGTTGAAGTCGCTGGCCGGGAGTTGGCTGTAAGCCATGCGTTTGCCGTCGTAGAGCACATCACCATCCGCGTATTCGGCGTCATTGAAGCCCGCTTCATAGGTGCTGTAGGCATTCTTGCTGCGCGACCAATCCAGTGCCAGTTGCAGGCTGGTGACACTGCCCAGCACCCGCAATGGCTGATTGGGCGTAACGGTCAGGGACAAGTTGTCGCTCTCGCTCGCCCCCGCATTCACGTAGGTGTAGTAAATGGCCTGGTAGCCCTCAAGGGGATCAAGGCCAAGCACCCGCGACGAAGACCTCACCACCTGGTCCTTGCCCTTGCGGTGCACGTATTTCAGGCGAAAGTCAGTGTTCAGCCAGCGCTGTTCCAGGCCGAGCATCAGTTCATCATCGTAAGGGATGTTCATGTCTGAAAAACGGTTGGTGTTCAGCGTTTGCCGACCGACCCACTCACTGGTCTGGCTGCTGCGGGTATAGGTGGTGTTGAAGCCCTGACGGCCATCGGCAAGGCGGTACTTGAACAGGTTGCGGCCGTAATAGCGGTTGGCGCCGAAAACCAGCACCGTGCTGCGGTCGCCGAAGAAGTCGTAGTCGCCGGCAAAGCGCGGTGAAAGGGTCTTCTGCTGCATGTAGTCATCGCCTTCGAAGCGCACGCCCGGGCGCAGGCTGAGCTTGCCTATCTGCATTTGGTCGTCGATGAACACGGCGTAAGCGTTTTCGGTCAGGTCCAGCTTGCCTGCGTTGTACTGGGTACGCAGGTTCGCCCACTGGCGGCTGTTGCCGTTGAGCAACGGGCTGACAGAGCACCACGGATCGTCGCCTGCGCAGCGGGTTTCGTCGTCGCGGCGAAACCCACTGACCCCCTGCCCGGTGGCTTCGCGCTCCCACTCCGCGTGCTTTTGCGACAACTCAAGGCCTGTCGTGAACGCGTGGCTGGTACCGGCGAAATCGAACGTCTGCCATTGACCCTTGAGGGTGTAATCGAGGCCGCGCTGGCGCTGGTCCAGATTGCCGAACGAGCCCTCACCGCTGCGGGCTGTATTGCCGGTGGGGTTGCCCCAGTTCTTCTCATCGGAGTAATACCAGAACACCGTGTCCTTGCTGTCGGCCTCTCGCGAGCTGTACAGGTTGGTAAGCGCCAGCGTGTGCGTCCAGCGCGCTTGGTCACCTTCCCAGACGGCTTTCAACGAACCCTGCCAGCCGCCATTGGTGTTGGTGAAATCGGAGTCGAGAAAATTCTGCCTGAAAAACACGTTCTCCTGAGGCGCGTGGATGAACGAGCCTTCCAGCGTCAACCGCTCGTTGACGTCCCAATAGGTCTTGAGCATGTAGTTGTCGAGCTGGCGGGTCTGGTCCGCGCTGCTGTCGGCATTAGGGCTGCTGTAACCATTTTCGTAACGGTTGAGCGGGATCACCGAGCGACGCTGAGAAAAGCTCAGGATGGCACCGAAATTGTCGGTCAGGTGGCCCTCGAGCATGCCTCGCAACGTGGTCTTCTCGAACTCCGGCTGGTACTGCTCGGAAGAGGCGTGGTCGAAGCTCTCCTGATCGGCTTCGGTAATGTGGTAGCGGGTCCACTCCGAGCGGGTCAGTGCATAGGAGATCTTGCCGTGCAGTTCTCTGCTCGGGCGACGGGTGATTGCATCGATCACGCCGCCATTAAAGCCACCGTATTCGACTGGAACGTTGCTGTCGTAGACCTTCACTTCCTGCAGCAGGTCAGCGTCCAGGGCTATGCCGTGGGGGTTGCTGGGCGCGGCATCGAATTGGCGGTTTTCACTGTAGCCATGGGCGCCAGGGTCCAAGTCGTTATTGATCGAAATGCCATCGATCATGAAGTTGTTCTGGTAGAACTTGGCGCCGTTGATGCTGATGTCGGCGGGGTCGATTTCGCCGGGGGTGTTGGAGCTTTTCTGCGCGCTGGAAAATTGTACGCTCGGGTGCATCTGCAGCAGGGTCGTGATATCGCCGTTGGCCCCAGGGAAGGCACGGATGGCCTGATTGCTGATGACCGTGGCACCCAGGTAACCATTGTCGCCGCTATCGCCCAGCACCAAGGTGTCATGCAATTCCATAGGGCCGGCATCTGCATCGCTGTGCAAGAGCCGCAGGCTTACCACACCACCTTCGTAGTCCCAGGTCAGGCCACTGCCAGAAAGCAGGCGAGCCAATGCCGCTTCGTTGCTGAAACGCCCCTGCACGGCATTGCTTTGCGCGCCCCCCAGCACCTGCGCATCGGCGGTCATTTGCAGACCGCTTTGCTGGCCGAAGGCGATCAACGCGGCAGCAAGGTCCTGCGCCGGGATAGCAAAAGCATGCACTTGCGCCAATTGCGAAGAGGCGGCGGCCTCACTTGCCGACACTGCAGGCACGATCAGGACACAGCCTGCGCCAAGCAGCGTACTGCGGGCCAAATGCTTCAGGCGCAACGACCACCCCCGCGCTTGGCGAGGCATACGGCTTGTTGTTTCAGTCATCCCACATCCCCACCCCGGGCAATCGCCGGGCTGCAAAATTGAATACGAATCGGTATCAGTTATTGCGCGCGGGGAAGAAGACGGGGCAGTGCGGGGAATTTTCAGAAAATTGTTAAATTAGTTTTTTGTGGCGCGCTTGTTGGGGCCGCTTTGCGGCCCCCGGCAATCTCAAGGCTTACTCAGCACCAATAACCAAGGCCCATAACTACGCAGCTCTCCGCCATGCGGCCGGACCACCGCACGCAGCGCCGCCTCGGGTTTGCGCAGGTCATACACACCCGTGACGCGCTTGGCCCCCAGCGCATCGTCACGCAGCAGCACCTTACCCGGCAGGTACCGCGCCAGCTCCGCAACCAGTTCCTCCACCGTCTGATCATCGGCAATCAGTTGCCCTTGGCGCCAGGCGGCCGCCTGCGCGGGCACGAAGGTGCGCACCTGTACCAGCCCGTGGTCATAGCGCAGCCGCTGCCCTGCAGTGAGCGCACCGGACAGTACATGCCCATCGCCGCTGTCCTCGACCCGCACCGACCCGTGCTGCACATCCACCCCTACCCTGCCTGGCCGCAGTGCGACGTTGAACGCCGTCCCGGTCACCGTCACCTGCACCGCCTGGGCACGCACGTGAAACGGCTTGGCTTTGTCGGGGGTGACCTGGAAAAAGGCCTGGCCGGTGAGCAGGCGCACATCACGGTGATCACCCGCATAGTCCACGGCGATGGCCGTGTCGCTGTCCAGCTGCACCACGCTGCCATCGGCCAGGGTGATGTCGCGCGTTTCGCCCTGGGCCGTGCGGTAATCGGCCTGCAGGCGCAGGCTCAAGGAAGGCGCCAGCGCCACCAACAGGCAGGCAGCAGCCGCAGCGCCCAGCCACCAGCGGCGCCGAGATGTGCGTTGCACAGGCAAGCGCAGCACCTCGGCTTGCGGCCATTGCGCGGTGGTGGCAGGGGCCAGTTGCCCTGTCAGCTGCCACACCCGCTCGGCCTTGCGGTAGGCCTCGGCGTTGGCCGTATCGCTGGCGCACCATTGCTCGAACTCGGCACGTAGCGGCCCATCCTGCGGGGCCTGCTGCAGGCGCAGGAGCCAGTCCAGGGCCTGCTCGCGGCGGCTGGATACGAGGTCTGCTGGCGTCATGTCCGGCACGTCTCCTGGGGGCTGGGGGGCGCGAAGGGTCGCACAGAGTCGGCCCGATGAGCAAAGGACGCGCCAGCGCCTGGTTTTTTCAACAGCCCCGTCAAAGGTCGTCCTCCAGCCGCGCCATGCAATGGCTCATGGCGTCGCGCACCAGTTGATGCACCAAGCTCACGGAGACGTTCAGGTGGTTGGCCACCTGCTGCAAGGTGAAGCCCCCGAGGCGGTGCATTTCGAAGGCGATACGGGTGCGTTGCGGCAGTTCTTCGAGGGCTCGGCTGATGGCGTCCAGCTCGTTCTGCTGGCTGACCGCCTGCTCGGGCGAGGCACTGCTCGACGGCAACTCGGCGAGGATATCGTCGCCGTCTGGCTGGGCTTTTTCGGTGGCGGTGCGGCGCGTCTGATCCAAGGCCAGGTTACGCACAATGCGGTAGAGGTAGCTGGCCGGGTGGCGGATGTCGGCATCATCATCCTGCCCACTGAAACGCAGCCAGGCTTCCTGGACCACATCCTCGGCGCGGGCACGGCAGCCAACGATCGGGCGGGCATAATCGACCAATGCCGCCCGATGGGCCAAGTACAGCTGCAGTTTGTCGTCCGCCACGGGGTGGTATGCCAGGGAGTATCGGGGGCGGCGATGTTACCCGTAGTCGAGAATCATTATCAATACATGATCACGGGCGGTGTTCACGTGTAGGAGCAGCCTTGTGCTGCGAAGAGGCCGGTGAAAACAGAGTCGTTATATGACGCTGTTACCGGCCTCTTCGCAGCACAAGGCTGCTCCTACAAACGGGCGCTTAGCGTTTACAGCCTTACGCTGGCGAACGTCGACTCGTTGCGTGCCTGGCTCAGGGCCGCCATCGGCCCGCTGTGCGGCGACAGGGTCATGGCCTGCGGGATCGGCATCATCGCCACCTGCTGCGCGGTGTTGGAACCCACGCGCTCATCACGCGGCGGAATGCCAAAGTACTCGCGGTAGCACTTGGAGAAGTGCGGGGTAGAGACGAAGCCGCACACCGAAGCCACTTCGATGATCGACATCGGCGTCTGCTTCAGCAACTGCCGCGCGCGGATCAGGCGCAGCTTCAGGTAATAGCGCGACGGCGAGCAGTGCAGGTACTTCTGGAACAAGCGCTCGAGCTGGCGCCGCGACACCGACACATACACCGCCAGTTCGTCGAGGTCGATCGGCTCTTCCAAGTTGGCCTCCATCAGCGCGACGATTTCCTGCAGCTTCGGCTGGTTGGTGCCAAGCATGTGCTTGAGCGGCACGCGCTGGTGGTCTTGCTCGTTGCGAATGCGCTCGTAGACGAACATCTCGGAGATCGCCGCCGACAGTTCACGGCCGTGATCGCGGCTGATCAAGTGCAGCATCATGTCCAGCGGCGCGGTGCCACCGGAGCTGGTGAAGCGGTTGCGGTCGAGGGTGAACAGGCGAGTGCTCATGTTCACCCGTGGGTAGGCCTCCTGCATGGCGGCCAGGCATTCCCAGTGCACGCTGCAATC
>Ga0207655_1003091_pt1 | contig 12651 bp, 9 predicted proteins | sample KBSM44metaG_FD_184398 | JGI IMG/M metagenome (GOLD analysis project Ga0207655, IMG submission 184398) | Miscanthus rhizosphere microbial communities from Kellogg Biological Station, Michigan, USA - KBS M4-4 metaG (SPAdes) (version 2) | ecosystem: Host-associated > Plants > Roots > Rhizosphere >...
CCCCCAGGCGTAGGAATTTTCAACTTTAACCAGCGAGGAAATCCAGGTACAAAAACCAGCCCAAATACAGCATACCAACAGCATCACAACAGGTGCACGAATCATTGAAGTGATGATTAACAGCGCTGCAATACAGCCAATAAAAGTACCGATGATACGCAGCATTCCGCGATAACGAATCGCCCCTGAATAGGGTTCACCGCCAGCAGCAAACGCCGGGCCAGCCGCTACAATCGCCGCAGTTAGCACCGCCCAGCGCGGAGTTTCCAGTTGAAAATGGAAACCAACAAACACCGCCAACACGATGGCAAAAGCCAACTTGAAGGCAAAGCGTAAATGTAAGTGCGAGATGAAATACATGTCAGCCTATGCTTAGCCGAACTCACGCAAACGATGCATGAATTTAATGAATACCGAATCGTGGTTGATATCTCTGTCTTTATCGCCAGTCACGACAACCGTGGCCGTGGTTCCCGCCGGGAAAAGGTTAGCTTGCTGATCATCAAGACGAATTCTCACGGGCACACGCTGCGCCAGACGCACCCATTCCAGGTTTGAATCAACCGTCGCCATCCCTTTTGCATCTTTGGTACTGCTGGCGTTAGTCACCCCGGCAGAAATGCTATCAACCGTGCCGCGTAATACGCGATTACTGCCCAGTGGCGTGATTTGTACCCGGAAACCTGGGCGAATACCGTCAAGCTTGGTCTCTTCCATGTAGGCCAGAATGTAGAAACTACCCTGTTTTACCAACGCTACCGCCGTGGAACCACGGGTAATAAACTCGCCAGAGTAGACATTCAGGTTGGTTATCCAACCATCAGCAGGCGCGCGGATAATCGTGCGTTGCAAATCCAATGCAGCCAAATCACGGGTTGCTTCGGATTTTGCTAATTGATGCAGAACGGTTTGTAGCACGTTGTTAGATTGGTCAATTTCTTCCCGTGACATCGCCTGGGTGCCCAGTGAATTACGACGCCCAGCTTCACGGCGTTTCTCCCCGGCCAAAACCTGGTAATAAGCGACATCGGCCTGGGCTTGCTCCAGGGCTTTCTGATAACGTGGCTGATCGATGGTGAAGAGAATCTGATCTTTCTTTACCAGTTGGTTGTCATGGACTTTAACGTCAGTGATTAAACCCGATACGTCCGGAGCAATCGCGACAACATCTGCGGTGAAGCGGGCATCACGCGTCCACGGGGATTCGGTATAAAATACCCAGGCACGGAAGATAGCGATGAAAGCCAGCAGCACCAAAATCAGTGTGATGGCCGTGCGGGTCATTTTTCTTGTAAGTGCTTTCACATCAACCTCAAACAAACAGGCGCGAGATTAGATAAAACAGGCAGCAATAAAGCGCTGTATTAAATAATGCCGGGTGCCAGACAAAATCATAAATTCCCGTCGGAGTCAGCAGACGGCGAACCAACCAGAACAGCGCCAGCGAAAGAATTAGCTCGAAGAATATCGGCGGAAAAGAAAGACCGAATATCACGATAACGGGAAATAGACTCATGTTAACCTTGCAGAAAATTCGGAAGACACCAACCCAGGAGCTGCCAGAAATGCTGCGCTAACGACTGATACGGGTGGTGTTAGTAATAATATATTAACGTAATTGTTAGCGGGTTATCTATAATGTGTGATCTAAATCACTTTTAAGCCAGAGTGAACAATGGAAAGACTTAAACGCATGTCGGTGTTTGCCAAAGTGGTCGAGCTTGGCTCTTTTACCGCAACGGCCAGGCAGCTGGAAATGAGCGTATCGTCCATCAGCCAAACCGTTTCCAAACTTGAAGATGAGTTACAGGTAAAGCTGTTAAACCGCAGCACGCGTAGCATCGGGCTGACTGAGGCCGGTAAAATCTACTACCTCGGCTGCCGCAAGATGCTGCACGAAGCGCAAGAGGTGCATGAGCAACTCTACGCTTTTAACAACACGCCAATTGGTACGCTGCGTATCGGCAGTTCTTCAACTATGGCACAAAATGTCCTCGCGTCCATGACCGCCGAGATGCTCAAAGAGTACCCCGAGTTAACGGTTAATCTGGTGACAGGCATTCCCGCGCCCGACCTGATCGCTGATGGTCTGGACGTAGTGATTCGTGTAGGTGCTTTACAGGATTCCAGTCTGTTCTCGACACGGCTCGGATCGATGCCTATGGTGATTTGCGCCGCCAAAAGTTATCTCCAGCAAAATGGCACGCCGGAAAAGCCGGCCGATCTTGCCAGTCACTCGTGGCTGGAATACAGCATTCGTCCGCATAATGAATTCGAGTTGATAGCACCTGAAGGGCTGACGACGCGGATGATCCCGCAAGGGCGCTTCGTGACCAATGATCCCATGACATTAAGTCGCTGGCTAAAAGTGGGGGCTGGTATCGCTTATGTCCCGTTGATGTGGGTGATCGATGAGATCAATGACGGAACGCTTGAGATCTTACTGCCGAGTTATCAATCCGACCCGCGTCCGGTATACGCGTTGTATACGGAAAAAGATAAGTTGCCGTTGAAAGTACAGGTCTGCATTAACTACCTGACTGAATATTTCGTGAAGGTTTCGCACCTCTATCAAGGGGTACGAGATAAGAAAGGACGTGCGATAGAAAACAGCCGGGAGTAAACCCGGCTGTCATTGTTTTACGCTGTGCCGCCAACCGTCAGGTTATCGACTTTGAGCGTTGGCTGGCCGACACCGACAGGCAGGCTCTGCCCCTCTTTGCCGCAGACACCGACACCGTTATCCAGCGCCAGATCGTTACCGACCATAGAAATCTGCTGCATAGTTTCAATACCGGAACCAATCAGCGTTGCGCCTTTCACTGGTTTGGTCACTTTGCCATTTTCGATGAGATACGCTTCAGAAGTTGAGAACACAAACTTGCCGGAGGTGATATCCACTTGCCCGCCGCCAAAGTTCGGAGCGTAGATCCCGTATTCAACCGATTCGATAATCTCTTGTGGAGTCGATTTTCCCGCCAGCATGTAGGTATTGGTCATGCGTGGCATCGGCAGGTGCGCGTAAGATTCACGACGGCCATTACCGGTTGGCGCAACGCCCATCAGACGAGCATTGAGTTTGTCCTGCATGTAGCCTTTCAGCACACCGTTTTCGATCAATACGTTGTATTGGCCAGGCACACCTTCATCGTCAATTGCAACAGAGCCACGGCGGTTCGCCATGGTGCCGTCATCGACAACAGTACACAATTCTGAAGCAACCAATTGGCCTATCTGGCCACTGAACACGGAAGTGCCACGACGGTTAAAATCACCTTCAAGACCGTGCCCCACCGCTTCATGCAGCAAAACACCTGGCCAGCCCGCGCCAAGCACTACCGGGAACATGCCTGCTGGTGCTGCCACCGCAGAAAGGGTCACTAAAGCCATACGCACTGCTTCTTTCGCCCAGGCATCTGCACGAACTTCACCATCAACGGTTTCGAGGAAATATTCATAACCGAAACGACCGCCGCCGCCACTTGAGCCGCGCTCGCGTTTGCCGTTATCTTCAACCTGAACGCTGACAGACAAGCGCACTAGCGGGCGAACGTCAGCCGCCAGAGTCCCGTCAGTTGCCGCGACCAGAATCAATTCATAAACGCCCGTCAGGCTGGCAGTCACTTCCTGGACGCGGGCGTCTGCCGCACGGGCAACGCTATCAACGCGTTTCAGGATGTCGAGTTTCTCTTCACGCGTCATGCTTTGCAGAGGGTCGGCACTGGTATAGAGCGCGCTATGCTGCACGGCACCTAATGTTTGAACCCGGCCATTCCCTTTTTCCTGCACGATGCTTCGTGCGGCATGAGCACTTTGTTCCAGCGCCAACAAGCTGACCTGGTCGGCATAGGCAAAACCGGTTTTCTCGCCGCTCACGGCGCGCACGCCAACACCCTGATCGATGTTGTAAGAACCATCTTTAATGATGCGATCTTCCAGCACCCAGGATTCGTGATAACTGGACTGGAAATAGAGATCTCCGTAGTCGAGTCGGCGCTCGGACAATTGTCCCAAAATGGAAAACAGATCTTGATGGGTTAAGCCATTCGCAGACAGCAACTGCTCACTTACCAGGTTCAGACTCATCGTTTCGCTACTCTTTTTACAAACAAGTTGGGTGCCCTAAAGGCATATCTATTGAGCTTGCGGCAATTAACCGCGCACGTCAAATCACTTAGCCTCTTTCAGCCTTGGCTGGCGGAGCACTTCATTGATTTGCGGTTTATCGACCGATCCTGTGATGTGGTAGCGCAGTACAGATATTTTGCTCCATAGCGGCCCTAACACTTTGCTGGCGGCGAATACCGCGGCACCGATGATTGGGTTCACCACGAATGCCGTTGCCACGCCGACGGTGGCAGAAATTTCTGGTGCAATAACAGCTTCAACATCAAGTCGACGCTGAACTAAATCGACCGAGCCTTTCATGCCAATATCGGCTTCCAGTCCGTCCACCAGCGTATCATCGCTGTTCAGAACCCCGTCTTTAATCCAGGCGGTACTACGGATGGAATCAAAGTAGAAACCTTCACCAAAGGTGTCGCTGAAGTCGAAACGCAGTTTACGCATCAACGCATCGACACTGACTAAACGCAGCAATTGTCCGGCGTGGCCTGTACCCAGATCAGCAATTTGCCCTTTGCCTAATTTGATATGAAGAATACCGTTTAATGAGGCAAGCTGCGGCTGCCACGGTTTATCACGCCAGTGTAAATCATAGTCTGCATCAAACGATGAGCCTTGAATCGGCGTTTTGACGCCAAAGAAGTTGGTCGCAGCATCAAGTTTTTTGCCGTGTAGTTTACCTTTTAAAGACGTGCGTTCTTCTGCCGGGTTATTCACCCACACACCGCTGGCGGTAAGCTTTGCAAATCCGGCATCGATTAACCCGTTTTCCAGTTGTAGCGTGTTTCCTTTGACGGCGAAATCACCGTCAATACGGCCATATTTTTGCCCCCAAAGCCAACACTCGCCACAGCGAAGTTGTAAATCAGGCCATTCACGGAAATCAATCGCTTCATTGCCTTCCAACGGTGAAGCACTGGTCGATTTGGCTTTGCTATTACCCCAGTCAGGGTTGAAATAGAGATACTTGATTGCTGCACGCCACGGTGCATTGTTTTGTATCGTCAACGAGCCATTCACTTCACGCCCCTGCGCTTCGACGCGCGTGCCATTCGTAATGGCCTGGGAAACCAGACTCAGGTTGTTCCATTGCTGGCCAGCAAACGTCAGCGAAGGCGTGCGCAGTGTGACGTTAGTTGGGAATGATGCCGAGTTCCCCACGCTTTCCACCGCTCCATGGCTAAACAACGCCAGCCATTGCGCACCATCCATCGCCGGAAGATCCAGTTCTAAGCCGGAGTTATCAGGTAATGGAGGAACGGTTTGGCTATTGGTTGCCCAAATTGCCCGGTCAAGAGTGAGCTTTTTATTCAGTAGCCAACGGCTGGAGAAATGATTTTTCGCACCGGAGTTACCCGTCAGATCGAAACTATCGAGATTTCCTTTCACCGCGACATTCAACGGTAGCGCTTGCCCCGCTGATTTATCGACAGGAGCAGGTAAGTGACTGCTCACATTTTTCAAGTCTGCGGCGACGTTGATCTGGTAATTCGGTTCTCCGCGATAAGGAAGCGTAATCGCTACATCGCCTTTCCACGGGACATTGCCACTCAATTCTTTGCTGATGGGTTCAGGGATAATACCCATTTTTGTCGGCTGCCAGTCGCCCAGCAAATTGACGCCAATCTGGTAGTCTTTCACGCCCGTTTTAGTATTGAAATCAATGCCAATCGGTTGGTTAAACCAGGTGGCTTTTAACGGTTCACTTTGCAAATCACCATTCACAAAGCTGAACTTACCGCTCAGGTTACTCAACGTGCTGGAGAGCGGTTTAATCAACAAGGTATTGTTCTTGAGCTGAACATCGCCCGAAGCGGTAGTCATTTTACCGTTCAGCGGGATATCCAGATGTAAGCGAGCATTCACATCGCCGCCAATCTGGAGTTCATCCAGTGCAGCAGACAGAGAATCTTTGAGCGGAGTTTCTTTGAAATACGGCCCAACCGCACTGCCCGGGCCACTGATGTCAGAATCGACTAACAGCTTTTGCTTTTTGTAATCCGGAATATTTGCCGTCAGATTACGCCCGGTCACACCACCCAGTTTCACTTCATCCGATTTCATCCACAAACCGTTATTGATGAAATCCAGACTAATATTCAAGTTGTCTAATGCTGGCCAGTCAGGCTGGAAGGCAAATTTAGCGTTATACAGCGGGACGTAGACCTGGAACTGACCTTCGTTATGCACATAAGGGAAAAGACGCGGATTGCCGCCATACACTAGCGTCGCGTTATCGGACTCGCCACCTTGTATCGCACCGCTGAGGTAATCAACCAGCTGTTTTCCCATCAGGTTTTCAGGGAAGTAACGCCAGGCATCACCGCCATTATGCGTACTAATTCCGGCTAAAATCCCCAACCAGGGTTCATCGCCTGTCGGCTGATAGTAGCGGAAGTCACCCGCAGCCCAGACAGAACGGGCTTTCACATCCAGATTTTTGCCATCAAGCTGGAAACCCGCGGCATTCTTCTGCCATTCGAGCGTGGCAACGGCTCGTTCAACTTCCAGCGGGGCACGGAATACGCCCACGTATGGCATTTTGGCGTCAATAACCTGCGCATTAAGCTGCCCGTGCCCGACACCACCGGTGACCGACCCCGAGAAGTGTTCGACGCCGGGTAACATTTTCCATTGCTTCCAGCTAACGTCCTTCCAGCGCCCTTGCATACGAGTGTTTTCGGTCTGCTGAAGAGGAATATCCACGGCCAGCACATCAATGTGCCCGCGTGGTTGCAGCGTGTTCCAGATTTCACCGAAATCCGGTGAAATCTTCTCTGCAATCGGTAACAAACCGGTGAAGCTTTCCAGCTCCATATTAGTGGCACGTACACGTAACTCATCGCTGCGCGTACTCTCTTTTCCACCAACATTTTGCGGAGCAACCCACGCCAGTGATAAAGAACCTTTGGGCCAGGTTTTACCATCAAGGGTGATATTGGTCGATGGAATGGCAATATCCCAGCCCGCAGCAGAACGATTGACACGTGCCATCAAATTATCAACCGACATCTGATGCCCGGTGTTTTTCCCAGCCCAGCTGGCACCACCTTGCTTCAACCAGACGTTGCCACCTGAAATATCACCCGCTTTGATATCCATCCAGGCTTCGAGGGTAAACTCAGCGGTCTGCAAGTCGATATTGTCTTCCATCCAACGACCAAGCCACGGTTTCATATCAACATTTTCAGCCTGTAGCCAGACTTTACCGATGTTCAATAAGCCATTTTCGTCACGCAGATCCATGCGTACTTTCGCCACGCCGTGTTGGCCGTTAAAGCTCGATAAGCTGACCAGCCCTTCGGCGCGGTGACGGTTTTTGGAGTTAAGCCAGGTGAGTTGTGGAATGGCGAGTTCGGCGCGCTGGCCGGAAATCGTCAGGAAACTCAGGGAACTGTCGCGAAGATCAAAGTGATCGAACTGGCGTAAAAAGAGATCGCTGATTTTACCCGGCTCGAGTTTGCTATCCCCTTTGTTTCGACTTAACGGGGTATTGGTGCGCACCTGCAATTGGTAAAAAGTGAGGTCACGGAACTGCCAGCGGGCGTGCAAAATACTTTGCCAGAGATCGAGCGCCAACGTGACACGTTTCACGCTCATCTCACCACCATCTTTCAAGCCCGCTTTGATATCGCGGACATCAAGCGTTGGGCCATAGTTTTCCCAGTTGGCCTGGATCTGGCTGGCATCGACGGGGGTACCCGTCATGGCTTCAATTTTTTCGAGCAGCGCTGGACGCCAGGCATCGAGGTGCGGCAAAACCAGCCGCAAACCACTCACCAGCAGTGCGACGATAACGATCAACGTTGCGCCAGTGATCAGCAGAATGCCGGGCAGTCGCCTCACGAAAATCTCCTTGTTTGCCGCCGGAGCGGAACTCAAATCTGCACTATCCGTGCAGCGAGTTACATCATAACGACGTCGAATTGCTCTTGATTATAGAGCGGCTCGATCTGAACTTTGACTTGCTTGCCGACAAAAATTTCCACTTCTGCCAATGAATGGGACTCTTCGCTTTTCAGCGCTTCCCCCACAGCAGGTGATGCGTAAACCAGGAAACGGTCGGAATCATAAGCATGATGCACGCGCACAATTTCACGCATAATTTCATAACACACCGTTTCAACCGTTTTCACCGTACCGCGACCATGGCAAGTTGGACAATCGTTGCAAAGCACATGTTCAACACTTTCACGCGTGCGTTTGCGTGTCATCTCAACCAGCCCAAGCTGTGAGAAACCATTAATACTGGTTTTCACGCGATCTTTACTCAATGCCTGCTCGAGGGAGTGCAGCACGCGTCGGCGATGGTCTTCATTACTCATATCGATGAAATCAATAATGATTATGCCGCCGAGATTACGCAAACGTAACTGGCGAGCTATCGCCTGTGTCGCTTCAATATTGGTATTGAAAATGGTGTCATCAAGATTGCGGTGGCCAACGAAAGCCCCGGTGTTGATATCCACAGTCGTCATCGCTTCAGTCTGGTCGATAACCAGGTAACCACCTGATTTCAGCTCAACTTTTCGCTCCAGCGCACGTTGGATTTCGTTCTCAACGTCGAACAAATCAAAAATAGGCTGGCGACCACTGTAGTGTTCGATTTTGTTGTGCATTTCCGGCATGTATTCTGCGGTAAACTCCAGCAGCATGTCGTAAGTCAGACGGGAGTCGACACGAATTCGGTCAAGTGCGGCATCGGCAAAATCACGCAGTACGCGCTGCGCCAGTGCTAATTCACCGTAAAGTTGGCAGCGGGTTTTGTTACGTTTTTTGCGCTCGCTGACTTTGGTCCAGACACGCTTGAGGTAAGCCGCATCTGAAGCTAAATCGTCTTCGCATACGCCTTCAGCCGCGGTGCGAATAATAAATCCGCCTTGCTCATCGCAATACGCATTCACTACACGTTTAAGACGTTCACGCTCGGCTTCACTTTCAATGCGCTGGGATACGCCAACGTGGGAAGCTCCTGGCATAAAGACCAAATAACGAGATGGCAGCGTGATATCGGTAGTCAAACGAGCACCTTTGGTTCCCAGCGGGTCTTTCACCACTTGAACCATTAAGTCCTGGCCCTGACGCACCAACTCGGAGATATCGCGTACGGTGAAATTTTTCTGCTCTTCTCCCGCCACACATTCGGTATGCGGCATGATGTCAGAAGCGTGAAGAAACGCTGCCTTATCAAGGCCAATATCTACAAATGCCGCCTGCATCCCGGGAAGCACCCGGCTTACACGACCTTTGTAGATATTCCCTACGATCCCGCGGCGTGCTTCGCGTTCAATGTGAATCTCTTGCAGTATTCCACCATCAATGTAAGCCACCCGAGTTTCCGATGGCGTCACGTTGACTAATAATTCAGCCGTCATGTTTTCCTCGTCCATCACGCAATGCGTGAAAATTACTCAGCAATTCATAAGTTTCAACAAGCGGTAAACCGACTACTGCATGATAGCTGCCATTAATCTTCCTGACAAAACAGCCACCAAGCCCTTGAATACCGTATGCACCTGCTTTATCCATCGGTTCACCGCAGGCCACATAACCCGCGATATCCTGTTCTGATAATGCACGAAAAGTCACTTCAGTCGTTACCAGACAATCCAGCAAAGATTCACGGTCTGCCAGCGCAACAGCCGTCATTACCTGGTGCTGATTCCCGGATAACATACGCAACATCTCAGCAGCGTGTTGTTCATCTTTAGGTTTTTCCAACACCTTGCCATTGTAGATAACAATCGTATCGGCACCCAGGACAGGTAAGTCATGTTGCGCGAGCGCAACGCCTGCCCGCGCTTTATCACGCGCCAGGCGCACGACATACTGCTGTGCGCTTTCATGGCTAAGACGCTGTTCTTCTACATCAGTAATGATGCGCTCAAACGACACACCCAACTGAGTCAGTAATTCCTGACGACGCGGGGAGCCGGATGCCAGATACAAAGATGTCATGTTCAATCCTATTGCACTGCAAATTGTTGGCGAATTTTACGCATCAACAAGAATATCCATGGCCACAGTACACCATTGACCACGCTGCTCCAGAAAATTTCTGGGCGGAAAGAGACATTGATAACTAAAAATTCAGACCAGAAAACAATGACATCTGTCATCAATGACAACAGCATAACCACCAAAGCCTGTTGCCAAAGCGCGAGATTGCGGAATAGCTGGTACTTTAACGCCACCAGATAAGCAACGATGCTCAGAGATAATGCGCGCACGCCAAGGGTAGAGCCGCTGATTAAATCCAGTATGGCACCCACCACAAAACCTGTGCCTACATTTACGCGGTGTGGCAGAGCCAGAATCCAGTACAGCAGGATCAGTAATACCCAGTCAGGACGATAGATTTTTAAATCGTCAGGCCAGGGCATGACTTGTAACAACAAGGCGACGAGGAAAGAAAGCCAGATGACCCAACGGCCCTGGCTACGGTAACTACCCACTACTGCCCTCCCAGGCTTGCTGGTGCAGCAGGGGCTGGAGTCGTAATGCCCGTTGCCGGAGGAGGAACCGGAGCTGGTGGCCCGACAGAATCAGCCGCTGGTAAAACCTGCGGCATCATTTGCATCAGGCGCTCATTCGCCACGCGATGAACTTCATCAGGCGGCATCGGGGTTTTCCCTTCGCGATCCGCGCCCCACAACAGCAGCAAATAACGCAGACGTTGTAAGCCAGCAGTCGGACGAGCCTGAATAACCGTGTATGCGCGCTGAGTATCAAGCTTCACTGAAGAAACGACGCCCACAGGATAGCCTTCCGGGAAGCGGCCACCCAAACCAGATGTCACCAATACATCGCCTACGCGAATATCAGTATTAGCCGGTAAATGTTCCAGTTGCAGATCGTCAGTACAGCCGTTACCCGCCGCGATAATGCGGATGTCATTACGCAGTACCTGAATAGGCAGCGCATGGGTAGCATCACAAATCAGTAAAACACGGCTAGTGAGTTTCGCCACCGCGACAACCTGACCTACGACACCTTTATCACTGATGACGGGTTGACCTTCATAGACGCCGTTCACGCTGCCTTTATCAATAACCACCTGGTCACTGTAAGGATCGTTAACGGTAGAGATAACCTGAGTCACCATTTTTTGCTCGTCCTGACGCAACGGTGAGCCAAGCAGTTCGCGCAGGCGTGCGTTTTCCTGACGATATTGACCCATCATCAGTAATTCGCTGTTTTTCAGGATCAATTCCTGACGCAGTGCACGATTTTCGAGTTCTAGCTGGTCGCGTGATGCCAGTGTTTGCGAGACGCTGTCGAGCAATTCACGGGGACCATTTGAGACAAAATAGAAAGGGCTGACGGCAGTATCCATATACGTTCGAATCTGACTGAACGTACCCAGGCGACTATCGGCAATCATTACACCAATCGCCACCAGCACCGCCAAAATCAGGCGAAACTGTAACGAAGGGCCACGGCTAAAAATTGGCTTCATAGGCTATGCGTATTCCAGGGCCAGCAAGAAAGGGCAGTCTTGATGACTGCCCCTTACGTGCGGCTGATTACTCTTCGCTGAACAAGTCGCCGCCGTGCATGTCGATCATCTCCAGTGCCTTGCCACCGCCACGGGCTACGCAAGTCAATGGATCTTCTGCAACTACTACCGGAATGCCTGTTTCTTCCATCAGCAGACGGTCAAGGTTACGCAGCAATGCGCCACCACCAGTCAGAACCATACCGCGCTCAGAGATATCGGACGCCAGCTCTGGTGGGCACTGCTCCAGTGCAACCATCACCGCACTCACGATCCCCGTCAATGGCTCTTGCAGGGCTTCGAGGATTTCATTGGAATTCAGGGTAAAGCCGCGTGGAACACCCTCAGCCAGGTTACGGCCACGCACTTCGATTTCAAGCACTTCATCGCCTGGGTAAGCAGAACCGATTTCGTGTTTGATACGTTCAGCAGTGGCTTCACCAATCAGTGAACCGTAGTTACGACGCACATAATTAATGATGGCTTCGTCGAAGCGGTCGCCACCGATGCGTACGGAAGAGGAGTAAACCACGCCGTTCAGAGAAATAACGGCAACTTCAGTTGTACCACCACCGATATCCACAACCATTGAACCGGTTGCTTCAGAAACTGGCAGGCCAGCACCGATAGCCGCAGCCATTGGTTCTTCAATTAAGAAGACTTCACGAGCACCTGCACCTTGCGCAGATTCACGAATCGCGCGACGTTCAACTTGAGTTGCGCCAACTGGCACACAAACCAGTACGCGTGGGCTTGGGCGCATAAAGCTGTTGCTATGCACTTGTTTGATGAAGTGTTGCAGCATTTTTTCGGTCACGAAGAAATCGGCAATAACGCCATCTTTCATCGGACGGATAGCTGCGATGTTGCCGGGGGTACGACCCAGCATCTGTTTAGCATCATGGCCGACAGCCGCAACACTTTTAGGTGAACCGGCACGATCCTGGCGAATAGCCACGACAGATGGCTCATTCAGTACGATGCCTTGTCCTTTCACATAAATCAGGGTATTCGCGGTACCCAGGTCA
>Ga0207655_1003092_pt1 | contig 12650 bp, 10 predicted proteins | sample KBSM44metaG_FD_184398 | JGI IMG/M metagenome (GOLD analysis project Ga0207655, IMG submission 184398) | Miscanthus rhizosphere microbial communities from Kellogg Biological Station, Michigan, USA - KBS M4-4 metaG (SPAdes) (version 2) | ecosystem: Host-associated > Plants > Roots > Rhizosphere >...
GTCAACCCGCTGGGCATGGAAGCCACCCGCGTCGCCTACAGCGAAGGTGCGCCGTGGCTGGCCGAGCTGAAAACCTATCTGCAGGCCAACCGCGACTGGCTGGTGGATGCCGTTCGCAGCCGCTTGCCGGGCGTGACGATCAATGTGCCGCAAGGGACGTATCTGGCGTGGCTCGATTGCTCGGCGCTGGACCTGGACAATCCGCAGCAGTTCTTTCTTGAGCAGGCCAAGGTTGGTCTGAGCGCGGGGCTGGATTTTGGTGATCAGCACCAACAATTCGTGCGCCTGAACTTCGGCTGCCCGCGGTCGTTGCTCGAAGAAGGCATCAGCCGCATGGAGCGCGCCCTGACCCAGCGCAATACCTGAAAACACCCTAAACCCTTTGGGAGCGAGCCTGCTCGCGAATGCGGTCTTTCATCCAACAAAGAGGGTGACTGATACACCGCATTCGCGAGCAGGCTCGCTCCCACATTGGTTTTGCATTTCCAAGTCTGAAAGACCAGCGCAAATCCGATCGAACTCACGGCAAACCGTCCGGGTCAACCACCCATACCTGCCCTGAGAACCTCGGAGATTTGTGATGACCGATTACCCAAAACCACCCTTCCCCGCACAAGCCCAAGCCGTCCCCGGTGCGCAAAGCAAAATGCAGCCTTACCCTGATTGTGGCGAGCAAAGCTACGTCGGCTCCGGGCGGCTGGCCGGCAAGATTGCGCTGATTACCGGTGCCGACAGCGGCATTGGCCGCGCGGTGGCGATTGCCTTTGCCCGTGAAGGTGCAGACGTTGTAGTGGCTTATCTGAATGAACATGAAGACGCCAAAGAGACCGCACGCTGGGTTGAACAGGCAGGCCGCCAGTGCCTGTTGCTGTCCGGCGACCTCGCGCACAAGGCCCATTGTCAGGAACTGGTGGACAAGACCGTCGAACGCTTCGGGCGCATCGACATTCTGGTCAACAACGCCGCGTTCCAGATGACCCACGAAACCTTCGAAGAAATCCCCGATGACGAATGGGTGATGACCTTCGACGTCAACATCACGGCGATTTTCCGGTTGTGCCAGGCAGCGATCAAACACATGCGCCCCGGCGCGTCGATCATCAACACCAGCTCGGTCAACTCGGACATGCCCAAACCGACCCTGCTCGCCTACGCCACCACCAAGGGCGCGATTGCCAACTTCACCGGCGGTCTGGCGCAGATACTCGGGCCGAAAGAAATCCGCGTGAACTGCGTGGCCCCCGGACCAATCTGGACGCCACTGATCGTCTCGACCATGCCCGATGAAGAGGTGCAGAACTTCGGCAGCGAAACCCCGCTCGGGCGCCCCGGGCAACCGGTGGAAGTGGCGCCGATTTACGTGCTGCTGGCTTCCGACGAGGCCAGTTACATCACCGGTCAGCGCTATGGCGTCACCGGCGGCAAGCCGATGCTCTAAGCGGCGCGAGAAAAACTGAACCTGGCGGCATGACGTCCCTCCATACCTTTAAGAGCCCCAACCGGTCTGCAGGATCAGGAGGTCGTCATGTCCGCCCCTCTCATCAAACTCTTCACCCAGCCCAACTTCGCCTGGACCGATATCCGCCGCGAGGAAGAGGCCCATCCCCGTCACTACCTGGCGCATCTGTTGCTATTGGCGCTGATTCCCGCCGTGTGTCTGTTCCTCGGTACCACGTATGTCGGCTGGAGTCTGGCAGCCGGCGAGACCGTACGCTTGAGCACGGCCAGTGCACTGCAACTGAGCATTCTGCTGTATGTGGCGATTGTCGCCGGGGTCGCGATCATCGGCGGGTTCATCCGCTGGATGTCACGTACGTTCGACGCACGCCCCACGCTTAACCAGTGCATCGGTTTCGCTGCCTATACCGTGACGCCGTTCTTCGTCGCCGGGATCGCCGGCCTCTATCCGAGCCGCTGGCTGGCGATTCTGGTACTGGGTGCCGCGTCGGTGTATTCGACGTTCTTGCTGTTCGTTGGTCTGCCGACGTTCATGCATGAGCGCAAGGAACAGGGCCTGCTGTACTCGGCCTGCGTCTGGGGCGTCGGCCTGCTGGTCATGGTGACCATTCTGGTGTCGATGATTCTGCTGTGGTTCAACGTGCTCGCGCCCGAGTACTTGCGAACTACCGTTGGTTAACCCGGTGCCAACGCTGTCGTCGATGGACGGCCGAACATGAGCTTTGTCATCTGGGTCGCGGTGCTTGGCGCGGTGTTGCTGACCCTCGCGCTGACCTCGTCGTACCTGCGCTGGATGCCGGTCACCACTTCGGCCGTGTGCCTGCTGCTGGGGATCGGCATCGGCCCCAGCGGTCTGGATCTGCTGAAGCTGTCACTGGAAAACGCTTCCGTATGGATGGAGCACCTCACAGAAGTGGCGGTGCTGTTTTCGCTGTTTGTCTGCGGGCTGAAGTTGCGTCTGCCGCTGCGCGACAGGCGTTGGCGGATTGCCTTCGGGCTGGCGGGCCCGGTGATGGTCGTGACCATCGCCGGGGTCAGCGTATTGCTGCACTGGGGCCTGCAACTGTCGTGGGGGCCGTCGCTGCTGATCGGGGCGATGCTGGCACCGACCGACCCGGTGCTGGCCGCTCTGGTGCAGGTCAACGACGCACGGGATGTCGACAGCGTACGCTTCGGTCTGTCCGGTGAAGCCGGGCTTAACGACGGCATCGCGTTCCCGTTCGTGATTCTCGGCTTGCTGCTGTTGCAGGCCGACGCGCAACCCGGCGCCCTGACCGATTGGGTGTTGCATGGTTTGCTCTGGGCGGTGCCGGTGGGTTTGCTGACCGGTTACTGGATGGGTCGCGGCATCGGTCGGTTGACCCTGTCGCTGCGCATCCGTAACGACGACAGCACCCTGAGCCCGAATGATTACCTGGCGCTGTCGCTGATTGCCCTGGCTTACGTCGGCGCAGATGCGATTGGCGGTTATGGTTTTCTGTCGGTATTCGCCGCCGGCCTCGGCTTGCGTCAGGAAGAAGTCAAATCCACCGGCGCCAGCCAGCCGCCCGCCGAACATCTGGTGCAACCGGTGGTCGGCCACCAGAACATCGAACCGCAGCACGCGGTGCACGGCGATACCGAACGACTGGAGAGCAGTCAGGTCGCCGCCGGGATCATGATGGGCGACATGCTCTCGTTCGGCAGTCTGGTGGAACGGGCCATGGAAGTGTTTCTGGTGACCTTGCTGGGTGTGGTACTGGTGCCGCATTGGGACTGGCGGGCGTTGGTCATTGGCGCGGTGCTGTTCTGCGTGGTGCGTCCGGCCTGCGTTGCGCTGATGCCATGGGGCACTTTGCTCGACGGTGGTCAACGGCTGTTGATCGGTTGGTTCGGCATTCGCGGGATCGGCAGTCTGTTCTATCTGTTTTATGCCTTGAACCACGGGCTGAGTCCTTCAGTCGCGACGTTGTGCACCAACATCACCCTGTCCGTGGTGGCATTGAGCATTTTGCTGCATGGCATCAGCACGCAGCCGCTGCTGGCGCGCTACGAACAACGGCAAAAACGAAAAAACTGATTTTTCCGGCGGCAATATGTCGGGAAATCCATCGAAGTTTTTTCTGAAAATAAATGGATCCCTCGGCCAAAACCGACAGTCACAACCATAACCCCTCGCTGGATGCACTCGGCGGGGTTCGGCAGGTTCGGTTCCCCTGCGGCTTGCAGCCCATGAAGAGGAATCTTTGGATAACAAGGTCACGGTCATGAAAGAATGCTCGACTCCGGCACAAATCAAGGCTTGCAGGGCTTTGGCCCTGGAACGCAATCGTCAACTGTTCGAAGATGCCCACGCCCTCAACCGAGCGGCTTACGAGCTGCTGGAAGCGGACAATCTGGACCTCGAACAATTTGAGCACTATCGAGCACTGCGCCGCAAAGCCGATGCGAAGTTCGAGGAAGCCATCGATCACCTGTGCGTCCTCAACGAAGACTTCCCGCCGATTCCAATGTCACCGCATCACTCGCAGGAATTGCGTCGGCAACTTGAAACCGTCGAATAAAGCACACAAGAAAAAGCCCGGCAGCGATGTCCGGGCTTTTTCTTTGGGCGGCGTTCAGCCCCCGGGGTTGGTCACCTGAATGAACACTGCATAAGCCCCGAGCAGGATCCAGAACGTGGCGAAGATCCATGGCGTGCGCACCGAAAACAACAGCGACTTGCGATAGCCCTTGTGGCTCGACTCCATTTCACTGAACAGCGGCGACTCGTCGTAAGCCATGCCCATGATCGGCTCGCTGCGCAACAACTCGCTCTGCTTGTAGTGCCAGTGATCGATGATGTCGTACGCCGCACGAATCCCCGGCCAGGCGTTGAGCGAACTGAGCAGCCCGAGCAGTGCGAGAAACGGCGGCACCACCAGCGTGAACAACTTGCCCCACTCGGGGTTGAGGTTGGCCATGCACGAAGCGAAGGCAATCACCAGAAACGACTGCGCCGCCAGATAGGCATCGGTGCGATTGGCGAGGATGCTGGTTTCGTACTGGATTTCCTTGCGATAGAAGTCCAGCCGTTCCTTGGGTGAGCCGAACATCTTGGCGTCGTGTTCAGTCAGGTGCTCTTCAGCGCTGGGCTCAGTCAGTATGCGAGGCAAGGGAAGCGCACTCCGTGGCGGGGAAACCTTTTAGAAGGCCCTCGCCACGGACAAGTTCAGGCGGATTCACTTCATCGACTGCGCGATGATTTCCACCAGGTTGAGCTGGGTGAATGGCTTGGGCAGACGCGGCAATTGCGCGGCAAAACCTTCCAGACGTTCGGCGTAACCGGTGGCCAGAATGATCGGCAGATCCGGCTTGAGCAAACGCACCGCATGCGCCAGTTGCGCGCCGCTCATCTGCGGCATGGCCATGTCGGTGATCATCAGGTCGATGACTTCGCCCTGCTCGAACAACGCCAGCGCCTTGGCACCGGACGTGGCGCTGATCACGCGATGGCCAAGGTCTTCGAGCAGCAGCGTGGTGCTGGTCATCACCAGCGAATCGTCGTCCACCACCAGCACGCTGAGGCGCGGCACCAACACCGGTTTGACCGCCGGGTAGAGGTTTTTTGCCGTCTCCCCGGCTAACGCCACCGGTATCCACATTTCAGCGCGGGTGCCATGGCCTTTTTCGCTCTTGAGAATGAAACGGCCGCCCAGTTGCTCGATAAAGCCATGCACCATCGACAGGCCCAGCCCGGTACCCTTGCCCACGCCCTTGGTGGTGAAAAACGGATCCCTGGCCGACCCCAGCGTGGCTTCGTCCATGCCCTCGCCCGTGTCGATCACGCTCAGGCACACATAGTGCCCGGCCGCCATTGACGAATGGCTTTGCTCAAGCACGACTTCCGGCTGCGCGGTAATGCACAGGCTGCCACCGTCGACCATGGCGTCGCGGGCGTTGGTCGCCAGATTGAGCAACGCCAGTTCCAGTTGGTTGCTGTCGGCCAGCACCGGTTGCAGATCCTCGGGAAAGCGTGTCTCGATGCGAATCCCGGGGCCTATCGAGCTGCGCAACAGTCCGGTGATGCCTTGCACCAGTTGCGGAATATCGACCGGCTCGGTCTTGAGTTCCTGACGGCGGGCGAAGGCCAGCATGCGTTGGGTCAGCGATACGCCACGCAACGCACCCTGCGTGGCGTTTTCCAGCAGACGGCTGTTTTTCGGATCGTCACCGATGCGCTTTTGCAGAATCTCCAGATTGCCCAGAATCACCGTCAGCAAATTGTTGAAGTCATGGGCGATGCCGCCGCTGAGCTGACCGATGGCCTGCATCTTCTGCGCCTGAAACAGCGCTTCGCGAGTCTTTTCCAGCGCCACTTGCGACTCATGGGCTTCGGTGACATCGCGGGTGATCTTGGCAAACCCGAGCAGCGTGCCGGTTTCGCCGCGAATGGCATCGACCACCACGTGGGCCAGAAACCGCGTGCCATCCTTGCGCATGCGCCAGCTCTTGTTCTCGAAACGGCCCTCGCGGGTGGCAATCTCCAGCGCCCGTTGCGGTTCGCCGGCCACGCGGTCTTCCGGGGTGTAGAAAATCGAAAAATGCTGGCCGATGATTTCTTCCGGCTGGTACCCCTTGATCCGCTGGGCGCCCTGATTCCAGTTGCTCACACGACCTTCGGGGCTGAGCATGTAGATCGCATAATCGGTGACACCCTGCACCAGCAGGCGAAACTGCTGTTCGCTTTGCTTGAGGGTTTCCTCAGCCATCTTGCGGTCGGTCAGGTCACGGGTGATCTTGGCGTAGCCGAGCAGTTTGCCGTTGGGATCAATGATCGGATCGATGACCACATGGCACCAGAAGCTGGTGCCATCCTTGCGCACCCGCCAGCCTTCGCCTTCGAACCGTCCTTCGTGCAGCGCTGTGTCGAGCGCGCGTTGCGGCAGACCCGCCGCACGATCATCGGCGGTATAGAAGCGCGAGAAATGCTCGCCGAGAATTTCCGCCTCTTCGTAGCCCTTGAAGCGTTTCGCGCCGGAGTTCCAACTGGTGATGATGCCGTCCGGGTCGATCATGTAAATCGCATAATCGACCACCGCATCGATCAGCAGACGAAAACGCATCTCCTCGATCGCGGCAGTTTTGCTCGGGTTGTCACTCATCAGGTTCACCGCTGGTTTTCATTAGCGCAAGTATGCGGCAATCCGGCGCCATGGGAAGGTGCAAACGCGCTTCTATTCACGGCGTGATCAATGGGTTGATTGAGGACGAGTCGGTGCCGAGCGACCACCAGCGTGGCAGCAGTTGCTGAATGCGCGGTTCGGCGAAGCGGTCATCGATCAGCATCACCACGCCACGATCTTCACGGGTGCGGATCACCCGCCCGGCGGCCTGCACCACTTTCTGCACACCCGGATACAGATAGGTGTAGTCGTAGCCGGCGCCGAAAATCGCCGCCATGCGCCGTTTCAACTGCTCGTTGACCGGGTTGAGCTGGGCCAGCCCCAGGGTCGCAATGAACGCGCCGATCAGCCGTGCTCCGGGCAGGTCGATGCCCTCGCCGAACGCACCGCCCAACACGGCGAAGCCGATGCCCTGGCTGTCGGCGGTGAACTGATCGAGAAAGGCCTGCCGCTGCCCCTCGGCCATGCCCCGGGACTGCTGCCACAGATTGATCTGCGGATGGCGTTCGGCGAGCAGCGTCAGCACCTGTTGCAGATAATCAAAGCTGCTGAAGAACGCCAGGTAATTGCCCGGGCGCTCGCTGAACTGGCGGGCGATCAGCTCGACGATCGGCTCCAGCGACGCCTGCCGATGATTGAAGCGCGTGGAAATGCGGCTGACGATCTGCACCTGCAACTGTTCGGCGCTGAAGGGTGATTCGACGTCTATGCATACCGTGTCGGCGGGCGTGCCGAGCAGGTCGGCGTAATAGCGCCGCGGGCTTAGCGTCGCCGAGAACAACACGCTGCTGCGCGCCGCTTTCAGCCGGGGGCCGATGAACGCCGCCGGCACCACGTTGCGCAGGCACAACTGCGACAGCGGCCGCTTGCGCTCAAGGTCGCGCTTGCTGATGTCGAACAGGTAATGCTCGTCGAACAGCTCCGCCACCCGGCCGAACTGCAGCATGTCGAAGTAGAAGGTTTGCAGTGTGCTGTCGAGTCCCTGCGGATGGTCGTTGAGGTAATCACCAATCGCCGCGCTGCACAGGGACACTGCTTGCAGCAGTTTCTCCGGGGCCTTGTCGTAGGCTTGATATGGCGCCAGTTGCGGCTGATGCAGCGCGTTCCACTCGCGGTTGACCCGTTGCAGGGATTTTTTCAGCACCTCGGGGGCCGTCTTGCGCACACTGGCCACCGCGGCCTGATCGAGACTGGCGCTGTACATCGAGCGCCCGCGTTCGACCAGGTTGTGCGCTTCATCCGCCAGCACCGCAACCTTCCACTGGTTGAGCTGAGCCAGACCGAACAGCAGCGCGCTGAAATCGAAGTAATAGTTGTAGTCCGCCACCACCACGTCGGCCCAGCGGGCCATTTCCTGGCTCAAGTAATACGGGCACACCGTGTGCTCACGGGCCACTTCGCGCATCGACGCCTGATCGAGCAGATTGATCCGGCTGGCCGCTTGCCGGGCGGCGGGCAGGCGATCATAAAAGCCCTGGGCCAACGGGCAGGATTCGCCATGACAGGCTTTGTCCGGGTGTTCGCAGGCCTTGTCGCGGGCGACCATCTCCAGCACCCGCAGCGGCAAGTGTTGCGATTGATCGAATAGCACCTGACTGGCATCCAGCGCCAGTTTGCGCCCCGGGGTCTTGGCGGTCAGAAAGAACACCTTGTCCAGTTGCTGCGGCGCCAGTGCCTTGAGCATGGGGAACAGCGTGCCGAGGGTTTTGCCGATGCCGGTGGGCGCCTGGGCCATCAGGCAGCGGCCGGTGCTGACCGCTTTGAACACCGATTCGGCCAGATGCCGCTGGCCGGGGCGAAAGTCGGCGTGGGGAAAGCTCAATTGCTGCGCGGCCAGATTGCGCGCCTCGCGATGGGCCATTTCTTGCTCGGCCCAGTTCAGGAACAACCGGCATTGCTGTTCGAAAAAATCCTGCAAGGCTGGAGCATTGAAGGACTCGACCAGACAGGTTTCCTTTTCGCTGACGATGTCGAAATACACCAGCGCCAGATTGATCTGCGCAAGCTCCAGCTTGCGACACATCAGCCAGCCGTAGATTTTCGCCTGCGCCCAATGCAACTGCCGATGGTTGGCCGGTTGCTTGCTGAGGTCACCGCGATAGGTTTTGACTTCTTCCAGACAGTTCTGCGCCGGGTCATAGCCGTCCGCCCTGCCCCTGACCTTCAACTGCAGAAACTCGCCCTCCAGTGCCACTTCGCTTTGGTATTTGTCGTTGCGCCGCGAGGCTACAGTGCGATGCCCGAGCATGCCTTCGAGGGCTGTCGGCGAAGGGGTAAAACGCAGGTCGAGGTCGCCGGTCTTGGCGGTGAACTCGCACAGCGCACGCACCGCAATGCTGTAGCTCAAGCGCTCTGCTCCGCCCATTGCACGTAGCACACGGCGACCGGCATCTGGTGTTGGTGACAGAACTCCAGCCAGCGCAGCTGGTTGTCCTGCAAGCGGTCACCGGGGCCTTTGACTTCGATCATCCGGTAGGTCTTGTGCTGCGGCCAGAACTGGATCAGATCCGGCATGCCGGCGCGATTGGCCTTGATGTCGAGCAGCAGGCGATTGAACCAGTGCTTGAGGTGTTCCGCCGGCAAACACGCCAGCGCCTGCTCCAGCAGTTGCTCATTCAACGCGCCCCAGAACACGAACGGCGACTGCACGCCCCATTTGGCGGCGAAGCGCTCACGAATGGTCGCCGCATAACGGCCGTCGTCGAGTTGGTCGAGACAGGCCTGGAACAGTTCGGCGCGGCGTTGCTGAAAGTCTTCGTTGAGCAGATCCACCGGCCCGCGCTGGAACGGATGAAAGAACGCCCCCGGCAGCGGCGCAAAAATCGCCGGCCAGCACAACAGGCCGAACAGCGAGTTGATCAGGCTGTTCTCGACGTAGTGCACCGGGCCGCTGTCTTCGTGCAAATGCGCCTGCACATAGAACTCCACCGACAATCCCGGATCAGTGCGCGGCAGTTGCAGATCAAGGCGCTCGACCGGGCGTGGCGTTGCCCGTTTGAGCGGTGGCCCGCCGAGTTTGCGCCGCAGCCGTGGCAGCATCCGTTGCAGGCTCTGCTGTTCGGCGGCGCTTTCCGGCGCCTGTTCGGCGAGGCTGGCGAGCTCCAGCGCCAGTGCGTATTCGCCGCAGCGCTCCAGCACGCGGATCATTCGCTGACGGGCGCCGGGGTAGGCACAGTTGCGGTAAATACTCAGGGCCAGGGCAAACTCGGCGATGCGCTCGCAATACTGGCCGATCTGGAACAGCACCTTGCCGCGCCGCCGCTGCAGCCACGGGTTGTCGAACTGCAACGCGCGGACCTGCTCGACAATGGGCTCCAACGGTTCACCGGCTTCGAAACGCAGTTGGCACTGATGCAGGAACAGACAGGCGTCAACGTCTTCACGGCTGCGCAGGCCACGGGAGTCGGCGCAGAACTCGACTTTTTCGTAGGTAAAGATCCCGAGGTCGGCGAGGACGAATTCCGACCAGTCCTGATACAGGTTGCCGAAGAACATCAGACGCAGGCGGTCGCAGAGGTCCATGATGGTCAGGCTGAGCAAGCGGTCGCCGAGCGTCGGTGCCCAACCAGAGAGGCTGCGCGACTCGCTGAATTGCTCGGCGAGCACCGGCAGCCAGTCGTCCTTGCGGCCCTTGGGTTGCTCGATAAAGCTGCCGAACGCCTGCAGCAGTTCAGCCTTGAGCAACACGTCGAACACTTCGGCCACGCTCAACAGAGCCTGATCGTCGAGCCAGCCGTGACTGAGCAACGGCTGCGCGGCAGCGCTGATGTCCCCGATTTCCGGGTAGTTGAGTTTGCCGAGGCGGAAATGCACGCCCTTGCGCATTATCATGCGCACCAGCAAACCCTGCGAAGCGCGTGGCAAGGCCTTGAAGTCGCGAATAAAGCCGTGCTCGGATTCGCTCATCACATCGGCATAGCGAAGCTCAAGCCAATCAAGCACTTGCCGGAAGTTGTTGAGGTAATAAAACGGATCGTCGAGCGGGTTGGCAGTCACGGGAATTCAGGGCCATGGCGAGCGAATACTGGTTATGCGTACAGATACCAGCTCTGCCCTGTCTCCTGCAAACGGAAAAAGATCAGTGGCAGCGGCAATCGGGATTTTTTCAGGGTGCCATCGAACTTTTCCCGGTTCGATGGCACCAACCGCGTTAGAGACCGGATACGGTCAATTGATATGGAATGAGGTATTTGAGGTGGGTATGAACATCAAGACTCTGGGTCTTCCCCTGGCGGTAGCAGCCTTCCTGGCATTGGGCGGCTGCTCGACACCGACCGTGGTGACCTTGCAGAACGGTACTCAGTATTTGACCAAGGACATGCCGAAAACCAAGAACAAGGACGGGTTCTATGAATTCGAGGATATTTCCGGGACCAAGGTGAAAGTCCGCTCCGATGAGGTCGCGACCGTACGCAAGGAAGACTGACCCCCGCTGTACGTGTAGGAGCTGCCGCAGGCTGCGATCTTTTAAAGGCAAGATCAAAAGATCGCAGCCTGCGGCAGCTCCTACAGAAGCCAATCAAAGTACTGGGCGTTATTCGAAAGCAGGTAAACCCACAATGCTGTTGTCACAGCTGAAATAATGCTCGCCCCGCCGCGCCAGCTCGGCTTGCAGACGCCGGCAGCGCTCCAGATCCTGCTGGGTCATGCGGTCGATGCTCAGGTTACCGGTGGCTTGTGCCTGTTTGTCATCACCGCGCCGAAACGTCACGAACGGCTGTTCGGGCTGGATCTGAAACAGGCTTTTCTCTTCCACCGGCTCGACCACTTCAGTCTTTTCCGGTTTCGGCAATTGATCGCTGCTGATGCCGTAGCGGCTCAGAATCGAGGTTTGAGGCAGATCGGCCCAGGCATTGGCCGATAACAGCGCCAGTCCGACAATCCCGACATACCCCTTGAACCTTTTCACGTGTGCATCTCCTGTACTCAATGGCGGCTGGCTATAGAACGTGTGTGCACGTGCTGGCTTTAGGCCGCTTTTGCTGTTTGCAGAGCTTTTGAGTCAGGGTGTGGCTGTCGAGTCACTTCCAATACCGAGTAATCCTTCAATCGCGGGCAAGCCCGCTCCCACAGGTTATAGGCCGTTCACAAAGCTTGTGTACGCCGCAAAACCCTGTGGGAGCGGGCTTGCCCGCGATGGCGTCCTTACAGACGCCGCTTCAACCTCAGGCGATCACAATTCCATCGGCACTGAGGCTATTCAGCGCCACTCCAACCAGCGTCACCGAATCCCCACCAAACTTCAGCACCGTGTCCTGCCCCACCATCGAGGCATGCGCGCGGAAGTCATCATTGGGCAACACACCCTGCACGCCAAGAAACACCAGTTTGTCGTTCGACGTAAAACCCACCACCCGATCCTGACCGAACGCGCCGTTGAACAGGAACGTATCCGCCCCGCCCCCGGACTCCATCAGGTCATTGCCGGCGCCACCGACAAACACGTCGTTGCCGACGCCGCCAATCAAATGATCGTTGCCATCCAGACCAAACAACCAGTCACCGCTGGCATTTGCCTTGAGCGTGTCGGCGCCGCTGCTGCCCTTCACGCTCGATTCATAGGCCGTGACATTGTTGCCAACCTTCAAGCCGCTAGCCGTGACGCTGTGGGTCACGTCGTCCTTGAACAGCCCCCAGAGAAAACCTGGCTCCTTGGTGACGATGCTGCCGATGTCGCGGGTGATGCTGATCCCACCGTTGGCATCGCGCACGTACAGATTGCCGGCGCCATCGTTGGCGAAGTCGAAGGTGTTCACCGATTTCTGCAACTCGAGGGTGTTGTTGCCGGCTCCACCAAGAATCACGTTGTAGCCGCCAGCGTCACGGAAGGTGTCGTTGCCGGCGCGACCTTCCAGATAGTCATTGCCGCTGCCGCCCTGGATCAGGTCGTTGCTGTCGCTACCAATGATGAAGGTGCTGCCCTTGTGGGTCTCGGCGTTGCGGTTGAGGTCCTGCACCCAGGTGTTGGCCCGCGCCGGGTCCGACAGGTTGGCGACGATGATCGTCGAGTCCTTGCTGGTCAGGTCGTAGAACTTCGACTCGATGATG
>Ga0207655_1003094_pt1 | contig 12643 bp, 10 predicted proteins | sample KBSM44metaG_FD_184398 | JGI IMG/M metagenome (GOLD analysis project Ga0207655, IMG submission 184398) | Miscanthus rhizosphere microbial communities from Kellogg Biological Station, Michigan, USA - KBS M4-4 metaG (SPAdes) (version 2) | ecosystem: Host-associated > Plants > Roots > Rhizosphere >...
CCAGGCCCGTGGTCAGCTTGCTCTTGTTGCTGAAGTTGAGGTAATTGGTCATCAAGACCATCGCCACCAGGATCAGCAAAATGCCGCCGAACCCGATGCGCAGGCGTGTACCGATGGTGAAATCGCGTAAGTTCATGTTGTTTTCTCCCCTTGCTGTCTATGCGTGTGCTCGCCGGAACGGTGCTACCAGGCCGATGATCGTTATAGTCTTTTGGCACGCCCTCTGTGGGGCGCTTCCGCGGCCGACCGCTGGCCGCTTAGGGGGCAAGTTTTAGGCCGCCAGTTGTTCCATCAAGCCCATTTCGGCGCTTGACATCAGTTTGTCGATGTTCACCAGGATCAGCATGCGCTCGTCGATGGTGCCCAGGCCGATCATGTAGTCGGAGCTGAAGGCGGTGCCCATCTCCGGCGCCGGCTTGACCTGCTCCGGCGTCAAGGTGGTCACGTCGGACACCGAGTCGACCACCATGCCGACGATGCGGCCGCTGATGTTGAGGATGATGACGACGGTGAACTGGTCGTACACCGGCTCGCCCAGGTTGAACTTGATGCGCATGTCCACCACCGGGATGATGATGCCGCGCAGGTTGATGACCCCCTTGATGAACTCCGGCGCGTTGGCGATGCGGGTGACGGCCTCGTAGCCGCGGATCTCCTGCACCTTGAGGATGTCGATGCCGTATTCCTCGGAGCCGAGCGTAAAGGCGAGGAACTCCCTGCCGGCGATATCGGATGCGTTTTCTTGCATGGCGATGGTCCTTTTGTGTGTCCTGGTTTGGCCCGTCCCGGCACCTTGTTGTGGTCCTTGAAATATTGACCGGCGGCCGCCGCCGCCTGACAAGAGTATCAGAGTCGGAGCCCCGTGACGAGCGCGGTAAAAACGCTGTTTAGTAAAAAGCGGCGCGCTGTTGCTATCGCTTCCACGGAGCTTGTCACAGGGGGGGAATCTGATTATGCTAGCCTAAGCTAAGGCACACGGCGCGGCCGGACGCCGGACCTTCCAGGAGATTGTGTATGACAGATTCAACCGCCTCAGACGACGACTGGCTGATCGAGGAAGACGAGGAGGCGCAGCCGGCGGATGGGGCGGGCGCCCCCGACCAGCGCCAATGGCGCGTGCTGATCGTCGACGACGACGTCGACGTCCACGCCGTCACGCGGCTGGCGCTGCGCAACGTCAGCTTCAAGGGCCGCGAGCTCGAACTGTTCTCCGCCTACAGCGGGCGCGAGGCGTTCGAGATCCTGCGCGACACGCCCGACATCGCGCTGGTGCTGCTCGACGTCGTGATGGAGACCGACGACGCCGGGCTGATACTGGCGCGCCGCATCCGCGAGGAGCTGCACAACGCCATCGTGCGCGTGGTGCTGCGCACCGGCCAGCCGGGCCAGGCGCCCGAGCAGCGCGTCATCATCGAATACGACATCAACGACTACAAGGCCAAGACCGAGCTGACCACGCAGAAGCTGTTCACCACCGTGATCTCGGCGCTGCGCGCGTACGAGAGCCTCAACATGCTCGAGCGCAGCCGCATCGGCCTGGGCAAGATCCTGGCCGGCGCCACCAATCTGTACCAGATCCATTCGCTGCGCGAATTCGCCTCCGGCGTGCTCAATCAGGTCAGCGCGATCCTCGACGTCGGCTCCGACGGCGTGCTATGCCTGATGCAGGGCGACACCGGCGTCACCAGCGTGGTGGCGGCCACCGGCGGCTACGCGGCGCTGAGCGAGTCGGAGCTGATGCCGACCAGCCATCCGCTGTGGCCGACCATCGCCAAGGCCTTCGCCGAAAAGAAAAGCCAGTTCGAGCATCCGGCCAACGTGCTGTTCATCCACACGCGGGAAAACCGCGAGGTGGCCATCTCGGTCACGCCGCCGTGGCCCCTGGCGCAGATCCAGCGCGACCTGCTGGAGGTGTTCTGCCAGCGCATCGCGGCCGCCTTCGACAACCTGTACATGTTCGGGCAATTGCGCAAGGCGCAGGAGGCCACCGTGGTGGCGCTGGCCGACCTGGCCGAGTTCCGCGACAGCGGCACCGGCGGCCATGTGCGGCGCGTGCAGCAGCTGTCGTCGTCGCTGGCGGCGCGGCTGGCCGAGCGCGGCTCCTATCCCGACGAGATCACGCCGCAGCTGCTGGAGATGATCGGGCTGGCGAGCATCCTGCACGATGTGGGCAAGGTCGCCACGCCCGACCACATCCTGCTCAAGCCCGGCGCCCATACCCCCGAGGAGCGCGCCGAGATGCAGACCCACGCGGCGGTGGGGCGCGCCATCCTGGAGCGCGCCGCCGGCATGGTCGACGGCGTCAGCTACCTGACCTACGGCGCCGCGATCGCCGGCGGGCACCACGAGCATTTCGACGGCAACGGCTATCCGAACCAGCTCAAGGGCACCGACATACCGGTCGCCGCGCGCATCGTCGCCGTGGTCGACGTGTTCGACTCGCTGCTGCACGAGCGGCCGTACAAGGAGCCGTGGCCGCACACCGAGGTGATGACCTACATCACCGAGCGCGCCGGCAAGCAGTTCGATCCGGAGGTGGTGGCGTCGTTGCTGGAGCTGATCGAGCGCGATCCGACCATCGGCCGCACGCCGGATTAGGCGCCGCGCCTGCTTGGCGTAAACCCGCGCCCCCAGGCGGGGTTGTACCCCCACGGGGTACGACCCCTAAGTGGCGGCGCGAGCCGACCGTTCAAGGCGGGCGGGTTGGATCGACCGGTCCCGTTGACTCTCTTCTGCCGCCATCGCCTCGAATTGCGCCGCCGGCATCGGCCGCGCGAACAAATACCCCTGCGCCTCGTCGCACTGTTTCGCACGCAGGAAGTCGCGCTGCGCCTCGGTCTCCACGCCCTCGGCCACCACGCCCAGCCCCAGCGAATGGGCCAGCGCGATGGTCGCCGCGACGATCACCGCGTCGTCCGGATCGGTCTCGATATCCTTGACGAAGCCGCGGTCGATCTTGATGCGGTCGATGTCGAACAACTTCAAGTAACTGAGCGACGAATAGCCGGTGCCGAAATCGTCGATCGCCACCTTGATGCCGCGCGAGCGCAGCTCGACCAGCAGCGCGCGGCTGCGCTCCGGGTCCTGCATCGCCGCCGATTCGGTGATCTCCAGCTCCAGCAGCGCCGGATCGATGCCCTGGCTGGCCAGCAAATGGTCCAGGTGCGGCAGCAGGCCGGCGCCGTGGCACTGGCGCGCCGACAGGTTGACCGCCAGCCGCAGGTGCGCCAGCGGCGTGCCGCGCCACGCCGCCAGCAGGCCGGTGGCGCGCTTGAGCACCCAGTCGCCCAGCGGCAGGATCAGCCCGGACTCCTCGGCGATCGGGATGAAGCGGTCCGGCCCCACCATGCCCAGTTCCGGGTGGTGCCAGCGCAGCAGCGCCTCGGCGCCGATGATCCGCTGCGTGGCCAGCTCCACCTGCGGCTGCAGATACAGCTCGAACTCGTCCTGCTCGAGCGCCTGCCACAGGCGGTTCTCCAGCATCAGCCGCTCGTGGGTGGCGACGTTCATCTCGGCCGAGAAGAACTGGAAGTTGCCGCGCCCCTGGCTCTTGGCGGCGTACATCGCGGTGTCGGCGTGGCGCATCAGCGTGCTGCCGTCCTCGCCGTCGGACGGGAACATCGCCACGCCCACGCTGGCGCCGCTGTGGATGGACTTGCCTTCGAGGTCGTAGGGCGCGGTCAGCGACTCGACGATGCGCACGGCGATGTTGGAGACGTCGTCCGGCGTGACGCCGCCGGAGGCGACGACGATGAACTCGTCGCCGCCGAGGCGGGCGATGATGTCGACCTCGCGCAGCAGCTCGCGCAGGCGCTGGGCCACGGCGACGAGCAGCAGGTCGCCGGTCTGGTGGCCGTGGGTGTCGTTGATCTTCTTGAAGTGATCGAGGTCGATGAACAGCACCGCCGCCGCGCCGTGCGCGCGCCGCGTCTGCGCCAGCAGCTGTTCCAGGCGCAGGTTGAGCGACAGGCGGTTGTCCAGCCCCGTCAGGGTGTCGTGGTGGGCCAGCCGGTGGATGCGCTCCTGCGCCATGCGCTGCTCGGTGAGGTCGTGCAGGATGGCGACGAACAGGTGCTCGTCGGGCAGCTCGACCTCGCTCACCGAGATCGCCAGCGGGAACTCGCTGCCGTCGCTGCGCCAGCCGGTCAGGGTGTAGTCGTGCGTGACGCCGCAGGCGATCATGCGCAGCAGGCCGGCCGCGTCGAGGCCGTCGGCCTCGCCGACGCCGACCGGGATCAGGCGCTCGAGCCGCAGGCGCGTCATCTGCTCGGGCGTGTAGCCGAACAGGCGCCCGGCGGCGGCGTTGGCCGACATCAGCAGGCCGTCGCCGTCGATGGTGAGGATGGCGTCGGCGGCCTTGTTCAGGATCGCTTGCAGCCGCGCCTCGCGCTCGCGCAGGCGCGCCGTGCTGTCCTTGACCTGCGCCTGGATGCGGGCGCGCTCGCCGCTGATGAGCAGCATCAGGGTGCCCAGCAAGCCCGTCAGCAACAGGCCGCAGGTCAGCACGGTCCAGCTTTGCCAGCCGCGCTGCTGCTGCAGGTAGGCCGGCGTCGGCGCCAGGGTCAGTTCGTAGATGCGGCCGCCGAAGTGCAGCTGGTGCTGGAAGTCGCCCGCCGCCGGCGCGCGCTGCAGGCTGTCGCGCAAGGTGCGGCCCGGGGTCTCGTCGTCCATGTCCTCGAAGCGCACCAGGAAGTGCTCGAACTCGGAGCGCTTGAGCGCCTGGTCGAGGTAGGCGTCGAACTGCAGCGCGATCAGCAGCGAGCCGACCGGCTGGTGCTGGGCGTTGTTGGGGTAGACGGTCTGCAGCAGCAGCACGCCGTGGCCGGGCAGGGTGCGCGCGAACTGCAGCGGCGCCGTCGCCGTCGGCTGGCCCGACTGGATCGCCCGTTCCAGCGCGGCGCGGCGCTGGTCCTCGGACAGGAAGTCGAGGCCGACGTAGTCGCGCCCCTCGGCCGGTTCGACGAAGGTGACCGGGAAGTAGCGCGGGCGCGGGGCTGACCGGCGCAGGGCGCCCGTCAGCGAGCGCTCGCGGATCTCGAAGGACGGCGCGACGTGCTGGCGCGCCCAGGACTCGAAGGCGCCGCGGTCGGCGCCCGCCACCGGCATCAGCCAGCCCATCGACAGCAACTCGGGGCGCTGGTCGAGGTAGCCGTGCGCCAGGTTGCTGAAGTCGTCCGCCCCCAGCGTGCGGCGCGGATCGTTGAGCGCCTTGGCCATGGCGTAGATGAAGCGCTCGTGTTCGCTGAACTGCGCCTGCAGCAGGTCGCCGGTCTGCTGCGCCTTGAGGCGGAAGGTTTGCAGTTGCTGGTTGCTCTCCCATTTGTCCGCCTGCACGTAGATGGCGATGAAGGCGGCGGCCGACAGCACCAGCGGCAGGCCCACCAGCATGCGGCGGCGCTCCCACAGCGCGCGCGGGCGGCCGATGGCGATCCACGTCAGCGGCGCGGCCAGCAGCACGCCGATGGTGTCGCCCATCCACCAGGCCAGCCAGTCGCCCACCAGCCCGTCCGAGCGCAGCACGCCGGCCAGCAGCATGCCCGACAGCGAGACGGTGCAGCTGATGACGGTGACGCTGGCGGCCAGCAGGATGAAGCGCACCACGTCGCGCCCCGAGCCGAGCGCCGGATCGATGTGGCGGCGGAACAGGCGCGCGCCCACCCAGGCTTGCAGCGTGGCGCCGGCGCCGGTCGACAGCGCGCCGAGCACGGCCGCCGTGGTGATGCCGCCGAAGCCCTGCCAGGCCGGCACCAGGTTGACGCACAGCGAGCCGAGCGCCACGGCCGGCAGCAGCCGCATGCCGCCGACGGCGCAGGCGGCCAGGGCGATGCCGGCGGGAAGGAAGATCGGGGAAGCGTAGCCGGGCGGCAGCGCCAGTAGCAGGCCGAGGCGGCCGGCGATCACATAGGCGGCCAGCAGGGCCAGGTTGGCGAGCAGCACGGTGCGTCGGCCGGCGCCAGGGGAGTACAGCTGCGTGGTGTTCAACTGCGGTGCTCCCGGGTCGCGTGGCAGGTTGATGAACGAAAAGCGTCGAAGGCGTCGAAAAGCGGGGCGACCGGCGGACCGATCTGCGACCGATTGTATAGGAAATCATTCAACGTAAAAACAACACTTGCACTTTTGCACGTGGTCCAGTTAAAATCTCGCCCCGAAGCAGACGGTTCATCCTACAGGACGCAAAATATCGCGTTCCAAGCGTAGCGGGAGGGTTGACAGGTCAAAGTAATTGCTTCATACTCTGCGGTTCCTCGCGGAGGGGTGGCCGAGTGGTTAAAGGCGACAGACTGTAAATCTGTTCTCTATGAGTACGCTGGTTCGAATCCAGCCCCCTCCACCAAGTTGTTGCGGTGAGACTGAGTAGCAAAAGTGAAATGAACGATACCTCGCGGGTGTAGCTCAATGGTAGAGCAGAAGCCTTCCAAGCTTACGACGAGGGTTCGATTCCCTTCACCCGCTCCAGTGTTGTTGCAATGCAGATGCGCAGGCAGGGCATCAAATAGTAGTACCCAATCAGCCCTTTTAGCTCAGTGGTAGAGCACTCCCTTGGTAAGGGAGAGGCCACGTGTTCAATCCACGTAAAGGGCACCAGAATTCGCAGGGCATAAGTACCAGGCAAGACGCCGGCATATATGGCGGCATCGCAGCAAAATTCAGTAGCAAAAAAATTCAGCAGCATTCACAGACAGTCGGGCGCGAGCCCGGGCAATCACACCAAATCGTTAGGAGTCTAAAATGGCAAAAGGTAAATTCGAACGGACCAAGCCGCACGTCAACGTCGGCACCATCGGCCACGTCGACCACGGCAAGACCACCCTGACCGCTGCGATCGCAACCGTTCTGTCGAAGAAATTCGGCGGCGAAGCTAAAGCATACGACCAGATCGATGCGGCTCCGGAAGAAAAAGCACGCGGCATCACCATCAACACCGCGCACGTCGAGTACGAAACCGCCGCCCGTCACTATGCGCACGTTGACTGCCCAGGCCACGCCGACTACATCAAAAACATGATCACCGGCGCGGCACAGATGGACGGCGCGATCCTGGTGTGCTCCGCGGCCGACGGCCCGATGCCACAGACCCGCGAGCACATCCTGCTGGCCCGTCAAGTTGGCGTTCCATACATCATCGTGTTCCTGAACAAGTGCGACCTGGTCGACGACGCGGAACTGCTGGAACTGGTCGAAATGGAAGTTCGTGAATTGTTGTCGAAATACGAATTCCCAGGCGACGACGTGCCTATCATCAAAGGTTCGGCCCGTATGGCGCTGGACGGCAAAGAAGGCGAAATGGGCGTTGACTCGATCATGCGCCTGGCCGATGCACTGGATTCGTACATCCCTACGCCAGAGCGCGCAGTGGACGGCGCCTTCCTGATGCCAGTGGAAGATGTTTTCTCGATCTCGGGTCGCGGCACCGTGGTGACCGGTCGTATCGAGCGCGGCATCATCAAGGTCGGCGAAGAGATCGAAATCGTCGGTATCACCGACACCGTCAAGACCACTTGCACCGGCGTGGAAATGTTCCGCAAGCTGCTGGACCAGGGTCAAGCCGGTCTGCTGCTGCGCGGCACCAAGCGTGAAGACGTGCAGCGTGGCCAGGTTCTGGCCAAGCCGGGTTCGATCAAGCCGCACAACCACTTCACCGGCGAGATCTATGTCCTGTCGAAAGATGAAGGCGGCCGCCACACCCCGTTCTTCAACAACTATCGTCCACAGTTCTACTTCCGTACGACTGACGTGACCGGTTCGATCGAGCTGCCAGCGGACAAAGAAATGGTTATGCCAGGCGACAACGTGTCGATCACCGTCAAGCTGATCAACCCGATCGCGATGGAAGAAGGTCTGCGCTTCGCTATCCGCGAAGGCGGCCGTACCGTTGGCGCAGGTGTTGTTGCGAAGATCATCGCTTAAGGAATATCCTGACTTACCACCAGGGGCGTCTCTGGTGGTATAATCGATATCCTTTGTAGTTTTACGTAGGGACGTAGCTCAATTGGCAGAGCGTCGGTCTCCAAAACCGAAGGTTGGGGGTTCGATGCCCTCCGTCCCTGCCACCGTTTTCTGGTGCAAGGCACCGAAAGTAAATTAAATGTCAAATCAATCCGTGCAGACCGTCAGCACGTCGAATGACAAGATTAAGGTTGTGCTGGCAATTGCCGTCGCAATCGCAGGCGTGGTGGGGTTCTATTACCTGTCAGACAAACCAGCTCTCGTGCGCGCAGGCGCACTTGTAGCTGGTTTGGCTTTTGCCGTTCTGCTCTTGTGGACTTCGTCGACTGGCCGTGATTTCCTGAATTTCGCCAAAGAAGCCGTGCGCGAAACGAAAAAGGTCGTTTGGCCTACCCGTCGCGAAGCGACCCAGATCACGGGCATCGTCTTCGCCTTCGTGCTGGTGATGGCGCTGTTCCTGTGGGGCACGGATAAGACATTGGAATTCCTGTTGTACGATCTCATTCTGGGCATACGAAAATAATGAACGAAAACGTGCAAGATGATGCGGCAGGCGAACCGGTAACCGGCGAAGTTCCGGCGACCGAGGCCGTCGCGGCGCCGGTAAGCGTTCCAGTAAGCAACAAGCGCTGGTACGTGGTTCATGCGTATTCCGGTATGGAAAAAAGCGTGCAGCGCGCGCTGACCGAGCGCGTCGAACGCGCCGGCATGCAGGACCAGTTCGGCCAGATCCTGGTGCCGACCGAAGAAGTGGTGGAAGTCAAGAACGGTCAAAAGTCCGTCACCGAGCGTCGTTTCTTCCCGGGCTATGTCCTGGTTGAGATGGAAATGACCGACGAGACGTGGCACTTGGTGAAAAACACCAACAAGGTGACCGGTTTCATTGGCGGCAAATCGAACAAGCCGACCCCGATTCCAGCGCGCGAGATCGACAAGATCATGCAGCAGATGCAAGAGGGTGTCGAGAAGCCACGGCCAAAAGTGCTGTACGAAGTGGGCGAACAAGTCCGCATCAAGGATGGCCCGTTCACCGACTTCAACGGCAACGTCGAGGAAGTCAACTACGAGAAATCGAAAGTGCGCGTCTCGGTCACCATCTTCGGCCGCGCCACACCAGTCGAGCTCGAATTCGGCCAGGTCGAAAAAGTATAAGCAACACCGTTCGCCAGAACGGGCGACGGTGTAAAAACCCGACAAATCTGGCACCAGAGGAGCCCCGCCATGCAAGCGATCGCATGGCGGGGCGCTACTACTCATACCCAAGATAGGAGCCATCATGGCAAAGAAAATCATTGGTTTTATCAAGCTGCAAGTGCCAGCTGGTAAAGCAAACCCATCCCCACCGATCGGTCCAGCGCTGGGTCAGCGCGGTCTGAACATCATGGAATTCTGCAAAGCGTTCAACGCGCAGACCCAGGGTATGGAACCAGGCATGCCGATCCCGGTCGTCATCACCGCGTTCGCCGACAAGTCGTTCACCTTCGTGATGAAGACGCCGCCAGCGACCTACCTGATCAAGAAGCACGCCGGCATCACCAAAGGTTCGCCGAAGCCACATACCGACAAAGTCGGTAAGCTGAGCCGCGCTCAAGCTGAAGAAATCGCTAAATTGAAAACGCCGGATCTGACCGCTGCCGACATGGATGCCGCTGTACGCACCATCGCCGGTTCCGCACGTTCGATGGGCATCACGGTGGAAGGTCTGTAATCATGGCAAAACTGTCCAAACGCGCAAAAGCTATCAAGGCTAAAGTTGATAGCACCAAGACCTATGCATTCGACAACGCCGTCGCGCTGATCAAGGAACTGGCTACCGCCAAGTTCAATGAATCGATCGACGTGTCGGTACAGCTGGGCGTGGATCCTAAGAAGTCGGACCAGGTCGTTCGCGGTTCCGTCGTGCTGCCAGCCGGCACCGGCAAGACCGTTCGCGTCGCCGTGTTCGCTTCGGGCGACAAGGCCGAGCAGGCGAAAGCCGCCGGCGCCGACGTTGTTGGTATGGAAGACCTGGCCGAGCGCGTCAAAGCCGGCGACATGCCTTTCGATATCGTCATCGCTTCGCCAGACACCATGCGTATCGTCGGTACCCTGGGTCAAATCCTGGGCCCACGCGGCCTGATGCCTAACCCGAAGGTCGGCACTGTTACCCCTGACGTCGCTACCGCCGTGAAAAACGCGAAAGCCGGTCAAGTCCAGTACCGTACCGACAAAGCCGGTATCATCCACGCAACGATCGGCCGCAAGTCGTTCGCCGACGCCGATCTGAAGAGCAACCTGGTTGCCCTGATCGACGCGCTGAACAAAGCCAAGCCGGCATCGAGCAAAGGTGTTTACCTGCGCAAGGTATCGCTGTCGTCGACCATGGGCGCTGGCGTCCGTGTCGACCAGGCTACCCTGGCTGCTTAATAGGCAACAATTGGGTGTCAGGATCGGATGCGCGCAGCGTGTTCGACCCTGATACCCACTGACTAAATTTAGTCGTCGAGCTGAAAAGCTTGGCGCAGTTCTTTGGGCTGGTCGAGACTGCTTGCAGTAGCGGCCAGACAATCAAAGACCGTTGGGCTCAGCGCAGCAGGCAGGCGCCGGGTTAATTGAATTTTTCACCCAACGCAGATGGTGTACCCGATCAAGTTTCGTAGTCCATTGGACTCCTAAACCTCGGACGCCGTTGTTCGAACCGATGGCAGGCAGTCGCCCGTCATCATTTAAGGAGGTTGACCGTGGGTCTCAATCTGAATGACAAAAAGGCCGTCGTCGCCGAAGTTTCCGCAAAAGTAGCAAGCGCGCAAACTATCGTCGTGGCCGAATATCGTGGCATCCAGGTTGCTCACTTGACGCAACTTCGTGCCAAAGCGCGCGCTCAAGGCGTGTACCTGCGTGTGTTGAAAAATACGCTCGCTCGTCGCTCCGTCGAAGGCACGCAGTTCGCCAGCCTGGCAGACAGCATGACCGGTCCGTTGATCTACTCGATCTCGGACGATGCCGTTGCAGCAGCTAAAGTCATCGCTGACTTCGCTAAAACCAACGACAAACTGGTCATCACCGCAGGCAACTACGCAGGCAAGCAGCTGGATAAAGCAGCTGTTACCGCGTTGGCGAGCATTCCTAGCCGTGAAGTCCTCATTTCGCAGTTGTTGGGCGTTATGCTGGCTCCGGTGTCGGGCTTTGCACGTGGTCTGGCTGCTCTGGCAGCGAAAAAATCCGAAGGCGCTCCTGCCGCTGCTGAAGCAGTGGCGGAAGAAGCCCCAGCCGCTTAATTGCGACTGCGTCCCCGCCTAGGCGGGGCGGATTTTTCTCAAGTACCAATCTGATGTACTAACGAATCAATAAATTATTGGAGTTTCAAATGGCAATTAGCAAAGACGACATCCTGGCAGCAGTTAGCGAAATGTCCGTAATGGACCTGAACGAACTGGTCAAAGCTTTCGAAGAAAAATTCGGCGTTTCGGCCGCAGCAATGGCAGCTCCAGCAGCTGGCGGCGCCGCAGCTGGCGCGGCTGTTGAAGAACAGACCGAATTCAACGTTGTTCTGACCGAAGTCGGCGCGAACAAAGTCGGCGTCATCAAAGCAGTTCGCGAAATCACCGGTCTGGGCCTGAAAGAAGCCAAAGACGTGGTCGATGGCGCACCGAAGACCGTGAAAGAAGCTCTGTCGAAAGCCGACGCTGAAGCCGCTAAGAAGAAGCTGGAAGAAGCTGGCGCCAAGGCCGACCTGAAGTAATCAAGTTGTACGGCGGCTAGTTAGCGCCTCGAGCCAAAGCTGCGGATTTCCTTTCGAAAGGGAGGAAATCCGGCTTTGGCTCCTTTGTCGTCCTCGTCGTATTTGTAGCGTTTTGTCCGACGCTGCAGTGGTTAGTAGTTTATTCAAATCAGCTGGAAATGGTAGAGATTTCAGGTTTCGTCTGTGTGACATGCAGCCGAGATCGTTGCTGAAGTGGCTGTGGGGCGGTCGAAGCTGACCGGTTCGCGCACTGGCAAAACCTGAATTTTTTATCCTTTCTGTCACTCACGGAGTGTCCATGCACTACTCATTTACTGAGAAGAAACGCATTCGCAAATCATTCGCGAAGCGCGCCAACGTTCACCACGTTCCGTTCCTGCTGGCTACCCAGCTCGAGTCCTACCATAGTTTCCTGCAGGAAGACGTCGCACCGTCGACCCGCAAGAACGACGGCCTGCAGTCGGCCTTTACCTCGATATTCCCTATCGTGTCGCACAATGGCTTTGCGCGTCTCGAATTCCTGTCGTACGTCCTGGGCGATCCCGCCTTCGACGTCAAGGAATGCCAACTGCGTGGCCTGACGTTCGCGTCGCCGCTGCGCGCCAAGGTGCGTCTGGTGATCCTGGACAAGGAATCGCCGACCAAACCGGTCGTCAAAGAGATGAAGGAACAGGAAGTCTACATGGGCGAACTGCCTTTGATGACGACCACCGGTTCGTTCGTCATCAATGGTACCGAGCGCGTTATCGTTTCGCAGCTGCATCGCTCCCCTGGCGTGTTCTTCGAACACGACCGCGGCAAGACCCACTCGTCGGGCAAACTGCTGTTCTCCGCGCGTATCATTCCTTACCGCGGTTCGTGGCTGGACTTCGAGTTCGATCCGAAAGACATCCTGTTCTTCCGCGTCGACCGCCGCCGCAAAATGCCGGTCACGATCCTGCTCAAAGCCATCGGCATGTCGCACGAGCAAATCCT
>Ga0207655_1003095_pt1 | contig 12641 bp, 10 predicted proteins | sample KBSM44metaG_FD_184398 | JGI IMG/M metagenome (GOLD analysis project Ga0207655, IMG submission 184398) | Miscanthus rhizosphere microbial communities from Kellogg Biological Station, Michigan, USA - KBS M4-4 metaG (SPAdes) (version 2) | ecosystem: Host-associated > Plants > Roots > Rhizosphere >...
GCATCCGCGTGATTGAACATCAACTCGGACATGTTCGCGTGAAGGTCAAGGCTCACTACGATCGGTACGGCTGGGCCGACCACTGTCCTCAACCGGCGCAGCAGTTCACCTTCGCCGTCATCGTGATGTTCTGTCACCATTGCGCCATGCAAGTCCAGAAAGACAGCATCGGGCCGGTGCTTGGCTGCGGAAGCGAGGATTTCTGCCACCAGCACATCGAACGTATTGCCCTCAACCGGTCCTGAAGGGCCGGCCCCAGCCCAGAGAACAGGAATGATGTCCCAAAGCTCCTTCTTGGCTTGGCGAATGAAGCCACCGATTGGGATGTTGACGTCGATGAGCGACAGGACGTCCCGGCCTCGTGACAGGGGTGGATAGCCTTCCCCATTAACAAAGTTTTCGTAACGCGCGGGAATCGGTGAGAACGTATTTGTCTCATGCTGCAAGCCGGCGATCAATACCCTTGCCATTCTAATTTTCCTTTGTTTGTTAATTGACGTTGTCTTGTCGGTCGGGTGGAACATGCATTCCAAGGCAGGTGGCAATGCAATTCCTCCGGATCGGACGGCACCGCGAAGACCCCCAACGCAGAAGAGTCCACGATAAGCAGCGTGTGGGCGGTGAGTGCATCTGGTGGAGACTTCTTTGGCGGCGGCTGCTCCGCCTGTCGCTTTGAGGGAAGCCGCTTAGGTCAGCGTCGCGAAAGATTTCCCAAGCTTCCCGCTACCTTTCAACCGACCGGGTCAGTGGCTTTCGCCGTTGTAGGTAGACGGCCTGGCCCGTGTTGACATTGGGTCGTCGGGCTGACCAGCCCACCGCCATTTCGAGCTGCGCGGCCACTTTGAGCAGCAGTTGGTCTTCTCCTCTTGCAGCGGCAATTTGAACACCAACGGGGATGCCCTCGTCGGTCCGGCGAATGGGTAAAGAAATGGCCGGTTGCCCGGAAGCATTGAAAGGTTCCAGGAAGGTGGCGTGGCGGCGTTCTGTCGCCGCAACTTGTTCTGGTGTCTGGTTGGCGAGGTCTTCGAGAAGGTCCGGCAGCTGATTTACGACTGGTGTCACGAGAAGGTCGAAACCCTGGCTCCACCATTCCACGAGCCGGGCAGAGCGTTTGAGGTGCCATTCCAAGGATGCGCGCAGGTTTCCGACGGAGACCGGTTCGCTGTCGACAAACCATTCCCAGGTGGTCGGCTCGACATCGTCTTTGGTCACCGGACGGCCGAGGACACCTGCCAGGTATTCGACATGAGTCCTTACGATGTCGTGGTAACGGAGGCGATTGACCCAATCCGGTATGAGCTCAAGCATGGCGGATGGTTGGGTGAGCTCCACTCGATGGCCTGCATGCTGCAGGAGCGCTCCCGTCTCCTCGACGGCACGGACGCATTCCGGGTCGATCGTGAGGCCGCCGGGGCCTTCTATCATTAGCCCAATTCTGAGGGATTTCTTGGGGGGAGTGAGGGAGTCAAGGCTCGATCTGGTTGGCCGGGGGAGCGCATAGAGGTCTCCTGGAAGTGCCCCATTTACGGCGTCCAACACGACGGCTGTGTCGCGGACGGTGCGTGAAAGAACCAGTTCAGAGCCCCAGATGTCGTCGATTGGGCCGACGGCCCTCGGCACACGTCCTCGTGATGTCTTCAGCCCCACCACTCCACACCACCCGGCGGGTTGTCTGATGGACCCAGCTCCGTCCCCGCCCTGGGCGACCGGGACGAAGCCAGCAGCCACCGCGGCTGCGGCGCCTCCTGAAGAACCGCTGGCCGAGCGGTCCATGCACCAAGGATTTCGGGTCCGGCCGTACGCGAGGGGCTGTGTGTCACCAAGCTGGCTGAATTCCGGGACGTTGGTTACCCCAAGGGTGATAAGTCCGGCTTCTCTGAAGCGACGACCAAGGACAGTGTCTTCCTTGGGGGCATGTTGGACCTGTTTAAGGGCGATGTTGCCCTTCGTTTGCGGCACCCCGGCCTGTCCGGAGCCACCGTCTTTCAACAGGAACGGCACGCCGGCCAGTGGCGCGTTCGAGGTACTGGCCAAATGATCGGCCTCTTCCAGTGCCTGCTCGAACCTCGTATACACAACAGCGTTGATTGCCCCGTTCCCCGCCTCGATGCTTTCCACAGCAGCCTGGACGAGTTCCCGAGGGGTAACTTGGCGCGTGCGAACCAATTCGGCGAGGCCTACGGCATCGTATTTGACGTATTCATTCGGCTCCACTGCCGGGTACTCCTGTCTATGTTCCAACGGTGTGGTGATAACCGGGGAGGGAATTAGAGGATGGATGCGATCAGCCTCTGGGTGTAGGGATGGGTCGGTGATTGGAGAAGGGTTGTGGTGTCGCCCTGTTCGACGACTTGGCCTCGTTCCAGGACGATCGCTGTATCGGTGAGGTAACTTACGACGTTGAGGTCGTGGGAGATCAGTACCAGTCCGATGCCCTGTTCACGGCGCAAGTCGCTCAGTAGGTTGAGAATCTGGGCCTGCACGGAGACGTCCAGGGCAGAGGTTGGTTCGTCTGCCACGATCACTGAGGGTTCAACTGCCAAGGCTCGGGCGATTCCAACGCGCTGGCATTGTCCGCCGCTAAGATCACCTGGGCGCTTGTCCAAGGCCACGCCGTTCAGTCCGACTCGGTTGAGCAGGTCCCGCGCGCGTTCAAAGGACTCTGCCTTTTTGGCACCCCTGGCATGCTGGTAGACCTCGGCGACAGTATCTAGCGCCGTAAGCCGCGGGTTAAGTGCCGTGTAGGGGTTTTGAAAGACCATCTGCACAGCGCGCCTCAGGGGGTCCCGCCTGCCGACGGTATCCCAAGGGCGTCCCTGAACTGTGACCGTACCCGTGGTGGGTTTGAGCATGCCGATCAGCAGGCTGGCCAGCGTTGTTTTGCCCGAACCGCTTTCGCCAACGATGCCAATGGCCGCGCCCGGCGGCACTGTGAGGCTGATGTTCTTGACAACGGATGGACCCGAACCGTAAGCGAACGTGACCTCGGACGCGATGAGGGCATTCGCTGGTCGAAGGCCCCCCTTCACGTCCCTGATTTCGTCTCTTGCCGGGTTTGCATCCGGCACATGATGCTGCCCTAGTTCCATCATCGGACTTCAGCTCCATTCAGTGTCGCGAGCTCGTGGACCCGGCGGCAGGCAACAAGTTGTTCCTCATTGATGGACACCGGAACTGGCACTGCATCGTTGCAGGCGCTTTGGGCATACCGGCAGCGTGGGGCGAATCGACATCCCTTCGGCCACGCGTCGGGGCTGGCCGGGGCGCCGGGTATTCCCACCAGCCGTCCCGTGTGTCCCATGACGGGGCGGGCACTGAGCAGTGCCTTCGTGTAGGGGTGGCGAGGGTTCTGCAGCACTGTGTCGGTAGGACCGTGTTCGACGATCATTCCGGAATACATAACAGCGACCGAGTGCGTTGCCGCAGAAACCACGCCGAGGTCGTGGCTGACTAGAATCATCGCCATGTTCTCCTCATGTGTGAGTCGAACCAGCAGTTCGATGATTTCCTTCTGAACTGATACGTCCAGGGCGGTCGTGGGCTCATCGGCGATCAGCAGCTCGGGTCGGCCTGCGATCGCCAGGGCAATCATGATCCGTTGTCGCATGCCTCCTGACAGCTGATGCGGATACTGTCTCAAGATGCGCTCGGGATCGTGCAGCCCGACACGTTCGAGCAGCTGGGCGGCGCGTTTCTTAGGCCCCAAGCCGAGGTCGGCGTCGAGAGCCTTAATGGTCTCCGTTAGATGGCTTCCGATCCGCATCAGTGGATTGAGGGCCGACAAGGAATTCTGCGGTACGAGCGACACGGATCTACCGTAGAGGTTGGCGTGTGCTCCCGGCTTTGCAATGTCTTTCCCTGCAAGTGTCAAAGTGCCCCGGCTGACGTGGCCGCCGATACTTGCCAGGGATCCTGAGAACGCGCGGCAGGTCAGGCTTTTGCCCGAGCCGGTTTCGCCGACAATCCCGAGCGCCTGGCCCTTCTCAACTGTGAGGTTGATGCCTGAGACGAGCTCGCGGCCGTCAATTTCGATGGCAACATTGGACGCTTGCAACAGTGGGTGAGTCATAGCAATCGGGCCCTTCGTGGAGCGGAAACAAGCGAATCGACGACCATCATTACGCCGACGCCGAGGACCAAAACCACTCCGGCAGTGGTCAAGGAGATCCACCATGCCTGGGCAAGGACGCCCCTGCCGTCGTACATGATGCTGCCCCATTCCGGGGTGGGAGGTTGGATGCCGGCGCCCAAGAAGGGCATAGCCGCAATGAGTGAGATGAGTAGGAGCGCGTCGGCGACAGCGTAAGTGGCTGTCGTGGGCCACACCGATGGCAGCAGGTGGCGGGCAACAATCCGGATCTGCGAAAAGCCGAGCAGCCGCGTTGCCGCAATGAAGTCCTCCTGCCGAAGAACATGCGTGCGGGCCCGTGCGAGACGGGCATATATGGTCCAGTTCACAAGCCAGACTGCCGCCAGGATCGCCGGGCTGCCTGCCGGCAAAGGCGGGATCTGGATGTCGGTGCCTAGTACCAGCACGATAACGAGCGTGAGAACAACAAAGGGAAACGCGATCACACCGTCAGTCACGCGCATGGCGACGGCATCCACGATCCGGCTCCGGCTCGCGCCGATCACAGTGCCGATGACAGTGCCGCCCACTAGTGGAACGATAACGCCAAGTGCTGCCAGCGCGATATCCACGCGTCCGGCATGGAACACCCGGATAAAAACATCACGCCCCAGGGAATCGGTTCCGAAAAGATGCTCGGCCGACGGTGGCTGGAGCGGAAGACCGACCAAAGCGTTCGGATCCGTGCTGTTAACCATTGGTATCAGCAAGCAGGCGAGGACTACAGCAGAAATTAGACCAATTCCGATGCGCAGTTCCAGCGGGTGGGAGCGGGCCCGAGCACGCACGGAGACGGAGCCCGGAACTTCAGCAACTACTACGGCCATCAGTGACTCCTTCTCAGGCGTGGATCGGCGGCGATATTCAAGACGTCAGCGAGCAGATTGAAAACGACGATTGCGAGGGCTGTGATAAGGGCGATGCCTTGCACAACCGGCAGGTCCCTCGTGCTCATCGCTTGGAGCAGCTGGGCCCCCAGCCCCGGGAGCGCGAAGATGGCCTCGACTGTTACTGCACCACCAACCAGGACCCCGGCATTGAAACCCACGAGGGGAATTACGGGCAGGACTGCGTTTGGAAGGATATGGGTGAAGACGATACGAACTCGGGGGACCCCCCTGGTTCGTGCCGCTTGCACAAATGACTGTCCAATGGTGTCGAGTGCGGCCTGGCGCACGGTTCGGGCGATCAATGAGCCCAGATACATGGCAAGCGCGAGGGCAGGGAGCCAAATGTACTGAGCATTTGCTGGCCACGAACCGGCCCACCCTCCGGCTGGGGCAAGCCCCAGCCGGAGGGAGAGGGCATAAAGGAGAATCAGACCCGCCATGAATGAAGGCAGTGCCAACAGAAGTGTTATCACCAGACGACCCATGAGGTCGGATTCAGGGCGACGGACAAGGGCAAGCCACATGCCCACGGTCACACCGCCCACAAGGGAGAAGGCTATGGCGACGGCGGCGAGGCTGGCCGTCACCCCCAGCGAGGGGCCTATCAGCGACATAACTTCCTGGCCGCGATGAGCGAAGGACGTCCCAAGATCACCCTGGAGCAACTTGGCCAGCGAGAGTGCTACTTGTTCGTGTAGCGGAACCTCAAGCCCAAGCTCCTCGCGCAAGGCCAGCAGTGCCTCGGGTGAAGCCTTGTCACCCAGGATGGTTCTGGCAGGGTCACCCGGCACGATACGCACCAGGATGCTAGTACCGGCCGTCACGAAGAACGCCACGACAGCTATCTGAAGGGCGCGGCCGGCCAACGTACGGATAAAAGTCATCACTGTGTTAGCCCTTTCCCGGATGACGTCTCGTATCGGATCTTGTTTCCGAGGTCAGGATGATTAGCCGACATGAAAGAAAAGCGTAGGGTCGAGGTCGAGGCGCTCTGCCGGGACCCTGCTCGCCGACACGACCATGAAGTTGGCGATGGGAGCCATCGGCAGATCTTTCTCAAATACCGCGTTTAGCTGATCGAGAGCGGAGTCAGCCTGCGATCCTGAAGTTGCCTGAATTGTTTCAATGAGCTGATTCACTTCAGGACTCGAGTAGCCCGTGCGCAGTGCCTTGACAGTTGGCCCAAGAACAAAGGCAAGGAACGGACCTGGGGTATCCGCGGCATCGTAGGTCTCGCTTGCTCTGAAGTCATAGTTGCCCTCGTTTGCTTGCTGGGCGAGGACGGTCTTCTCAGCCTTCTCGATGTTGACCTGGATGCCGATCGCGTTAAGGTTCTGCTGAACAATTAGGGCGATGTCGCTGATTGTTTCGTCATCGCTGGCGGCAATGAAGCGCAAGGTGCAACCGTCAGCACACCTGGTCCCTATGAGCAGCTGCTTAGCCTCTTCCACCTTGGGTTGCGCGGCAAGGAATGGCCGGTTGTTCTTGGACGAGCTCCCAAACAAGCTGAGCGCGGGTGTGTTCTTGCCCGCGAACGCGACTTGGTTAATCTGGTCGCGGCTGATAGCAGCAGAGATTGCTTTCCGGATGCGCACGTCACTAAGCACACTGTTGTCTCGGTTATTCATTCCCAGGAAGACGTTCCCGTTGACCGCTTGGGCTGTGCGAGCTTGAACCGCCCCCGACAGCTGTGGGATATTCTTGGGCGAGATCTGAGTTGCATAGTCGAGTTGGCCACCCTGCACTTGGGCCAGACGCGCAGCCGGATCTGTGATCCTTTTGAAAGTAAGAGTCTTTGCCGAGGGTTGCGTTCCCTCATAGTTAGGGTTTGCCTCCAGGATCACTTCATTCGCATCGAATGAAGTCACCTGGTACTTTCCTGCGGTCGGGAGCGGACCTCCCTTGTAGAGGTCCTTGCCCTTCTCTTTAATAACCTTCGCGGGGATAACAGCCGATGTGGGATAAGTGAAGGTGTACTCCAGCCCTGGATAGGGCCGTTTTAGCTCGAAATTTACCGTCAGATCGTCAGTGGCTGTGACCTTCTGGACAGGGGCGAACGTGTAATCATAGCCGTTCGTCTTGTCGGCCAAGTAGTACTCGAAGGAAGCGGCAACATCAGTTGCGGTGAGCGGACTGCCATCGGAGAACTTCAAACCTGGTTTGAGCTTGACGACGTAATTGCTGTCGCCCGGCGTCACGGTGTCGGCAAGTCCCATGCTCACGGATTTACCGTCTGAATTCAGGTTGGTGAGAGTTCCTCCCACAAGATTCATGATTGCGTACTCTCCCAGCTGGAAATTCTGCCCGGGATCCAAGGTTGCGGGGATCGATGCGACCCCGATCTTGAGCGGACCATCAGCATTTGCCGCAGGATCTGCAGGCTGGGAGGTGCATGCGGTGAGCGCTAGCGCTCCGGCCATGACAACTGCACCAGCTGCCTTAGCACCCCAACCCCGGTTCCGTGGCACTCGTCTGTAGGGACCTACCTCGGGGTTGCGAGAGGGAGATTCGTATATGTCAGCGTTGGGCTCGAACAAGATCGTGCCTCCTAATTTTTGGACTGGGCGGGGCAACCGCCGAGCACTGATTGAAGAATCGGAACAAGAGTGACGCCTGAACGAAGGGCGCAATGAGGCCTTTGCAGCGCATCACAGTGAAGGCGCGCGACGAGAACACAAACCTAAGGTCATCCCGGCTGCGTTGCCGGCGTGTACGCAAGTGTCTGTGATCACAAATCTCATCTAGTCGAGTGTGACGTATCGACCCATTTCCGTCAAGAAGAGGCGGTAGGAGGGTCCAACGCACCAGGGACATTCGCAAATCGAGCTTCGGCAGAAGATGAATTAAAGCGTCAAACCACCACTTATCAAGGCATTGCAGTTCGCAGGGCAGGACTGAAGCCTCTTAGATGGCATGGCACGTGGGCCCGGCCGACAATCAGGACAAAGAGATCTTTGACGCGGCCAGTCGCAGCTCCTTTGTCGCGTGGCGGCTTTTTCACAAACGAGGAGATGCCTCGAATACCGATGCCTGCGTGCTTAAGCACGATCCTTAGGTGCACGCCGTCAGCTTGGAGTGTTGCGAGGGGATTCGCCGTTGGAATCAACGCCGACGACTGGCCGGCCTTGAGCAACGTACAGACACTACGATGCACCGCTGCCGGAGCGCGCCTCCTCTCACCTCAGTATCTGGAGGCCTCATTGCCCGTCGTTGATCGCCTACCTACGCGGGCAGTGCTCCGCGGGCGTGCTCGAAAACCAGACTGGTCTGCGTCCCGGCAACTGCAGGATTGGAGGAAAGCCGGTCCAGCACGAACTGGCGTATGTGATCGGTATCCCTTGCTGTTATGTGGATCAGGAAATCGTCCGCCCCGCCCAGGACGAAAAATTGGGAGATCTCGGGCATCATCCGAAGCTCCTCGCCGAATGACGTCATGAGGTGCCTTGCGCCGGGACGCAACCGCACACTGACTAGCGCCTGAAGCGACCGCCCCAGCGCCTCCGCGTCAACATCGATGGTGAAGCGATGGATGACACCCGAATCCTTCAGTGATTTAAGCCGGGAAAGGCACGTAGAGGGTGCAATCCCAAGAGCATCAGACAGTGACTGGTTCGTACGACGGGAATCCTCGGTCAGAAGCGCCAACAGGCGCCGGTCCACCGCGTCTAAAGTCGGCTGCAATTTCTTCGGTTGCGTCATGTATCCTCCCAATATCTCGTGGAAAATGTTCAATTTTTTCGCTTCTTTCGTAGATTCTACAGATTGGTAGGCATACTGCGGCAGAAACTGTACCTTTCTGACATCCCCAAAAAATCCTTCTGCGAAAGGCACACCATGATCGTTTCAGTGCCCAAAGAGATCAAGAACAACGAGTACCGGGTGGCTATCACCGCTGCCGGTGTGCAGGAGCTTCTGGCCAACGGCCATAAAGTGCTGGTCGAAGCCGGCGCCGGTTACGGCTCAGACATCAGCGATCAGGAATACTCCCTGGCGGGCGCCGAAATCGTGATCAGCGCCGACGAACTGTGGGAACGAGCCGATATGGTGCTGAAGGTTAAGGAGCCTGTTTCTGCCGAGTTCCACCGGTTCCGTGAAGGTCTTGTCATCTTCACGTATCTACACCTGGCTGCCGAACCTGAACTCACGCACGCCCTTATTAAGGCCGGCGTCACTGCCATTGCCTATGAAACTGTTCAGACAGCAAACCGCGCACTTCCTCTGCTTGCCCCTATGTCTGAAGTTGCCGGCCGACTCGCGGTGCAGGTTGGTGCTTCATCTCTGATGGCCCCGGCCGGGGGCAAAGGTGTCCTGCTCGGCGGTGTCCCCGGCGTCCGACCAGCGAAGGTTGTCGTACTCGGAGCTGGGGTAGCTGGTACAAACGCAGCGGCCATGGCACTCGGCCTCGGCGCGGACGTCACCATCCTGGACATTAACATCAACCGCTTGCGTGAGCTCGATGCCCAGTACGCAGGCCGACTGAAGACCGTTGCTTCCAACAGCTACGAGATTGAGAAGGCAGTTATCGACTCAGACCTAGTTATCGGTTCGGTGCTTATTCCCGGGGCCAAGGCCCCCAAGCTCGTAACCAATGATCTCGTGGCACAAATGAAGCCGGGTTCAGTCATGGTGGACATCGCCGTGGACCAGGGTGGTTGCTTCGAAGACAGCAAGCCCACTACCCACGAGCACCCGACCTTTACAGTTCACGACACTCTGTTCTACTGCGTGGCTAACATGCCCGGCGCTGTCCCCAACACGTCCACCTACGCGCTGACCAACGTAACGTTGCGCTACGCCGTGGCACTGGCAAATCTCGGCGTCAAGGACGCGATTGAGGCCGACGCCGCGCTTTCCGCAGGCGTGAACGTAATGGGTGGAAAGGTTACGCACCGGCCTGTTAGCGACGCACACGGCCTCGAACTGGCAGCGTGGCAAGACCCCGTCACGGCGTAGACCTAGTCGGCTATCCCGGCGACTACTCCAAAGGCCGTCCGCAAATCTGCCAACTCAACCTGTAGTCCGTCACCAGTCATTCCGAAAAAAGCGAAGGCGATACACCGATGAAAAGCGTTAGCTGTCCCGCCACCACCCATCGCACTGATGAGTGGCAATCCCTTCCAGGTGCAACAGTGGAAGTCCGTCGACGCGGAGAACGATACCGCTGCGCCTTGGTCGAGGACGCGATGCCTGATGCTTCCGGCGTATGGCTCGCTGCTGACGGGCCATACGGACGCGAGCTGATCGAGAAGGCAGAAGGGTACGAAATCTGGACCACTCTTTACCCGCGGTCACACACCAGTGAGTGCAGTTGAGAGTCTCGTAACTGATACTCGTCAGATGCGTTTGAGAATATGCGAGCAGCACAATGCTCCCTTGCTTCTTCTGCAGAGTCCCGAAGCCACTTCTACTCACGATGCTCTACACGTTGACAATGAATATTCCGCCCACCTGTTGGATCAAGTGAACCCTTCTCTGGCCACCCTGCCGAAAACGTTACGACTGCTATCCATGACTGGGGTCAGTTCGGGTTATCCAAGGCTGGAATTGGGAGCCGTTGCGGCAGCGGAACCAGCGGTAGCGGTGGATAACCTCAGAGAATTATCCCCGGTTGTGGGCTGTCGCAGCAGACTTCTTCCCGTTCGCACTCGAGTCCGATTCCTGCCCGTTTCCAAGCCGGGGCAGGTGGCGCAGGGAGCTGCTTGTCTTGCGTTATCAGGACCGCCACTGCCAGGTTGGGGTGCGCCGTAGCTTCTTCACAGAATGCTGCAGAGCTAGGCGCAACAAAGATCTGGAGCATCCGGGTGGGGTGCTGTTAGTGACTACTCGGAACGAGAAAGCCCTGATCACCCGCTTCGATGGTCGATGATTCAAAAATGGCAACATACCGTGGATCACTTAGTTATATCCGCCAAGCAGTCCATCCTTAAGCGCTGACTGATATGGGCTTTAGAGTCTTACGCCTCGTACTAGTATCTCGACGTCATGCCTCACTGCCATGCACACAGCGTCCTGGCTCGACAAGAGGTCGAGGTCTCAACGGAGGCATCTACGGAACAGGGAGACGGTTCGTATCCGAACGGGTTGGCAAAAGCCGCTTTTCCAGCTGGGCCGCTCCGCGCAAGAGAGGTTCGGAAAGCACTTGGAGTTCGTCGGCGGAATAGCGGTAGGCGGGGACGGTCACGTTGAGATAGGCAACGGGAATTCCACGCCGGTCGCAAACGGCAGCGCTCGCTCCTCCCCAGTCAGGGAGATGCTCTTGGTAGGCGACTGCGAAACGGTCTGCACGTGCCCGGTCCAGCTCCGCCCGCAGTTGGGCAGGATCGGAGACTGTGCGGGAAGTGAAGGACTCGAGAGGCTTGGAAAGGAGCTCGTCGAGCTCGTTTTGGGGAAGAAAGGCCAGGAATAGCTTCCCCGCAGAGCCCGCATGCAGCGGAACGTCCAGTCCAGCCAAATTAACCTGCACCGGTCGCGATGCGCGCACTTCGTCCAGCACGGTCATCGTGTAGCCCGTGCTCACCATCAGGTAGACGCACTCATCTAACTCCGCGCAGATCTCCTCCAGCACTGGACGTGCCCGGCGGACAAGAGGCCCCGCATCAGAAGCAGCGGCAAGTCGAGCGGGACTGGAACCCACGCTGTAACGGCCGTTAAGTGGATCCCGCTCGACCAGGTGGAAGTGCTCTAGCGTGGAGAGCAGGCGCCAGGCCGTCCCACGGTTGACGCCGGCACGCCGCGCCACCTCGCTCGTGGTCAATGGAGCTACGCTTGCAGCGACCTCCTCCAGCATGGAGAGCGCACGCTCCACCGACTGCACCAATTTCGACTGCCCAGATCGGACTTCATCGTTGTCTTGATCGATACTAGGGCCTCCAAGCATGCCTCCTATTATGCAACGCATGTTGCATGATAACAACACCACTCGCGCGTCGGGCAGGTGCTCCGTGTCTTTTGGGCTTGGGTCAACCGGTCTCACTTTGCCTCTGGAGCCCAGCAAGAATCGTAAACAAGGATTCTCTTCTGGTTAATCGCGCCTTCACGCGAGTGAAAGTATTCCAGTTCCAGACACAAACGAGGCACGTCTTGACGCGAGCCCGCACGTGGGGGACGCTTCAATCATGCGACGGTCGTTGCACAATATCAACATGTTGTAGAGAGGTGATGTGGAGATGGAAGCCCGTGAAGTTGGCCTTGCAGACTTGCCCAGGTCAGTGACTGAAATACGAGATACTTGGATTCCGATGCCGGATGGGACACGCTTGGCGGCCAGGATATGGCTTCCCACGGATGCCGGCACCGACTCGGTCCCGGGTATCTTGGAGTTACTCCCTTACCGCAAGAGCGACGGAACGGCTATGCGGGACTCAAAGCATGCGACCTGGTTCGCAGGCCACGGATATGCCGTGGTGCGAGTCGACATCCGTGGCACCGGCAACTCCGAGGGAGTGATTCTGGATGAGTACACCCAAGAGGAGCTCGACGATGGAGTGGCATGCATTTCGTGGATCGCCGGGCAGGAATGGTGTACCGGCAAAGTTGGCATCATGGGCATCTCCTGGGGAGGCTTTAATGGACTGCAGATCGCTGCACTCCGTCCGCCGGAGCTGCACGCGGTCTTGTCGTTG
>Ga0207655_1003099_pt1 | contig 12638 bp, 8 predicted proteins | sample KBSM44metaG_FD_184398 | JGI IMG/M metagenome (GOLD analysis project Ga0207655, IMG submission 184398) | Miscanthus rhizosphere microbial communities from Kellogg Biological Station, Michigan, USA - KBS M4-4 metaG (SPAdes) (version 2) | ecosystem: Host-associated > Plants > Roots > Rhizosphere >...
CCCGCATCCAGGAACAGCATCAGCTGATGTTTATGCGAAAACTGTTCCAGTTTTTCACGGTCATCTGTATGCAGCGCATCAAGATGGCGCAGAATCATCAGCGGGCCATTGTCCGCCAGCACCAGTTCCACATGCCCGAGACGCCTGACAGCTCGCAGGTCGCTGAGACACTGGTGCAGCGGAACCAGCAATGCCTCAAGTTCGGGCACTAAAACGGGGCAGTGCTGTATATCGACCAGATCGTTGCTGGCTTCCTGCCGGAATCCCATCTGCAATCGCTGCGCTTTATTTTGCCATTGCAGACCCAGACGCGCACGACGGCGGTAACCCCAGGGCTGACCGGCGATCACCTCATCCACCGCGACACTCTGTGAGGCGGCCTGGCTCAGCATCCGGCTCAGTGCCTGCGCTTTGCTCTGCTGTTGCAGTGCCACATCGGCATGCTGCTGCTGGCAACCGCCGCAGCGATCATAGTGCGGGCAGCGCGGTGTCACCCGAGCCGGACTGCGGCTAATCAGCCGTGTCACTTTCGCCCGGGCAAATTGACGTTTATCCTCTGTCAGCACAATCTCAGCCTGTTCACCCGGCAGGGCACCCGCGACAAACAGGGTTTTGCCCTTGTGGCGTGCCACACCTTGTCCAAACGGGTCAAGCTCCTCAATGGTGACGGTGAGGCGTTGTTGCGTCGTCACGCGCTGTTTTGCAACGTAGAATTGCGCCATAGTGTTATTCATTCTCTTTATCGAAAAACGACCTGCATAGCTTTATCGACAGCATGCACAGGGACGTTAATGCCGGAGTAGCCAGGCGACTATTATGACCAAATACAGCCTTCGGGCGCGAATGATGATTTTAATTCTGGCACCCACGCTGATGGTTGGCCTGCTGCTCAGCTCATTTTTTGTGGTGCACCGCTACAATGAGCTACAGCGACAGGTAATCGATGCCGGGGCCAACATCATCGAACCCCTGGCGATTTCCAGCGAATACAGCATGACCTGGCACAATCGTGATGCCATGCGTGAACTGGTCAGCCTGCTGCATCGTCGCCACTCCGCCATTGTTCGGGCGATCTCGGTGTTTGATAACCACAATCAGCTCTACGTCACCTCCAATCACAAGCAAAACCTCAGCCTGTTGCAACAGGATGACATCCGCGGCCTGCCCGACGATGTTTCAATGGAACGTCACGGCAGCATACTGATTCTGCGCACGCCGATTACCACCGAACGTTACGATGTGGATGAATTACCGGATGAAGATGCCAAGCCATCGGGCAATCCGCTGGGCTATGTGGCAATAGAGCTGGATCTGCAGTCAGTGCGTTTACAGCAGTATAAAGAGGTGTTTGTCGCCACGCTGATGCTGCTCTTCTGCCTCTGCCTCGCCATGCTGTTTGCTTACCGTCTGATGCGCGATGTCACCGGCCCGATCCGCAATATGGTCACCACCGTTGACCGCATCCGTCGCGGCCAGCTTGATAGCCGCGTTGAGGGTTACATGCTGGGTGAACTCAGCATTCTGAAAAACGGGATTAACGCGATGGCCATGTCGCTGACCGCCTATCACGAAGAGATGCAGCACAATATCGATCAGGCGACTTACGATCTGCGCGAGACGCTGGAACAGCTGGAGATTCAGAACGTTGAGCTGGATCTGGCGAAGAAACGCGCCCAGGAAGCGGCGCGCATCAAATCTGAGTTTCTGGCCAATATGTCCCATGAGCTGCGAACGCCGCTGAATGGCGTGCTGGGCTTTACCCGCCAGATGCTGAAAACCCAGCTGCGCACGACGCAGCGCGACTATATGCAAACCATTGAACGTTCGGCTAATAACCTGCTCAGCATCATCAATGACGTGCTCGATTTCTCGAAGCTGGAAGCGGGCAAGCTGATGCTGGAGGCCATCCCCTTCCCGCTACGCGCCACGCTGGATGAAACCCTGGTGCTGCTGGCGCCGTCGGCCCATGATAAAGGGCTGGAGCTGACGGTGGTGTGTGACAGCAGCGTGCCGGACAACGTGATTGGCGATGCGCTGCGCCTGCAACAGATCCTGATCAACCTGATCGGAAACGCCATCAAGTTTACCGAGAAGGGATACATCGGCCTGCGCGTCGGACAGCGGGTGATTACGCAGTCGCGCGTCGAGCTGGAGATTCAGGTTGAGGACAGCGGCATCGGCATCTCTGAGCAGCAACAGACCCAGATGTTCCAGGCGTTTCGTCAGGCTGACGCCAGTATTTCGCGCCGTCATGGCGGTACCGGGCTGGGGCTGGTCATCACCCAGAAACTGGTACGGGAGATGGGCGGCGAAATCACCTTTAGCAGCCAGCCGGATCAAGGCTCTGTCTTTGTCATTCGCGTACAGCTGGATCTTAATCCTAATGCACCCGGCATGCCGCGCGTGCTGGATGCGCTGTCACATGCGCGCATTGCCTACGTGGAACCGGATGCTTATGTTGCCAGCGCAGCGCTGGAGATGCTGAGCGCGACACCGTTGCAGATTGACTACAGCGAAACGCTGGAGGGATTAAAAGCACCTCACTATCCGCTGCTGCTGATGGCGATGCCCGTCGATATCAGCCAGCCCGAACTGCTCAACGAGCGCAGGATTAATGGGCTGCTGGATCGGGCTGACAATGTGCTGATGGCGCTTCCCAGCCCGATGATGTTGCTGGCTGATGAGCTGAAGGCGCGGGGCATTGACGGCTGCATTGCGAAACCAATCTCTCTGACGCGACTCCTGCCGATGTTACTGGATCTCCATACCCGTCAGATGAGTGAACTGCCGCCATCTCCCCGCCTGCCGCTGACGGTGATGGCGGTGGATGATAATCCTGCCAATCTTAAACTGATTGGCGCGCTGCTCGAGGAGCAGGTGCAGAATATCCTGCTGTGCAGCAGCGCTGAACACGCTATTCGCGAGGCTCGCCAGCAGCCGCTGGATGTGATTCTGATGGATATTCAGATGCCTGAGATTGATGGCATTCGCGCCAGCGAAATTATCCGTAGCCTGCCTCAACACGCCAGTACACCGATTGTGGCAGTGACCGCCCATGCCATTGATGGCGAGCGCGAACAGTTGATTAAGGCAGGCATGAATGACTACCTTGCGAAGCCAATTGATGAGAGTAAGTTAAGACAGCTTCTGGCGCGCTATACGCCGCCGCCGATACGCCGCCGCCGGTGGTCCCTGTGCCTGAACTGCTGCCAATATTACCCACGCTCGACTGGCAACTGGCGCTGCGACAGGCGGCGAATAAACCCGATCTGGCACGCGATCTGCTGCGGATGCTGCTGGAATTTTTACCGGAAGTGCATGTGAAAATAGCACAGTTTATGGCGACCAATGAGGTCAACGCCCTGCGTGAGATTATTCACAAGCTGCACGGCAGCGCCAGCTACAGCGGCGTACCGCGCATGAAACAACTCTGTCATCAGCTGGAGCGAGGACTGCTGGAGGCCAGCGACATCGCGGCACTGGAACCGGAGCTGCTGGAGTTGCAGGATGAGATGGAAAACGTCGCCAGAGAAGCCCGTCAGCTGTTAGGAATTGGATAAGGCTGGCGGCAGCTGCCGCCGAACCTGCCACTGTCTCAAACGCTAACCGGCTTGCAGGGCTAACTTACAGCGCGCTGGCCAGAAAAGAGCGTGGTGCTTAAACAGACATTCTGAATATCAACGCCCTTTTCAGTCTGCTCAATGTCCGCTCAATCCGGCTGGGCTTAATAATCAGGTGCGCCTGCCGGTTACCTGAATCCGGCCAGTTTCAGCGTGGCAGCCACGTTACGTGCCGTCATCTCAACATTTTTTCCGGCACTGGCCAGTGCTTCATCCAGCGAACAGATGGTGTAAAGCACGCTGAATACCGCATCGATTCCATGTTGATGCACCACGCCAACATCCGCCGTCAGGCTGCCGGCAATACCAATCACTGGCTTGTTAAAACGTTTTGCCACGCTGGCGACACCAATTGGCACCTTGCCATTAATACTCTGGCTGTCGATACGCCCTTCACCGGTAATCACCAGATCAGCATCTTTCACCTGGTCAGCCAGCCCCAGCGCCTCTGTGACAATTTCAATGCCGCGTCGCAGTTCCGCCCGACAAAAGGCGTGCAGTGCCGCCCCCATCCCGCCCGCTGCACCACCGCCAGGAATGTGCAGGACATCAATATCCAGATCGCGATGAATAATGGCGGCGTAATGCACCAATGCCTGATCGAGCTGCTGCACCAGCGCCGGTGTCGCGCCTTTCTGCGGACCGAAGATGGCCGATGCGCCTTCTTTTCCGGTGAGCGGATTAGAAACATCACACGCCACTTCGATGCGGCACTGATGAATGCGGGCATCCAGTGCATCAATATCAATGCTGGCAAGCGCAGAGAGTGCGCCGCCTCCGTGACCAATCTCGCCGCCCTGGGCGTCCAGCAGTCGGGCGCCGAGCGCCTGCATCATCCCGGCACCGCCATCATTGGTGGCGCTGCCGCCGATACCAATGATGATATGGCCGACGCCCTTATCCAGCGCATGCCTGATCAACTCGCCGGTGCCGAATGAGGTCGTTATCAGCGGGTCACGCTGTGCTGCCGGAACCTGTTCCAGTCCGCTGGCCGCGGCCATTTCGATATAGGCCGTGGACTCATCGCCGGACAGGCCATAAAAGGCATCAACCTGCGTGCCCAACGGTCCGGTCACCTTCAGCCTGACGATTTTTCCCTTCGTCGCCGCCACCATCGCTTCTACCGTGCCTTCGCCACCGTCGGCGACCGGTATTTTCACGTAATGTGCATCGGGGAAGATGTCACGGAAACCCGCTTCAATCGCCGATGCCACATCCAGGGCGGATAAACTCTCTTTATATGAATCCGGTGCGATTACGATTTTCATAGGCAATCCGAGCGCAGTTGGGTGATTGAAACGGCTCTGAACCAGTCCGGTGTTGGGGAGACCGGCATCGGGTTTTAGCGGGCGATTTCAACCTTCGCTAACTTCTCATAATAGCAGGCCAGTGCGCTGTGGTCGGCGTTACCCTGCCCGTCATTGCGCAGCGCCTGCATCATCTCCATCACTGCTGCCGTCAGCGGCAGGTGCGCACCGATGCTGTGCGACGTATCCAGCGCGTTCGCCAGATCTTTGATGTGCAGGTCAATCCGGAAACCGGGCTTGAAGTTACGATCCATCACCATCGGCGCTTTGGCATCCAGCACCGTGCTGCCCGCCAGGCCGCCACGAATCGCCTGATAAACCAGATCCGGATTCACACCCGCTTTGGTCGCCAGCGATAACGCTTCGGACATCGCCGCAATGTTCAGTGCCACAATCACCTGGTTAGCCAGCTTAGTCACGTTGCCCGCACCGATGTCGCCGGTATGCACCACCGAGCCCGCCATCGCTTTCATGATGTCATAGCAGGAATCGAACACGGCTTTATCACCGCCGACCATCACCGAAAGCGTTCCTTCAATCGCTTTGGGTTCGCCGCCACTGACCGGCGCATCGAGCATTTTGATCTGCTTTTCTGCCAGCGCATCGTGTACCTCACGGCTCGCCAGCGGCGCAATGGAACTCATGTCGATGACCACCAGACCTGGCTTCGCCCCTTCGATAATGCCGTTTTTCCCCAGGCAGACGTCAATAACCTGCGGTGAATTGGGCACCATGGTAATCACCACATCGCACTGCTCAGCCACCTCTTTTGGCGTTTTCGCCACAGTTGCGCCCAGTTTAGCCAGTTCCGCTTCGTTTTCGGTGTTGTTGTCGCGCACTACCAGCGAATACCCGGCTTTCACCAGATTTTTACTCATGGGTTTGCCCATGATGCCCAGGCCGATAAATCCAATTTTCATGACGTTTCCCCTTAATCGATTAGCGCTTAAATTTGTCGCATAACGCCTGCGAGGCGTTGCGGAACATCCCGACATCGCTGCCGACAGCCACAAAGGTGGCGCCCCACTCCAGATAGCGACGCGCGTCCGCTTCTACCGGTGCCAGAATGCCGCTCGGCTTACCGGCGGCTTTGGCTCGTTCAAAAATGTGCTTAATCACTTTCAGTACTTCGGGATGTGCGGGCTGACCGAGATAGCCCAGCGCAGCGGAGAGATCGCCCGGCCCGACAAAAATGCCGTCGACACCGTCCACCGCTGCGATGGCATCAATGTTGTCAACCGCCTGCTGAGTTTCGATCTGCACCAGCACCGTGATGTTGTCATTGATGGTGCTGTTGTAATCCGGCAGCGTGCCGTACATGTTGCTGCGATGCGACACCGAAACACCACGAATCCCGGCTGGCGGATAACGGGTTGAGGCAACAGCCCGCAGGGCTTCCTCTTCGGTTTCGACAAACGGCACCAGAAGATTGTTAAACCCGATATCCAGCAGACGCTTAATGATCACCGGCTCGTTGCAGGGCGGACGCACCACGGGCGCACTGTGGCTGCCTTTCAGCGCCATCAGCTGCGGTACAAAGGTGGTGATGTCGTTGGGCGCGTGCTCTCCATCCAGGACCAGCCAGTCGAAACCGGCCAGCCCCAGAATTTCAGTCGAGATCGGACTGGCCAGCGCGCACCAGCTGCCAATCAGGGTATCGCCCGCTAACAGGCGACGACGAAATCCATTGGGCCAGGCTGCATTACTCATGGTTGAACTCCTGTGACGATGGCTCCGCTTGGGGAGCCGAAAAGGTTAACGAACCAGGCATGGGCGCTTATTGTCGAACGTCCATCCCGGCACTAAAAACTGCATCGCTTCAGCATCGTCACGTGCACCCAGTCCCTGCTTCTGATAGAGCGCATTGGCCTGCATCACCTGATCCATATCCAGCTCTACGCCGAGACCCGGTTTCTGCGGCACCTGCACCATACCGCCTTTAATCTGGAACGGCTCTTTGGTCAGACGCTGATTGCCCTCCTGCCAGATCCAGTGGGTATCAATGGCGGTAATCGCACCCGGCGCGGCAGCGGCAACGTGAGTAAACATCGCCAGCGAAATGTCGAAGTGGTTATTGGAGTGCGAGCCCCAGGTCAGACCGAAGTCGTGACACATCTGCGCCACGCGCACCGAACCCTGCATGGTCCAGAAATGTGGGTCAGCCAGCGGAATGTCGACTGACTGCAGCGACAGGGTATGGCCCATCTGCCGCCAGTCGGTGGCGATCATATTGGTGGCCGTTGGCATGCCGGTGGCGCGGCGGAACTCAGCCATCACTTCGCGACCGGAGTAGCCCTGTTCGGCTCCACAAGGATCTTCTGCGTAGGCCAGCACATCTTTAAGCTGTTTGCCGAGCATGATCGCCTCGTTGAGCGACCAGGCTCCGTTGGGATCGAGGGTGATACGGGCTTCAGGAAAACGTTTTGCCAGCGCGGTAACGGCTTCAGCCTCTTCGCCGCCGCGCAGCACGCCGCCTTTGAGTTTGAAATCGTTAAAGCCATATTTCTCATAAGCCGCTTCCGCCAGACGCACGACCGCATCCGGCGTGAGCGCCTCTTCATGGCGCAGGCGATACCAGTCGCACGGATCGTTCTGCTGGTTCTGATAAGAGAGCGAGGTTTTATTGCGGTCGCCGATGTAGAACAGGTAGCCGAGCATCTCCACGCGGTCGCGCTGCTGACCGTCACCCAGCAGCGAGGCGACGTTGACGCCCAGGTGCTGACCCAGCAAATCAAGCAGCGCCGCTTCGATACCGGTCACCACATGGATCGTGGTGCGCAGATCAAAGGTCTGGTTACCGCGCCCGTTCGCATCGCGGTCAGCAAAGGTGCTGCGCACCAGGCTGAGGGTATTTTTGTACTCACCCAGCGTTTTGCCGATCACCAGCGAGGCCGCATCTTCCAGCGTCTGGCGAATCTTCTCGCCGCCCGGAATTTCGCCAACACCAGTGTGTCCGGCGTTATCTTTGATAATCACAATGTTGCGGGTAAAGAATGGTGAGTGAGCGCCGCTGAGGTTTAGCAGCATGCTGTCATAGCCTGCGACCGGAATAACCTGCATGGCGGTCACTTTCGGTGTTGAACTCATCTCTTGCTCCTTATGCTGTTGCACGGCCAAATGCCGGACGCTTGCGATCAAAAGTCCAGCCAGGGACCAGATACTGCATCGCCGTGGCGTCGTTACGCGCACCGGCGGGCAGTGACTGATAAAGCTGATGGGCTTTGTTTACCTGCTCCCAGTCGAGCTCAATGCCCAGGCCAGGCGCATCCGGTACGGCAATTTTGCCGTTGCGGATTTGCAGCGGATTTTTCGTCAGGCGCTGATCGCCCTCCTGCCAGATCCAGTGGGTATCAATCGCGGTCGGGTTGCCTGGCGCTGCTGCACCCACATGGGTAAACATCGCCAGCGAAATATCAAAGTGGTTATTGGAGTGACAGCCCCAGGTGAGGCCCCATTCATCGCACAGCTGCGCGACCCGAACAGCACCGCTCAGCGTCCAGAAATGCGGATCGGCCAGCGGAATATCGACCGCATTGACCATCACCGCGTGGTTCATCTCGCGCCAGTTGGTGGCGATCATATTTGTGGCGACGGGCAGGCCGGTTGCGCGCCGGAACTCAGCCATCACTTCCCGGCCCGAATAGCCCTGCTCCGCGCCACAGGGGTCTTCGGCGTAGCTCAGCACATCATGCATTCCTTTACACAGCGCGATGGCTTCATCCAGCAGCCAGGCTCCATTGGGATCGACGGTGATACGGGCATCGGGAAAACGCTGCTTGAGCGCCGCCGCCCGTAGCTCAGCACATCATGCATTCCTTTACACAGCGCGATGGCTTCATCCAGCAGCCAGGCTCCATTGGGATCGACGGTGATACGGGCATCGGGAAAACGCTGCTTGAGCGCCGCCGCCGTGGCGATCTCCTGCTCACCCGGCAGCACGCCACCTTTGAGCTTGAAATCTTTAAAGCCATATTTATCCTGTGCCGCTTCAGCCAGGCGCACGACAGCATCGCTGGTCAGTGCTTCCTGATGACGCAGGTGATACCAGTCGTGGCTGGCCTGATCACCGCTCAGGTAGGGGAGATCGGTTTTACGGCGGTCGCCAAGATAGAACAGGTAGCCCAGCACCGTGACTTCATCACGCTGTTTGCCCGGCCCCAGCAGTTCAGCCACCGGTACGCCCAGACACTGTCCCAGCAGATCGAGCAGCGCGGCTTCAAGTGCGGCCACCGCATTGACCCGCAATTCAAAGGTCCATGCACCGTTACCGAAAGTGGTGAAGTCGGCGGACTGATTGCCTTTGTGTACCTGCTGCACCAGACGATTCATTCGGGCAATCTGCTGGCCTTTCACCTGCGGAATCGCCTCCACCAGCGTCTGATAGATGGTGTCGCCGCCCGGCGCCTCACCGACGCCGGTGTGACCGGCACTATCAGTGAGCACCACAATGTTGCGGGTAAAACAGGCGTTGTGTGCACCGCCAATATTGAGCAGCATACTGTCGTAACCGGCGACCGGGATAACCCGCATGTCAGTAATCACCGGCGAACTTTGCGTATTCATGATGCATCCTTACCAGGCCAGGTTTTCAGTTCGACACGTTTGATATCGCCGGCAATGACCAGGAAGCTGAATGCCGCGACAAAGGCGTGAATCCCCACATAAACCAGCGCGCCTTCAAATGAACCGCTGGTGGCAATGATGTAACCGATGGCGATAGGCGTGACGATGCCGGAGAAGTTACCGAACATGTTGAACAAACCACCGCTCAGGCCGCTGATCTCTTTCGGCGCGGTATCTGCCATCACCGCCCAGCCCAGCGCGCCGATGCCTTTACCAAAGAAGGCCAGTGCCATAAAGAACACCACCATCCATTCGGTATTGGTGTAGTTACACATCACCATTGAGATAGAGAGCAGCATGCCGAGAACGATTGGCGTTTTACGTGCGATATTCAGCGAGCCGGTTTTACGCATCAGCCAGTCAGAGATCACCCCGCCCAGTACGCCGCCGAGGAAGCCGCACACCGCCGGAATCGACGCAACAAAGCCCGCTTTAAGAATCGACATGCCGCGCGCCTGCACCAGATAGACCGGGAACCAGGTGATAAAGAAGTAGGTTAAGGCGTTAACACAGTATTGACCGAGATAGATGCCCAGCATCATGCGTGACGTCAGCAGCTGTTTGATCTGGAACCACTTCTCGCTCCAGCTCACTTTTCGGGTGTTCTTTTTGACATCCATGTTGATGAGCGCGCCGCCCTGTTCCATGTACTCCAGTTCAGCTTTATTCACGCCAGGATGATCGGTGGGATCGTGTATCACTTTGAGCCAGATGAAACTGAGGATGATGCCCAGGCCGCCCATGAACCAGAACACGTGCGCCCAGCCCACGGAAGAGACCAGCCAGCCCATAATCGGTGCGAAGATCACGGTGGCAAAGTATTGGGCCGAGTTGAAGATCGCCACCGCCGTGCCGCGTTCCTGCGCCGGGAACCAGGCTGCGACTATGCGGCTGTTGCCCGGGAAAGAAGGTGCTTCAGCCAGGCCGACCAGGAAACGCAGAATAAACAGCGACATGATGATGCCAAAGCCGCTGAACAGATCGACGAACCCTTGCAGAAAGGTAAACAGCGACCAGGTGAAGATGCTCCAGAAGTAGACGCGTTTTGAGCCGAAGCGATCGAGCAGCCAGCCGCCCGGAATCTGACCAATGACATACGCCCATGAGAACGCTGAGAAGATATAGCCAAGTCCGACCGAATCGAGGCCGATATCTTTGGACATCGCCGAACCGGCAATTGAAATGGTTGCGCGGTCACCGTAGTTGAATGAGGTGACGATAAATAACATCACCACAATCCAGTAACGGGCATTGGTGCGCTTCTGCACCGTTTCCGCGGTCTGGCTGAAACTATTCATGATGCACTCCTGAAATATAGCGTGAGCTACATCCGCTCTGACTGCATACACATCGCGTTGGGTATCAGAGAGAAATTGGGTTAAACACGGCGATCTTTTTGTTTTGGCAAACTTTTATTTATTCATCCGGCTGCTGACAGCTGCGGTCATTAACGCGCCTTTGCCCCTGCATCAGATGAGGAATACGTCGTGACAGATAACCTGACTTTGGCTAACGAAACTCAGTATAAGAACAGCCCGTAGCGATCACATTGGCGTATCGCCCTGGAATAAACTTATTAATGAAGTGATTATCTTGCGGATGCACAAAAGGCTGCGGTGTGGCTCACGAAAGTGGCAAATACCATGGCGAAATTAGCCGCTGACGACGCTTTACCCCGCTGTTTGTGAGGCTCTTCACTTGCTTTTGGATAAGCGACCCAAAACAACGCGGTGAAATACCTCAATGGTGGTCATTTGCACAATGCGCCACGTGCGACGCCTCCCTATACTGAAGCTGGCAAACACGCGTGTGACAGATCAGAACATTACAACGTGCCGCACAAGTACGGCACGACAGACAGGAAGGTGAGCGATGAAACCCAATACAGATGAACAACCGCTCTATATCAAAGTCCATGAGCATGACAATGTCGCGATTGTGGTCAACAGCATGGGTCTGCCAGCCGGCACGCAGTTTGCGGATGGCCTGACGCTTACTGAACATGTGCCGCAGGGCCATAAAGTGGCGCTAAGCGCCATTAACCAGGGTGCAGAGATCGTGCGATATGGTGAAGTTATCGGCTATGCGCTGCGGGATATTGCCCAGGGCAGCTGGATTGATGAATCTCTTGTTGCGCTGCCAGAAGCCCCTCCGCTGGAGAGCCTGCCGTTAGCCACGCAGGTTCCGCCTGATTTGCCGCCGTTAGAAGGTTACACCTTTGAAGGTTACCGGAATGCGGATGGCAGCGTGGGTACGCGTAATCTCCTCGGCATCACCACCAGCGTCCACTGCGTGGCGGGTGTGGTGGATCATGTCGTGCAGATCATTGAACGGGATCTGCTGCCACGCTTTCCGAATGTGGATGGCGTCGTCGCCCTGAACCATCTTTATGGCTGTGGTGTGGCGATCAACGCGCCTGCTGCGGTGGTGCCGATTCGCACCATTCATAATCTGGCACTGAATGCCAATTTCGGCGGCGAAGTGATGATCGTCAGTCTGGGTTGCGAAAAGTTGCAGCCTGAGCGCCTGCTGACCGGCACGCCTGACGTGCAGGCCATTTCACTGGACGACCATGACATCGTGCGTTTGCAGGATGAAAAGCTGGTGGGTTTCGGTGCGATGGTGAATGAGATTCTGCAGGTCGCAGAACGTCATCTTCAGCGGCTCAATGCGCGCCAGCGCGAAACCTGCTCCGCTGCAGAATTGATTGTGGGTATGCAGTGTGGAGGCAGCGATGCGTTCTCAGGCGTAACGGCGAATCCGGCGGTGGGCTTCGCCTCTGATCTGCTGGTGCGCTGCGGGGCGACCGTGATGTTCTCTGAAGTCACTGAAGTGCGTGATGCCATTCACCTGCTGACGCCACGGGTGATCAATCAGGAAGTTGGTAAGCGCTTACTGGAGGAGATGGCCTGGTATGACAATTACCTCGACCAGGGCCAGACTGATCGCAGCGCTAACCCGTCTCCCGGCAACAAAAAAGGCGGCCTGGCCAACGTAGTGGAAAAAGCACTGGGATCGATCGCCAAATCGGGACGCAGCGCCATTGTCGAAGTGCTCTCGCCGGGTCAAAGGCCTACGCGGCGTGGAT
>Ga0207655_1003100_pt1 | contig 12636 bp, 11 predicted proteins | sample KBSM44metaG_FD_184398 | JGI IMG/M metagenome (GOLD analysis project Ga0207655, IMG submission 184398) | Miscanthus rhizosphere microbial communities from Kellogg Biological Station, Michigan, USA - KBS M4-4 metaG (SPAdes) (version 2) | ecosystem: Host-associated > Plants > Roots > Rhizosphere >...
AAAACTGGCGTCCCCTAGGGGACTCGAACCCCTGTTACCGCCGTGAAAGGGCGGTGTCCTAGGCCACTAGACGAAGGGGACGAACCTTCTTACCTTCAAGACCCGGTTGCTGGACCCGGTCTTGCTTGCCAGCCGTGGCTGACAAACGGAATTTGGTGGAGCTAAGCGGGATCGAACCGCTGACCTCCTGCATGCCATGCAGGCGCTCTCCCAGCTGAGCTATAGCCCCACAATGTCGCTTTGAACCGAACCGCTGGCTGGGTGGCTGGCGTTTCGTTTTCGTTCATCGCTGTGGACGGGGCGCATATTAAGATCGGATTGCAGGGCTGTCAAACGAAATTTTGAAAATATTCAAAAGTTTTTTCACAGATAACAATCACTTACCGCCCTGCCCCGGTTTTTCGGGATTCAGCTGGGCCTGTGGGAGCGGGCGTGCCCGCGAATGCGATGGTAGATCAAACACCGCATTCGCGGGCACGCCCGCTCCCACAGGTTAGGTGTAACGCTGAATCAGGCGATGGAAGCCAGCAGCTTTTCCCACTCTTTGTTTTCTTTCTTCGACACGCCACCCAGCAGGTCCAGGGCCTGGCGCAGGCGATAGCGGGTCAGGTCCGGGCCGAGGATTTCCATGGCGTCCAGTACCGACACCGAGCTAGCCTGGCCGGTAATGGCGGCGAACATCAGCGGCATGGCATCACGCAACTTCAATTCCAGCGCCTCGACCACGGCCTGGATGCAACCGGTGATGCGCTCTTTTTCCCACTGGCGCAGGCTTTCGAGCTTCCACAGGATCAGCTGGATCACCTGGCGCACCTGGTCGGCCGACAGTTTCTTGCTTTCGAACAGCTTGGCATCCAGCTTCAGCGCGCCTTCGAAGAAGAACCCGCCCAGCGGGGCAACCTGGCTGAAGGTCTCGACCCGGCCCTGCACGTGCGGGGCAATCTTCATCATGTAGTCGCTGTTGAATGCCCACTTCTGCAGGCGTGTGGCGAATTCCTCGACCGGCAGTTCGCGCAGCCACTGGCCGTTGAGCCAGGACAGCTTCTCGATGTCGAAGATCGGGCCACCCAGCGAAATACGCGACAGGTCGAAATGCTCGACCATCTCGTCCAGCGAGAATTTTTCGCGCTCGTCCGGCATCGACCATCCCATGCGGCCCAGGTAGTTGAGCATCGCCTCAGGCATGAAGCCCATGCGCTCGTAGAAGGTCACCGAGGTAGGGTTCTTGCGCTTGGACAGCTTGGACTTGTCCGGGTTACGCAGCAGCGGCATGTAGCAGAGCTTGGGCTGTTCCCAGCCGAAGTACTCGTACAGCTTGATCAGCTTGGGCGCCGACGGCAGCCACTCTTCGCCACGCAGGACGTGGGTGATGCCCATCAGGTGGTCGTCGACCACGTTGGCCAGGAAGTACGTCGGCAGGCCGTCGTTCTTCATCAGCACCTGCATGTCCATGCGGTCCCACGGGATCTCGACATCGCCACGCAGCATGTCCGGTACCACGCAGACACCTTCGCTCGGCACCTTCATGCGGATCACATGGGGCTCGCCAGCGTCCAGGCGGCGCTGCACTTCCTCGGCGCTCAACAGCAGTGCGCGGCCGTCGTAGCGCGGGGTTTCACCGCGGGCCTGTTGCTCGGCACGCATCTGCTCCAGCTCTTCGGCGGTGCAGAAGCAATAGAAGGCGTGGCCGGCGTCAACCAGCTCCTTGGCATACTTCGCGTAGATCTCGCCACGCTCGCTCTGCCGGTACGGGCCGTGCGGGCCGCCGACATCCGGGCCTTCGTTCCATTCGATGCCGAGCCAGCGCAGGGCGTCGAAGATCTGCTGTTCCGACTCGCGCGTGGAGCGCAGCTGGTCGGTGTCTTCGATGCGCAGGATGAACTCACCGCCGTGCTGCTTGGCAAAGCAGTAGTTGAACAGGGCGATGTAGGCAGTGCCGACATGGGGGTCGCCGGTAGGCGATGGCGCGATACGCGTGCGTACGGTGGTCATGGAAGGTCTCGAACTGAAGATGAAACAAAGGCGGGATGTTAGCAGGAGGCAGGCACCGGGCTCCAGCAATGGCGCGAACGTCACTTGTCGACAGGCCCTGCGGCGCTGTTAAATTTGCTTACATTTCTGGAACGATAGTCCCCATGCCTGCCCAACTCAAACGCCGCCTGGCGATCTTCTTCACCCTGGTGGCCATCATCGCCCTCGCCTTCCTGGCCCACTGGTACTTCAACGGCCGCTTCTACGAGAGCACCGACAACGCCTACGTACAGGGCGAGATCACCCGTATCTCCAGCCAGCTGGGCGCACGTATCGACGCGGTGCCGGTCGAGGACAACCAGCACGTCAACAAAGGTGACCTGCTGGTACGCCTGGAAGCGGCAGACTTTGAGCTGGCGGTTGACCGCGCCCGCGCCACCCTGGCCACCCGTGAAGCGGAATACGCACAGGCACAAAGCCGCCTGACCCAGCAAGGTAGCCTGATCGCCGCCGGGCAGGCTCAGGTGGCAGCCAACCAGGCCACGTTCGAGCGCTCCCGGGTGGACCTGAGCCGTGCCGAAAAGCTGCGCAAGCCAGGTTTCATATCCGAGGAGCGGGTCACGACCCTGTCGGCAGACAGCCATGTTGCCGGCTCCCAGGTCGACAAGGCCCGCGCCGACCTGCAAAGCCAGCGCCAGCAGGTCAACGCCCTGAACGCCGACCTCAAACGCCTTGATGCACAAATCGCCAATGCCCGCGCCGACCTGGCCCAGGCCGAACTGAACCTGACCCGCTGCGAAATCCGCGCGCCGATCAGCGGCACCATCGGCCAGCGCAATGCGCGCAACGGCCAGGTGGTGCAGGCTGGCGCCTACCTGCTGTCGCTCGTGCCCGACGAAGACATCTGGGTGCAGGCCAACTTCAAGGAAACCCAGATCGGCCACATGCAGCCAGGCCAACGCGCCGAGCTGCTGTTCGACAGCTACCCGGACACCCCCATCGAAGGCCGGGTAAACAGTGTGTTCGCCGCCTCGGGGGCGCAGTTCAGCCTGCTGCCACCCGACAACGCCACCGGCAACTTCACAAAGGTGGTGCAGCGCATCCCGGTCAAGCTCACCTTCAGCGCCGACAACCCGCTGCACGGGCGCATCCGCCCCGGTATGTCGGTAACCGCCACCATAGACCTGCGCAGCGAAAGCGAAGGCCACGATGGCCGGTGACCAACTGCTCAGGCCCACCGCCGAGCCCACCCGGCGCGACTGGATCGCGGTGATGAGTGTGATGCTCGGCGCGTTCATGGCGGTGCTGGACATCCAGATCACCAACTCGTCGCTAAAGGACATCCAGGGCGCCCTGTCGGCAACCCTGGAGGAAGGCTCGTGGATTTCCACCTCCTACCTGGTGGCGGAAATCATCATGATCCCGCTGACCGCTTGGCTGGTCCAGTTGCTGTCGGCACGGCGCCTGGCGGTGTGGGTTTCCGGGGGGTTTCTGTTGTCGTCACTGCTGTGCTCGATGGCCTGGAACCTGGAGAGCATGATCCTGTTCCGCGCCCTGCAAGGCTTTACCGGCGGCGCGCTGATCCCACTGGCGTTTACCCTCACCCTGATCAAGCTGCCCGAACACCACCGCGCCAAAGGCATGGCGATGTTCGCCATGACCGCCACCTTCGCCCCCTCCATCGGCCCCACCCTCGGCGGCTGGCTGACCGAGAACTGGGGCTGGGAGTACATCTTCTACATCAACATCCCGCCGGGTCTGGTGATGATTGCCGGCCTGATGTACGGGCTGGAGAAGAAGGAGGCGCACTGGGAACTGCTGAAAAGCACCGATTATGCAGGCATCGTTACCCTGGGCCTGGGGTTGGGCTGCCTGCAGGTGTTTCTTGAAGAGGGGCACCGCAAGGACTGGCTGGAGTCGCACCTGATCGTCGGCCTGGGGAGCGTCGCCCTGGTCAGCCTGATCACCTTCGTCATCCTGCAGTTTTCCAAGCCACACCCGCTGATCAACCTGCGCATCCTTGGTAACCGCAACTTCGGCTTGTCGAGCATCGCCAGCCTGGGCATGGGCGTAGGTCTGTACGGGTCAATCTACCTGTTGCCGCTGTACCTGGCTCAGGTGCAGGGCTACAACGCCTTGCAGATCGGCGAGGTGATCATGTGGATGGGGGTGCCGCAGCTGTTTCTGATCCCGCTGGTACCACAGCTGATGAAAGTGGTGTCGCCCAAGCTGCTGTGCGCCTTGGGGTTCTGCCTGTTCGGCGCCGCCAGTTTCGGCTCGGGGGTGCTCAACCCGGACTTTGCCGGGCCGCAGTTCAACCATATCCAGATCATCCGCGCCCTTGGCCAGCCGATGATCATGGTGACCATTTCGCTGATCGCCACGGCTTACATCCAGCCGCAGGATGCGGGGTCGGCGTCGAGCCTGTTCAATATCCTGCGTAACCTGGGCGGCGCGATTGGCATCGCCTTGCTGGCCACCCTACTGGATGCGCGGACCAAGGTGTATTTCGACTACCTGCGCGAAGCGGTGGTGCCGAGCAACCCGCAGGTAGCGGAACGGCTGGCGCAACTGGCCGAGCGGCTGGGCAATGACAATGCGGCGCTGGGCAAGTTGAGCGAGATCACCCACCAGCAGGCCATGATCATGGCCTACAACGATGCCTTCCACTTTGTCGGGATCGGGTTGGCGGTGAGCATGGTGGCAGTGTTGCTCACCCGCAAGCTGCCGGCGGGGTTGAAGGCTGGGGAAGCTCACTAGCTTGTACTGGCCCTATCGCCGGCAAGCCAGCTCCCACAGGTACCGCGCAAATTTTGAATGCAGCGGTACACCTGTGGGAGCTGGCTTGCCGGCGATAGGGCCAGTTGAGCCACCCAAAGAGATTAACTGGTAATCAACCGCTCGCGCAGCTGGGTAATCTCGTCGCGCAGCTGCGCCGCAGCTTCGAACTCCAGGTCGCGGGCGAACTGCATCATCTTCTCTTCAAGCTGCTTGATACGCTTGGTGATCTCGCCCGGCGTACGCAGCTCGGCCTCGTAACGGGCGCTCTCCTCTGCCGCCTTGGCCATGCCCTTGCGCTTTTTGCTGCGCGCGCCAGGCACGGTGGCGCCTTCCATGATGTCGGTGATGTCCTTGACCACGCCCTTGGGCACGATACCGTTGGCTTCGTTGAAGGCGACCTGCTTTTCACGGCGTCGCTCGGTTTCGTCAATCGCCCGCTGCATCGAGCCGGTGATGTTGTCGGCGTACAGGATCGCCCGGCCATTGAGGTTACGCGCAGCGCGGCCGATGGTCTGGATCAGCGAGCGCTCCGAGCGCAGGAAGCCTTCCTTGTCGGCATCGAGGATCGCCACCAGCGAAACCTCCGGCATGTCCAGGCCCTCGCGCAGCAGGTTGATGCCCACCAGCACGTCGAAGGTGCCCAGGCGCAGGTCGCGGATGATCTCTACCCGCTCCACCGTGTCGATGTCCGAGTGCAGGTAGCGCACCCGCACATCGTGGTCGGCCAGGTAATCAGAGAGGTCCTCGGCCATGCGCTTGGTCAGCGTGGTGGCCAGCACCCGCTCGCCCAGCGCCACGCGCTTGCGGATTTCCGACAGCAAGTCGTCCACCTGGGTCAGTGCCGGGCGTATCTCGACCTGCGGGTCTACCAGGCCGGTGGGGCGCACCACCTGCTCCACCACGCGGCCGGCATGCTCGGCTTCGTAGGGGCCCGGGGTAGCGGACACGAAGATGGTCTGCGGGCTGACATCCTCCCATTCGTCGAAGCGCATCGGCCGGTTGTCGAGTGCCGAGGGCATGCGGAAGCCGTATTCAACCAGGGTTTCCTTGCGCGAACGGTCGCCCTTGTACATGGCCCCGACCTGCGGAACGCTGACGTGTGATTCGTCGATCACCAGCAGTGCATCGGCTGGCAGGTAGTCGTACAGGGTGGGCGGTGGCGCACCGGCCGGGCGGCCGGACAGGTAGCGCGAGTAGTTCTCGATGCCGTTGCAGTAACCCAGCTCCATGATCATTTCCAGATCGAAACGGGTGCGCTGCTCCAGGCGCTGCGCTTCCACCAGCTTGTTGGCCTTGTGCAGGTACTCCAGGCGCTCCTTCAACTCTTCCTTGATGCCCTCCACGGCCTCCAGCAGGGTTTCCCGCGGGGTAACGTAGTGGCTCTTGGGGTAGAAGGTGAAACGTGGCAACTTGCGGAAAACCTCGCCGGTGAGCGGGTCGAAGGCGGCGATGTTCTCCACCTCGTCATCGAACAGTTCGATGCGGATGGCTTCAAGGTCCGACTCGGCCGGGAAGATGTCGATCACATCACCGCGCACGCGGAAGGTGGCACGGGCAAAGTCCATTTCGTTGCGGGTGTACTGCAGGTCGGCCAACCGGCGCAGCAGTGCGCGCTGGTCGAGCTTGTCGCCGCGGTCCACATGCAGGACCATTTTCAGGTAGGACTCGGGGCTGCCCAGGCCATAGATGCACGACACGGTGGTGACGATGATTGCATCGCGCCGCTCCAGCAGCGCCTTGGTCGCCGACAGGCGCATCTGCTCGATATGGTCGTTGATCGACGCGTCCTTCTCGATGAAGGTGTCCGACGATGGCACGTAGGCCTCGGGCTGGTAGTAGTCGTAGTAGGAAACGAAATACTCCACCGCGTTATTGGGGAAGAACGCCTTGAATTCGCCGTACAACTGCGCGGCCAGGGTCTTGTTCGGCGCCAATACCAAAGTCGGGCGCTGCACCTGCGCGATGACGTTGGCGATGCTGAAGGTCTTGCCCGAACCGGTCACGCCGAGCAGCGTCTGGTGCGACAGCCCCGCCTCGATGCCTTCGACCATCTGGCGGATGGCCTCGGGCTGGTCGCCGGCCGGCTGAAAACGGGTGACGAGCTGAAACTCGGACATGTTTGACCTCGCGGTGTTGCAGCAACTGTAAATTTAGCCAGTAGTCTATACCCAAATGCGGCTATCCGGGGGCGCTTTCAAGGCCAGGCTGTGAGCGCCTGTTACAGTGGACCCGGCATTTAGACCAATGGTCGAAAAATATTTGCGCAAATAGCTGGAAAAGCTGTGCCAGAGTGTCGCAGTGACCGGGCGGTATCACTATACTGACTCCCCGTTTGTGCACCGCTTCAGTGCATTCGGCTGGAGCGTGTACGTCCTATCACTCTCCAATCAGAGCCAAGGTAACAATGAGCCTGTTTTCCGCTGTCGAGCTGGCACCCCGCGACCCTATCCTGGGCCTCAACGAAGCATTCAACGCCGACCCACGTACCGACAAGGTCAACCTGGGCGTTGGCGTGTACTGCAATGAGGAAGGCCGCATTCCGCTGCTGCGCGCCGTGATCGAAGCCGAAACCCAGCGTGCCGCCCAGCACGCCTCGCGCGGCTACCTGCCGATCGACGGCATCGCCACTTACGACCAGGCCGTGCAAAAACTGATCTTCGGCGCCGAGTCGCCACTGCTGGCCGCTGGCCGCGTGGTCACCGTGCAGGCCGTTGGCGGCACCGGCGCGCTGAAGATCGGCGCCGACTTCCTCAAGCGCCTGTCGCCCAATGCCGTGGTTGCCATCAGCGACCCGAGCTGGGAAAACCACCGCGCACTGTTCGAAACCGCCGGTTTCCCGGTACAGAACTACCGCTACTACGACGCGCCGAGCAACGACGTCAACCGTGCCGGCATGCTCGAAGACCTGAACAACCTGCCGTCCGGCTCGATCGTCGTGCTGCATGCCTGCTGCCACAACCCGACTGGCGTCGACCTGGGCCTGGACGACTGGAAAAACGTCCTGGAAGTGGTCAAGGCCAAGGGCCATGTGCCGTTCCTCGACATGGCCTACCAGGGCTTTGGTGACGGCATCGCCGAAGACGCCTTCGCCGTGCGCCTGTTCGCCGAGTCGGGCCTGGAGTTCTTCGTTTCCAGCTCGTTCTCCAAGTCGTTCTCGCTGTACGGCGAGCGCGTTGGCGCACTGTCGATCGTCACCGCCTCGAAGGACGAGAGCACGCGCGTGCTGTCGCAGGTCAAGCGCGTGATCCGCACCACCTACTCCAACCCGCCGACCCACGGTGCAACCATCGTCGCTACCGTGCTGAACAGCGATGAACTGCGCCAGATGTGGGAAGCCGAGCTGGGCGAGATGCGCCAGCGCATCCACGGCATGCGCCAGCAAATGGTCAGCCTGCTGGCTGAATATGGCGCCAAGCGCGACTTCAGCTTCGTTGGCCGCCAGGCGGGCATGTTCTCCTACTCGGGCCTGACCGTTGAACAAGTGGCGCGCCTGAAGAACGAGTTTGGCATCTACGCGCTGGACACCGGCCGCATCGCGGTAGCCGCGCTGAACCAGAGCAACATCCACGTGGTGACCAAGGCCATCGTTAAAGTGCTGTAACCTGTTGATTTGCCTGGGAGAGGCTTGACTTCTTCCAGGCAATCAGTAAGATACGCGCAGATTCCGCGATAGCTCAGTCGGTAGAGCAAATGACTGTTAATCATTGGGTCCCTGGTTCGAGTCCAGGTCGCGGAGCCAAACATTGAAAAGCCCCCGGGTGCGCAAGCAACCGGGGGCTTTTTCATTGCATCGGATTTACTGGCCCAGCGGCTCGGTCACTGGCTTGCCCTCGTCCACCAGGCTCCAGACCAGCAGCTTGGCGGGCTGGGTCTTGCTGGCGTTGCGTGACACGCTGTGCACGGTGCCTGGCGCCTCGTACCAGTACTCACCGGCCTTGTAGGTCTTTTCCTGATCGTTGTTAAGCTTCGATACCACTGCCCCCTCCAGAACGTAGGCCATCACTGCGCCGGGGTGCTGATGCGCCGGCGATGCCTCGCCAGGGGCATAGCTCACCGTAAGCATGACAGCCGTTTTGCCCGGGGCATTCGAGGGTTGTTGTTGCTGCAGGACTTTGACCTGGTCGGCAACGTCGCCGTGGGCCCAGGCGGGGGTTTGGGCGGCGAGCAGGGCAAAAAGGACGATGGCCAAGGGTTTCATGGTGGGCTTCTCCTGGATGGCTAATGCCAGCAGGTTAGGGCTTCGTTGGCTGAACACAAATGGCCAATTCGAGGTAAAAGCAGGGGGCCGATTTTACCTGTGCTGCCCTCTTCGCGGGCATGCCCGCGAAGAGGCCCTTACAGGCAACCAAGAGCTCAGCTGCTACGCCCAATCGGGTAAAACACGCCCTGGCTCCACACCCCCAGCCATTCCTCACCCTCGATCTCACGCGGCACCGCCAGCTCGACCAACTGGTAGAACACATTGCGGTGGATCAGCGCCTCAAGGTTGCTGCGCATCAGCACATAGGGCGATGGCTCTTGCGTCACCGGGTCGATGACCACACGCAGGGGGTTGTCCGGCCCGGCGTCAACCTGGTCCTCGACATTGCTGGTGAAGCGCAGCACCTGCTGCTGCCCCTCCCCCAGCACCTCCAGCGCCACGGCCACGAATGGGGCATCGTCGACGCGGATGCCAACCTTTTCTACCGGGGTAATCAGGAAGTAGTCATCGCCATCGCGGCGAATGATCGTGGAAAACAACCGCACCATCGGCTTGCGCCCGATCGGCGTGCCCAGGTAATACCAGGTGCCATCGCGGGCAATGCGCATGTCGATGTCACCGCAAAAATCCGGGTTCCACAGATGCACCGGCGGCAGGCCCTTGGCCTTGGGGATCTGTGCCAGAAGATCATTGGCCTTGCCGGAATCACTCATCACGCCTGCCTCATTCGCTCATACCCAGAAGGCTACGAGCGTACGCGCGCATCGGCGCACCAAGCAAATCCTCCGTGGTGTTGTCGTGGAACGTCAACAAACCGCCACGGCTCTTGATGCGTGCGGTGTCGATCAGGTAGCGGGTATTGGTTTCGATCAACATCATCTGCACCACGCCAGTGTCCCAGCCCAGCCGATCCACGGCCTGTTCGTCATACCACTCATCGCCATTGCCGATGCGATCGTCGGTACGGGCGAAGCGGGTGTACAGGACGTAGTCGGCACCCACCGAACGCGCCTGGGCAATGGCGTCTTCCAGGCCCAGCGGGCCTTGGGCGCGGCGCACCATCGGGAAATACTCGACAAAGCTCTTGAATGCCTCGTCAGCCACCGCGTTCTGCCGTGGCACCGGCCCCTTGCCCGGCGGCACGAATGCACCCTGGCCGATGAAGATGAACGAGTCGGGCTGCAGGCGGATCGACAGGGTACGCCGGGTATCGCTGTGGTCCAGCAGACCGGCATCGCTCATGTGGTAGCGGACGCCTTCGCCCATATCGCTGACATTCATGCAGCCGCCCAGCGCCATCAGCGCCAGCAGCAAGACCAGGCTACGCATCTTTCCTCCAATGGCCGGCGACGAAAAACCGGCGAATAGCCGGCGGATGCAGCTTTTGCGCCAGCTTCAGCCGCCAATCACCTTCATCACCATCACATCCCCGGAAAACGCCAGGTCCTGCTTGTCTGCCAGCGCCTTGACCAACAGGCGCTGCAGGGCCGGCAGGGCCTGATGACGCGGCTTTTCCAGCAGATCACCGACGAAGTGGCGATTGCCCGAAGATAGGCAGCCATGCAACCAGCCCGTGGAGGACAGGCGCAAGCGCGAGCAGGTACGGCAAAACGGTACGCTCTCGTTGGCGATGATGCCGAAGTGGCCAATGCCCGGGATTTCATAGCGCAGGGCTGTGGCGCCCAGCGGCGCCTCGACCTGGACATAGGCATGCTTGCCGCCGATCAGCGCCAGCAACTGGTCGAGCCCGACGAACTGCTGCACAAAGGCATTGTGCTCACGGGCCAGGTGGCCCATGCGCATGAGTTCGATGAAGCGCAACTCGAACCCGCGCTCCAGGCAGTAATCCAGCAGCGGCAATACCTGGTCGAGGTTGTGCCCGCGCATTGGCACCATGTTCACCTTGATTCGCATGCCCAGCGCACTGGCCTGCTCCATCCCCGCCAGCACACTGGCCAGGTCGCCGCCCCGGGCAATGCGGCGGAAGGCCTGGGGGTCGAGCGTGTCGAGGGAAACATTCAGGCGTCGGATACCCGCCGCTTGCAGCTGGGGCAACTTGCGCGCCAACAGCTGGCCATTGGTGGTCAGCGAAATATCGTCGAGGTCGAGCTTGGCCACGGCGGCCAGAAAGGCATCCAGGCGCGGGCTGACCAACGGCTCACCCCCTGTGATGCGCAGGCGCTCGATACCGGCCGCTTCGATCAGGTAGGCCACGCCGCGGGCCAGGGCATCTGCCGAGAGTTCGTCTTGCGCCGCCACCAGGCGTTTGCCGTCTGGCACGCAGTAGGTGCAGGCATAATTGCAAGCAGCCGTCAGGCTGACACGCAGGTTGCGAAAGCGCCTGCCTTGACGATCGACAATCATGAATGACTCCGGCATGGGTGATAGGGGCAGGCGAAACCTGACTCATAAATCAGGTTTTTGCAAGCCCCCGCACCCTGCCGGCTTCAGCGTTGAATGACGGAACGCTTCAGTTGGTCGGTTCCGGGTCACGTTTGCGCTTGTTGCCCATGCGCACACCGATGTCCATCAGGAACTGGAAGAAACCTTCCTGATCCTCAAGCACATTGCTCCAGAACGGCGAGTGGTACAGCGCCACGGCGCCGTGCACCAGCGCCCAGGCGGCGCAGTAATGGAAATACGGCGGTACGTCTTCGAGCTTGCCTTCGCTGATGCGGCCCTTGATCAACTGCGTCAGGCGATCGAAGTTGGAGGCACGGATGCTGTGCAGTTGCTCGACCATTTCCGGCACCTGGTTGCCTTTGACCACCTTCTCTTCCAGGCGGTCAAACAGCCGGTAACGTTGCGGGTCGCGCATGCGGAACTCGAAGTAGGCGCGTGACAGGGCTTCCTTGTCACGGTCGACGTCGGCCGAGTGCAACAGTTCGTTCAGGTCGCGCTCATAGTCGAGCATCAGGCGCAGGTAGATTTCCGCCTTGGACTTGAAATGCTTGTAGATCGTGCCTTTGCCGATACCCACGGCGTCGGCGATCATTTCGACGGTGACGCTGTCCTCACCCTGTTCGAGAAACAGCTTGAGCGCGGTGTCGAGGATTTCCTGTTCGCGACGGCGAAACTCACGGACCTTACGAGGTTCTTTCTGCATGGGAAGGACTGGATGACAATCGAAGCGGTTTATTATGCCTAACTTGCAAGAAATTGCACGGATCATCCACGCATGTCTGTGTTTCACCATGCTTACTGCCATGCGCTGCGGGAGGATTGAAACCTCGGCGTATTCCAAATTTGTTTAAAAAACGACCAATATAGGCTGGCACTGCGCCAAAGCTGACCAATACTTGAAGTGTTGGCGCGGCGCATCCCCCCCAAGTGGCGCGCCGATAAAGGTGCTCAGGGACCGCGTACCTTTGTTTTACTCCTAATGGTCTTAACCCGGATTCCCCCCCCAGAACCCGGGTTTTTTTTGCTTGCGCGACGGGTCGCACAGCGACCCGCACTCCCCGCTCGAAGTTTGTGCTGCACCGTGCCTGTGATCTTGATCTTGATCTTGCTTTTGATCTTCGCGACTTCAGGAGGCCGAACGCAGGCCTTGCGAAGGGAGGTGACGGGCATGGATGCCCGTCAAGCGCTGGGCCCCAGGATGGGGCCTGCAGCGCGGTCCTCCCGGGAGCGAGGCCGGAGTGAGGGGACCCCGGAGCGCAGCGCAGGGGCCGGATGATCGG
>Ga0207655_1003102_pt1 | contig 12634 bp, 14 predicted proteins | sample KBSM44metaG_FD_184398 | JGI IMG/M metagenome (GOLD analysis project Ga0207655, IMG submission 184398) | Miscanthus rhizosphere microbial communities from Kellogg Biological Station, Michigan, USA - KBS M4-4 metaG (SPAdes) (version 2) | ecosystem: Host-associated > Plants > Roots > Rhizosphere >...
TAGAGTTGCCACGTCGCAAACAGCGCACGGCCAGCGGCGTCGTACAACCCAAACGCACGTTGCGGATCGCGTATGCGCAGCACGGCCCAGACGCACACAATCGACCCGAGCAGGTTGGCCATCAGCACATGGGCGGGCGCGAACGCAGGAAACTCCCCCGGCAGGTTGAGGCTTTGCAACACGCTGTGCAGCGCCAGAAAACTCCAGGGCGTGACAAACGCCGCCGTGACGATCAGGTCGTACCAGGCGCTGGCGCGCACCAGGGTTCGGTACTGGTCAATGCTCCACATATTCGCAAGCTCCTTCAATTCAAGAAGCCAGCAGGCTAAAGCCTGGAGTATGCTCCAAGGTCAAGCCCCCACGAGCACGCCCCATGCGTATCGGCGAATTAGCCCAGGCCAGCCAGGTCAGCCGCGACACCCTGCGTTTCTACGAGCAGCGCGGATTGATCGCCGCACAACGCAGCGCCAACGGTTACCGCGACTACCCAGCGGACATGGTGCAACTGGTGCTCTATATCAAGACCGCCCAGCGCCTGGGCTTCAGCCTTGGCGAAATCGGCAGCAGTGTCGCCGCCCTGTGGCAGGCACCGGACCCCGACAGCGCCGTCGCGCAACTGCTGCAAGACAAGCTCAACCTGATCGAAAACCGCATCACCGAACTCGGCCAGCTGCGCAACGAGTTGCAGCAAAGGCTCGGGCAACGTTGTCCACTGAACCCGTGAACCTCCACTCCAAAGGAAGCCCTTCATGTCTACGCCAAAAACCGCACTGATCATCGGCGCCTCGCGCGGGCTGGGCCTGGGCCTGGTCAAGCAATTGCTCCAGGACGGTTGGGATGTGACCGCCACCGTGCGTGACCCGAACAAGGCCGACGCCCTGAAAGCCGTTGGCCCGGTGCACATCGAGAAACTCGACATGGACGATCAGCAAGCCGTGATCGCCCTGAGCCAGCGCCTCAAAGGCCAGACGTTCGACCTGCTGTTCGTCAACGCCGGCGTCAAGGGCCCGGCCAACCAGGAACCGGGCCACGCCACCCTTGCGGAAGTCGGCCAACTGTTCTTCACCAACGCCGTGGCGCCGATCAACCTCGCACAGCGCTTTGCCGGGCAGATCCGCAAGGACAGCGGCGTGCTGGCGTTCATGAGTTCGGTGCTGGGCAGCGTGACAATTCCCGACGGTTCGGACCTGGCGCTGTACAAAGCCAGCAAGGCCGCCCTCAACTCCATGACCAACAGCTTCATCACCCAATTGGGCGATCACACCCTCACCGTACTGTCGCTGCACCCGGGTTGGGTGAAGACCGACATGGGCGGCGAAAACGCGCACATTGATGTCGACACCAGCGTGCGTGGCCTGGTGGATCAGGTGAATGCGTTCACCGGCAAGGGCGGCCACCACTTCATCGACTACAAAGGCGACACCATCGCCTGGTAGATGTCAGGGATCAAAATGTGGGAGGAGGGGCTTGCTCTCTCCCACACTGACTGCACCTACTTTCCTACATATGGACTAGATCTCGAACTACACGTAACCTAGCCCCTCGCCCTCACCGGCGACCCTGGATCAGCAGACAGGGCAACACTGAGCTGGCAAACCTGAACCCATCATTCAGAGGAGCCGGCCAATGCCTGCGACCCGTATCCTGTTAAAAAAACCCCTCGCGATTTTCACTGCCAATGGCCTCGACGCCCGTGGCGGCCTGGTGCTGCAAGACGGTGTGATCACCGAAGTGCTGTCCCTGGGTCAGGAACCTGCCCTCCCCTGTGACCAGGTGTTCGACGCCCGCGAACATGTGATCCTTCCCGGGTTGATCAACACCCACCACCACTTCTACCAAACCCTGACCCGCGCCTGGGCACCAGTGGTCAACCAGCCGTTGTTCCCGTGGCTGAAAACCCTGTACCCGGTCTGGGCGCGGCTCACTCCGGAAAAACTCGCACTGGCCACCAAAGTTGCCCTGGCCGAACTGCTGCTCTCGGGCTGCACCACGGCGGCGGATCACCACTACCTGTTCCCCGACGGGCTGGAAAACGCCATCGACGTGCAAGTGCAAAGCGTGCGCGAGCTGGGCATGCGCGCCATGCTCACCCGCGGTTCCATGAGCCTTGGCGAAGCCGACGGCGGCCTGCCTCCACAGCAAACCGTGCAACAAGGCCAGGTTATCCTGGACGACAGCCAACGCCTGATCCACACGTACCACCAGCGTGGCGACGGGGCGCAAATCCAGATCGCCCTCGCACCCTGCTCGCCGTTCTCGGTCACCCCGGAAATCATGGAAGCCAGCGCCGAACTGGCCAACAGCCTCGACGTGCGCCTGCACACACACTTGGCAGAAACCCTCGACGAAGAAGACTTCTGCCTGCAGCGTTTCGGCCTGCGCACCGTGGATTACCTCGACAGCGTCGGCTGGCTCGGCCCGCGCACCTGGTTGGCCCATGGCATCCACTTCAACCCGGATGAGATCGCCCGCCTCGGCGCGGCCGGCACCGGCATTTGCCATTGCCCAAGCTCGAACATGCGCCTGGCCTCCGGCATCTGCCCGACCCTGGACCTGATCGCTGCCGGCGCCCCCATCGGCCTCGGCGTGGATGGCTCGGCCTCCAACGACGCGTCGAACATGATCCTCGAAGCGCGCCAGGCCCTGTACATCCAGCGCCTGCGCTATGGCGCCGAGAAGATCACGCCTGAAGGCGTGCTGGGCTGGGCCACCAAGGGATCGGCGCAGTTGTTGGGCCGTACGGATATTGGTGAACTGGCCGTGGGTAAACAGGCCGACCTTGCCTTGTTCAAGCTGGATGAGCTGCGCTTCTCCGGCAGCCATGACCCACTCTCGGCCCTGCTGCTATGCGGCGCCGACCGTGCCGATCGGGTGATGGTGGCGGGTAAATGGCGAGTCATCGACGGCCAGGTCGAAGGCCTCGACCTCAAGGGTTTGATTGCCGATCACACCCAGGCCGCAAGAGCCTTGATCGCAGGAACGTGAGCCTGGCGCAGCTCTAAGTGTGGGAGCGGGCTTGCTCGCGAAGGCAGTGGTTCAGCCAACTCATGTGCTGACTGACACGCCGCTTTCGCGAGCAAGCCCGCGCCCACATTGGGACCTGTTGAGATCAATAAATGCGGTTACAAGCCCAGCAGCGACAGCATGATGAAGGTCGCAAACAACACAAAATGCGTCATCCCTTCGATGGCATTGGTTTCGCCATCGTTGAGGTTGATCGCGCTGACAATCAGCGTGATGAACACCATCACCGTCTGCACCGGTGTCATCGCCATCTGGAACGGCTGACCCGTGTAGAGCGCCATGGCCTCCATCACTGGCACCGTCAGGATCACTGTCGACAACGACGCCCCCAACGCAATGTTCACCACCGACTGCATGCGGTTGGCCAACGCCGCGCGCAATGCCGTCAAAATTTCCGGCGCCGCCGAGATCGCGGCCACCACGATCGCGGTGATCACCGGCGGTGCGCCCGTGCCTTCCAGCCCCAGGTCGAGGGTCTTGGACATCACCTCAGCCAACGCGCCAATCACAATCACCCCAAACACCAATGTCGCGATGGAGAACGCCAGGTTGATCGGCGGCTCCGGGTGTTCTTCTTCCGGCTGTTTCTTACGGCGTTTTTCCGGGTAGCTGTAGCTGAAGAAATAACTGTGCGGGCCCACCTGCATACGCAGGAACAGGGTGTAGAGCAGCACCATCGCGCCGATGGTGAAGGCCGAGTAGATTTTCCAGTCGGCCTCGGGGATAAATTCCGGCACCACCATCGACACCCCCATGGCCGTGAGGATCATCACGCTGTAGCTGCGCGCCGAGTCGTCATTGTAGGACTGTTCGCCATGCTTGATGCCGCCCATCAGTGCGGCCAAGCCGAGGATGCCGTTGATGTCGAGCATCACCGCCGAATAAATGGTGTCGCGCACCAAGGTCGGCGACGGCTCGTTGCTCATCATGATCGCCAGGATCACCACCTCCACCAGCACGGCGGCCAGGGTGAGGATCATGGTGCCGTAGGGGTCGCCGACCTTTTCCGCCAACTGTTCGGCGTGGTGGGCGACGCGCATTGATGCCACCACGATGAATGCAATCAGCACCACACCGCCGAGCAGCGCGACCATCTGCCCGCTGTGCAGCATCCAGTGTTCCAGCGGGTAGGCGGCGATGGCGGCAATCAGCGCCAGCAGCATGAATTTTTCTTGCTTGAGAGAGGAGAGCATTCCGGGCCTTTTCGCACAACAAATCAGTCATTGATGGGGTACAGACTACGGCAGCTTGCTAACGTTTCGTTACACCTTAGTTCACGCGGCCCTTGCGCAAACAGAAACGAAACTCTCCTGCTGGTCAGGTTTTACCGATTATTTCAGCCATGGCCTGTAGAATGCCGCCATTGCACCTGATGAGAAGTTTAGAAATGTACGATTGGCTCAACGCCCTGCCCAAGGCTGAATTGCACCTGCACCTGGAAGGCTCGCTGGAGCCGGAGTTGCTGTTCGCCCTGGCCGAACGCAACAAGATCGCGCTGCCGTGGAATGACGTTGAAACCCTGCGCAAGGCCTACGCCTTCAACAACCTGCAAGAGTTTCTCGACCTGTACTACCAGGGCGCTGACGTGCTGCGCACCTCCCAGGACTTCTACGACCTGACCTGGGCCTACCTGCTGCGCTGCAAAGCACAGAACGTGATCCACACCGAACCGTTCTTCGACCCGCAGACCCACACCGACCGTGGCATTCCATTCGAAGTGGTACTGAACGGCATCGCCGCTGCGCTGAAAGATGGCGAGCAGCAACTGGGCATCACCAGCGGTTTGATCTTGAGTTTCCTGCGCCATCTGAGCGAAGCCGAAGCCGAGAAAACCCTGGACCAGGCGCTGCCGTTCCGTGACGCGTTCGTGGCCGTGGGCCTGGACAGTTCGGAAATGGGCCACCCGCCGAGCAAGTTCCAGCGCGTGTTCGACCGCGCCCGTCACGAAGGCTTCCTCACCGTGGCCCACGCCGGCGAAGAAGGCCCGCCCGAGTACATCTGGGAAGCCATCGACCTGCTGAAAATCCAGCGTATCGACCATGGCGTACGCGCCATCGAAGACGAGCGCTTGATGCAGCGCATCATCGACGAGCAGATCCCATTGACCGTGTGCCCGTTGTCCAACACCAAACTGTGCGTGTTCGACGACATGGCCCAGCACAACATCCTCGACATGCTCGAACGTGGCGTGAAAGTCACGGTGAACTCCGATGACCCGGCGTACTTCGGCGGCTACGTCACCGAGAACTTCCACGCGCTGCACACCGCACTGGGCATGACCCAGGACCAGGCCAAACGCCTGGCGCAGAACAGCCTGGATGCACGCCTGGTCAAACCCTAACTGACTGAATGAACGCAGTCTAAATGTGGGAGCGGGCTTGCTCGCGAAAGCAATGTTCCAGTCGCCGAATGTATTGGCTGGCACACCGCATTCGCGAGCAAGCCCGCTCCCACATTGGTTTTGTATTGGCCTTTAAATTTCGGTCAGTTCTTCCAGGGTCTTGCCCTTCGTCTCCATCCCGAACACCCACACCACCAACGCCGCCACCGCAAAACACAGCGCGCCCAGGGCAAACACCCCGCCCTGCCCAGTCATGGGGAATACCAACCCGGTCACCAACGGCCCCAGCAACGACCCCACTCGACCAATCGCAGAAGCAAATCCCGAGCCCGTCGCCCGTGCCGAGGTGGGATACAGCTCCGGCGTGTAGGTGTACAGCACCGCCCACATGCCAAACAGAAAGAACTGCATCAGCAAACCCGAGGTGATCAACAACGCCACGTTGCCGCCAAACACCGCGCTCTGCCCATACAGAAACGCCATCACCCCGCCGCCCAGCAACGTCACCACACACACCGGCTTGCGCCCCCAACGCTCCACCAGCCAGGCGGCCATCAGAAAGCCGGGAATCCCGCCCAGGGAAATGATCACCGTGTAATACACCGACTGGGTCACGGCAAAACCCGACTGCTGCAGCAACGCGCTCAGCCAGGACGTCAACCCGTAGAACCCCAGCAAGGCAAAGAACCACACGCTCCAGATCATCAGCGTGCGCTGTCGATACTGTGCCGACCACAGTTGCTGGAAGGCCGAGAAAAACGTCCCCGGCGTGGTCTCCACCCGTGGCAGGCGAATCGGTTCCGGCAGATCGGCGCAGCCCAGCGAGTCGCGCACTTTTTGCTCGATCCCCTGCAACACCTTGTCCGCCGCCTCATGCCGCCCGGCCTGCTCCAGCCAGCGCGGCGATTCCGGGATAAAAAAGCGGATCGCCAATACAAATACGGCCGGCACCGCCAACACCAGGAAGATGTCGCGCCAGCCAATCACCGGCAGCAAAAAGTAAGACAGCACCCCCGCCGCCACAAAACCTAACGGCCAGAAGCCATCCATCAAGGCGATGTAGCGCCCGCGGCCCTTGGCCGGGATCAGCTCCGACAGCATCGACTGGGCAATCGGAAACTCCATGCCCATGCCGATCCCCAGCAGGATGCGAAACAGCGTCAGCGTCTCCACCGTCTGCGCCGTGGAGCACAGGTAACTGGCGATGCCCCACAACACGATGCTCCACTGGAACACCGGCTTGCGTCCGAAACGGTCCGCCAGCATGCCCGACAGGGAAGCGCCCACCACCATGCCGAAAAAGCTCGAACTGGCGAGCAACCCGGCCTGTGCCGTACTCAAGCCGAACTCGGTTTTGATCGACCCCAACAGGAAGGTCATCATCGCCAGGTCCATGGAGTCGAAGAAAAACGCCAGGGCGATGATGATGAAGATGACCCGGTGGTAACCGCTGATGGGCAACCGTTCCAGCCGTTCTGCCGCGCTATAGCCTTGCCTGTCCATGCCGCACCCCTGTATGAATAACCCCTCGGCGAGTGTGCGGCATCGTTTCAGCGACTTATTGCTGGATGCGACCTGATTGAAACTCTGAACGACGCCTCGGGCGTGACCAGCCGGTTGATTTCCGCCAACCCCGCCTCTGACACAGCAACGGCGCGTGACTCGCCTGTCACGCTGACCCAATTGGACTGCAAGAACAGCTGCAACAACCCTGCGCCCAAGGCGCCCCCCAAGTGCGATTGCTGCTGGCTCCAGTCAAAACAATCGCAGGCCACCGGCGCTGCCAGCGCCTGGGTGAAAATGCCGCGAAGCGCCAGATGGTGCGCCCCCTTGGCCGTGACGTGGAGGCGTTGTTCATGGCGCTCAATCCATCCGGCGTCGAGCATTCGCTCATACAGCCCTGCCGCTATCTCGCCGCCTAAGTGGTCATGGCATAGCCGCGCTCGACACAACGTCTGCGGCACCACCAACGCAGGCGGCAAGAGGTCCGGTGCACTGCGCAACGCGCTGGCCACGGTGGTGCTGGCCAGCGCGTCGATAGCCGCACTGACATCGGCGGCGGCCAAACGAAACAACCGCGCGCCACGCCGAACCTCGACCCGCAGCAACCCGCCTGCGGTCAACCGCCCCAGATGGGCATGGGCCGACGCCGGCGACAACCGGGCAAGCGTGGCGAGTTCTTCCGAAGATTTCGCTGAGCCGTCCATCAAGGACCACAGCATGGCGGTGCGTTTGGGCTCAGCGAGCAAGCTGGCGATCTGACTGATACAAAGTGCTTCTTGCATGTATTCACTCCCTGTTGAATCACTTGTCTACAGCGGTTGGCGCCAAAGTATAGGTGCGCACGCGGTCGGTTCCGCGCCGTCTGACAACGCGGAGTGGGACAGGGGCTGAGTGAAATTTCCTGCTGTGAGGGAGGTTATGACGTAGGGCGCAAACGCTCCGGCCATTGCGCCGTCAATGTCGCACAACGGGCCACGAGCATTTCCCGCAGCAGGTTGATGGGTTTGCTCAATTGGGCACGGTGGGCGCACAGCAAGTTGAGCGGCGTGCGCTCGCCGCGCAGCTCCGGCAGGATCACGCGCAAACGCCCAGCCAGCACATCCGTACTCACGTCCAGCCAGGATTTGTAGGCAATGCCTACACCCGCCACTGCCCAACGGCGCACCACATCGGCGTCGTCGCTGAAGCGATCACCACTGACAGTGAGACTCACGTCGCGCTTGCCGTCGTGAAAGCTCCAGTGGTCATGCACCCGGCTGCCGAGCATATACAGCAGGCAGTTGTGCTGGGCCAGTTGCTCCAGGTTACGCGGTTCACCGTGCCGGGCCAGGTAGCTGGGCGCCGCGCACAACACGCGTACGTTGTCGGGGGCGATGGGCAACGCGATCAGGCTGGAGTCTTCGGGCTCGCCGTAGCGCAGGGCGATATCCACCGGCTGGCGGAACAGGTCGGCGATGCGATCCCCCAGCAGCAGCCGGACAGTGAGTTGCGGGTACTCATGCTGGAACGCGTCCAGCCACGGCAGCAACAGGTTGCGGCCCAGGTCCGACGGTGCCGAGAGTTGCAACACACCGCTGACGTGGTCCTGGCTGCTGGACAACAACCGTCGCCCCTCGTCCAGCGAACCCAATGCCGCACGGGCATATTCGAGGAAACCCTCGCCTTCGGCGGTCAACCGCAGGCTGCGGGTGGAACGCGCCAGTAAACGCGTGCCCAGTTGCTGCTCGAGGCGCTTGAGCGCCGCGCTGGCCACGGCGGGAGACAAGTCCATCACCCGCGCAGCGGCCGATAGGCTTCCCAGGTCGGCTGCGCGTACAAACAACTGCAAATCATCAAACCGCAGCATGCATTCCCACTCATTATCAAAATTTCATTGAAACAGACCTCTGTTTTAGCGGCTTTTATCTTTGTGGGAAATAGCCAATCATCTGGCCATCCCATTCATCAAGCGCCAGGAGTTGAAGATGTCCGCTGCCTTTAATGTCATTGCCACACTGATCGCCAAACCCGGCCAGGAAGCCACGCTGGAAACCCTGCTGCGTGGCCTGCTGGAGCCCACCCGCCTTGAAGCCGGTTGCGAGCAGTACGAACTCAACCAGGACCTGCAAAACCCCGGCACCTTCTACATGATCGAGCGCTGGAGCAGCGACGCTGCCCTGGCCGCCCACGACCAGAGCGCACATATCCAGAGCTTTCGCGCCAAGGCCGCCGATGTGATCGAACACTTCGACCTCAAGCGCCTGAAATTTCTTGCCTGATCAGCCCTATTCCGGAGTCCCCATGAAAGCTATTGCCTACTACGCATCCCTGCCGATCAACGACCCAAAATCCCTGCAAGACATCGAACTGCCCGCGCCGGTCGCCGGCCCACGCGACCTGCTGGTGGAAGTCAAAGCCATCTCGGTCAACCCGGTGGACACCAAGGTGCGCCAGAACGTAGCCCCCGAAAACGGCGCGGCCAAAGTGCTGGGCTGGGATGTGGCCGGTGTGGTCAAGGCCGTCGGCAGCGACGTCACGCTATTCAAGGCCGGTGACAAGGTGTTCTACGCCGGCTCGCTGGTTCGCCCCGGTGGCAACAGCGAACTGCATACCGTGGATGAGCGGATTGTCGGCCATATGCCCAAGAGCCTGGGCTTTGCCGAAGCCGCTGCACTGCCGCTGACCGCCATCACCGCGTGGGAGCTGCTGTTCGAGCGCCTGCAAGTGCGTGAAGGTAAAGAGGACGAAGGCCAAAGCCTGTTGATCGTCGGCGCGTCCGGTGGCGTGGGTTCGATCCTGACCCAACTGGCCAGCCAGCTCACTGCGCTGAACGTCATCGGCACCGCTTCACGCCCAGAAACACAAGCGTGGGCCAAGGCGCTTGGCGCCGATCTGGTGATCGACCACAGCCAGCCGCTCAGCGAAGCACTGAAGAACGCCGGCCACCCGCAAGTGACTCACGTCGCCAGCCTGACCCAGACCGACCATCACCTGGACCAACTGGTGGAAGCCCTGCAACCGCAAGGCAAGCTGGCGTTGATCGACGATCCCAAGGCACTGGACGTCAGCAAGCTCAAGCGCAAGAGCCTGTCGCTGCACTGGGAGTTCATGTACACCCGCTCGATGTTCGAGACGCCCGACATGATCGAGCAGCATCACCTGCTCAACCGCGTGGCGGAACTGATCGACGCCGGCACCTTGAAAACCACGGTGGGTGAACACTTCGGCGTGATCAACGCCGAGAACCTGCGCCGTGCCCACACCCTGCTGGAAAGCGGCAAGGCCAAGGGCAAGATCGTGCTGGAAGGGTTCTAGGAAAGGATCATGGGTGCCGTCCGTTATTCACCGCAGTGATGGATGGCACCATTAGTCCGACAGTTGATCTTTGTCATATTTGCGAGCGTATTCGGGTTTATATTGGCCGCCTTTGCCACGATTCTTTTACGTGAGGAAGTCAGCAATGAAGATCCTGATAAAAGCGTTAGCAAAATCTGCAGGCAATAAATGGCAGGTGAGTCTCGACCGAGACGCCTTCACCTTCCGCAGCGAGGCCGAGGCCCGCGCCTTTGCCGACACCCTGCAAGCCCGTATCCAGGCGCCCCATCGCATTCCCCTCAGCCAGCAACGTTCCGCCGCTGGCTGACCTTCACTTCAGACCTGCGCCTGCGCGGCCCTCGCCCGTTGCAGGCGCTGGGTCGACACCGCAATCGTCACCGCCAATACGCCACACAAGCTGATGACCATGGCCATCGGCATTGCCGTGCCGTCGTGCAACACACCCACCAGTGAAGCGGCGCCCGCCGCCACCCCGAACTGGATGCAGCCGAGCAACGCCGACGCACTGCCCGCGCGTGCGCCCTGCCCGGCCATGGCACAGGCCGAGGTGTTGGGCAAAATGCAGCCCAGGCTGGCGATGCAGATAAACAGCGGCACCAGCAACGGCCACAGCGCTTCGGTACGCAAGGCGGCAATGCCCAGCAGCGTCAGGGCCGCCAGCACGTAGACCCACACCGAGCGCGACAACAGGAACGCCGGGCCACGCTTGGAAAGCAACCGCGCATTCACTTGGGCGACCAGGATAAAACCGGCCGCGTTGGAGCCGAACAGCCAGCCGTAATGCTCGGCGGGCACGCCATAGAGTTTGATGAAGACGAAAGGCGAGCCGGCGATGTAGGCAAACATCCCGGCAATCGAGATACCGCCGGTCAGGGCATAGCCGAGATAGACGCGGTCGGACAACAAGCCGATATAGCGACGCAGCGACCCGGACAACGGCTGGCGCGGCTGGTTGGCCGGCAGGGTCTCAGGCAGCCCGAACGCCACGGCGATGGCTGCCATGACGCTGAACACCGACAGCGCCAGGAAGATCGACTGCCAGCCCCACACGCCGACCATCACGCCGCCCGCCAGAGGCGCCAGGATCGGCGCCAGGCCGGTCACCAGCATCAGTTGCGAATACACCTTGGCCGACCCCACGGCATCACACTTGTCGCTGACCACCGCCCGCGAAATCACCATGCCCGCGCAACCGCCCAGGGCCTGCACAAAGCGCGCGCCGATCAGCCATTCCAGGGACGGCGCGTAGGCACACGCGAAGGACGCCAGGGTAAACAGGGTGACGCCGCTGAGCAGGGGGCCGCGTCGGCCAAAGCGGTCTGCCAATGGGCCGTAGATCAACTGCCCGATGGCCAGGCCGGCGAAATACACCGCCAGGGTCAACTGGATATGTTTTTCGTCAGTGGCAAACGCCGTGGCCATCGCCGGAAAACCCGGCAGGTAAAAATCGATCGCCAACGGCGCGAAGGCGCTCAGGGCGCCCAGGATCAGGATTATGCGGAGGTTCATCAGACACCCAAGTGAGTCGGCAGCCCGACAGTCTAGCCGCGCTTGGGTGCCATGAACATTACGTTAGCTCGCTAACTATCAGAAAAATCACGCCAGCTTGGCGCTGTAGCCTTCTTCGGTGATCAGGCTGATGACCTGCTCGGCCGACAGTCGGCTTTCAACGCCGACTTCCTTAGCCGCCAGGTCAACCTTCACGCTCGCCGCCGGGTCCTGGCTTTGCACTGCCTGGGTCACCGCCCGAACGCAATGGCCGCAGGTCATTCCTTCAACATTGAATACTTGCATGACACAACTCCTCCAATAAGCCCGTAGTGAGCGGGCTTGCCCCGCGCCGCGGTGTACCAGATGCCCCACACCTATCTGTCCACCGCTGCGCGGAACAAGCCCATGCACACCAAGTGTCGACCTTGCCATCATGGCAAGGTCAAGTTTCAAAAACATCGGCCGGGCTGGTATTCGGCCGCGGCCTCGGCCAAGCTTCATCCCTCTTAGCTATGAACCACGGAGCATTCGCCATGCGCTGGTCGTTTTTTGCCCTTGCCGGCCTGATGAGTTTGTCTGCGATCGCCCCCCAGGCCAGCGCCGATCAGGATTACGCGGTGTTGATCATTTCCCGGGAGCGCCTGGAAGTACCGACCAACTGCGAGATCGGCCTCTACCTCAATGACCAGTTGGCCGGCCGGCTGTTCCAGGAGCAGGCCACCTCATTCAACCTGCCGGCGGGCAACTTGTCGCTGCGCCTGAAGCTGCTGCCGGGTCAGTCGCCGGGCTGCCTGCCAGGCATGCTCGCGCCACCGGCGCAGAACATCACCCTCAAGGCCGGTGACGTGCGCAAGCTGCGGATCGCCCAGGGGCCGGACGGCATGTACCTGAAAGCGGCCGCCCTCGAATATTGATCCATTTGCCCAGCCCATGCCCTGTAGGAGCCCGGCTTGCCGGCTC
>Ga0207655_1003109_pt1 | contig 12606 bp, 10 predicted proteins | sample KBSM44metaG_FD_184398 | JGI IMG/M metagenome (GOLD analysis project Ga0207655, IMG submission 184398) | Miscanthus rhizosphere microbial communities from Kellogg Biological Station, Michigan, USA - KBS M4-4 metaG (SPAdes) (version 2) | ecosystem: Host-associated > Plants > Roots > Rhizosphere >...
CAGGCGACTCATACCTCAGGCTCTGAACTCTCGTCAAAGCCGGGCTAATGGCCGGACGCTGAACATAAATCTCATGCACAAAAAAACGCCACTCATTGAGTGCAATGCTGTTCACTTAAGCGCGGCGTCCACATTTGTGGCGAGGGGATTTAGCGAAACGTCGCACCGCCCCGTTGGGCTGCGAAGCGGCCCCAGCGTCTTTTCAGACAGACTAAGTTGCCTGGATTACGACTGCTTCGCAGCCGATACGGGGATAAATCCCCTCGCCACAGGTTCTAGCTCGACTGAAGAATGTCTTAAGTGAACAGAATTACACTCATTGAGTGGCGTTTTTTGTGAATCCTGGAGCCTTTCTCAAGTTCTGCGCAGGAGCGTATGAGGAGCCACACCAAAGGCCTTGCGAAAAGCATGACTGTAATGGGAGAAATCGGAGAAACCGAAATCCAGTGCAGCTTGAGAAATGCTGCGTACCTGGCCGCGTTCTATTGCCTCGCGACTCGCAAGCAGGCGTTCTTTCCAGATTTCCGCGACCGGCGTTTTCTGGTAACGGGCGAACGCGCGAGTGACGGTTCGCGTGGACACATAATGCACTTGAGCGATGCGTTCGATCGACAGGTCCGGATCGGTCAGATTCTGCTGGATGTAGTTCATGATCCGACCGTAAAGATCCAGCTCCTCATGGGTCGTCTTCAAGTCCTGGAGTTCCAGGCTGATCGCCAGGAGGTCAAGCAAGGTGTTGGAAAACCGGCTGGATAGCCCCTCGTCTTGAAAGCTCGCAGGAATGCTCGCCGCTTGATGCAACATCTCGCGCAATGGAATCACCCCTGGACGGCGATCGTCCAGAACCACGGCGGTGCAACCTGCTACGCCCGGCAACCGCTGGCTGAGCAACTGTCGCGGAATGCGGACCAAGTGGTTTTCGGTACCACCCAGGCTGAATCGGAACGTCTGGGATGCGTCATAAAGAAACAAATTGTCCGCCGCCAGCGTCGCCCTGCGTCCTGCCTGCTCCAATTCACCATAGCCACGCCGGGTGAAACCGAGCCATAGATCTTCATCAGGACCACTGCGCAAATGCTGGGAGGAGCGCTCCCAAAAATGCAGTGGCGAGGACAACGTGCAGATGTCCAGCGGCCCCATGCCGTGCACCTCCAACGCCCCGTTGAAATCGCTCTGCGCCAACGGTTTGCTGTCGGCCACGAGGCAGTGACGGCACACCACTTCTTTCCAGTAATCAAAGCGACGTGGAGCCGCAACGGCAAGGGTTGAATACTGATTGCTTTGACTCATGGCATTCACCTCACGGCGGCGGCTGGACAACAACGGTGACGGTAACGTTGGTTCCCTGTTTAGCAAATAGCAGGCCACTCCCCTTTCGGGCTGCCAACGATTCAGACAGTTGCATATCCGAATCCCGCTGACACCTGACACTGATTACACCTGCCCGATATCGATGCACACACTCGCCTGCTGACGAAGCGTGCGCACCAATTCAACGCATCGTAATCCTGTTTTCAGGGCCTGTCCTTTCTAGCCAAACGGTTGTCCGTACGAGCCAAGCGTACCGTGCCGTCCCCGCCTAACTTCTACCCCACACCGTGCCCCTCCCACCACAACTGATGAGGTGTCCCATGCAACTGCCAGAGCAGCAGCGACAGTCCGATTCATCCTGGCTTTTGCAGAGGCGCGACCTGGCACCTGAAGAGTTCGCCACCTACCTGTTAGAGCTGGGGACTCTGGTGCTGCTGCGTCGACTGGGTGCGCCCACCGCCCGACAGCCTCGCCCTTCGAAACGTTGAACAGATAACCGCATACCAAAAAAAACCAAGGAGCCCCCCATGGAATCTGCGATCGATAAACACCTCAAATGCCCGCGGACGTTGTCTCGTCGCGTCCCCGATGAATACCAGCCCCCCTTCCCCATGTGGGTTGCGCGCGCCGATGAGCAACTGGAACAGGTGGTGATGGGATATTTGGGAGTCCAGTACCGCGGGGAGGACCAGCGTGCAGCGGCCCTGCACGCCATGCGCCACATCGCCGCGAGCCTGAGTTTGCCCGACGGCCCACTGAGCCATGACCTGACTCACCACACCGACAACAGCGGTTACGACAACCTGATGATCGTCGGTTACTGGAAAGACCCAGCCGCCCATTGCCGCTGGCTGCGCTCGCCTGAGGTAATCGAATGGTGGTCATCAGAGGATCGCCTGAGCGACGGTCTCGGTTACTTTCGGGAAATTGTCGCCCCGCGGGCCGAGCAGTTCGAGACGCTGTATGGCTTTCGCGAGGAATTACCCGGTGTCGGCGCCCTGATGAACACCATCAGTGGCGAAATCGAAGAGCACGGTTACTGGGGATCCATGCGTGACCGCTTCCCGATTTCCCAGACCGACTGGATGGCACCTTCCGGTGAACTGACGGTGATCGCTGGCGACCCGGCCAAAGGTGGGCGCGTGGTCGTGCAAGGCCACGACAATATCGCACTGATCCGCTCCGGCCAGGACTGGGCGGATGCTGGCGAAGAAGAACGATCACTCTATCTCAACGAAATTCTGCCGACGCTGCAGGCGGGTATGGATTTCCTGCGCGACAGTGGCAAGGACCTGGGTTGCTACAGCAATCGCTTCGTGAATTACATCGACCTGGACGGCAATCTTCTGAACCTGAGCTACAACATTGGCCACTGGCGCTCCCTGGAAAAACTCGAGCGCTGGGCCGAATCCCATCCGACCCATCTGCGGATCTTCGTGACCTTCTTTCGGGTCGCCACCAGCCTGTCGAAGCTACGGCTTTATCACGAAGTCTCGGTATCCGACGCCAAGGATCAAGTGTTCGAGTACATCAACTGCCACCCGCAGACCGGCATGTTGCGTGACGCGGTGATCCCTAAAACCTGACGTCTGACGCTACCCGGCGTCCACGGGCGGTCTCGATCCGAATTCCGCCCTGACACGGATCTCGCTCCCAAACATCTTTTGGCCCCCCATCTCTAGCGCATGGGGTTGGGGGCCCTTTTGTCAGGAAATCGATCATGAAGTTGAGTCACTCTTTACTCGTGCTGTGCATGCTGCCGTTTGTTAAAAGCCAGGCCATCGAGGTAGCTCCCGGCGATTTCGAGCCATTGCCGGCCGGCGCCAACGCCTTGCTGCTCTACTACCAGCACGCTGACCGCTCGGACCTGTACCAGAACGGCCACAAGGTCTCCGACGACGCCAGGCTCAGTTCGGACATCGGCATCCTGCGTTATGTGCACGCCATCGGCCTGTCAGAAAACCTCTCATGGGAACCGCAGATTCTGTTGCCTTTCGGCCAGATGAACGCCTCGGGAGATATCGGTGCCTTGGGCGATACCCGCGGCATCGGCGACCCGATCATTACCGCGCCGCTGAAGTGGACGTTGCCCACCGCAAACAAAGACATCTTCGCCTTGGCACCCTATCTGTACTTCCCGGTGGGGAGCTACGACAAAAACGATGCCCTGAACCTCGGCGAGAACCGCTGGCGCGCTACGCTACAGGCGGCGTACATCCACCATTTCTCCCCGAAATGGGCGCTGGACACGGTGGCCGAAGCCTCTTGGGTGTCGGCCAACAATGACTTCGGCCCGACCGGGGCGAAACTGGAAGAAAACACCCGTTACGAGTACCAGGCCGCCGTGCGCTACAACTGGACGCCGAGCACCACCTTCGCCGTTGGCGGCGGCTACATCACCGGCTCGGCGACCACCGTCAACGGGATCGATCAGCACGATGGGGTATCCACTTCCTACGGGCGTTTCACCGTCACGCACTTCATCGAGCCCACGCTGCAGATTCAAGCGCAGATCGGCACCGACATCGAAGTCGAACAAGGCTTCAAGGAAGGCGCACGCCTGAACCTGCGCGTCTTGAAAGTGTTCTGAGCGCGCCACGCTTGGCAGGTTGTCCTTTTCAACCAAATGGCTGTCCTTCTCAGCCAAGCAAATGCTGAGAGGGATGCCTAACTTGAACCCTGTTACTCACATAGATTGATGTCGCTCCAGGTAACCAGCGCGAGGTGTTTTGCGAACACCGTCGAACGCTCCCGTACAGACTGGCCCGTCGTCGATCACAGACAAAAAGAATAGGAAAATCATGGCCATTGTTCGCCCTACCCTCGACCAACTGCAGGACATCGCTGGCCGGCTGAATATGCAGCTGACCCACGAGCAGGCAGCGGAATACCTGGCACTTATGCAACCAAGTTTCGACGCCTATGACCTGGTCGACGAGTTGCCGGATTTCACCCCGCCGGTGCGCTACGATCGCAGTTCCGGCTACCGACCTTCGAACCCGCAAAACCTGCTCAACGCCTGGTATTACAGGACCGAGGTGAATGGCGCCCGTGAGGGCAAACTTGCCGGCAAGACTATTGCGCTCAAGGACAACATCTCCTTGGCTGGCGTACCGATGATGAACGGCGCTTCTATCCTGGAAGGGTTTGTACCGTCGTTTGACGCAACCGTGGTGACTCGTTTGCTAGACGCCGGGGCTACCATCCTGGGCAAGGCGACCTGTGAGCACTACTGCCTCTCCGGTGGCAGCCACACCTCTGATCCGGCGCCCGTACACAACCCATACCGGCAAGGTTTCGCTGCCGGCGGCTCCTCCTCCGGAAGCGCTGCATTGGTGGCAGCGGGCGAGGTGGACCTGGCGGTTGGCGGCGATCAAGGCGGCTCGATCCGCATCCCTTCAGCGTTCTGCGGCACCTATGGCATGAAGCCGACCCACGGTCTGGTGCCCTACACCGGGATCATGGCGATCGAGGCCACCATCGACCATGCCGGTCCCATCACCCGCAACGTGCGTGACAACGCGTTGATGCTGGAAGTCATGGCCGGTGCCGACGGGCTCGATCCTCGCCAGGCCGCCCCTCAAGTCGACGCCTACTGCGACTATCTGCAGCGAGGTGTGAGCGGACTGCGGATCGGCATCCTGCAGGAAGGCTTCCAGCTGGCCAACCAGGATCCACGAGTTGCCAACAAGGTACGCGGCGCCATCGCCCGACTCGAAGCCTTGGGAGCCCGCGTCGAAGAGGTCTCCGTTCCCGAGCACAACCTGGCAGGTTCGCTGTGGCACCCGATCGGCTGCGAAGGTCTGACCATGCAAATGATGCATGGCAATGGCGCAGGCTTTAACTGGAAGGGGCTCTACGACGTCGGCTTGCTGGATAAACAGGCTGGTTGGCGGGAACAAGCGGACGCATTGTCCGCGTCGCTCAAGCTGTGCATGTTTGTCGGCCAGTACGGCCTGGAACGCTACAACGGTCGTTTCTACGCCAAGGCACAGAACATCGCACGCTTCGCCCGGGCCGGTTACGACAAGGCGCTGCAGAACTACGACCTGCTTGTCATGCCGACCGTGCCGATCATTGCCCAGCCCCACCCTGAGCCGGGTTGCTCGATCACCGAGTACGTGGCCCGAGCGCTGGAAATGATCGGCAATACCGCGCCGCAGGACATTACCGGCCATCCGGCCATGTCGATCCCGTGCGGTCTGGTGGACGGCCTGCCCGTCGGGCTGATGTTCGTTGGCAAGCACTATGCCGAAGGCACCATTTACCAGGCGGCGGCAGCGTTCGAGGCCGATGTCGACTGGAAGACGTTGTAAGGCTGCCTCCCCCCAAACCTCCCGGACATCAATAAAAAACCGGGGGCTGTTCTTCACTTTTTTGACCGTGTTAAACCGATGAGGAGTTACACCATGAGCGCCACTGTATCCCCAGCATCCACTTCGACGCCCAGCGAGCGAGCCTGGGCCTTGTTCAAGGTGATGAAAGAAAAGGAACTGATTCCAGAGGGCTATATCGAGCAGCTGACCGAATTGATGGTGCACCAATGGAGCCCGGAAAACGGCGCCCGTGTAGTCGCCAAGGCCTGGGTCGATCCACAGTTCCGGGAGCTGTTGCTCAGAGACGGCACCGCCGCGTGCGCGCAGTTCGGTTTCACCGGCCCGCAAGGCGAATACATCGTGGCCCTGGAGGATTTGCCCCAGCTGAAAAACGTCATCGTCTGCAGCCTGTGCTCTTGCACCAACTGGCCGGTCCTGGGGTTGCCGCCGGAGTGGTACAAGGGTTTTGAGTTCCGTGCACGCCTGGTTCGTGAAGGACGCACCGTGCTGCGTGAGATGGGCACAGAGTTGCCAAGCGATGTGGTCGTCAAAGTCTGGGATACCAGCGCGGAAAGCCGCTACCTGGTCCTGCCCGTAAGGCCCGAAGGCTCCGAGCACATGAGTGAAGAAGAGCTTCAGAAACTGGTGACCAAGGATGTGCTGATCGGGGTTGCCCTGCCCCGCGTACGTTGACCCAAAAGACTCTCTCATCTTCTAATTTTCGGAGGTTTTTATTATGGATGGCTTTCACGATCTCGGTGGTTTTCAAGGCTTTGGCAAGGTTCCCCATGTCATCAATAGCCAGGATTACAAACAAGTATTCAAACAGGAATGGGAGCACCTGGCTTACAGCCTGATGTTTATCGGCGCCGACCAGTTGAAAAAATTCAGCGTCGATGAAATACGTCACGCCGTCGAACGACTCGATGTCCGCCAGCACGTTGGCACGCAATATTACGAACGCTACGTCATCGCCACGGCCACGTTGCTGGTCGAAACCGGCGTCATTACCCAGGAAGAACTCGATCAGGCATTGGGTTCAACCTTCAAATTGGCCAACCCTCCCCACGACAAAGGCCGCCCCGCCATCACTGGCCGTCCGCCATTTGAAGTGGGCGACCGGGTAGTGGTTCGCGACGAGTACGTGGCCGGACACGTGCGCATGCCGGCCTATGTGCGCGGCAAGGAAGGCATCGTCCGACACCGCACCTCGGAAAAATGGCCGTTCCCGGACGCCATCGGTCACGGCGATTTGAGCGCAGCGCACCAGCCCACCTACCACGTCGAATTCCAGGTGAAGGATCTGTGGGGCGATGCCGCGGATGATGGCCTGGTGGTGGTCGACCTGTTCGAAAGCTATCTGGACAAGGCCGTCGATGCGAAAACGGTGGCCGCATGATTGACGGGGCCCTGTCGGGCCGGCTGCCGGTGACGGTCCTTTCAGGCTTCCTCGGCTCCGGCAAGACGACCCTGCTCAACCACATCCTGCGCAATCGCGCAGGCATGCGGGTGGCGGTCATCGTCAACGACATGAGCGAAGTCAACATCGACGCCGAGGACGTAGCACGCAATGTGTCGCTGCACCGCGGCAGCGATGAACTGGTCGAGATGAGCAACGGCTGCATCTGCTGCACGCTGCGCGCTGATCTGCTTGAGCAGATCAGCCTGCTGGCGCGTCAACAGCGCTTCGATTACCTGCTGATCGAGTCAACCGGAATTTCCGAACCGATGCCGGTCGCCGAGACCTTCGCCTTCCTCGACTCGCAAGGTTTCAGTCTGAGCGAACTGGCGCGGCTCGATACCTTGGTCACCGTCGTCGACGGCAGCAACTTCCAGGCGCTGCTGGCCTCGCGGGACACCGTTGGCGGCGCGGACGAAACGGGCACGCCATTACGCCACTTGTCCGATCTGCTGATCGAACAGGTGGAGTACGCCAACGTCATCCTCGTCAGTCGTCTGGACCTGATAGGCGAGAAAGGCTTTCTGGAACTGAGCGCCCTCCTCGCAGGCCTCAATCCGAAGGCAGAAATCCTGCCCATGACCCACGGTGCCATCGATCTGTCGAAAATCCTCGACACCGGCCGCTTCGATTTGCCGAGTCTGGTGCAGTCACCCGGCTGGATGAAAAGTCTGGAAGCCAGTGACGAGCATCCTCCCGAGTCGGACACCTATGGAATTGCTTCCTGGGTGTATCAGGAGCGTGCGCCATTCCATCCGCTACGTCTGCTGGAGTTCCTGCAGCGGCCTTGGCTCAACGGGCGGCTACTGCGTTGCAAAGGCTACTTCTGGGTCGCCAGCCGGCATCTGGACATCGGCATGCTGGTGCAAAGTGGCGGGCAATTTCGTTGGGACTATGTCGGGCGCTGGTGGGCATTCATCGCGCAATCGCAATGGCCCCAGGACGACTATCGCCGACAAGGGATTCTGGCCAAATGGGACGACATCACCGGTGATTGCCGGCAGGAAATCGTCTTCATCGGTCAGGGTCTCGACCTGGATATGTTGAAGCGGCAACTGGACGCCTGCCTGTTGACCCCGGAAGAGATCATGGACGGTCCACAGATGTGGCCAACCTTGCCGGGCGCAACCTCCTTCGACCTCCAGGCATTGTCACACTGACTGCTCGGTGAACAGCCTTTCAATACACCCACTTTAGCGAGGCAGGGCAAACCTCGTTATGACCTTTGACTTCAATTTCACAGACTGAGAGGCGCTGTATGTTGTTCTTCAGCAGAACTACTCATCGGACACTGGCTTCACTCGCCGACAGGCTGGATCGACCCGAGATCGCTGACTCATCGATCACGTCGGCCGATCCGCTGTTGCGGCGGATTCTGACAAGGGTGGAGAGCCTTCTCAGCGAGCGGCGAGATCTGCGGGCGCGAGAAGAGAAGCTGAGCCAAAACCTTGAGCAAATCACCTCACGCCTCGCCGAGCGGGACGTTCAGTTGCAACAGCTGGAGACTCGCTGGGAGCTCGCCGTTCAAGGGTCGGGTGACCTGTTCTGGGAATTGGAGCTCGGCGCAACCACACAACCAGATACCGATAGCGCACTGCGGTGGTCGGGGTCCTGGCCGATCCAGACACCGATGCCCGACCAGCTCAATCTCTGGAGCGAGCGGCTGCACCCGGGTGACCGTCAGCGCAACCACGATGCGTTGTCGAAGCATCTTGCAGATCGCAGCGGCCGAACATCCTATGCCCTGGACGTTCGAATGGCCTTCGAAGGTGAATATCGCTGGTGCTGCATCAGCGGAAAATCCCGCCGCGATGCCCAAGGCATGCCCGTGACCATCGCCGGAGTGTTGCGCGACATCCATGCACAACGCTTGCAGGACGAGGCGCTTTCACTGGCTGCCACCCGTTTCGAGATTGCCCGGGAAATGCTTCACGACGGGCTCTGGGACATCGAGGTGGTAGCTGGTGATCCGGCCAATCCGAAGAACGCCATCTGGTGGTCTTCACAGATGCGTCGCTTGCTCGGCCATACAACGGCCGAAGAGTTTCCCAACACGTTGGAAGCCTGGTCGTCACGCCTGCATCCCGAGGACAGCCAGCGCGCTATAGGCGCCTTCGTCGCACACGTCGATGATCGCAGCGGCAAAACTCCCTTCGATGTCGACTACCGGCTCAGGCATAAGAACGGTGAATACCGTTGGTTCCGCGGCCGCGGCCAGACCCGGCGTGCGGCTGACGGTTCACCGCTGCGGGTGGTGGGCGCCATCACCGACATTCACGCGAGCCACGAGGAGGGTCAGTTGCGCGAGACCCAGGAACGACAGCACCAGGCCATGCAGGAAAACCTCACCAAACTGACGCAGATCGTTGCCGCCATTCAGGGCATCGCCAACCAGACCAACCTGTTGGCGCTTAACGCAGCGATCGAGGCCGCCCGCGCAGGCGAGGCCGGACGCGGCTTCGCCGTGGTTGCCGACGAAGTCCGCAAACTCGCCACTCGCACCAGCCAGGCGACTCAACAGGCTGCCGACATGATAGAGGGCTACTGACCCGCCACCGTGAATGAAGCACCCCATCGGTTGCGTAATTCGGTGGCGCCGTCCCGAACTCGCGGAGTGCGAGTTCGAGCCCCATGACAAGTTCAGTAATGGGTGCTGGAAAAACTACTTAATCAATTTGTAATGGAAATGCTCAGGGTTAGGCTGATTAGTACCGATAGGTTGCCTGCACTGAAACTCCATTGGCACTATTGTCGTAACTTGCACTGTATTGCGGTTGAAGACCGGAGTTGTTCGCCTGCTTTACCGAGACTTTGGAATCCCAGAGATAACCATAAGCAAAGTCTATCGTCAGATCGCCATTCGGCGAATAAGCACCGCCCAAAGTCACGGCTTGGCGATTCCCAACCGGAATGCGCACGCTGCGATCGGCATTTCTAACGGGCGATGGATCATAGGCGTAGCCTGCGCGCAGCAGCCATTGTTGGTTCAATTGATAGGAGGCGCCCACTGCGGTGCTCCAAGTGTCACGCCAGTTCATTTCTTCGGTCACACTTCCAAGGCCAGCCGCCTGGCCCACGGGGGAAAGACCGCTGTTGACTGCCTCGACCTTCTGGATCCGGCTCCAACGTTTCCAGGTGGTCCCCAGGTAACCCGTCCAGCGACTATTGAAATGATGGGTGATAGAAGTGTCCACGGATTCGGGCATCGTGAGGTCTATCTTGTTGTCATACGTTCCGTCCAGCGGGATAACGCTCGGGGAGCCAGAAACCTCAGTATGCCCTTCGAGTTCATAGTCCACCTTCGAGTGATAGTTGATTCCCCAACGGGTAGCCTCAGTAAAGTCGACCAGGATGCCTACGTTGTAGCCAAGCGCCGTGTCATCGCCTTTGATGGTGACGAGTGTGTCCTCGCCATTGTTCAGGGCGCCGGTGGCCAGGTAATTCTTAAGCTTTGCATTGAAACGGTTGATGGTCGGTCCACCACCAATGGACACGTAATCATTGATCCGATAGGCAATGGTGGGCTGCAGGGTTATTTCCTTGGTCGTGCTATAGGAACCATGGTAACGGCCCTGAAAGCTGCTCTCATAATCATTGATCAAACCACTCGGAGCATAGAGGCCCAGACCAATCGAAAAGCGATCATCAAGTGGCGTCGACATATAAGCGAAGGGCACGACGCCCAAAGGTACCGAGTCCCCTTTATTGGTGCCCGGGACATTGCTTTGCGCATCACTGATGTCGTCGCTCACCGAGACGACCGCGGCTCCGCCGGAAATCTCACTACGCTTCAACTTGGTCAAGCCTGCTGGATTTCCAAAGATGGTGCTGGCGTCCAGCGCGGATGACGACCTTCCCGCATAAGCAGTTCCCGCACTGCTTGCACTTTGTTCGTTCAGGGCAATGCCATTGGCGCCCGCAGTTGTTGAAGCGCCGAGTATGGCTACGGCGCCGGTTAACTTGATCCAGGAAGCAAATGCTTGCTGAACAGAGAAACACGGGGTCGCACGGTTATTCACTTTCATTGTCCACCTCTTATTCTTTTTGTTGGTTGCACGCAGGCAAGGCTTGGCCTTCCCGTGCACATGTCAGTGCCGGTTGGAGTTGATCGAAGTTATGAAAAAGGCCCTGGCTGATGAGTACCAGGGCATGTTTGTTTAACTTATGAAGGCGAACTCACACTCATTTAAGCCACTCCACTTGAAAGCTATAGCGCCCTAGAAGAAGGGCCAGCGACTCTTGGTTTCCTCCCGCCCGGATGCATGCGACTAGCCCGCGTCGTCCATCCTGTACCACCTCTACCTCAACTTCCTGCAGACACATACGCTCCACTTCCTGTTGGACTACTCTGGCAATTTCCCGCTGCTGCAAGGCGGGCTTGAATATCTTGCCCACGGCAGTCAGTGGCAACGCTTCGAGGATTTCAATGCGCTTGGGAACGGCTGCCCGCTCGCTGATATTGAGATGCGCGAACGCCTCAAGTTCTTCGGCGTTGCAAACTTGCCCGGGGCGCAGTTGAACGTAGGCGATCGGCACCTCGCCCGAGTAGGCATCGGGGCTGCCGATTGCAGCGGCCAAGGCGACAGCAGGATGCGCCTGAAGAGCCTCCTCGATTTGCTTCGGATCGATGTTGTGACCGCCACGGATGATCAACTCCTTCTTGCGTCCGGTCAGCCAGAAATAACCCTGCGCATCCTGGCGACCCAAATCACCCGTATTCAGCCAGCGCTGACCGTCGATATCGATCCAGAGGCCCTGGTTATGACGCTCCTCCAGATAGCCATTGAAGAGATTCGGACCACTGATCGTGATGAGGCCAATCTCATCCACGTGGGCGTCGCGCAGGTACTCTCCCGAATCGTTGAGCAAGACCGCGCGCATATTCTGGTAGGCGATCCGTATCCCGATGGAGCCGATATGGCGCTCGCCATGGGGCGGATTGATCGAGGAGACGCAGGCGCCCTCGGTGAGGCCATAACCTTCAAGGATCTTTACCCCGGTCCGGCGCTCGAACTCTCGGAAAAGCTCAGCCGGCATGGGTGCGGCGCCACACATGGCAAAGCGAAGACTGGATAGGTCGCGGCCCTGCCATTCATTTTGCAGAAGTGCAGCATAAACAGTAGGCACGCCGGAAAAGAGGTTGATACCGAAGTACTCGACCATCTCCCAGAATCGTGAAATCACCCCCTCGCCACGATACCCCTGAGGCGTCCCGAGGATCACATGGTCGCCTTGAGTCCAAGGCATCAGTCCAGTCACCAGCTGGCCATTGACATGAAACAGCGGCAGGCCACAAAAGATAACCTGGCCACCACTGCGTGGCTGTAAGTGAGCAGTCACGGCCCATGCGTTGAAGACTTCCGAGCCATGGGTACGCGCCGCGATCTTGGGCAGCCCGGTGGTGCCGCCCGTACAGATGTAGGAGGAGCACTCCTCTTGGCGGATTTGCCGACCGCTCTTGAGGTGTGTGTGCGGCTGAGTCTTCATCAGCGATTGCAGATCGTGAATCGCAATACCGCT
>Ga0207655_1003110_pt1 | contig 12601 bp, 12 predicted proteins | sample KBSM44metaG_FD_184398 | JGI IMG/M metagenome (GOLD analysis project Ga0207655, IMG submission 184398) | Miscanthus rhizosphere microbial communities from Kellogg Biological Station, Michigan, USA - KBS M4-4 metaG (SPAdes) (version 2) | ecosystem: Host-associated > Plants > Roots > Rhizosphere >...
CATCGGTCTCGCCAGTTTCCTGGCGGTGCTTGAAGGGATGTGGCTGAAAACCCGTAACGAGACCTATCGCGATCTCTACCATTTCTGGTCGAAAGCTTTCGCCGTTAACTTCGGTATGGGCGTGGTATCCGGTTTGGTGATGGCATACCAGTTCGGGACTAACTGGAGCGGTTTCTCACAGTTTGCTGGCAGTATTACCGGCCCGCTGCTCACCTATGAAGTGTTAACCGCCTTCTTCCTCGAAGCGGGCTTCCTCGGCGTGATGCTGTTTGGCTGGAACCGCGTCGGCCCAGGCTTGCACTTCTTCGCAACCTGCATGGTGGCGCTCGGCACCATTTTCTCTACTTTCTGGATTCTGGCGTCTAACAGCTGGATGCATACGCCGCAGGGCTACATCATCCAGAACGGCATCGTGGTGCCGGAAGATTGGCTGAAAATCATCTTCAACCCTTCCTTCCCTTATCGCTTGTTCCATATGTCGGTCGGTGCCTTCCTGGCCAGCGCCTTCTTTGTTGGCGCATCGGGCGCGTGGCATCTGCTGCGCGGCAACGACAATCCCGCGATTCGTAAGATGTTCTCGATGGCGCTGTGGATGGCACTGATCGTGGCACCGATTCAGGCGATGATCGGTGATGCGCACGGCCTCAACACGCTTGAGCATCAGCCGGCGAAAATCGCGGCGATTGAAGGCCACTGGGAAAACAAGCCGGGTGAAGCCTCGCCGCTGATTCTGTTCGGTGTGCCGGATATGGATCAGGAGCGCACCAAGTATGCGCTGGAAATTCCCTACCTCGGCAGCCTGATTCTGACGCACAGTCTGGAAAAACAGATCCCTGCGCTGAAGAGCTTCCCGAAAGAAGACCGTCCGAACTCAACCATCATCTTCTGGTCATTCCGCGTGATGGTGGCGCTGGGCCTGCTGATGATTACGCTTGGCGTGGTTTCTTTGTGGCTGCGCTTCAAAGGTCGCTTGTATCACTCGCGTCCATTCCTGTGGTTCACCCTGCTGATGGGCCCATCAGGTTTAATCGCGATTCTGGCCGGTTGGTTTACTACCGAAATTGGCCGTCAACCGTGGGTAGTGTATGGCGTGCAGCGCACCATTGATGCGGTGTCAGCGCATGGCGATATGCACATGAGCATCAGCCTGCTGGCGTTCATTCTGGTCTACTCATCTGTGTTTGGTGTCGGTTACCTCTACATGATGCGTCTGATTAAAGAAGGTCCGGTAACGGGCGAAGGTAAAGAAGTTGATCACGGTGGTCCAGGCCAGCATCACACGCCTGCGCGTCCGTTGTCAGCGGCGAAGACCCATAGCGAAAAGAGTGGGGAGCACTAAGATGATCGATTTTTCAATTATCTGGTTTGCCATCATCGTCTTCGGCACTTTGATGTACATCGTGATGGATGGCTTCGATCTTGGGATTGGCTTGTTGTTGCCATTCAACAAAGATCCCATCGAGCGCGACATGATGGTCAACACCGTTGCGCCGGTGTGGGATGGCAACGAAACCTGGTTGGTACTGGGCGGGGCGGCGCTGTATGGCGCGTTCCCGCTGGCGTACTCGGTGCTGCTGGATGCGCTGTCAATTCCCTTAACCGCGATGTTGATTGGCCTGATCTTCCGTGGCGTGGCTTTTGAGTTCCGCTTTAAAGCTACGCTGGAGCACCGCGCGTTCTGGGATAAATCGTTTATTGCCGGTTCACTGCTGGCGACCTTCAGTCAGGGCGTGGCCGTTGGCGCCATCCTGAATGGTTTCCCGGTGGTGGGTCGTGAATATGCCGGTTCGGCGATGAGCTGGTTAGCGCCGTTCCCGCTGTTCTGCGGCGTCGGCCTGGTCATTGCGTATGCGCTGCTGGGATGTACCTGGCTTATCATGAAAACTGAACACGATCTGCACCGTAAGATGTCTGCGCTGGCTACGCCGTTGACGCTGACGCTGCTGCTGGTGGTGGGCATTATCAGTATCTGGACGCCATTGACGCACGCGGATATCGCGCAGCGCTGGTTCTCGCGTCCGAACCTGTTCTGGTTCCTGCCGGTTCCGGTGCTGGTGGTGTTGTGTTCGTGGGGCATTGTGCGCGCCATTAAACGTGAAGCGCATTACTCGCCGTTCATCCTGACGCTGGCGCTGATTTTCCTTGGCTTCTCGGGCTTGGGCATCAGCATCTGGCCGAACATCATTCCACCGTCAATCACCATCTGGCAGGCCGCGTCTCCGGCGAGCAGCCAGGCATTTATGCTGGTGGGCGGCTTGCTGATTATTCCGGTGATTCTGGGTTACACCTTCTGGAGTTACTACGTGTTCCGCGGAAAAATCAAAGCCGACGAAGGATACCATTGATATGAAAACCGAGGTCAGCAACATGAAAACTCACACTGAAACTAAGATTCCGTGGTGGAAGCAGGTGATGTGGCTGGTGGTCATTTACGGCGCAAGCGTGCTGGCACTCGGTGTGGTGGCATCACTGTTTCGTATGATGATGACGGCGGCGGGCATGCGTTCGCATTAAGCTCCCGCATCGATAGAATCTGTTGATATCACCGTAGGTCGTCATTCGTGGCGACCTTTTTTGTTTCTGCGATGGGAAAAACGTTAGTAACCTAAGCAATTAATGCTTTTCCCGCTGCGGTACGTTTACTCTTCCTTACGTTAGTAATACGTTTTTGTTATATTTATGTGACGAATAACGCATATTCATTACGTTAACCACTTCATTCGACCATCAAAATCATGCTCAGCCTGAATCTGAAAAAACAATACATCATCGATCTGGTGGACTGGATAGAAGCGAACCTGACCGATGAGCTCAACATCGATCTGATCACCCTGAAATCCGGTTACTCCAAGTGGCACATGCAGCGCATGTTCAAAGAGATGACCGGACAAACGCTGGCGTCCTACACGCGCAAACGTCGTCTGACCATGGCGGCGATGGCGCTGCGTCTGACCAGCATGCCGCTGATCGATATTGCCGTGCGTTTTGGTTTTGATAATCAGCAAAATTTTACACGCGTGTTTAAAAGTCACTTCTCGATGACGCCGGGCGCCTATCGCCGCATTCCGGAGATGTTGATGAAGGATTTCCACAGCCGCATTTCCACCCAGCGTGAATGGGTCAATGCGCGTCTGGCGCAAAAGCCGGAGATTCAGCTGTGTGGTGAAGTGATTGAGTGGGAATGCCGCTTCGGTGAATACATTGATCATCATCATCATGTGGTGGCGCAGCATACGCGCGATTTCATCGCTTTTGCCGGTCAACATGTCAGCTGCGGCTGGCTGGGTTTCCAGTTTAGTCCGGGTTTGCACTCGGCCGATCAGCAGCACATCAGCCTGTTCCAGGCGCTGGAAAGTCAGTACGCCGATGTGTTGCCACGTAACGTGCAGAACTGGACCGGCGAAAGCGGCTTGTATGCTGAGATTGACTGGCACGGTACGCCGGAAGAGATCAACGCCTTCACTGCTGAAATCTACTACAACCACTTGCCCGCGTTGGGTGTGGCACGTCGTCCGGGCAAGGATTTGCTTAAGCTGGATCTGAAATACAGTACGCCAGATCTGCTGCAAGGGACGTTCTATATTCCGGTGGCGGATAAGTAATGCATAATTCGTGCGGTAAACCGTGACAAACCGCACGATTTTATAAACTCAATGCCGTAATAGGCGTAAAATTCTCCATCGAAACCTGATTGGCCGCGTAAATCACCAGCCGCCACACATCAGGCTGGATAATCACCTGCATTTCTGGTCCATTCCGGGCCGCTATAGTGAATAGACAAAAAAAATTATGCGACTTCTACCGTTGTTTCTCATGACAGCGCTTGTAGCGTTTTCTTCGCTGGCAAGTGCACAGATGGCTGAACCTTTTTCACCGCCGGGCGGACTGCATCCGCATCAAACACATTGCGCACAGCGTGAAATCCTTGGCGACAATGTGCTGCCGAAACATAGCCAGGATGATGGCAGTTTTGTTAACTGCGGCAATCATCAGGCTTAATATCCCCGTTTTATTCCGCACAAGACCGTCGCAACTTATGCACGGTCTCGGCATTAATCCTCATTTCTGCATTGCGCAATAAATTGCGCCGCTACCATTCCTGCCTGTAATTTGCTTCGGCTTCATGACTGCACTTAACCGTAGCGGCGCGATTCATCGCGCTGTTTTAACCTTGATATTCGCCAATAGCATTTTTCGGCATTGCATCGAAGATATATCATAACTATTCTTGCCCCATCAGATGAGAATGACTTTCACTATCTTTTAGGGAGACACCACTTGCAAACTAACCCTTCCGAACGCGCGCCACGCCGTGTGCGCAATGAACTGCGTTTTCGCCATATCACCGTGGTCAGCAAGACGCTGATTGCCGGTGAATTCTGGCGCATTGTTTTCAACGGCAGCGATCTGGCGGGCTTCAACTCGCCGTCGTTTGACGATCACATCAAAGTGTTTTTCCCGGAAAGTCCGGGCAAAACATTGGCGCTGCCGCAGATGACTGATGAAGGCATCGTATGGCCGGGCGGCGTCCGTCCTGCCGCGCGTGATTACACGCCGCTGGAATTTAACGGCGTAGATTCCCTGACCATCGATTTCTACCTCCACGATGGCGGCGTTGCCAGCAGTTGGGCAAACGAAGCCAGCGTAGGTGATCAAATTGCCATGGGCGGCCCGCGCGGTTCGTTGGTTATACCGACGGACTATGCCTGCCAGATTTACGTCTGCGATGAAACCGGCTTACCGGCCTTTAAACGTCGTTATGCCGAAATGCAGGCGCAAGAAATTCATCTGTTAGCCTGTGCAGATGAAGCCACCGGCCGCGATTATCTCGGTGATCTGCCCGATGTGCAGGTGAGCTGGTTGGGCAGCGGTGCCTTGCAGGCCGCGAACCTTGCGCCAATAACGGCGCAGCTGGATAAGATCGCGCTGCCCGCTAATGAATACTTCATCTGGTTGACCGGCGAGGGCGAAGCGGTGAAATTGCTGAGCGATTACTTCACCCAGGGACGCGGTGCAGATAGCGATTACGTTCGTGCTGTGGCGTATTGGCATCAAAAATAACCCCTCCACCTGCGCGCTGCCGCCTGTGTTGAATTTTGCCAGGCGGCGGACTACTATCAACCTCCCTTAATTGATGCTCAGGAAGGCAATGAAACAGCAGCGGGATTTTCCATCGCAGTCCGATCACGCACCGCGTACCGTCTGTGCAGGCGCACGCAAGAAGCGTCGGGAGCGAATGCTGGATGCCAGCGATATCCGCCTGTTAATGCTACATTTTCTGGCGAACAATTCTGCACATGGTTATGAGCTGATCAAATCGGTTGAAGAACTCTCCAAAGGGGAATACTCCCCAAGTCCCGGCATTATTTATCCCAATTTGACGTTGCTCGAAGAGATGGATGCGATTCGCGTGGTCGATGCGCAGGCATCGCGTAAAGCCTATGCGCTGAATGACAGCGGATCGGCGCTGCTGGCAGAAAATCGTGACAATGTGGACGCAATTATCGAGCGATTAACCTCGCTGGCGATTCTGGTAAATAACCGCAGCATCCCGCAGGTTGAGCAGGCGATTCACCTGATCAAACACTCGCTGAATCATCGTCTGGCACAGGAAGATATTTCGGATGAGGCGCTGGCGATCGTGATCAACGCGCTGCACGAAGCGGCGGAGAAAATCGCCAAAAGTTAAATGATCGCCCGTAGGGTCGCCATTCATGGCGACCGTTCTGTTGCAGGGTGCGCAATCAGCTCTTCTTCTTATCCACATGTCCCAGCACCCGATCCGGCCAGCAAACATCGCGCACGCGCTGCTTCAACGCGGCCGCATCCGGGAATCCGCCTTCCTGCTTACGCTCCCAAATCACCAGCCCATCAATCTGGATCTCAAACACGCCGCCGGTGCCTGGCTTAAGCGTTACCGCACTTAAATCCTCGGCAAAGGTATGCAGTAACTCCTGCGCCATCCACGCAGAACGTAGCAGCCAGTTGCATTGAGTACAGTAGTGAATGGTGATGGCGGGTTTCTGTGTCATAGGTGTCTCTGCTTAATTATTGATTATAAACAAGTTAACAAAATGTGCTGTCTAAGATACATCTTAGTGTAAATGCTATTGATAATGATTACCAATTGCATTACATTTCTGTCGAAATTATTTATTACATAAATTAAGTCCATAACTTTTTACGGTCTTTTCAACAAAGCCCGTACTTTCCGGCAGCAAGCAAGTGAGCGAATACTAACAATTAACCAGGTATTTCGCGCATGTCTTCACTCTTTCAGGGATTAAATCAGCCACGCCTTTTCAACGTTGCCATTTTGTCTGCGGCGATTCATGCCGCCTGCAGCTTTGCCGCCAGCGACGAACCGGTTCTCACCGTTACCGCGCCGAAGCAGCAGGCCGGCAATAAAACCACTATTACCGCACAAGAACTGCAAAAACGCGGTGCGAACGATTTCGGTTCGATCATGCGTTATGAGCCGTTAATCAGCGCCACCGGTTCCAGCGGCGGTTCGTCTGCCGGGAAAAGCGGCTTCGACCGCGCGGGTTACACTGGTTACAACATTCGTGGTCTGGAGAGTAATCGCGTTGGGATGGATATCGACGGCATTCCGATTCCGGATGCCACCGGACGTCCTTACGTCAGCCGCACCGGCAACAACACCTTTGGTATTGGCCGCGATTACATCGATCCCTACATGTTCGGCAGCGTCGATATCGAGAAGGGCGCCACGGCGGTGGATCAGCCGAATACCTCCATCGGCGGTAACGTCTCGTTCCACAACAAAACCGCCGACGATTATCTTACCAGCGACAAAAATACCTACTTCGGTTATCAGAGCGATTACGACTCCTCAAATCGTAGCTGGCACAACGGCATCACCGCCGCCGCTGGCGATGATGAGCTGCGCGGCCTGTTTGTTTACAGCCGTCGCGATGGCCAGGAAACCCGCAACAACAGCGATGTAAAAGACGCCTATCCGGCTAACTGGCACTCCGATGCCTTTATGACCTCCGGCATCTGGCAGCCCAACGATCAGCACAAGCTGAGCGCCACTTTCGATTACTATCACAAAACCAATCACAGCCATTACGATACCTGGGACACCAGCGGCAATACCGTGTGGGGCACTGCGCAGCAGCAGAGTGATACGCGCCGCTGGGGCATCAATCTGGCGGATGAGTGGACGCCATATAACGACTTCATCGATACGCTGACCACGCGCCTTTACTGGCAGCAAACCCAGGCGCATGACAATACCTGGCTACCGACCAGCGCCAGCCAGTATGGCTTTGTCTACTCCGATTTCAACGTCGATACCTACGGCTTCGATACGCGCGGCACCAAAACGCTTGGTCGTCATGAGCTGAGTGCCGGTGTTAACGCGCGCCTGGATAACAGCGAGCGTCCGTTCCGTCAGGCGCCAGCGCCAAGCACCTTCAGCGCCATTACGCAGCCACAGTCAGACAGTCGCACATTTGCCGTGGCCGGTTATCTGCAGGATAAGATCAACTTCGATCTGGATAGCCACAACTTCGCGATCATTCCCGGCGTGCGCGTGATGTATCAAAGCACTAAGCCGAAGGATCTGGGTGATCTTACCACCGGTAGCACGGTGCTGACCGAAGAGCAGGTCGAAGCGCTGTACGGCAAAACCAATTCCGACACGCAGGTGCTGCCATCGCTGACCTTCCAGTACGACATAACGCCAGCGTTGACCACCTATCTGCAATACAAACGCGGCGTGCAGTTCCCCACCACCAGCCAGCTGTACGGTTCATGGAACCTCGGCTCCAGCTATGCCGGGAGCGGGCAGTATGCGTTGATTGGGAACACCGATCTGAAAACCGAAACCAGCAACAACGTCGAGTGGGGCCTGAAAGGTCAGGCGACCGAAGGCGTAACGGTGAACACCTCGGTGTTTTACAACCAGTACAAAAACTTCATCGCTTACACTCGCTATCGTCGCGCCACCAATCCGGAGATGTTCGTCAACGTACCGAGCAACATCTACACCAGCTATCAGGCTGAAAACCGCGATAAGGCCTACATTTATGGTGCTGAGATCACCACCAAAGTGAATTACGGCACCTGGTTCCCGCAGGTCGATGGTCTGAGCAGCACCTTTGCGCTGGGCTATAACGAAGGGAAATCGAAGTCCAGCTACGCCGGTGACAAGTACATCGATCTTGATAGCGTCGCACCATTGAAAGCGATTGTTGGTCTGGCGTGGGATGACAAAGCACGCGGCTACGGCGCAGCGCTAACCGCCACCTTCGTGAAAGGCAAGCAGGCCACGGCGACCAACCGCGAAAGCTACACCAACAGCGGCACGGCAATTACCGATTCCACCGCAGAATATATGCGCGTACCGGGTTACGGCATGGTGGATGCCACGGCGTATTGGCAGGCGACGAAAAACGTCAAGTTGAGCGGCGGCATCTACAACATTACCGACCGCAAATACTGGGACTACACCAGCAGCCGCACGCTGACCAGCAGCAATGCCCAGGAACGCAACGACATCAACCTGGCGGTGATGCCAGGCCGCACCTTCCAGTTGGGTGTGAACGTCGATTTCTAATCCCTTTTCGCCCTGCGGCAGCGCAGGGCATTTTCACGGAGCAAGGCAATGAACCCACGTTACGATCACTATCTGGCGCTGAAAGGCGAACATCCGAAAAAGTACGCGCGCGATCTGGCGGCGTTAATGGGCATTGGCGAAGCGCAGCTGTGTGAAGCGCGTATTGGCCAGGATGCAAAGGCGTTAAAAACCAATTTCCCGGCGCTGCTGGCAGCACTGGCGGCGGTGGGTGAAACCAAAAGCATCACCCGTAATGAATATGCGGTCCACGAGCAGCTGGGCAAATATGAAAATCTGCACCTTGGCGAACATGCCGGGCTGATTCTCAACCCACGCGCGCTCGATCAGCGTCTGTTCCCCAATCAGTGGCACAGCGCGTTCTTCCTGCGTGAGCAGAGCGCCCACGGTGAACGTCAAAGCATCCAGATTTTTGATCGCCACGCTGATGCGGTGCTGAAAATCTACACCACCGATAACACCGATATGGCTGCCTGGGATGCGCTGCTTACCGAATTCGTGGTGGATAATGCCGCGGCGTTAGATCCGCAGCCCGCCAGCGTGCCGCAATACAGCAGTGTGATTGATGCCAGTAAAGTGGAAGCCGAATGGCGTGCCATCACCGATGTGCATCAGTTTTTTGGTCTGTTGAAGCGCCACAACCTTTCGCGCCCGCAGGCGTTTCGCGCGGTGCCGGACGATCTGGCGCGTCAGGTGAGCAATGACTCTCTGGCGCAGCTGCTGGATCTGGCGCAGCAGGATGGCAACGAAATCATGATTTTCATCGGCAACCGAGGCTGCACGCAGATCTTCACCGGCGCGGTGCAGAAGCTGATGCCGATGGATAACTGGATCAACATCTTCAATCCCACCTTCACGCTGCACTTGATGGCGGATCGCATCCATGAAAGCTGGGTGACGCGCAAACCAAGCGGCGACGGCTTCGTCACCAGCCTCGAACTGTTTGCCGCCGACGGCACGCAGATCGCGCAGCTGTATGGTCAGCGCAGCGAAGGCACACCGGAGCAGGCGCGCTGGCGCGAGCAGGTAATGTCGCTGGAGGCATCAGCATGAGAAAACTTCTGTTGCTGCTGAGTGCGCTGGCGCTCCCCGCTGTAGCGGCGGAGCGGGTGATCTCGATTGGCGGTGATGTCACGCAAATCATCTATGCCCTGGATGCGCAGCAGGATTTGGTGGCGCGCGACAGCACCAGCCAGCATCCGGCGCAGGCCAACAAACTGCCGGATGTTGGGTATATGCGGCAGCTGAATGCCGAAGGGATTCTGGCGCTGAAGCCGACGCTGGTGCTGAGTAGCGAGCTGGCAAAACCGTCGCTGGTACTGCAGCAAGTGGCACAAGCTGGCGTGAAAGTAGTGGATGTCACCGGCAAAAACAGCCTCGACGCCATTCCAGAAAAAATCGCGACTATCGGCAAAGCGCTGCATCGTGAAGATGAGGCCACCGCGCTGATCGAAAAAGTGAATAAGCAGCGCGCGCAGATCCCGCAAAAACCGTTGCCGATTAAAGTGCTGTTTATCATGGCGCACGGCGGCATGCGCACCCAGGCGGCGGGCGCACAAACCGGCGCGGATGGCGCGATTCGCAGCGCGGGTCTGATTAACGCGATGGCGGCGGTGCCGCATTACCAGCAGCTGTCGCAGGAAGGCGTGGTCGCGGCGGCGCCGGATTTGATCGTGGTGGGTGAAGATGGCCTGCGTACGCTGGGCGGCGAAGAGAAAGTGTGGGCGCTGCCCGGTTTGGCAATGACGCCGGCCGGTCAGCATCGCGCGTTGCTGGTGGTCGATGAAATGGCGCTGCTGAGCTTTGGCCTGGATACGCCGGGCGTTCTCATCAAGTTGCGTCACGCCGCCGAAGCCGCTTCCCCGTCATACTTCAAGCCGCAGGCACGTTAGCTGCGTGTCCTCACCCCAGTCACTTACTGATGTAAGCTCCTGGGGATGCGCACACTTGCTGCCTTCCTGCACCTTGAATGATTTAGGGGAAAAACATGACTAATACCTCTGTGCTGCGCTGGTTGTGTTTGATGGGCATCAGCATGGTGATGTGTATGCTGCTGGCCGCCAACTTCGGCGCAATGCCACTTTCCATGCGTACCTTGTGGCGTGCGCCGTTCAGCGATATGACATGGCAAATTTGGATCAACATCCGCCTGCCGCGCGTGCTGCTGGCGGTGCTGCTCGGCATGGCGCTGGCGGTATCCGGCGCGGTGATGCAGGGATTGTTTCGCAATCCACTGGCCGATCCCGGCTTGCTCGGCATCAGCAGCGGCGCGGGTTTAGCGGTGGCGCTCTCAATCATCATTCCGCTTGGCTTACCGCCGCTGCTGGCGCTGTGGCTGCCGAGCATTGCCGCCTTTATCGGCAGTTTGGTGGTAACGCTGCTGATCTTCAGTTTTAGCCGTATGGCGTTAGGCAATTTGTCGCGCCTGCTGCTGGTCGGCATCGCCATCAATGCCTTGTGCGGCGCGGCGGTTGGCGTGCTGTCATGGCTGAGTAACGATCAGCAGCTACGTCAGCTGGCGCTGTGGGGCATGGGCAGTTTGAGTGCGGCACAGTGGCCGAGCTTGGCGGTGTGCGCGGTGCTGATTCTGCCGGCGCTGATGGCGATTCAGCTGCGCGCGCGTCGTCTCAATTTGCTGCAACTTGGTGAAGAGGATGCGCATTACATGGGCATCGACGTTAAGCGCACGCAGCGTCAGCTGCTGGTGCTGAGCGCCTTGCTGGTGGGTACCGCCGTGGCGGTGAGCGGCATTATCGGATTTGTCGGTTTAGTGGTGCCGCACCTGATGCGTTTCTGTCTCGGCAGCGATCATCGCTGGATGCTGCCCGGTTCGGCACTGGCGGGCGCAATTTTGCTGCTGCTAGCCGATACACTGGCGCGCACGGTGGTGGTTCCGGCGGAAATGCCGGTGGGCCTGTTAACCAGCCTGCTGGGCGGCCCGTGGTTTCTCTGGCTGATTCTGCGCCAGCCAAGGGGGATGAATGAGTGATTGCCTGCAAGCGCGTGGCCTGCGCTTCAGCCACGGCTCACGCGCTTTAATCGATGACGTTTCACTGAGCTTGCAGCCTGGCGAAATGGTCGCGCTGATCGGCCCGAACGGTGCGGGGAAATCCACGCTGCTGCGGCTGTTGACCGGGTTTCTCATGCCGGAATCCGGCCAATGCTGGCTTGGCGATCGACCGTTAAACGACTGGCCACGCGAACCGCTGGCGCAGCGCCGCGCGGTGATGCGCCAGCAAAATAGCGTCAGTTTTCCGCTGCCCGCTGCCGACGTGGTGGCGATGGGCCGCGCGCCGTGGCCAGCCAGCCAATCGAAAACGGTAATTGATGAGGTGATGCATCTCACCGGCAGTCTTGAACTGGCAAAGCGCGATTATCGATCGCTCTCCGGCGGTGAACAGCAGCGCGTGCAGCTGGCGCGCGTGCTGGCGCAGCTATGGCACGACGACGGTCCGCGCGGTTGGCTGTTTCTTGACGAACCGACGTCAGCGCTCGATCTGTTCTGGCAGCAGCACAGTTTGCGTTTGCTGCATCGCCTGACGCGCAACGGACGCTTTAGCGTCTGTACCGTGCTGCACGATCTGAATCTCGCGTCGCTGTGGTCGGATCGCGTGCTGCTGCTGCATCAAGGCAAGCTGGTGGCAGAGGGCGCACCGCAGGAAGTGATGAACGAAGACACGCTGACGCGGTGGTATCAGGCGGAGCTGGATGTGGTGATAAAGGAGGGAAAGGGCAGGCCGCAGATTCAGTTGCGAGCATGATGGCAATGCCTGGGTTTTCGTAGGGTGGGCATTCATGCCCACCAGTCCGCGATTCATGCGTACAAGGTCGCCATGAAGGTACAAACCGGGCACATAGGTAACACTTTAGACCGGGCACATGGGTAACAGTTATAAACGGTATAGCAGAGGAGACTCACTATGCCCTGGACTGAGACCGTTACCATGCAACGCCTTGATTTCATCCGTGCCTGTGAAGCAGGCACGCATTCCATTTCTG
>Ga0207655_1003111_pt1 | contig 12599 bp, 9 predicted proteins | sample KBSM44metaG_FD_184398 | JGI IMG/M metagenome (GOLD analysis project Ga0207655, IMG submission 184398) | Miscanthus rhizosphere microbial communities from Kellogg Biological Station, Michigan, USA - KBS M4-4 metaG (SPAdes) (version 2) | ecosystem: Host-associated > Plants > Roots > Rhizosphere >...
CCACTTCCTGGTTGTGCAGAGTGGCCATTTCCACGGTGGAGCCGGCGACTTTGACCGGTTCCATCACGCCGTACGGGGTGACCCGGCCGGTGCGGCCGACGTTGACGGCGATGTCGAGCAGCTTGGTGTGGACCTCTTCGGGCGGGTACTTGTAGGCCACGGCCCAGCGCGGCACCCGGGTGGTGTAGCCCAGGGCCCGCTGGGTGGCGAAGTCGTCCACCTTGATCACAATGCCGTCGATCTCGTGGGTGAGGCTGTGCCGCTTGTCGCCGTAGCGTTTGATGAATTCGAGCACGTCGGAAAGCCCGGCCAGGACCTCGAAATACGGGCTCGTCGGCAGACCCCACTCGGCCAGCTTGCGGTAGGTCTCGGACTGGCTGGCGGTGTCGAGCCCCTCGCGGGCGCCGATGCCGTGGACGTACATCCGCAGCGGCCGCTTGGCGGTTTCCGCGGGGTCCTTCTGCCGCAGCGAACCTGCGGCGGCGTTGCGGGGGTTGGCCAGCGGCGCCTTGCCGGCCTCGATCAAGGCTTCGTTGAATTCCGCGAAGGCCTGCGACGGGATGAAGACTTCGCCGCGGACCTCCACCTCCGCCGGGAAGCCGGTGCCGCTGAGCTGCTTCGGGATTTCCTTGATGGTCAGGACGTTATGCGTGATGTCCTCGCCGGTGGTGCCGTCCCCGCGGGTTGCGGCCCGGACCAGGGCGCCGTCGCGGTAGAGCAGGTTGACGGCCAGGCCGTCGATCTTCAGTTCGGTGAGCCACGACGGCGGGTTCCCGCCGTTGCCGAGCTTGGCGACGCCCGCCTCGGCCTTGACCATCCAGGCCTCCAGCTCCTCGAGCGAGAAGACATCCTCCAGGCTGTACATGCGCTGCAAATGCTGCACGGCGGCAAACGCCGCTGACACCTCGCCGCCGACTTCCTGCGTGGGCGAATCGTTGGCCACCAGTTCCGGATGCATGGCTTCGAGCGTTTCCAGCCGCCGGTAGAGCTCGTCGAACTCGGCGTCGGAGATGATCGGCGCGTCCTGCTGGTAGTAGGCAAAGCGGTGCTTGCGGACCTGCTCAACAAGGTCTTCATACTCCGCGCGGATGTCCCCGGAGGGGACCTGCTCCCCCGCGGGGCCTTGCGGGTCCGTGACGTGCCCGGGGGCTGCTTCGGCTGCTTCTTCAGTCCCTGCTGCGGTCTCTGCTGCGGTCTTCCCTGTGCTCACAGACCTATCCTGCCCTAGATCCCCGACATTGTCCGGTCCAGGGTCCGGTCTGGGGTCCGCTTCCGAATTTGGACTGACGCTGACCAGGAGGTCAGGCGGGCTCGTCCACGTTTGCAGTCCGGGCGTCGACCACGATCGCCGTGATGTTGTCCCGGCCGCCGCTGCGCAAGGCCGCCTGGATCAGTTCGTCCACGGCCGCCTGGGGGTCGGCCTCGGCCGCGAGGATGCCGGCGATCTTCTCATCGCTGAGTTCGCCGTTGAGGCCGTCGGAGCAGACCAGCATCCGGTCGCCGTCTTCAAGGGGAACCAGCCAGAAGTCGGCCTCGGAGTCATCCCCGGTTCCCAGCGCCCGGGTCACCACGTGCCTGCGGGGGTACACGGCGGCCTCGGCCTCGGTGATCTGGCCGGTGTCAAGGAGTTCCTGGACTTCGGAATGGTCCACGCTGATCTGTGCGAGCTGGCCATGGCTGTACCGGTAGGTGCGGGAGTCTCCGATGTTGAGGACAAGCCAGTACGGAACGTCCTGTTGCTCCACCACCACGACGCCGGACAGGGTGGTTCCGGCTCGCGATCCGGTGGCGTGACGGATGCCAGCATCGGCCATGAGCAGGTACTCCTGCAGGATGTCCGCCGTCGCATCCCGGCTGCCGGTCTTGGACTGTGGCAGCTCGGCCAGGGTACGCACGCAGATGCTGCTGGCAACTTCGCCGGCCTCGTGCCCGCCCATGCCATCCGCTACGGCGAAGACGGGGTCCGCGGCAATGAAGGCGTCCTCGTTCGCCTCGCGGCGCAGTCCCCGGTCCGTGCCGTACCCGCAGCGCAGTAGCGGTCCCCGTTTTCCGTCCGACGGCGGGATGGGGGCGTCTGGCGATGGGTTCATGGCGGTCCTCAATACAGTGGTGCGCGGCTTCACTGGTGCGCGGGGGTTGACGGCGTTCGCAACCCGGCCGGATCGCAACTGCCGGTCCGACTATTGCATATGCGCCGCTCAGCTGAGAAGCCCGCCACGGCCTACCGCCGGGCTGATCCGGCGTTCAGTCCAGAATCAGGCCCCGGCCGCTGCCGGGCTGCAGCTGCACTGGGTGGATTTCACCGAACCCGCGGACGTCCTCGGCCGGCCGGGGCACCAGGACGAAGCGTTCGTCCTGCTCCAGCGCGGCCGCGGTCATCGAATCCACCAGCACTGTTCCAGGGTCCGCGAGAGCCGTCAGGCGGGCGGCGAGGTTGACGGTGGGTCCGTAGATGTCGCCGAGGCGGGAGAGGATGCGGCCCCACACCATGGCCACACGGGCCTGGGGCAGGATCTCGTCGTCGGTGAAGGCGCGGGACAGCGCCAGGGAAATCTCGGCTCCCGCCGCCGGAGTCTCGGCAATGTACAGGACTTCGTCGCCGACGGTCTTGACCAGCCGGCCGCCGCCGACCGAGATGATTTCGGCGCACTTGTTCTCGAAGCGCTGCACCAGCTGGGCCAGCGTCTTCTCGTTCATCCGGCGGGACAGGCTGGTGTAGGAGACAAGGTCGGCGAAGCCGACCGCCCGGGCCAACGGCAGGGGCGCATCGTCCTCGTCGCCCTCGCGGCCCTCCTCGCTGGACTGCAGCCCGGCTTCGGCCCGGACGGCCAGGCGCTGCACAGCGGCGTTGAGCTGGCGGCGCCAGGAGTAGGTGAGCATCTCCTCGAGGGGGTCGATCAGGTTCGGCAACTCGCTGACGAGCCGCTTGCGGGCAACGGCGTCGGTCAGGCCCTGTTCCTGAACCATGTCCTCCACGAGGGCCTCGATCTGCCACACCACCATCCGGTCGGTCATCTGGCCGATGGCCCGGGTGATGGAGATTGCGGCTTCCTCGGTGAGCTTGCCGTCGCGCACCAGGTCCACGATGGTGGACAGGGCGGCCTGGTCACGCTCGGTGAAGGCCACATCTTCATCCCCGAGGTTGGGAAAACCCAGGGCGCGCCAAAGTTTCCGGGCAGAGAGCAGCGAGAGCCCTGCACCGGCGGCGACTTCACGACGCCGAAGCTTGCGCTCCCCGCCCAGAAGCCGCGCTTCCAGGGCCTTGGCGGCGAGCCGTTCAGCGGACATCGTCCCGGTGGGCGGGGCCACGGGTTCAGCTTCGGCGGCTTCAAGTTCGGGCTCGAGTTCGGGTTCGGCGGCGGGTTCGTCGGGTTCGTTGGGTTCGGGTTCGTCGGGTTCGGGTTCGGTTTCGGCGGCGGGTTCGATGAGCGCGCCGGCTTCGCTGCCGAAGGCGGTCCCGGCGTCGCTGTCGGCGGCAGCCGAACCGGCGGCGTCCTCGGGCTCCCGGGGCAAATCCGGGGCAGCGAGATCGATGTCCTGGTGGACGTTCTCAGCGTTCATCTCTTCCACCTTCTCTCGTCTCCCACGGCCAGGCCTCGCCCGGGTTGTAAGTCATGCCATCGGCGTTGTCGGTCATGCCATCGGCGCCGGACGCCTCGCCCTGCGGGAGGTCGTCGATGGCGTCCAGCAGGAAATTACGGAATGTCGCGACCTCCGGGACATCGGGGACCACCGTTCCAAGGGGGTACCCGGTCTCCAAGGATATATTCCCGGAGTGCAATAGGCGCTGCAACAAGGATTGCTCAATGGCCACATGGCGGACGGCGGCGAGGGGTACCTGTTCATCGCGCCGCCGTAACATGCCGTATCGGGCAACTATGCGCTGGCTGGTGAGGATGTAGCGGGTGGCGTGCCACGCAATGACCCGCGGGAGGCAATAGCCCAGCAGCACCCACGCCGCCAACGCCAGGCACACGGCGAGGAGCCAGGGCGTCCACTCTTTCGGGACGAGGGGGACGAGCCGCGCCGGGCCGCCCTTGACAACCCAGGCGCAGGCGTACGCGGCCAAGGCCGGAACAACAATGAACATCAGCGCCGGGACAATGAGCATCCTGGGCTGGGGCCGGGTCACCACAATCACTTGCTCTCCCGGCAGGAGCACTCTACGCATAGCCGCTTTCTGCTCCGCCGCTGCCGGTGCCCTGGCCGCCGGTCCCTGCCGGGTTCCACGGCCTCAGGTGCACGACGTCGCCGGCGGTCACCACATGTTCATGGCCCGCGGCATCGACCACCAGCAGGGAGCCGTATTCGTCCAGGCGCGTGGCGTGGCCAATGATCTCGTGGTCGCCCGGGAGTTGGGCCCGGACCTGCTTGCCGAGGGTTGAGAGGAGGTGCTCCACGCGTTTGTGCAGCGACGGGCCACCGGCCATGCCGGCGGTGGGGTCGCCGTCGGCGTTGCAGAAACTCCGGTACAGGGTGGCGAAGCGGGACAGGTAGCTCTTCAGGAGCTCCGTCCGGTCCACTGTGTCCGGATTCTCCAGCAGCACGGAGGTGGCGGTGGGAACCGGGAGTTCGGGCTCCGTCAGCGTGACGTTCAGGCCGGTGCCGAGGATGACCGGCGGCGCGCCGCCGGCGCCGAGCGGGCCGAGCTGGGCCAGGATGCCGGCGATCTTCCGGCCCCGGACCAGGACGTCGTTGGGCCATTTGAGTTCCGCCGGAAGGCCTGCCGTTTCCGTCAGGGCCTCACGCAGGGCGAGGGCGGCCAGAAGGGAGAGCCAGGAGTACCTGTGGGTCGGCAGCGGCCGGCCGGCCCCGTTGACCGGCAGGAGCACCAGGGAGACAGAGACCGAGCTGCGGGCCGGCGCCTCCCACCGGCGGTCCAGCCGGCCGCGCGCGTCGCTCTGGTACTCGGCGGTCAGCACTGACAGGTCCGGCCACGCGCCGGGATCCTCGGTCACCCCGCGGAGGAGGTCGGCGTTGGTGGAGCCGGTGGACTCGAGAACCGTCAGGCGCGGAATTCCGTTGGCGGACAGGAACGCCTCATCGCTGAGGGCACTCAGGTCCAGGGGCGGACGGTCCGGGGTTTCCTGCGCGGTTTCCATCCTTGAATCCTACCGAGGAAAGCGCACCGGGGCCCCGGCCGTCTGCCTCACATGCCTCCGCCGAAACTCCCCACCTTTGGCCCGGATGTCCGGCGTGTCGGCCGGACACACCGCTGATTCCGGCGTCCGGCCGCCAAAAGAGGGGAAAATCCGCGGGGCAGACGGCCGCAAAACACCCAGCAAGTTCAGAGGAAGATGTCCGGGACCAGCTGGGCCTCCGGCGCGCCGAGGCTGTACGGGCTGAAGTCCGTCACGCCTGCCGCCGCGAGAACCTGTTCATCGGTGTAGAAGTTGCCGCTCCGGCTGCCGTGGGCGGGGACCGCGTTGCCGCCGGTCAGCACGGCATGGGCGGCGTCGGCCATGATTTCGGGGCTGCGGGCGCCCTTGACGATCATGTCGCCGCCGGGCATGTTGCGGATGGCCGCGGTGTCGATCAAGGTACACGGCCAGAGTGAGTTCACGGCGACGCCGTCGGCCTTGAGTTCCTCGGCCAGCCCCAGCGTGGTCAGGCTCATGCCGTATTTGGCCATGGTGTAGGCCAGGTGCAGGCCGGCCCACTTCGGATCCAGGTTCAGGGGCGGGGAGAGGGTGAGGATGTGCCCGGCCCCGGAGGCGCGCAGGGCCGGCAGCGCCAACTTCGAGAGCAGGAACGTCCCGCGCACGTTGATGTCCTGCATGAGGTCGTAGCGCTTCATGTCCACGTCGTCGGTGGTGGAGAGGTCAATCGCCGACGCATTGTTGATGACGACGTCGATCCCGCCAAAGCGGTCCACGGCGGCGCCGACTGCACCGGCGACGTCGGCGTCGTTGCGCACGTCGCCGACCAGCGGCAGGGCCTGGCCGCCGGCGGCCTCGATCTGTTCGGCGGCGGTATACACGGTGCCCTCCAGCCTGGCGTGGGGCTGACCGGTCTTGGCCATCAGGACAATGTTGGCGCCGTCCCGGGCTGCGCGGAGTGCGATGGCCAGGCCGATGCCACGGCTGCCCCCGGAGATGAGGACAGTGCGGCCCTGGAGGGAACCGGCGGCCTGGTACGGCCCTGCGGCGGTGCCCGAAGCATCGTTGCTTGAAGTCATGCCCACACTCTAGCCGACCAATGTTACTGGCGGGTAACAAAGCGGTGAGGGAGCTTCGCGGCGGGAAAATTGTAGGTTCCCTACAGCGGCACCGGCCAATACCGTCACTAGACTTGCCAGCAGAGCCCTGCTTTTGTGGATTCCAGCCAAAGGAACCCACGCGACGGGCGCCGTACAACCTTGCGACAGAGCCGGAGAAACTTGATGAGCCACGATCTGACCACGACTGCGGGAAAGATTGCAGATTTCCGCGACCGCCAGGCCCGTGCCGAACAGCCCTCCGGCCCGGAAGCGATCGCCAAGCAGCACGCGCGCGGCAAGAACACCGCCCGCGAGCGCATCGACCTGTTGCTGGACGCCGGCTCCTTCGTCGAATTCGATGCGCTGGCCGTGCACCGCTCCACCGCGTTCGGCATGGAGAAGAAGAAGCCCCTCGGCGACGGCCTCGTCTCCGGCTACGGCACGGTGGACGGCCGCCCGGTCGCGGTCTACAGCCAGGATTTCTCCGTCTACGGCGGCTCGCTGAGCCAGGTCAACGGCGAAAAGATCGTCAAGGTCCAGGAGTTCGCGCTGCGCAACGGCTGCCCCGTGGTCGGCATCCTCGACGGCGGCGGTGCCCGCATCCAGGAGGGTGTCGCCTCCCTGGCGATGTTCGCGGACATCTTCCGCAACAACGTCCACGCCTCCGGCGTCGTCCCGCAGATCTCCCTCATCATGGGCCCCTCCGCCGGCGGCGCGGCCTACTCCCCCGCCCTGACCGACTATGTGGTCATGGTGGACAAGACCTCGCACATGTTCATCACCGGCCCGGACGTCATCAAGACCGTCACCGGCGAAGACGTGGACATGGAAACCCTCGGCGGCGCCCGGCAGCACAACGCCAACACCGGCACCTCGACTTACCTGGCCTCCGACGAGGCCGACGCCGTCGAGTTCGTCCGCGAACTGCTCGACTTCCTGCCCTCCAACAACCTCGCCGAGGCCCCGGTGCTGGAGCACCAGCAGGAACTGGAGGTCGACGACGACGATCTCGCCCTGGACGCGCTGATCCCGGACTCGGCCAACCAGCCGTACGACATGCGCAAGGTCATCGAGCAAATTGTCGACGACGCCCACTTCCTTGAGATGCAGTCCCTCTATGCCCCGAACGTGATCATCGGCTACGGCCGGGTCGAGGGCCACACGGTGGGCATCGTGGCCAACCAGCCCATGCAGTTCGCCGGCACCCTGGACATTGCGGCCTCGGAAAAGGCCGCCCGCTTCGTCCGGCACTGCGATGCCTTCAACATCCCCATCATCACGCTCGTGGACGTGCCGGGCTTCCTGCCGGGCAAGGACCAGGAGTTCCAGGGCATCATCCGCCGCGGCGCCAAGCTGCTCTACGCGTATGCCGAGGCCACCGTGCCCAAGCTGACCGTGATCACCCGCAAGGCTTACGGCGGGGCCTACATCGTGATGGGCTCCAAGAAGCTCGGCGCGGACCTCAACCTCGCCTGGCCCACCGCCCAGATCGGCGTCATGGGCGCCCAGGGTGCCGTGAACATCCTGTACCGCCGCGAGCTCGCCGCGGTGGCGGAGGACGGCGGCGACGTCGAGGCCAAGCGCGCCGAGGTGATCCGCCAGTACGAGGAAGAGCTGCTCAACCCCTACCAGGCCGCCCAGCTCGGCTACGTGGATGCGGTCATCGCACCGTCCGAGACCCGGCTGCAGATCATCAAGGGCCTGCGCGCCCTCCGGGACAAGCGGGCCGCCCTGCCCGCCAAGAAGCACGGGAACATCCCGCTGTGAGCCCCATGGCCGAACCCGACGAACCTGCCGACGCGGTAAGCAGCGACGCCGCGCCCGGGATCCTGTTCTCTGTCGCCAAGGGTCAGCCGACGCCGGAAGAGCTGGCGGCGCTGACCGCCGTCGTGCTGTCCCTGGGGCAGACCCAGCAGGCAGCACCGGAAAGCCCCGGCGTCCGGCACTGGGTCCGCCGGCAGCAGCTTCGGCTGGCGCCGAGGCCCGGTCCGCAGGCCTGGCGCCGCAGCCTGGGCTGAGCCGACCCGGTTCAGCGTCCTGGCAGGGCCGGCCGCAGCCGAAATCTGCACGGGAAAGTTGCACGCGAAAAAGTTCAGTGACTCTTTCATAACCACGGCGGCCGGGCTAGTCTCGTCGGGTGACTACCGAAATCATCGCCTCAGACAACACTGCCCCCGCGCGCCAGCAGACAGCCATTGACGCCGTCGCCGACGCCTACACGGACACCCTGATCCGGCTCAACCCGAGCTTCGCCACCGAACTCGGCCTGGCCGGGCACGAGACGGAGTACCAGGACTTCTCCCCCGCCGGCCACGAGGAATTCGCGGCCGCCGCCCGCGAGGCACTTGCGGCGCTGGACGGGCTGGAGCCGGCTGACGACGTCGACGCCGTCACCCTCGACGCCATGCGAGAGCGGCTGGGCCTGCAGCTGGAAATCCACGAATCGGGCTGGGCCACGGCCGATCTGAACAACATCGCCTCCCCGTCCCAGGACATCCGCGCGATCTTTGACCTCATGCCGACGGATACCGCCGGGCAGTGGGAGCACATCGCAGGCCGGGCCCACAATGTCACCGCCGCAATCGACGGCTACATCGAGTCGCTGCGTTCGGCGATGCAGGACGGCAAAGTGGCCGCGGCCCGCCAGGTTTCGATCGTGATCGAGCAGGCCACCAAGCACGCCGCGGACGACGGCTTCTTCGCCAAGCTCGCCGCCGGCGCCAAGACCGCGGACGGCCCGCTCCCGGCGGAACTGCAGTCCCGGCTCGACACCGGCGCGGCAGCTGCCCGGGTGGCGTACTCCCGGCTCGCAGGTTTCCTCGAGTCCGAGCTCCTGCCCGTCGCCCCGGCCAAGGACGCTGTGGGCCGCGCCCGCTACGCCCTGGCTTCCCGGGACTTCCTCGGCGCCACCGTGGACCTGGAGGAAACCTACGCATGGGGCGTCCAGGAACTCGACCGCCTCATCGCCGAACAGGAACGGGTGGCAGGCGAAATCCGGCCCGGCGCCACGGTCGAGGAAGCCAAAGAGATCCTCAACAATGATCCCGCCCGCCAGCTCAAGGGCACCGACGCCCTCCAGGCCTGGATGCAGGAACTGTCCGACAAAGCCGTCGCGGAGCTCGCCGGCGTCCACTTCGAGATCCCGGACGTCATGAAAACGCTGGAGTGCCGGATCGCGCCCACCGATGAAGGCGGCATCTACTACACCGGACCCTCGGAGGACTTCAGCCGCCCGGGCCGCATGTGGTGGTCCGTGCCGGCCGGTGAAGACACCTTCACCACCTGGGCCGAAACAACCACCGTGTACCACGAGGGCGTGCCCGGCCACCACCTCCAGGTCGCCACCGCCACCTACCGCCGGGAGCTGCTGAACAAGTGGCGCCGCAGTGTGTGCTGGACCTCGGGCCATGGCGAAGGCTGGGCACTCTACGCGGAGAAGCTCATGCAGGAGCTCGGCTACCTCAATGATCCGGGCGACCACATGGGCATGCTGGACATGCAGCGCATGCGTGCGGCCCGCGTGGTGTTCGACATCGGCGTGCACCTGGAACTCGAAGTCCCCGAGCGCTGGGGCAGCGGCATCTGGACCTCGGAGAAGGGCTTTGACTTCCTCCGCGCCAACCTGCCGATCAGCGAGGGGCAGCTGAAGTTCGAGTTCACCCGCTACCTGGGCTGGCCGGGACAGGCCCCGTCCTACAAGGTGGGCCAGCGGCTCTGGGAGCAGATCCGGGAAGAGCTGGAATCCCGCCCCGGCTTCGACCTCAAGGCCTTCCACACGAAGGCCCTGAACATCGGCTCGGTGGGCCTGGACACCCTCAAGCGCGCGCTCCTGGGGTAATCCGGGTTTCGGGGGCTGACCTGCACGGTCAGTGGCCAGACGGCCGGTTGGGGCGACTATTCGCGGGGCGAAGTCGCCGCAGCCGGCCGTTCGTCTGTCCCGGGCAAATGGACCTTGGCCCGATAGTCGACTATTCTCTGGGGGACACATTTTCTGGGCTTTTGAACGCCCGGGTCGGCGGCTGGGGCTGCGACTCAAGTGTCCGGTGTACCTTTGCCCTCCAGCAGGGCGCCGGTCATGCAAGTACCTCCGCAACTGCGGCATGGTCTTGCTGACTGTCAGTACGCGCGCGTCGTCCCTGCAGCAATTACACGGGACAACGCCTATGAACCAGGCGTATGCATAGAGGTACCAGCACCTTGGTCTCCGGTGCGAGCTATTGACAATAGAATCCCGCGTGAACGAATAGCGCCAGCATCCCGGCGCTCCGCGAAGGAGCGCAGAGGAAAAGCCAGGCGCTGGGCTTCTGCCGGAACCTCGCTGAGGCATCCTGCAGCGGCTGACGATTGCCGGGCATACACAAGACCCCATATTGGAGCCCCTATGAGGAATATCGCCTCATTCCTAAGTCCCCCGACCAATGACGCCGCGAAAGCGCGGACGCGGATCCGGAAGCGCACAGCGGCATCCGTGGTTGCGGCGGCCGTCGTCGTGGCTGCGGCCACGATTAGCGCCCCGGCACCCCTGAACGCCGCGACGCCGACTGCCACGCCCACCGCTACGACGACGGCGTGCAATCCGCTGCCCTTCAACCTCCCGGCGCCTGCGAACCGGCACACCTCGGTGAAGAAGGCGTGGGCCTACTACTTCCCGCCGTTCCCGCTCGCAGTCGACAGCCCCGACCCCACCCGCGACGTCTACCCGCGCTGGATGGATACCCACAACTCCCTCAACGGCGCGTACGACCTCCGGGACCGTCCGGCTGCTCCCCAGCGCGCAACCCAGACCAACTGGCGGCAGGCTGATTTCGAGAAGGAGGTCCGGCAGGCAGTCGGGGCGGGCCTGGACGGATTCATCTGGGAGTACAACAGCTCCACCGATATCCGCTGGCAGCAGCTGCCGGCCATGCTCGCCGCCGCCAAGGCGGTGGACCCGGGCTTCAAGATCATGCTCAGCCCGGACTTCAACACGGCCGCCGGCTCCACCTCTGACAGCGTTTACAACAACGTCATGAAGGTGAAGGACGACCCGTCCATCTACAGGAACAATGCCGGCATTGTGCTGGCCCCGTTCTTCCCGGAGCGCAAGACTCCCTCGTGGTGGGACGGGCTCCGGAGCCGCCTCGCCTCCTCCGGCGTCAAATCCAACCTCGTACCCATCTTCATTTCGTGGGGCGGAGGAACCCAAAAGACGGACTGGAACAATTCGGTGTCCGGGTATTCGCAATGGGGCACCCGCACCGCCAGCGGCGTTCCGACCCTCGCCAAGGAAAGCGCTGAAGCCCACCGCCGCGGCAAGACCTACATGCAGCCCGTGGCGTTCGAGGATTCACGGTCCTACGACGGGCGGTACTGGGAGTCGTCCAACAGCTCCACCCTGCGCGATTCCCTGGCCTCGGCGGTCACGAGCAACGCCGACTCCATTGCGCTCATCGCCTGGAACGACTACACCGAGTCCTGGGTGGCACCTTCCAAGGACCGCGGCTATGCCGTGCTGGACATGGCTGCCTATTACATTTCCTGGTTCAAGAACGGGGTCAAGCCCGCGATCACCCAGGATGCCTTGTACTGGAGCCACCGCTCGCACCCCACGAACGCTCCGTATTCGATGACCCCCATCGGTCGCAACGGCAAACCCACGCCGATGTACATCCCGAACGGTGACGCGGCGAAGAACGAAGTAGAACTCGTGGCCGTGCTGAAGACTCCGGGGCGCCTGACCATCACCCAGGGCAGCAACGTCAAGACCATGGACGCCCCCGCCGGGCTGACTTCCTTCAAGGTTCCGCTCGTGGCCGGGACCACACCGTCCTTCAAGCTCGCACGCAGCGGAGCGACGGTCCAGACAGTCACCAGCAACACCCCGGTGCGCTCCTCCGTGGCGTACCAGGACATGATTTACCACGCAGGCGGCGGCGTCGCAGGCACCTGCGCACGCTAGGCCCTCCCTGCCCGGGATGGCAGTTCGCGGCAGTGTTTCTCCAGAGCATTGCCGCGAACCGTCATCTCGCGCCTCACAGGGCGGCCCGGGCCGCCCGGCGACGAGACAATCGCCACACCGCTCGCCGGAATAACTTCACAAAAGCCCCTGCCGGCGCGGCAATCCCGGGCATTCCGCGGCGCGGGGCCACCTGTGGCGCCGTAACATTTCTCAACATCCGTTCGTCATGCTATTGGCAACGGTCCTAGCGTGTTTCGGTGACCACTCAGACAAGCACCCCCGCACCCGCTGGAAAGACCGGGTTCCAGCTGCCCAAATGGGCCGGCTCGTTCGGCTTCCAGATCATTGCCGCCCTGATCGTCGGCCTGGGCCTTGGCCTGCTGGCCAAGTACACCGGCAGCACCAAGGCCAACCCCAACGCCCTAGGCACCACGCTGCAGACCATCGGCTCGAGCTACGTCT
>Ga0207655_1003112_pt1 | contig 12598 bp, 14 predicted proteins | sample KBSM44metaG_FD_184398 | JGI IMG/M metagenome (GOLD analysis project Ga0207655, IMG submission 184398) | Miscanthus rhizosphere microbial communities from Kellogg Biological Station, Michigan, USA - KBS M4-4 metaG (SPAdes) (version 2) | ecosystem: Host-associated > Plants > Roots > Rhizosphere >...
CGATATTGCGGTACAGCTCGATGGGCGTTGTGCGGGCCATGGCGGACTACCTGCGAATGGGCGGATTCCACCACGTTAGCAGACCGGTGGAATCCTGCCGTGCCGCCGGGCCGTCAGTCGGCCTGGGCTTGCAGCATCCATTGGCCATCCACTTCACGGGCCAGGCCGCTGGCCGGCAGCAAGGCCAGCAGGCGCGCGTGCAGGGCGTCTTCGGTAAAGGTCTTGAGGGTGGTCAGGTCCAGCACGCCGATCAGGTTGAGGTCGGCTTTGGTGTAGGACAGCCAGGCCTTTTTCAACACCTGGCCGACGTCGCTGCCGGCGGTGCTGGCGAAGCGGCGGTGCCACTGGCGGCCCTCGAAGGTGAAGTCGTGCGCGTGGCTGTAGGTGCTTGGGTCGGCACCTTCAAGGCAGCGGTGGCAGCGGCACGGGCCTTCGCCGAAGGCGTTGCGCAGGTAACTGTTGAAGTCCACGACAGGCTTGAGGGACAGGCGTTTGTCGACGTCGAACAGGTCGGCGATCAGGGGTTCTTCGGCGCTCACTCGGGATCCTCGTGTGGTGTGGCGTGCATCGGCGGGCACCCTAACAGATCGGGGCAGGCAGATCACCTTTTGCTGGCGATGAGGCCAGTAGAGACAACAGGGGCCGCCTGCCGTACTCTACGCGCCCATACGCCTACACACCCAATGAGGTAACCCCGCTTGAGCACCCAGTACCCGTACACCGCCACCGTGACCATCAGCGCCGAAGACCGTGGCGGAGATACCGAGGCCTCGGAAAACCCCAACATGCGCGTTGGCCTGGAGGCGGTGACCGAAACCCTGAAAAAGGTGCATTTCGTCGGTACGCTCGCGGCCCCAGAAAAAAGCGCCACGCATATCTGCGTGACCTTGGAAAACGGCCTGACCTACTACGGCCCGATCGTCAATGGCCACGCCGAGCTCGAAGGCGGCTGGATTGCCTTCGAGTCCGACATGCTCACCCCGCAAGAACTGGGTCTGTAAATCTCAGTTCAGCTCCGTCAGGCACTGCTCGAGGATATCCAGGCCTTCTTCGAGCACCTCGGCCTCGATGGTCAGGGGGGCCAGCAGGCGGATGATGTGCCGCGCCTTGCCGCTGGGCATCAGCAGCAGGCCCTTGGCCCGCGCCGCCTCCATCACCTTGGCCAGTTGCGCCGGTGCCGGGCTGCCGTCGGCATTGACGAACTCGATACCGCGCATGGCGCCCACGCCGGTCAGGCGGCCGATGTACGGGCTCAGGCCCGAGGACTTCCAGCGCTCGACACGGCTGACGATCGCCTGCTCCTGGCGCTCACCCCAGGTGGCGACGTTTTCGTCGGTCATCTGCGCCAGGCTGGCCAGGGCTGCCGCACAGGCAATCGGGTTGCCTGAATAGGTGCCACCCAGGCCGCCCTTGGGCAGCGATGCCATCAATTCCTTGCGCCCGACCACCGCACCCAGTGGCATGCCACCGGCAATGCTCTTGGCCAGCAGCAGCAGGTCGGGCTCGATGCCCAGGCGCGGGAAGGCGAAGCGCTGGCCGGTGCGGCCAAAGCCCGACTGGATCTCGTCGATGATGATCAGGATGCCGCGCTCGTCGCAGAAGCGGCGCAGGGCCTGGGCGAAGGCCGGGTCCAGGGCGAGGAAGCCGCCTTCGCCTTGTACCGGTTCGAAGATGAACGCTGCCACGTCTTCCACGGCCAGCTCGACGCTGAACAGGCGGTCCATGGCCTTGAGTGCCTGTTCGCAGGTCACCCCGGTGTCGGCGCTGGGGTAGGGCAGGTGGTACACCGGCCCGGGCAGTTCTCCGACCCGTTGCTTGTAAGGGGCGACTTTGCCGTTGAGGTTCAAGGTGGCCAGGGTGCGCCCATGGAAGCCACCGTCGAAGGCGATGATGGCGCGCTTGCCGGTAGCGCCGCGGGCCACTTTCAGGGCGTTTTCCGCTGCTTCCGCGCCGCTGTTGGTGAGCATGCCGGCCAGTGGGTAGCTGACGGGCACGAACTGGCTCAGCTGCTCCATCAACGCCAGGTACGGGCCGTGAGGTGCCGCGTTGAAGGCGTAGTGGGTCAGGCGGGTGGCCTGGGCCTGGATGGCCTCGACCACGGCCGGGTTGCAGTGGCCCAGGTTGAGTACACCGATACCGCCGACAAAGTCGATATAGCGTTTGCCGTCGGTGTCCCAGACTTCGGCATTGCGGCCATGGGAAAGTGTGATCGGGTGAACGATGGCGATGGATTGGCTGATACTTTCCTGGTTCATGGGCACGCGGGACCTTTGTTCGAGTTTCTTATTATCCAAGCGTGTCGAGGGGGTATTTCGCAAACGAATTATTCGATTGCGGTCATTCCCTGGATTCGTGATCTGGCCGGGATCGGTTGAATCAGTCCCCCTCAGCCACCCGTTCGCGGATCCACTGCACAAAAGCCCTGATCTTCGGCACTTCGGCCGCATGCTCGGCATGGGCAATGAAGTGCCGGCCATTGCTCGCCACCGGGTGGTCCCAAGCCACCACCAGCTTGCCCTCGCTCAGTTCTTCGGCCACCAGGTAGCGTGGTATCAGGGCAATGCCGCAGCCGGCAATGGCCGCCCGGATGCACAGGTAGAACGTGTCGAAGCGCGGCCCGTGGTAGCTGTTCTGGCTGTGCAGCCCCAGCCCCAGAAACCACTCATGCCAGGCTTCCGGCCGCGACACGCACTGCAGCAGGCGGTGCTCGGTCAGCGCCTGGGCGCTGTCGAATCGGTGATTGGCCAGCAGCTGCGGGCTGCAGACGGGCACCACTTCTTCGCTGAACAGCTCGATGCAGGTTGCACCAGGCCAGGTGCCCTGACCGAAGAAAAAGGCGATGTCGGCCTTGGCCTGTACCAGGTCGAACGGTTCCAACTCATTGCGTACATCCAGGTGAATGCGTGGGTAGCGGTCGCCAAAACCCTTGAGCTTGGGCACCAGCCAGCGCGCGCCGAAGGTGGGTTGGGTGGCGATGCGCAGCACTTCGGTTTCGTCGCCGTAGCTGAGGATGTAGCGGCTGGAGATGTCGATCTGGGTGAGGATCTTGTTCACTTCGGTGAGGTACAGCGCGCCGGCCGGGGTCAGGTGCAGGCGCCGTCGAATGCGCTGAAACAGCGAGTGCGAGAGCATGTCCTCAAGCTGCGCCACCTGCTTGCTGACAGCGCTCTGGGTCAGGTGCAGTTCCTGAGCCGCACGGGTGAAACTGAGGTGGCGGGCGGCCGCTTCGAAGCACTGAAGGGCGGTGGTCGAAGGCATCAGGCGTTTGGACATGACGGGCAAATACCGAGCAAAAAAGGATGAAGTTCATTCCAAAACGGAATCATGTGGTTCGAAAAGGTCGTTTGTTGACCCCGGCCTATAGATTAATACTGACCTGGATCAACGATTACAACCGGTCATGCGAAGAGGAGGTCAGTACCCGCTTCCGGCATCTGCAAAACAACAACAACGACAATCAGAAATTTATAAGAATTCTGCTCCGACCTTCAGCCGCTTTGCTGCGGCCGACCCATTCGAGGGTTCTTCATGGCTTCGCAAGACAACAAGAAACAGCGTTCCCTGCAACATGGCCTGACCTCCCGTCAGGTGTCCATGATCTCCATCGCCGGCATCATCGGCGCCGGCCTGTTCATCGGTTCTTCCAACGCCATCGCCACCGCCGGCCCGGCCATCCTCATTTCCTACGCCATGACCGGCTTGCTGGTCCTGCTGGTGATGCGCATGCTCGGCGAAATGGCCATCGCCAACCCCAACAGTGGCTCGTTCTCCACCTATGCCTCGGAGGCCATCGGCCCTTGGGCGGGCTTTACCATCGGCTGGTTGTACTGGTGGTTCTGGGTACTGATCATTCCTGTGGAAGCCATTGCCGGCGCTGACATCCTGCACGCCTACTTCCCTGGCGTGCCGTCCTGGCTGTTCGCCTTCCTGATCATGCTGGTGCTGTCGGGTACCAACCTGGTCAGCGTGAAGAACTTCGGTGCCTTCGAGTACTGGTTCGCGCTGGTCAAGGTGGTAGCGATCATCGGCTTCATCGGGGTGTGCACCTTGGCGGTGTTCGGCTTCTGGCCGCTGGCTGAAGTCTCTGGAGTCAGCCGGCTGTGGGACAACGGTGGTTTCATGCCCAATGGCTTCGGGACGGTGTTGGGGGGCGTACTGATCACCATCTTCTCGTTCTTCGGTGCCGAAATTGTCACCATCGCGGCTGACGAAACCGCCAACCCGAAAGACAAGATCCGCCGCGCCACCAACCTGGTGGTGTATCGCATCGCCATCTTCTACCTGGCGTCGATCTTCCTGGTGGTGTCCCTGGTGGCCTGGAACGACCCAGCGCTCAAAGCAGTCGGCTCGTTCCAGCGCGTGCTGGAAGTGCTGAACGTGCCGGGCGCCAAGCTGCTGGTCGATCTGGTGGTACTGGTGGCGGTGACCAGTTGCATGAACTCGGGGCTGTACACCGCGTCGCGCATGCTCTACTCGCTGGGTGCTCGTGGTCAGGCGCTGAGCGTGACCAAGCGCATTTCCGGTTCCGGCGTGCCGACAGTGGCGGTGATCTTCTCTACCCTGGCAGGCTTTGCCGGCTGCCTGGTCAACTATGTGTTCCCTGGCAAGGTGTTCGGCTTCCTGTTGTCCACCACGGGGGCCATCGCCCTGCTGGTGTACCTGGTGATTGCCGTATCGCAGCTGCGCATGCGTGCCCGTGCCGAACGTGAAGGGCGCCCGCTCGAGCTGAAGATGTGGCTGTTCCCGTGGCTGACCTGGCTGGTGATCGGCACCATCGTCATGGTGCTGGGCTACATGCTGTTCAGCGATGCCTACCGCTATGAAACGCTGATGACTGCGGGGGTGACCGCGTTCATCCTGCTGGTTTCGCTGACCCAGCGGCGTGCCAATGTGGTTGCCCAGACGGCCTGATGTTTCTGCTTTGATGGGGGCGTTGCGCGCCCCCATATCAATAAGCACAGGAAGCGTATGAACGACCAATCCCTTTCCCTTCAGGCCCTCGCGGCGCCGGAGGGTACCTGCTACGGCTGCGGCTGTTCCCACCCAAGCGGCCTGCACCTGCAAAGTCACTGGGACGCCGACGGCGTTCACCTGTTGTGCCGGCACTCGCCCGACAGCACCTTCATTGGCTGGCCCGGCCTGGTTTACGGTGGCCTGCTGGCGATGCTGGTCGACTGCCACTCCAACTGGACAGCCATGGCCTACCACTACCGCAACGAAGGCCGCGAGCCCGGCAGCCTGCCACGTATAGACTGCGTTACCGGCACACTTAACCTGACCTACCTGAAACCTACGCCGATGGGTGTCGAGTTGCTGCTCAAGGCGCGTGTGGAGGGCGAAGTGGGTCGCAAGAGCCGGGTTATCTGCGAAGTTTGGGCTGGCGACGTGCTGACCGTGAGTGCCGACTCGGTGTTCGTGCGTGTGGATACCGAAAAACTCAAGCTCAAGGCCCATGGCCAGGCCTGAGTTGCCCGCGCTGATGAGTGGTCGGTGATGGTCAGCGGCCGGGGATGTCTCTAGAGTGACAGGTTCATCCCCCAGGCAAGGTTGATCATGACCGATCTCAGTGCTTTCCCCATTACCCGCAAGTGGCCCGCCAAACACCCTGAACGCCTGCAGCTGTACTCGCTGCCGACGCCCAATGGCGTCAAGGTGTCGATCATGCTCGAGGAAATCGGCCTGGCCTATGAGCCGCACAAGGTCAGCTTCGATAACGATGACCAGTTGAGTGCCGAGTTCATCTCACTCAGTGCCAACAACAAGATCCCCGCCATCCTCGACCCCAACGGGCCGGGCGGCCAGCCGCTGCCGCTGTTCGAGTCGGGGGCGATTCTGCAGTACCTGGCAGAGAAGAGCGGCCAGTTGCTCAGCCAGGACCCGGCCCAGCGTTACCAGACCCTGCAGTGGCTGATGTTCCAGATGGGCGGCATCGGGCCGATGTTTGGCCAGGTCGGTTTCTTTCACTTCTTCGCTGGCAAGGAATATGAAGACAAGCGCCCGCGTGACCGCTATGTCAACGAGTCCAAGCGCCTGCTGGGTGTGCTGGATCGGCACTTGAAAGGGCGGGAGTGGATGGTTGACGAATACAGCATCGCCGACATCGCCATTTTCCCGTGGGTGCGTAACCTGGTGGAACGTTACAACGCCCGGGAGTTGGTCGGTTTTGATCAGTTCAAGGACGTGCAGCGGGTGCTGGCCGCGTTCCTCGAGCGGCCGGCGGTGCAGCGCGGCCTGAAAATCCCCGCCTGATCACCCCGCTGACTAGAAGATCTGGTTCAGCAGCCAGTACAGGCTCCCTGCCAACAGCATTGCCGCTGGCAGGGTCAGCACCCAGGCCATCAGCAGATTGATCAGCGTGCGCTTCTGAAGCCCCGAGCCATTGGCAACCATGGTCCCGGCTACCCCCGAACTCAGCACATGGGTGGTCGAAACCGGCAGCCCGAACATGTCCGCTGCGCCAATGGTGCACATAGCCACCACTTCGGCCGAAGCCCCTTGGGCATAGCTGAGGTGGGTCTTGCCGATCTTCTCGCCAACCGTGACCACAATGCGCCGCCAGCCCACCATGGTCCCCAGCCCCAGCGCGATGGCCACGGCCACCTTCACCCACAGCGGGATGTAGCGAGTGGCGTCGTCCAACTGGGTCTTGAACAGCTGCACATGGTTGCGGGTGTCGGCATCGAATGCCACCAGCCGGTTTTTCTCCATGAGGCGGATGGCTTCACTGGTCAGGTACATGTCGTTGCGCACGTTGGCCATGGCTTCGGCGGGGACGCGCTTGAGCGAACCGTAGCCTTTGACCTGTTCGCCGATCATCCCAGTGAGTGCGGCCAATGCCGGGACCAGTTGCGGGCTGGCCTTGGGTTCGGCAATGAACAGGGTGAGTACCTGGCGTGGGTCGGCCGGGGCCGCATGCGGGTCGCTGCGCAGCAAGGCCTGGCGGGTTACTTCGGCGACGGCAGAAAACTGCAGGGCCTGCTCATTGGGCATGGTCTTGTTCAGCGCGTAAGCCATCGGCAGGGTGCCCACCAGAATCAGCATGATCAGGCCCATGCCTTTCTGGCCGTCGTTGGAGCCGTGGGCGAACGATACCCCGGTGCAGGTCAGGATCAGCACCCCGCGGATCCACCAAGGCGGCGGGGTTCGGCCTTCTGGCGCCTGGTACAGCTCTTTGCGTTTGACCAGCGCGCGCAGGGCCAACAGCAGGAGGGCAGCGCAGGCAAAACCGATCAGCGGCGAAAACAGCAAGGCATACCCCACCTTGCTGGCCTGGGCCCAGTCCACCCCGCTGGTGCCGTCGCGCCCATGCATCAGTGCATTGGCCACGCCCACGCCGATGATCGAGCCGATCAGGGTGTGCGAGGACGACGCCGGCAGGCCCAACCACCAGGTGCCAAGGTTCCAGATGATCGCCGCCAGTAGCAGGGCGAAGACCATGGCGAAGCCGGCTGACGAGCCAACCTGCAAAATCAGTTCTACCGGCAGCAGGGCGATGATGCCGAACGCCACCGCGCCGCTGGAAAGCAGCACCCCCAGGAAGTTGCACAGCCCGGACCATACCACCGCTATCGGTGCCGGCAACGAATGGGTGTATATCACCGTGGCTACCGCGTTGGCGGTGTCGTGGAAGCCGTTGACGAACTCGAAGCCCAAGGCAATCACCAGCGCCAGGCCCAGGAGCAGGAAGGGTGTGACCGTGGTGATAACCGTGCCGCTGGCGGTTACATCCTGCTTGAGGCTCCAAGCGGTGTAGGCGATGCCTGCCAGCAACAGGCCGAAGAACAGCACCAAGGTGGCACGCCCGGGCTTGTGGGCGAGCTGCGGGCGGGAATCGCGTTGGGCCAATTGCGGCTGGCTGGCCACTGACGGGGTTGCCATGAGGGCTCCGGTTGGCGTGGGCGAAGTTGCCAAAGGCCTTGAGCATAGAAACAATTGGCGAGTCGGCCGTGACCTCGATCAATGAATTATCTAGGCTCAAGACGGACGGTAATGGCAGGAGCAACCCATGATTCGCTGCAAGCGTGTCTACGATGCGGTCTCGGATGAAGATGGCCAGCGCGTGCTGGTCGACCGCCTGTGGCCGCGCAACAAACGCAAGGAAGACCTGCACGGGGAGTGGTTGCGCGAGGTGGCACCCTCGGCAGAGTTGCGCAAGGCATTTCATCAGGGTGAGATCGATTTTGCCGGTTTTACCCAGCGCTACCAGCAACAGTTGGCGGCCCACCCCGAGCACTGGTATCCGCTACTGGACATGGCTGGCAAGGGCACGCTGACATTGCTTTTTGCTGGCAAGGACACTGAGCACAACAATGCCCGAGTGCTGGCCGAGTGGCTGGAAGACGAACTGGACCGGCGTGGGCCTGGTAGTTCGCCAGTCTGTTATGCCCGATGAGCGATAAGCGATGCCCTTACAGTTAACCCCCGCCGACGACACCCACTGCACCTTCGCCCGTGACCTCACTCGCCGGGCCATGTTGCCGTACTACCGCGAATACGACCTGCTGTGGATCGAAGAGGCCTTCGACGAAGCCTGGGGCTGGCGTGAACAGTGGCTGGTGACCGAAGGTAGCACCCTGCTGGGTTTTTGCAGCCTCAGCCAGGACCGACAGGCGCTGTTCATCCGCGAGTTGCACTTGTTGCCCGAGCACCGTGGGCGTGGGGTCGGTGGCTGGGTGTTGGAACAGCTGGCGCTGTGGGCCAGGCAACGGCGCCTTGCGCTACTGCGGCTGATGGTGTTTCGCAGCAACCCGGCCCGCTTGCTGTACCAGCGCCACGGCTTCGTCGAAATGGGGGCGGACGATTGCTTCGTACGTATGCAGCGGGTAATCGGCCAATAGCTAAATGATGGCTTGTCGCGACTGCAGAGCAGGGGCATAGTGGATCCACACGTTTACGGCTGCCTGCAGGTGGGTAGGCCGTGCATGACGGCGATCAGGGAAGAGGAGAAGCCCTATGAATGGAATCGGTCCACGGCTGCGGGAAGAGCGTGAACGGCTGGGCATGACCCAGCGCGTATTTGGCGATATCGGCGGGGTCGAGCCCAATGCCCAGGGTAAGTACGAAAGCGGTGAGCGCACGCCGCGGGTCGACTACCTGGCGGCACTGGCGGCCAGGGGTGTGGACGCGCTGTACGTGCTCAGCGGCCTGCGTACCCCTGCACCGCTGCAAGGCTTGAGCACCGACGAGTCGGGTTTGCTGGGGGCTTTTCGACAATTATCGCTGGACGATCAGGCGGCGCTCTGGCATCTGTTGGGGCGGTTGGCCGACAACGCCAAGCCTAGGCAAACAGTGAGGCCGCTTACCGTTGAACGTCAGGCTTTTCTGAAGGAAGTAATGCGCTAGGCCCACCGGGAAAAATTTTGTTAAGGTGGCGGGATCCAATCGCCCTGTTTACGAGGTGTGTGCTTGATTAGGGTCTTAGTGGTCGATGATCACGATCTGGTACGAACCGGTATTACCCGCATGCTGGCCGACATCGATGGCTTGCAGGTGGTGGGTGAGGGGGATTCAGGCGAGTCGGCACTCAAGCTGGCCAGAGAGCTGAAGCCGGACGTGGTGCTGATGGACGTGAAAATGCCAGGCATCGGCGGGCTGGAAGCCACCCGCAAGCTGCTGCGCAGCCACCCGGACATCAAGGTGGTGGCGGTGACGGTGTGCGAGGAAGACCCGTTCCCCACACGTTTGCTGCAGGCCGGCGCTGCTGGCTACCTGACCAAGGGCGCAGGCCTCGATGAAATGGTTCAGGCCATTCGCCTGGCTTTTGCCGGCCAGCGTTACATCAGCCCGCAGATTGCCCAGCAGCTGGCGCTGAAACCGTTCCAGCCACAGGGCTCGCCGTTCGACACATTGTCCGAACGGGAAATCCAGATTGCCCTGATGATCGTCGGCTGCCAAAAGGTGCAGATCATCTCTGACAAGTTGTGCCTCTCGCCCAAGACCGTCAATACTTACCGTTATCGGATCTTTGAAAAACTCTCGGTCACCAGCGACGTCGAACTGACCTTGCTGGCCGTTCGCCACGGTATGGTTGACGCAAGCCTGTAACCCCCCATGTCCCAAGATTTTGATGCCAGCGCATTCCTGGCGACCTGCAGTGGTCGCCCAGGCGTTTACCGGATGTTCGACGGCGAGGCCCGGCTGCTTTACGTGGGCAAGGCCAAGAACCTGAAAAAGCGTCTGGCCAGCTATTTTCGCAAGACCGGCCTGGCGCCCAAGACTGCCGCCTTGGTCGCGCGTATCGCCCAGGTCGAAACCACCATCACCGCCAACGAAACCGAGGCGTTGCTGCTGGAGCAGAACCTGATCAAGGAATGGCGGCCGCCCTACAACATTCTGCTGCGCGACGATAAATCCTACCCCTACGTGTTCCTGTCCGACGGTGAGTTCCCACGATTGGGCATTCACCGTGGGGCGAAAAAAGCCAAGGGCCGCTACTTCGGCCCTTACCCCAGCGCCGGGGCGATCCGCGAAAGCCTCAGCCTGCTGCAAAAGGCCTTTTCCGTGCGCCAGTGCGAAGACAGCTACTACGCCAACCGCACCCGGCCATGCCTGCAGTACCAGATAAAGCGCTGCAAAGGGCCTTGTACCGACCTGGTGAGCGCTGAGGAATACGCCGAGGACGTGCGCCATTCGGTGATGTTCCTGGAGGGCCGTAGCCAGCAACTGGGCAACGAATTGAATGCCGAAATGGAAAAGGCCGCCATGGCCCTCAATTTCGAAAAAGCCGCCGAACTTCGTGACCAGATCGCGCTGCTGCGCCGCGTGCAGGACCAGCAGTACATCGAAGGCGGCAACGGCGATGTCGACGTGATCGCGGCCTTCGTCAACCCAGGTGGTGCCTGTGTGCACTTGATCAGCGTGCGTGGCGGACGAGTGCTGGGTAGCAAGAACTTCTTCCCGCAGGTGGGCATCGAAGAGGAAGTGGCCGAGGTCATGGCCGCCTTCCTTTCCCAGTACTACCTGGGCAACGCAGAGCGCGAATTGCCAGGCGAGTTGATCGTCAACGTGGTTCACGAAGACTTCGACGCCATTACCGAGGCACTGCACACACTGCGTGGCCGCGAGCTGACCATCAGCCACCGGGTGCGTGGCACCCGCGCCCGCTGGCAGCAGCTGGCGGTGACCAATGCCGAGCAGGCGCTGAATGCCCGCCTGGCCAACCGTCAGCACATGGCGGCACGTTTCGAAGCCCTGGCTGAAGTGCTGGGCCTGGACGAAGTGCCACAACGCCTGGAATGCTACGACATCAGCCACTCCAGTGGCGAAGCCACTGTGGCCAGTTGCGTGGTGTTCGGCCCCGAAGGCCCGCTGAAATCCGATTACCGGCGCTTCAATATCGAAGGCGTCACGGCGGGTGACGACTACGCCGCCATGCACCAGGCCCTGACCCGTCGCTACGGGCGTATCAAGGATGGCGAGGGCAAACTGCCTGACGTGCTGCTGGTGGACGGCGGCAAAGGCCAGCTGAACATGGCCCGCGACGTGATGCAGGAGCTGGGCTTTACCGACCTGACCCTGCTCGGTGTGGCCAAGGGCGTAACGCGCAAGGCGGGTTTCGAAACCCTGTACCTGAACGACGTGCACCACGAATTCACCCTCAAAGGCGATTCCTCGGCGTTGCACCTGATCCAGCAGATCCGCGACGAAGCCCACCGTTTTGCCATCACCGGCCACCGCGCCCGCCGTGGCAAGGCCCGTCGGGTGTCCAGCCTTGAAGATGTAGCCGGGGTAGGGCCGAAGCGTCGCCGCGACCTGCTGAAACATTTCGGCGGCCTGCAAGAGCTCAACCGCGCCAGTATCGATGAAATAGCCAAAGCGCCCGGCATCAGTAAAAAGCTTGCCGAATCAATTTATGCCAGCCTGCATAGCGAGTAGAATGCCGGGCTCAACTTGCAGCCAGTCGTACCGATGAATATTCCAAACCTGCTCACCGTTCTACGCGTCCTGCTCATCCCGATCTTCATTCTGCTGTTCTATGTGCCTTATCACTGGAGCTACATGGCCGCCAGCAGTGTGTTCGCCGTCGCCGCCGCCACCGACTGGCTGGACGGCTACCTGGCGCGTCGCCTGCAGCAGAGCACGCCGTTCGGTGCCTTCCTGGACCCTGTGGCCGACAAGCTGATGGTGGCGGTGGCCTTGGTGCTGCTGGTGCAAACCCACGCCAACTTCTGGCTGACCCTGCCTGCGGCAGTGATCATCGGTCGCGAAATCGTGGTGTCGGCACTGCGCGAGTGGATGGCCGAGCTGGGTGCACGGGCACATGTGGCGGTGTCCAACCTTGGCAAGTGGAAGACGGCGGCGCAGATGCTCGCCCTGGTGATTCTGTTGGCCAACCCGCCGGCAGTGACCTTCTGGGTGATCCTGGGCTACGGCCTGCTGCTGGTGGCGGCGGGGCTGACGCTGTGGTCTATGGTGCATTACCTGCTGGCTGCCTGGCCGCACCTGCGCGAAGGCTCGGAACAAAAATAAAACTTTTTTGAATCAAGGGGTTGACGCTGTTTTAGAAATCGCTAGAATGGCACCCATCACGACGCGGGAATAGCTCAGTTGGTAGAGCACGACCTTGCCAAGGTCGGGGTCGCGAGTTCGAGTCTCGTTT
>Ga0207655_1003113_pt1 | contig 12587 bp, 9 predicted proteins | sample KBSM44metaG_FD_184398 | JGI IMG/M metagenome (GOLD analysis project Ga0207655, IMG submission 184398) | Miscanthus rhizosphere microbial communities from Kellogg Biological Station, Michigan, USA - KBS M4-4 metaG (SPAdes) (version 2) | ecosystem: Host-associated > Plants > Roots > Rhizosphere >...
CGACAGCTATTGCCATCTAAATGGTGTAAATATGGTTTTAAGATAGTCGGATCAATTTTCTCAGACAAATCTTGACCATTTTCGCTTAACAGTACACGAATTAATTGCTTAGGTAAGCTCGATGGTAGATTCAACGCCTTAGGTGCCACCACATCGACTTTAAACCACACTTCAATTAATACTGAACCCTGCTTTAACGCATTAGATTTGAGTACAGCAACATTGGTACTACCAAATGATTGTGTACGGATCATTTCCATTACACTTTCAATGAATGGATGCTCTAAAGTTAAATATTGAGCATCTTCACGAAGCTGCGCTTGATCGCGATAGAACGTTGCTGTCATGCCTTCTTCGTCTAGCGCCAAACCTTGCACTTGCATTTGGTCTGTTGGACGAATAATCACAGTACCGTTACTTTGCTCATCAAAGTCGATATTAGTTGATGACATGAAACGCTTCACAAACATCGGAAGCGTCGTATTGTCATCATAATCTTCTAAGGCCTGAACAATCTCTTGCGCCACGATTGGACGACATGAGTTATATTCAAGTAAACGATCTCGGCCTGCTTGAAGTTCCGCTTCTAAAGCTTGACGTTGAACATTCACTTCTTCAAGCAAATCTTCAAATGTTTGACCTTGGTCTGCAAGCAAACAGTCTTTTAATTCAACAATAAAGTTTTCTTGCAACGTTTGTGCTGTTGGCGAAATATTGCTGAAAATATTAAGTGCTTCGTTGTACCAACGGAACATACGCTCTTGAGCTGTTCCCACAAGATATGGCACATGAATCTGAATACGGTTTTCTTGACCAATACGGTCTAGACGTCCGATACGTTGCTCTAAAACATCAGGGTTAGCTGGTAGATCAAATAAAATTAGATCACTGGCAAATTGGAAATTACGGCCTTCAGAGCCAATTTCCGAACACAGTAGAATTTGTGCACCATAGCTTTCTTCAGCAAAATAAGCTGCCGCTTGGTCACGTTCAAGTAAGCTCATGCCTTCATGGAACATGGCAGTACGAATGCCTGCATGCAAACGCAACACATTTTCTAAAGCTTCAACAACTGGCCCACTACGCGCAATTAAAAGCACTTTTTTATGCTTGAGATCTTTGCGCAGAACTTCCATTACCCATAACACACGTGGGTCATTTTGCATCCATGAACCATCAAGATGTGCTTCTTCAGGCCACATTTGCTCACGTAATTTACCATCTTTTGACCAATCTTCTGGTGCTGGTAATGGTGCTGGCTGACAATCACGCCCTGGGAAGCCTTGAATTGCTTCACGCGTATTACGGAATAAAATACGACCCGTACCGTGACGGTCTAATAATTCGTGAATTGCTCTAAAGCGTTGGTCAGGTTGGTCTTCAATACTGTGACCTAACAAGCCTTCTAAAGCAGATAAATGCTCAGGAGCTAAAGGTTGATCAGACATGAGCACTTCAGCAATTTTTGCAGTCTGCTGGTACTGAGTTTCTTCATCTAAGAAGCGCTCTAAACTGCTAAAACGCTGCGGATCAAGTAAACGTAAACGTGCGAAATGACTTTCCACACCAAGCTGTTCAGGTGTTGCTGTAAGCAATAACACCCCAGCCGTATTTTCAGCGAGCTCTTCAATTAAATCGTAGCGATCATTACCGCCTTCTTCTTCGCTCCACATCAAATGATGTGCTTCATCTACCACGAGCAAATCGAAGCCAGCTTCTATGGCTTGCTCACGTAAATCATCATGGTCAACCATTAAATCAACGCTGGCAATAATGCATTGCTCAGTCAAGAACGGGTTAAGTTCTGGATCATGTTCTTTAATAGATGCGGTACGTGTTAAATCAAACAGAGAGAATTGCAAGTTAAAACGACGGCGCATTTCAATCATCCACTGATACTGTAGAGAATCAGGGACTAAAATAAGAATTCGTTCTGAGCGTCCGGTTTTAAGCTGTTGGTGGATAATTAAGCCAGCTTCAATTGTTTTACCCAAGCCCACTTCATCTGCAAGTAAAACACGAGGTGCAAAACGTTTACCAACTTCATGTGCGATATAAAGCTGATGCGGAATTAAACCAACTCGCGCACCAATCATACCACGTAGAGGGCTATTCTGCATTTGTGCTTGCATGAGCATCGCTTCAATACGCAGGTCATACCACTCTTTATAGTCGACCTGACTTGCAAGCAAACGATCTAAAGGTTTCGACAACTGAATTTGCGCACCGATACGTGTTTCATTCAGCGCTTTACGATCTTGCTCGCCATTTTCTAATGTACGAACAACGTTGTAACGCAAAACGCCATGTCGGTCTTCAACAGATTCAACAATCCACTTCTTGCCTTCTTGATCTTGAACTTCATCATTTGTGTTAAAGATGATACGAGATAGTGGAGCATTATTACGTGCATATACACGTGTCTCATCACTTTTGGGGAATAAAATGCTGACAGATCTTTCATCTACATCAATAAGTACACCTAAACCGAGCTCAGTCTCTGTGTCTGATAGCCAACGTTGACCAATAGCATACTGCTGCAATTTTTCCACCTTTCTCTCAAGTTCGCACTACATATTGTACGATGCAAATTAGCTTATTTTTGCATCTTTTTATGTAGTCTTTAAAGCAAAATTTTGAAGCAAAAACCAATTAAATCGTTTTGCTACAAAAAATCACGCATTAAAATTTTTTACATTAAAACGGTACAGGACAGTCAAAAGTTAATGTTTCTGCTGTGACAGGATGATTAAAACTTAACTGTTTGGCATGCAAACACAAACGCGGAACAAGTTGCTGCTCCGGTGTTGCATACAGCGTGTCACCTACAATTGGATGCCCAAGATATTGCATGTGTACACGGAGTTGATGGGATCGCCCCGTAATTGGTGTTAATTTCACACGCGTTACAGGTTGTCCCTGAATCTGAAAATTTTCTAGAACCTGCCAATGGGTTAAAGCAGGCTTATTGTGAGAAGCATCGACAATATGTAAAGGTGGTCGGCTTGGATCATAGATAACGGGAATATCTACAGTCCCCTCACCCTCTAAATGACCAGCAACTAGTGCTTCATATATTTTTGAAGTTTGACGGTCTTGGAATTGGCGTGCAATCGCACTTTGACCGCGCTTAGATAAACCAAATACCAAAATACCTGAAGTGTCTCGATCTAGACGGTGAATGAGCAAAGTTTTAGGCTCAATCGCAACCAACCTTGTCAGAACGCTATCATGTAAATCACCCTTACCCGGAACACTCAAGATGTCCGAAGGTTTATGAATCACCATAAAATCATCATCACGATAGATCAGATGTTCACTTAGAAAATCACTCAAAGTTGTATTCCCAAGGTAAGATGAAAAACAAGCGGGCAATAATAAAAAGCTTACGTCCGAATTACAATGCCGTTCGGGTAAATTAACAGCATAATTTGCAAATATTATGGATCACTTGGAGTCTATAGTTAGTCAAGGCTTCAATAACTGCATAATATGCTGCAATGTCGGTGCTTGCATTAACTCTTCAGCGCTCAAGCTCGCACCATTCACACGCCAAAGTTCGACCAGATAATTCACAGCAGATTGATTTAATCCGTAGTTTCGTAAATCAATTTCAGGATGAATCTCCATCGGGTGTCGCCCCACCTGTTCAGCAATTGCCAATAAAATTCCTTTATCCGACAAAATATATTCAGACGGCGCACTTAAAGACCATAGACGCATTAAGGTCTGTGTATTTAAGTGTTTTATATGGTCAAAACTGATCTTTTCAACCCATTGAATATGCTGCTCTAGATTAGCCGCCAAGATCGCATCATTTACAATAGCTACATAATCGGTAATAGATAAAACAAGCTGCATGACTTGTTTAAACAGAGGTGACAAATCACCTGCCATCACAACTTGGGCTTTGCTATTTGATGACAGTCGTTGCCCCAACTGCAACATGGTTTGTTGAAGCTGAGATGTCTCAATAAAAATAACTGGAATTTCGAGGGCCTGTGCTCTTTTACTTAGTAATTCTAAATGATCAGCTAATGGCTGATGTGCCCAGTCAGGTGATTTTTCACGTTCATTTAGCCCAACCATGAGCAAAATACTTTGCGTAGACTCAATCGACCAATTTGAAGTATTTGCTGCTAATTGGATTTTTCGAGGTAAAGGATAAAACATTGTTCTCTACAAATAAAAAATAGCTCAAATTAAAAAGCCCGTTTAACACGGGCTTTTTGCTTACTTCATTTCAGCGAAAGTTTCTTTGGCAGCCTGAATCGTATATTCGATATCTTCATCAGAATGAGCAGATGAAATAAAGCCTGCTTCAAATGCTGACGGTGCTAAGTTTACACCACGCTTTAACATACCATGGAAGAACTTTTTGAAAGCTTCAATATCACATGCCAGCATAGAGTCGAAACTTGTAATGTCTTCTTGATCGGTAAAGTAAAGACCGAACATTGCACCAGCTTGCTGAGTTTTAAATGGAATACCCGCTTCATCAGCTGCTGCTTGTAAACCTGCAAGTAACTTTTCAAGTTGAGCAGATAAATTGCTGTAAAAGTCTGGTTGACGTAAATGTTTGAACATCTCGATACCAGCACGCATAGCGAGTGGATTACCAGATAAAGTACCTGCTTGGTATACGCCACCTAAAGGTGCGATACATTCCATGATTTCGCGTTTACCGCCAAATGCGCCTACGGGTAAGCCAGCACCAATAATTTTACCTAAGGTCGTTAAGTCTGGCTTAACGTTATAAACCGATTGAGCACCACCTAAAGCAACACGGAAACCTGTCATGACTTCATCAATAATAAAGACAGATTTATATTCATCACACACATCACGAATGGCTTGTAAGAAACCGTCAATTGGTTTCACCATATTCATGTTACCCGCCACGGGCTCAATAATGACGCCAGCAATTTCATGACCAAACTTAGCAAAGCACTCTTTTAATGCAGCAATATCGTTGTAAGGTAGCGTTAAAGTGTGCTTAGCAAAGTCAACTGGAACACCTTTTGAAGTCGGTTCACCTTCACCTAAAGTGAGTAATCCCGAACCTGCTTTTACTAACAGCGAGTCAGAGTGTCCATGGTAGCAGCCCTCAAACTTCACAATTTTGTCACGGCCCGTATAACCACGTGCTAAACGAATAGCCGTCATGGTCGCTTCTGTGCCAGAGTTAGTCATACGTACCAATTCAATTGATGGCATGATTTCACAGATAATGTCTGCCAACGTTGTTTCGTGTACGGTCGGCGCACCAAAACTTAAACCATCTTCTGCGGCTGTTTGTACTGCTTTAATAATTTCTGGATGAGCATGGCCCAAAATCATTGGTCCCCACGAACCAACATAGTCAACATAACGCTTACCATCCACATCCCATAAATAAGCACCTTTCGCTTTCTCGATGAAAACAGGTGTTCCTCCAACGCCATTAAAGGCACGTACCGGAGAGTTCACACCACCTGGAATGTGTTTACTGGCTTGTTTAAATAACTGTTCTTGCTTTGGAGATAAACTCATGGAAATGCTCGTCTTAAATATCTAAAAAATAATTTTGAAAGCTTAAGAAAATAATTGTGCCCACGCCTGTACACGGGCAGGAATTTCAGCAGTTGATCGGCCTAATATATCACTAATGACGGCACACAGGTCAGCCCCAGCCTCAATCACAGGTTTTGAGTTTTCTACAGTTAAGCCGCCAATAGCACAAATTGGTAAATTATATTGAGCCGCTGCTTGCTTAATAACTTCTATGCCCACATTACCTGCTTCAGGTTTTGTAGAGGTCGCATAGACTGCACCAAATGCAATATAAGTCGCGCCATCTGCAATTGCCTTTTGAGCAAGCTCTAAAGAATTCAAACAAGTGCGACCAATAATGACATTTTGTGGTAACTGTGCCTTCGCATCGGTAATTTCACCGTCACTTTGACCCAAATGCACACCTAAACCAAACTGAGCAGCCAGTTCTAGATCATCATTAATCACAAAAGGAACTTGGTATTTTTCACACAAAAGTTTGATTTGCTCAACTTCAGCAGGTTGGTTGGCTTTTTCTATTTTTTTACGGCGGTACTGTAAAATTGCGACCTGTTTAGTTGCGAGCGCGACATCTAGTTTTTCTAATAATAATTGGATTGGGTCATCGTTGGTAATCAGATATAAACCGCGCATGAAAATTTCACTACTTACTATAATTACATTAAGTTCAGAGTATATTTTCTTGGTTAAAAGTTAAAGAGAAGGAGTGTATAAGTTCTTATGAAATGAACTATTCATATCCTCTTTTATGGTGAAATAGAGATTCTATAGTCGATAGTAGAGAATTCTAAAAAATTACTTAAAGCTAAATCTATTGCTTCTCAAACACAAATATTTAGTTTTACTAATCTATATTGTGAATGTTCATAAGTCGCGCACATTTTCTATAAATATCTCCTAAAGAAACAATTTTTTTTCTTATTTCCTCCTCAAAAATTATAAATGTAATTTTATTTTGGATCATTTGAGATCTATTCTCATTAATATCTTGATAAGTACGCATAAAAAAATTTTCCAAATCATCCAACTCAGGATCATTTGTTAACTCTGATAAAATATCTAAAGATATATACGTATCATAATAGACTTCTTGAAATTTTCTAAAATCATTTGTGGATAGTTCTTTAATATGTGATTGGGCTAAAGCTAGCGTTATGAATTTCTTTAAATTATTTAATACAGTGTTAGCATTGTCTCGAATGATTTTTTTATGTTCTTGATCTTTCCATTTATCAATAAGTATATAACCACAATAACCAATAAAAAGAGTAGCTGACCATCCAATCATTGTGGCTAAGGCGCCTTTATCGTACTCTTTTCCAAATATATAAGGGGCTACTGTATTAAAAATTATGCCATACATGCATAAGCCGATACATAGAAATATAAATGCTGAACAAAAAATAAAATTTACTTCTTCTCTTCTAGTTTTCATTTATGTCCCTTTAAATCAGGTTAATTCTGTTAAACATGAGTATCCATAAATAATAGCAATAAAAAAGCTGCCAAAGCAGCTTTTAAGTATTAAACAAATTTTACGAATCAATTTTATCGAACTTACGATCAATCAAACTTAATCGACCAGTCGCTACGTCAGATAACATTCGCCAATCAGAAATAAAGCTATAGAAAGGTTGTTTAAAACTCGCAGGTTTATTTTTTTCAAACACAAAATGTCCAACCCAAGCGTTTGCGTAACCCGCTACCAAACCATGGAGTACATATTTGGCTTGTTTTTTACGAATGGCTTTAGAAAAAAAGTATATACCAATGCTACTACCCACCACATGTAAGCGTCTGCTCATGATGTTACGGTGTTCAGTTAAATAAAAACGATAAAATTCCTGATAATTTTTAATTGGTAATTCAAACTCTGGCTGAGCTTCATGATTAAAGTTTATGGGTGCATTCACGATCATCTTCCTGATTTTTATTTGATCAAAACGTCACCTGATTGTACACCGAAATAAAAGCTTGGCGTCATATGTTTGATTGTAACTTTCTCTATCAAAACCATTACTTTTAGTACTAAGCTATTATACTCATTCAAGATAGTTTAAATAACTGATTCAGGGAGATACATTATGGTTGAAGTTGAGCTTAAGTTTCAGTTACCTGAATCGAAGAAAAAATCTGTTCAACAATACTTAAAAAAGCATAAAGCACAGCAGATTCATCTACAGGCAAAATATTACGACACCCCCGATCGATTACTCGCAAAAAATGGCATGGCGCTACGTTTGCGTAAAGAAAATGATCTTTGGGTCCAAACATTTAAAGCTGCTGGTCAAAGCCATTTACACCGTGTTGAAGAAGAAGTTTTTTTAGGCAAATGTGACCAAGAACCTGATTTAAACCTTGAGTTATATCAAGACAATAAAGTAGTTACTGATTTACTTAATACAGCCCTAGGCAAAGAAGCTAAAAAATTAAGTTTGCAATTTGAAACGGATGTACAGCGTACTTATCATGTGTTTGAAGCAGACAATACAGCGATTGAAGTTTGCCTTGATGACGGTGTCGTAAAAACTGCAACTGCTCAAAGCATAATTTGCGAAGTTGAATTTGAACTTAAACAAGGCGCGGTGAAAACGCTTATTCAATTTGCACAGCAATGGATTAATCGTTATACGCTTTGGCTTGATGTAAGAAGCAAAGCCGAACGTGGTAATTTATTAGCATTAGGACAAGCTGCCTCACCCGCTGTTCATGCCAAAGCCCTGACATTAAATAAAGATATTACTGCTGAACAAGCCTTAAAAAAGATTGTCGAAAACTGTTTAGGACAATTTTTACCAAATATGGCTGCAATTGCCGATGGCATTGCCGAAGCTGAACATATTCATCAGGCACGTGTAAGTTTGCGCCGTTTACGTAGCGCACTTAAACATTTTGCTAGCTGGTCAAACGAGGTCAATCCTCTTTGGGAAGAACAAATTGCCGAGCTTTTCCGCCAACTTGGAGACACTCGTGATGAAGATGCTATTCGTACTGAAGTGTTACCAATCATTAAGCAACATGGCTCACCTGAGCTTTTACTACCCGTTTCGGCACAGCCATTAAAAGAGCTCTCAATACTATTTACCTCTTCGGAAACGATTAAGCTATTACTCGATTTATTAGCATTTGCGTATTCAGAAGAAGATTCAAAGAACAAAACAGGTGGGTTAAAAAAACATATTAAAAAGAGTTTAGATAAGCTACATCATAAAGTGATCAGTAATGCTGAACATTTCTCTGAACTTGAAGTCACCCAGCAGCATAAAATACGCAAGACAGCTAAGCAGTTACGTTATTGTGTTGAGTTTATTTCAAGTCTTTATCCTGACAAAAAAGTACAGCAATATTTAAAACAGCTACAACCTGTACAAAATACTTTAGGTCAATATAACGATTTGTTTATTGCTGAGGATATTTTCAATAAAGCTGTGGAAAATGACTCGTCTTTCTGGTTTGCATTAGGCTGGGTAAAAGCCAAACAACCGCACCTACAAAAACGGTCTGCCAAAGCTTTACAAACTTTTAGTCAAGCTGAAACGTTCTGGTAATTTATAAAAAGTCGCTGTAAACGTGCAGCGACTTTTTATCGGTACTTAGCAAATACTTTCCACACACCGTTATCTGCTAACGGGTCATTATAGCTATCACTACGTTGCTTTCTTGGCTTATCACGGGCATCGACCAATTTAAAATGTGGCTCAACCCCTAACACAATACCATTGGTATAAAAACGTGAACGGGTATATTCACTTTGGCCATGTTGGAATACATAGGTTCTTAAATCGATAAACTCACGATGAGCCACCAGTGCAGCAGTATCGTCACTCTGCAACCATTCTTGCATCGTAAAAATCTGATCTGTTTCGAACTGCCCGCATTTTTCAATAAGACTTGCAACGCCACGGAAAGTTTTAGACTCTTTCGCACGTGTTTTATTAATCCGAATTCGGTCTACATGAAAAAAGAACAACGGTAAATTTAAATGACTTGGCAAATGAATCGCATCTGGTAATTCATCCTCCATAAAGGGCTGAAAAAGTTCTTGTGCCCTTTCAATTAAACCTTGCCATTGGTGATAATAGATTTCGACTTCTTGTTGCAAGCCATAATAGATCGGCAGCCCTTCCACATGTTCTAAATATTGAGGCGGGAAAATATGCTGTCGTAATAAAGCGATATCCGTTTTTAAACTTTGAATAGCAATTGCATCTTGCATATTAAACCTTCCGATACTTAGGCTATTTACAGACTAAGGCAAAGGTTTTGTTTCCGCAAGGCTTTGCCTATAATAAGCAGCTCTATTTTTGCGGGAATAAGTCATGTCTCAAAAGATCAATGCAACAGATGTTACTGAAGAAGAAGCTTTAAATGCGGTTTTCTTTGAGCGTGCGGATGAATTTATCAAACAAGCGAATGATTTTTGTCGCCCGCCAAAAGGTGAAAAACCAGATCCAGCCGAGCTACGTGGTCAAGTGAGTGCAGCAATGTTGTTTGCTAGCGCCCGCTTTAACACCTGGGTAGCAGCAAATAATTTTAAAGATGGCGATGAAATGCGTGATGCTAAAGATCAAGTCATGTCTTATCTTGTTCAACAATTTCAAATGATGCTTGAAGATAACTTTGATGAGTACTGTGAACAGTTCGAAAATTATTTACGTTTCCGTAAAAATGAAGATTTTCACGCGCATAAACATGATCATTAAAATGATTTAACAACCCAAATAAAAAGCCACAATTGAGTGGCTTTTTATTTAAAAGAAGACTTTATTTTTTTGCTGCCTGACCATATTGATCAGCCATAACTTCGACTAAATGTTCAGGCTTAATATACTTTTTAATTACTGTATTTATGTCTGCAACAGTCAGTTTAGTCAGATTTTGATCGTGTTTTATACGGTCTTGTAATGTTTTACCTGACTCAAGCTGGAGATTTAACATTCCATGAATATTACGTTCATCTTCTAATGCCGTAACACGTTTTTTCATGATATCTGCTTTTGCAGCTTCAAGCTCTTGCTCTGTCACACCATTTTTCAACAAGTCATTCAACACCTTATGTATTGAGGCAGAAACCTGCGCTGAGCGACCCGAAGTGTAATTTGCGCTAATGCTTAAGGCCCCAACATTCGTATCACGATCAAGTTGCAACCCACTGCCAAAACCATACACTAATGCATTTTTCTCACGAAGCTCTTGAGCCAAACGTGATGAAATTTGAGACTCACCTAAAATATAGTTAAGCAAAATTAAAGCAGATGCATCTGGATGGTTTTTCCCAACTGGCAGTGAAAGCACGCTTTGGTAGCTACCAAATTCGCGCTGCTCAGATAAAACATGAACTTGCTGCGCTGGAAAATCGACATGATTAATCAAGATTTTTTGATAAGGCTGTTTACCATTCCAACGACCAAATTCCTGATTAAGTAATTTCTGCATTTTTTTCGCATCAAACTTACCCGTAATCGCGATTTGAGCATGGTTCATTGCAAAGAAATGCTCGTACAATTCTTTCACTTGTTCTTGAGTGGCATTTTTCAATTGCTGTTTTGCCAGTTCAGGTTCAAAGTGATAACGCAAATCGCCCGGTTGATACTCTTCAAGCAAACGTGAAAGTGTTAAGCCCGCTACTACATCTGGCTCGGTATAAGGACGATCAAGGCTTGATAAACTTTGTGATTTAATTAAATCAAATTGAGATTGCTCAAATTTCGGATTTTTCATCACATCAAGAACGAACTCGAAAAACTCATCAAATTTTTCTGATTTAGACTGAATATTAATGGTCATGCCATTGCCGTCAGCACTTGCATAAGCCGCGCCGCCCGCATCAATCGATTTATCAGCAATATCTTGCAAACTGTATTTATCGGAACCACGTAGTAATAAATATGAGGTTAAATCGACTACCGTACCTTTATTAAATAAAGATTTCTCTGTTCCGAAATCCATCGTAATTGTGACATAAGTACGATCATCACGTGTTTCAACTGGGAATAAAGCATACTTCATTCCATTTTTCAGCTTTCCACGAATAATCTTTTTCTCATTACTTTCTACATACTGTTTTGAAGTTTTTAAAAACTCAGTAACTTCTTGTTGATAGGCTTTCGGGTCTTTTAAAGGTTCTGCCTTTGCTTCCACCTGATCTAAGGTTTTAGGCGCATCTTTTGAGTTTTGTTGTTGAGCTTTCTTCTGGTCTTCAGGTGTTGGCAAAATATCACCGTCAATACGATGCTCAGCCACAAGGAAGTGTTTTAAAGTTTGATTTACTTCATCTAGCTTAACGTTTTTTACCGAATCTAGGTCCTTAAAATATTGATCCCATTGCCCACCAGCGACCGTGTAATCACTCAAACGTGAACCAAGTGCTACCGCATCTTTAGTGATTAAGTCGCCTTGAGTTTTCATTAAACTCTTAACACGATTTAATTCCACTTCAGTGAAAGGCTTTCCTTTTTCAATACCCGCTAGCAAAGAGCTTTCAACTTTTTTAGGGTCATTACTTGATGCATAAATAGCGCCTAGAAACACCACATTAAAATCTTGGTCTAACCACGTACTCGCATCAACATTTGTGGTAATACCAGTTTCAACCATGTTCTGATATAGATGACCACTTGGCTGCATGGTATATAACAAAGGAGCTAACGCTAGTGTCGGCTGGATTTTGGTGTTTTTACCATTCATATAGATATGGAATTTAGCGAGATCGCTCCCCTTTTTCACCACGAACTGACGATTTTTTATTTTTGTAGAGTCAAGTACAGGAATCTGTACAGCCTTCGGAACTTCTCGTGCCGCGATTGGACTAAAATATTGATCAATTGTTTTTAAGACATCTGTTTTATCGAATTTACCCGAAACAACCATGACTGCATTATTCGGTGCATACCAGCTACGATAAAAACGGTCTAGCTCAGGCATTTTAATAGATTTAAGCTCAGGCAAATCACCAATCGGTAAACGACCTAAATATTGATTGCCATAAGCTGATTTCCACATTTGGTCCATTAAAACAGCAAAAGGCTGATCCA
>Ga0207655_1003114_pt1 | contig 12582 bp, 15 predicted proteins | sample KBSM44metaG_FD_184398 | JGI IMG/M metagenome (GOLD analysis project Ga0207655, IMG submission 184398) | Miscanthus rhizosphere microbial communities from Kellogg Biological Station, Michigan, USA - KBS M4-4 metaG (SPAdes) (version 2) | ecosystem: Host-associated > Plants > Roots > Rhizosphere >...
AATATGTCCATTAAGCCACTTAATGCAACGTTTAATAAGGTCTGATTTAACGTCGATAAAAAACAACCCGCAATCAGCACAACTAATAAAATTTTCTTGTTTCTTTCTGTAATTTCTTCCTTCATTCACAAACTCCTTTACTCTAAACTTGCATTATCGACAGTGTGTCGATAAAATTCATAGTAGCAAAAATATGTATACCTGACCATGAACAGTTTTTTTAGAGATGTCTACTAATCGACATAAAAGAGATATGCTGTTTATAAAGTCAATGAAAAATCTACAAAGGAGTTTAAAAATGTCTACACCCAAAAAAGAAGATCCTCGTACAATTCGTTCAAAAGAAATGTTTAAAAATGCTGTCTTTTCTCTCTTAAGGAAGGACTCCGTGAATTCAAATTTAACCGTTCAAAAAGTCGCATCCCAAGCTGGATTAAATCGGACAACATTTTATTTACACTATCAAGATATTCAAGATTTACTAACGCAAATTACTGATGAGATTTTAAATGAACTTTCGGATAAAATTGCTGGTTTAATACATGCAAAAGATCTATCGGAAAAACATCAGTTAATACAATTGCTTGATTATTTATATATCCATCGAAATTATTTACCAATTCTATTTAAAATGAACCAGTTTGAAGAGCAATTATTTTTATTAATAAAGCAATTAATAGAAACAAGAAGGAAGAATACTAAGGAGGAGCTACCTGCTGACTATGTGACCATTGATATTAAAACAGCCTCATTAGTAGGCATCATCATGTGGTGGATAAAACAGGGACTTCACTTTAGTTCAGATTATATAGCCGATCAAATTTACTTAATGTATAGAAGGTAATGATTTAAGAGTATTCATCAATACTATAAGGAATCGATTAGAAGTGACGATTTTAATCTTTTCACCACTTTAAAATACTATTTTATATAAGTTGTAGCATATGTATAAAAGGTGCACTTCTTATACATTAGTTTCTCAACCACCTACTGAGAAAGCGTTGATAAATCAAGGATGTATAAAAAGCTGCATACTCCGGAAAAAGAACCCTTGTCAGAGTCCTTCTGCCATACGGGTTCTTTTTTGTGATGTGTACCGGAAAAGGTTTTATGTTAACTAAACCTATATAGCGTAACAGTTAATTTGTAGTCGAAATATAAAAAAGCACTAACTAATTCATCAACGAGATTTAGTTAGCGCTTTTTTTACGAATATAATTAATGTTTAGAAGTGACTATTGAATTAATAAACATTAATTATATTCGTAAATATTATATTTAGCAACTTTCTTTGACTGCAGAAATGTGCTTTGCCTTTAATACAATTTTCGAGAGACATGCTGTAAGTATAAAAGCAATTATTAAGAATCCTATGATCATACCAATAAGTCCATCCCATCCAAATGTAGACCAGAATATTCCTCCAAGTGTTCCACCTACACTTGATCCAGTGTAATATAGGAATAAATATAAAGAGGAAGCTTGTGCCTTATTCTTTAAGGCACGTTGACCTACCCAACTACTAGCAATAGAGTGGCCGCCAAAGAATCCAAATGTAAACAGTCCTAAGCCTATTATTTTTAATAATAAATGAGGTTCTAAAGTCATACAAACTCCAATTAGTGTAATAATTAGATTAAGGATTAATATCTTTTGTTTACCATGACGATCTACCAATTTTCCTGTCAAGACAGAACTAAACATTCCAATAATCAAGATAATAAATATCCAACTTACGATAGTTTGGCTTAGTGAATAAGGTTTAGCAGTTAATACATAACCAATATAATTAAATAATGCAACATTACTACCTAACAATAAAAAACCCATACCATATAGGCAAACTAATCCTGGATCTTTAAGGTGGTCAATTAGTGACTTCCCTAACTTCCCAATTTCTAATTTTCTTGAGATAAAATTCTGTGAAGGTGGCAGGCTATACCAGAAAATTAGGGTTGCAACTAAACTTATTATGCCAATCCCTGCTATTGCAATGTGCCAACCGAAGAAATCGCTTAGTGTACCAGAGATAACCCTTCCAGCAACGGCACCAATTGCGTTACCACTAATATAAAGCCCCATTGCAGACCCTAAACTTTTAGGTTCAATTTCTTCCCCTAAGTACGCCATTGCTACAGAAGGCAAGCCAGCCAATGTAATTCCAACTAGAGTTCGGAAAACTAATAAAATATGGAAGTTAGGACTGAACGCTGTGAGAACACAGAGTCCAGACGCGACAAGCATAGAATAAACCATAACAGGTTTTCGTCCCCATACCTCAGATAGAGATCCAAATATCAACATACTAATAGCAAGGGCTATAGTTGTAATTGAAAGAGATAAGCTGGCAGTAGTAGGGGAGATATTAAATTCTTTGGTAAACTCTAACATTAAAGGTTGGGCACAGTAGAGTATGGCAAATGTGTTAAAACCAGCAGCAAAGAAGGAAAAGCTAGTTCTACGGTAAATTTTTGTACCCTGTTGAATATAACTCATAATACAATCCACTCTAAATTTACACGATGTCTTACAAGTTGCATAGTAAATCAATCCTTTTGAGAAATAATTAGTTAGATAAAAACTATTGTATAAATACAAGTGTAAGTGGCAAAATGCTATAGCTATAGATTGTTGTAAATAGCTCCTTATGGAGCAAAAACATTCTCGAGTGTTTTATTGAGTTTTATATTACCATCGATGTTGTATGATGTATAATTCATTATAATAATGATTTTAATGAATTCATGTAATGAATTATAAACTCAAAGGTATATATATTAAGTATCTTCCTATTTTTGGTATATAAAATTGAACGCTTTATACATTTAAATAACATTAGATTATTTGTGTCAGACATTATAACAAAGTTATAGCTTACTTATATCAGTTTCCGGTAATATAAAGTTAGTTGATTGAAGACTCAGAAATCCTTTTTTACATAAAGATAGCACCTAAATAATTAGGTGCTGTCTTTATGCAGAGTGGACAGACATTTTAATTAAAATACAAGGTATAAAAGTCGAAAAGAGTCTGCTTTCATTCTTCATATTTGAGTTATAATTTTACTTCTAACTCTCTAAGCAGTTGCTTTACTCCCTCACGGCTTAGAATTACTTTTCCTTTTGCCAAGATTAGATTATCTTCGGAAACTTCACCTGTCACTTTACAGGCTAAATTAGGTGAATATTTTTTCAACACAATGTTCTCATTATCTACAAAAATTTCAACAGGGTCGTTCTTTTTAATATTTAATGTTCTTCTTAATTCGATGGGTAAGACTACTCTTCCCAGGTTGTCTAGTTTCCTAACGATGCCAGTAGCTTTCAATTTAAAACCTCCATAGAATATTACTTACATACCCATTAAGTGTACAATATGCTTTTTATTGTTTTCCTTAGTAATATATTACATTTTAGGTGGAGGAAGATATTTCAGTGTCATAAGGTTAGGAAGAGAATAACTTTGGTTTCATTGATACTCTCTATCATTCGATGCAAATTTCAGTACTTTAGCAACTTTTGTTTTCTTAGTATCGTTGATTTTTTTTAAAAGCCTATGAATTGAACTAGCAGATAGCCCATGAATACATGTATTCATGGGCTATCTGCTTTGTTTTATACTTAATTAAGTTTTGTTAAGAGAAAAAATACTTACACCCAACCATGTAAAGGATATAAATAATAAATGCACATATCACAGCATATAAAGGCTTAAACCAATTCGTCAGTATAAATATAAGACTAATTAATATAACTGCACCAAAAGAGCCAAATATGGCACTTTTTTGTGTTAATCTAAAATCTTTAATGTTCATATTTCTCATCTGTAATTGAATGTTAACTAATGTCATGATGGGTAGTAATGTGATAATGCCTGATAAAAACAAATATCTAGATTTACTCAAAAGAGAAGCACATACCATGATTGTGCCACCCAAAAAAAACTGTAAAATATAAGCCACTGTTCCCTCTCCCTATTCCCTTTTAATCATCTCGATTTTTATTTTATTTTCTAGTGTGATATAAGTAAACTAAATATAATTGATAGAAGATATAAGAAAATATTATATGATAAGGAAGGATTAAATGAGTCTTAAAAAATATAGTGCTTATATTAAGGTAATTGAAACGGGAAGCTTAACAAAAGCAGCTGAAATATTGAACTACACACAACCAAATATTAGTCAGATGATAGGCAGCTTAGAAGAAGAATATGGTTTTTCATTATTAATAAGGCAAAAAAATGGTGTTAGGCCTACTAAAAATGGATTAGCAGTGCTACCTGCCATGAGAGAACTTCAAAGGGGATATGAAAAATTATTTGAAACTGTGCATCAAATTAATGGGTTAGAAACAGGGAAAATCCGTATAGGATCTTACACAAGCATCGCTACAAATTGGTTGCCAAAAATAGTAGAAGGATTCAAACATTTACATCCAGGCATAGAAATTCAAATATATGAAGGAAATGTATCTGAATTAAATGACTGGCTTGAAGAGGATCAAATAGATTTTGGGATTGGTACATCTCATAATAATAAATGGGACTTTCAACCTTTAGTTAAAGAGCCTATTCTTGTTATTATGAGTCCAAAGCATAAATTAGCAAAATTAAATCTAATATCCTTAAAAGCAATAGAATCTTCAGAGTTTATTCTCCCTTATTCAGATTCACATTTCGAAGTACATAATATCTTCAAAGAAGAGCAGATATCGCTTAAAATTGCTTACCAAGTCAGAGGAGATGAAACTATTATTTCAATGGTGAAGAATAATTTAGGAATAAGCTTGCTTCCAAAATTGCTATTAAGTAGATGTACTGAAGATATTGTAATTAAACCTTTAGAGATAAATGTTTCTAGAGAGCTAGGGATTATAATGAATGTAAGAAAGCATGCACAAACACCATCCGTTAATAAAATGATCCATTTTATTAATGAATGGGTCAAGAAAGATAACTAGTCTATAGAGATAGCAAAAGAGCATAAACTCGTTGGTCTCCAACGAGTTTATGCTCTTTCTCTTCTCTTAGTTATGCTTTATTGAAAAGTCCCTTGGGCACCAACGGGATGTTTTTTTATATGTTCCGAAAAGCGATATTATGGTAATTAAAGGTGTATAGAGAACACACTTTATATCCTCTATTATTAATAGTTGAAATTAGAACTATCTAAGTACGAGCTTTTTCCAGAGCGAGTTTTATACCAAATCCTATCAATATAGTACCTGTTATTCCCTCGATAACCTTTTGTGTCTTAGGCTTCTTCATAAAAGAACTAATCTGGTTAAGTAAATAGATATAAAATAAATACCACACGACAGTTAATACAATATAAGTTATCCCAAGTATAAGAAATGGCATAAAAGTATGGCTTTCATGATTCACAAACTGTGGTAGGAAGGTTAAGAAAAAAACAGCTATTTTTGGATTTAATAGATTGGTAAGGAACCCTTGTTTAAAAGAAGACTCATTCTTATACTTACTCTTGGCAATCGGTTCAATTGTTTCTGTTGTGTTTTTATTTCTCAATGTCCATAATGACTTGATACCTAGATAAATTAAGTACACCGAACCAATATATTTAAATATAGAAAATAACAGAGCTGATTTCGCAATGATTGCTGAAAGTCCTACAATAGCAGTGAATGTATGAATAGATAATGCACAACAAATTCCAAGCATTGTTTTAAAACCTCCCTGTTTCCCAACAGTAAGAGTGTTTTTTGTCATGATAGCAGTATCTGGCCCAGGTAAAATAACTAAAAAGATGCATGTAATTACAAACAAATAAAAGTTTTCCATTCCATTATCCCCTTCCTAACTATAATAAGTACTGTATCTATAATTTCTACATTGTATTACATGTACCTCGTTTTAGTAATTAAAGATAAACATTTTGATGTGTAAAGAAATTATTTTATCTGATTGAACTAAATTTTTGTCAAAGTAAGACCGACTAGAGCAATTATAAGACCCATGACCTGATATGCCTTCAACCTTTCCCCAAACAAAATTACACTTGCAATGACTACAACCAATGCGTTCAAGCTAATGATGGTGAAAACAATACTCGCAGATCCTGCATTAAGTGAATACAGATATAAACTGTAACCAGCTGCCATTGTTAGCCCTGCAAGAGCTCCGATGTAGAGTTCTTGTTTTTGAATAAACGTGTGCTTAAGCTCTTTATAAGAAGTAATACTTAGAAAAACCCAGCCACCTGCGAACAGTGCAACAAGGGTGCTTAAAAAGTCGATTTTATATTCAGATGCAATCTTTAGAAAAAAACCAGCCAAACCAATTGATATCAAAGCAAATGTACAGTGGAGAAGCCAAGATCTGTGTTCTATATGATTTCCCTTTTCTGGTAGACGTTGTACGATTGCTGTCGAACCCAGTAGCAGAGCGATGCCGGACCAGTGCCAAATGGAAAGCGACTCAGGAAAGAAAATGGCGGTTGCCACAATACCCAAAACGACATTCGCCGCAATGATCATAGAAGTAATACTCGCTGGACCCTTTTGGAATGCCTTTGTCATTTGTAGATTGCCGTAAGCATTCAATGCACCTGCTATTCCACCAATTGAAAGGGATAGCAGTGTCATCTCCACTTCTCTGCGAAATATTCCATAAGAGAGGACAAGACAAGTTGCAATTGCATAATAAAAGAATTGAACTCTTCCCGTTGATAAGCCTTTAGTAGCTCCCCATTTGAACAGTGTACTGCTCACCCCGAAACAAAAGGAAGTACCCAATGCTGCCAAAAACCATAACATAAACTCTTTCTCCCTTCAAAATACGCGATGCATTTTATATTTCATCGCTTTCATTTCTATAATCCTTATATTGAAGAAAAATACCTTATATCAGTAATAGCTTTAATTAAAGAAAAATAGCTAAAACTTAAATGATATTTTTTGCAGTGAATAATGTTCCGGATGCTTCACCTTTAACAATTTCATACAGTGAGAATGGATTTTTTCCATTTGTAATAACCGTTTCAATTCCTTGATCAGTAGCTAACTTCGCAGCTTTTAATTTTGTTATCATTCCGCCTGTACCACGACGAGAACCTGCTCCCCCAGCAAACGATTGTATCTTCTCGTCTATCGTTTCAATTTTGTTTATTAATTGAGCATCATTGTTAAAACGAGGGTCCTTATTATACAAGCCATCAATATCAGAAAGGATAACTAACTTCTGAGCTCTACATAAAATAGCTACTACCGCAGAAAGCATATCATTGTCGCCAAATAATTTATCTTCCGATTCGATTTCAGTATAGCTAACTGAATCATTTTCATTCACGACAGGAATGATATCCATGTCAAGTAGACTGTCGAACGTATTTATTAAGTTTTTCTTCTTTTCCTCGACTTTTATGTCCTCATCATTTAATAGAATTTGCGCAATCGTTTTATCATACTCATTAAAGAACTTGTCATATAAACGCATAATACTGCATTGCCCAACAGCTGCGGCAGCTTGCTTTAAACGTAAACTTGTAGGGCGTGTTTTCATCTTTAGCTTATTTATTCCTATAGCAATTGCACCTGAAGAAACTAAGATAATTTCGTACCCCATATTTTGAATGTCTGCTAAAACACAGGCAAGTTGATCAAAAGACTTTAAATTGTTTTGCCCCATTTCATTGGTCAGCGTAGAAGTTCCAACTTTTATGACTATTCTATTTTTGTATAGACTCATGTTACACCTCTACAACGGATACCACATGGTTTACATAAGGTAAAAAACCGTTCATAATTTGCTCTTTTTTTACTTTCATATATCCGGTTGTTGTTCCATCACTACATCCGTACCATTCTTGATTAGCCACATCTTTACCAAAGACAATTTGCACATCAATAAAAAACATGATTTTTCATTCCTTTGCTTTGTATATTTAATAAATGTAGATTATCATGGGAAATAGCATTACAAAAGCGAATTTTTGTCATGCTAAGCATGACAAAAACAGATGCAAAGGTTGTGGTACTATGGACATGAATATACAAAAATATATAGCTTTTGTTAAAACAGTTGAATTGGGAAGTTTCACAAAAGCAGCAAAGTATTTAAATTACTCTCAATCTGGCATAAGTCGGATGATTAACGACTTGGAAAAAGAATGGGGAGTCATACTACTTGAACGCAGTCGATCTGGTTTGCGATTAACTTCGGACGGAGTGAATTTATTTCCAGCTGCTAAAAGACTATTTGAAGAATATCAAAACTTACAACATCAAATAGAAGAAATTAACGGATTACAATCGGGAGTGGTTCGCATTGGAACTTTCTCTAGCATAGCGACTCATTGGCTTCCAAAAATAATAAAACAATTTAAAACTGATTATCCAAATATTGAATTTGAGTTACTTTTAGGTGATTATCACGAAATAGAAAAGTGGATTATAGAAGGGCGTGTAGATTTTGGGTTTTTACGACTTCCTACGCTTCCGGAATTGGAAACAACATTTATAGAACAAGATAATCTAGTTGTTGTATTGCCTGAAAGCCACCCTCTTGCAGATTTTGAAAAAATCCCAATTGCTGAACTGTCTGAGTCCCCTTTTATCTTGTTAGAAAAAGAAGGGGATTCTGATGTAGCTGAACTATTTAAAAAGTGGAATATTTGCCCTGAGATTAATATTATGACATGGGATCATTATGCCATTATTGCTATGGTAGAGAGTGGTATAGGTATTAGTATTTTACCGCAGTTGGTTTTACAACGCATTTCTTATGACGTTATCACAAGAGCATTGGAAGTACCTGCTTACAGAAAAATAGGATTAGCATACAGGGAAAATCAAACCGTATCTTTTGCTAGCAAACAATTTTTAAATTACTTAGAGTATAGATAAAATACTCATTCTTTTCATAAAAGAATATATAAGAAGGATAAAGACACTTAACCGGATTAATGCATATGATATGCAAATCTAGTTTACACCATAGATCTTATCAGTATAAAAAGCGTAGAACCATTGAGTAACAAAGGTTTTACGCTTTTTATTTTCCACTTAGTTATACTTTTAAGGACTTTTATAGAAATCTAATTTCGTCTATTAGTAAGGAGTTGAATTCCAACATATTGACTATTTGCAATATGTACATATATAATGCTCATATGCTGAATTTAGATATAGAAAGGAACTTATTTATGAATTCACTTAATAAACCAATCAAATTTAATAATGGAGCTGTGCTTCCTAATCGAATTGTTATGGCTCCTATGACTTCTAAAGGAGCTTCTTGGGACGGAATTATAGAACAAGATGACTTTAATTTTTTCGGGAGACGTTCTGAAACAGCAGGACTTGTCATCACAGGTGCTACATCTGTTAGTAAGCTAGGCGAAAAATTTTCTTATCAAATGTCTATTTACGATGATCGTTTTATTCCTGGTCTTACGGAGTTAGCGAAACTCATTAAACGAAATGGAAGTAAAGTATTAGCGCAAATTTATCATGCCGGAGCGAACTCTAGAGTATCTTATGAAAAGCACGGCATGGTTGTAGGGCCTAGCGCAATAGACTTTCCTCATCTTCCCTATGAGGTAACAGAATTAACGAATGAGAAATATGGGAGATTATTAACGACTTTGGTGAAGCGACCAAACGAGTAATTAAAGCTGGATTTGACGGTGTTGAAATTCATGGCGCCTACAGTCATCTCCTTCAACAATTTTTCTCTTCCTATTCAAACAAACGCAACGATTATTGGGGAGGATCACTTCAAAAGAGAATGAATTTTGCGTTAGAAGTCATTAAACGCGTACAAGAAGTAGCCAATGAATATGCTCAAGATGACTTTATTATTGGATATCGTCTAACACAAGAAGAAATACACGAACATGCTGTAGGGTATGATATTCACGACACATTACAATTTATTGATAGACTGGCTGATACCCATATGGATTACATTCATGTCACATCAGCTGATTATGGAAAAGAAATTAAAGAAGTAATCAATGGGAGAACAGCTTTTATCTTTGTTCCACACGTATTTAACGTACAAGATGCGGTAGATGGATTGCAGTATGGTGACATGATTTCGATGTCCAGACAAGCTCTTATCGAACCGGACTTTGCGAAAAAAATAAAAGAGGGAAAAGAAGAAGATGTAGCAACTGAAATTACGTCTCCAGAAATGGCGAAAAGTCTTGCTTTTCCTCCTAAAATGGTAGATTGGTTATTGGATCCGAAAGGGAAAAATCCTGTACCAAAAGGAATGGACTATCTTAAGGAACCTGTATCGGATTGATTATGACATTTACCTCTCTCTTATGCTCCATTACAAGAAAGTAGGAGAACATCATTGAAAATTTGCAATTTATCAATGTATAATAAGCATATGGATACATTAAATATTTTTAAATCACTGTCAAATGAAGCAAGATTAAAGATTTTATATTGGTTGAAGAGTCCTCGTGACCATTTTGATCCGGTGCGACAAGGTGAAGTCGATATGGATACGGTTGGCGTTTGTGTGAGTCAGATTACGGAAAAGCTAAATATGAATCAATCAACGGTTTCCCAGTATCTCTCTATTTTACAAAGAGCCGGTTTAGTTCATGCTACTCGTATCGGCAAGTGGACGTACTATAGAAGGAATGAAGAAGAAATTAAACGAGTCGGCTCGTTTATGTATGAAGAACTATAGTATATAGAAGCTGAATTTATGTAGAATTCAGTATCTATTCGCCTTAATATATTGATATTTCCCGAAATGTCAATATATCAAAACAGACCAATCTAATCACCAGAGACAAAAAGGCATCTATGTGTTTGAAATCATAGATGTCTTTTTCTTTCATAAATCATGTAAATCTGAAGGAGGAAAACGTGTATGTTTTTGGGTATTTTATTTACGATTTTGTGGGCATCTGGAGCAGTGTCTGTTAAATTTGGTCTCTTATCGGCACCACCCTTAATCATGGGAACCATTCGATTTCTTTTAGCAGGAGGTCTATTGCTTTTATATATTTATTTCTTTAAAAAAGGTACATATCGTATGCCTCATAAGAAAGAATGGAAACCTTTAATTTTATTGGGATTGTTTAATACTTCTTTGTATCTAGGCTGTGGTTTCTGGGCCCTACAAACTGTGTCTTCTGGATTTTTTAATTTAGCTGTCGTGATTAATCCTTTTCTTGTCGCACTTCTTTCTTCTATCTTAATGAAACGGTCCATTCAAAAAAAAGAATGGATAGGCATGATTTTTTCAACCATTGGTTTAATTATAGCTACTTATCCTCTACTTCAACACAGTCACTCTACATGGAGTGGCCTTCTATTACTCATTATTGGCATGGTATCTATGGCCATTGGAAGTGTCTATTTTCAAAAACAAAAATTAGAATTACCTAGTTTAGTGATCAATGCTTGGCAGGTTTTATTCGGTGGGGTTATTTTAATACTTCCCTCCATAATTTTAGAGTTTAATAAACCTTTTATTTTGGACCTGAATTTAATTATGTACCTCGTTTGGTCTGTCTTAGCAGTCTCCATCTTTGCCATGATTCTTTGGTTTTACCTGCTTAAACAAGATGCAGTTAAAGCAAATATTTGGCTATTCTTAACCCCTATTGCAGGGTATTTTTTATCTTCTACTTTATTAGGAGAAGAAGTAACTATATATGATATCATTGCTTCTCTTTTTGTGTTTAGTGGATTATATTTATCAGGGAATTTTCGACTTAATAAGGCACCAAAGTCCTCGTCAGAGAAAAAGTTGGAATCTTAGTTGATTTTATTAATCATTCTTTAGTTGGCATAAAACATGTTAGAGGAAGTAAAAAAAGCACAAGCCTGTTGGTTTTCAACGAGTTTGTGTTTTTTCTCTCCATATGGCTATACTTTTCTTGACAAGATATTTAAATCTAATACAAGATGTTAAAGTAATTATTATCGCTAACAAAATAAAAAGCCACCCAGTATTTGCAGGACAGGTGGCTTTTTACTATAAAATGTATGTGCAGACACATAATAACATATTTTTTCCAAAAATACTATATTTCAAAGGACCAACATATGTATAAAAGGTGCACTTTTTATGCACCCTTTCTTCCATTTATCTGTAAGGAGATTGTTGGCGCATCAAGGATGTATAAAAAGCTGCATAAAGTATATTGACGTCCTAGATTGAACCCTTACTCCCAGAAGGGTTCTTTTTTGGGTTGTGTTCCGGAAAGAGTGTTTATGTAAACTAGCATTGTATATGATATACACTTAAACAGTTAAGACCATTCTTAATGTTTTTAATATATGCCCATCGAAATTATCGTCAAACTCTGAGATAACTTTGAAACCTTTTGCTTTATAAAAAATTTGACCAATTTTATTTTCTTTTTCCACATTTATAAAAATTTCTTTAGCTCCTTTTAAACTTGTAATACCTTGATGTAATAGAGACGTTCCTATACCCTGACCTTGATATTCAGGATATAAATAAATTGCAGATAGTTCAACTTGGCCTTCTTTTCTTACAGGAGAAAAATTAGCAAAGCCAATTACTTTGTTTTCAGACTCAGCAACAAAAATAATTGAACGTTCTAATCGTTTTTTCATCATTTCC
>Ga0207655_1003115_pt1 | contig 12576 bp, 5 predicted proteins | sample KBSM44metaG_FD_184398 | JGI IMG/M metagenome (GOLD analysis project Ga0207655, IMG submission 184398) | Miscanthus rhizosphere microbial communities from Kellogg Biological Station, Michigan, USA - KBS M4-4 metaG (SPAdes) (version 2) | ecosystem: Host-associated > Plants > Roots > Rhizosphere >...
AGAAACCCCGCCTGATAGCGATCTTCCACCGAGTCATAGACCGTGGCGACGTCACGCAGCCGCACCGCGTTGCCCTGCTGATAAGTGATGATCAGATCGCGGTAGCTGGCCGCCTTCTCCAGCTGGCCGTTGCTGTCCACCAGCCACGACTGGTCACTGCCCTGTAAGATCCCTTTAGGCAGATTAGTGGTGCTGTTGGCGACGGCGGCACGCACCGTCTCCAGCGAGATGCCGTAATGGGTCAGCTTCAGCGGCTGCAGATCAATCCGCACCGCCGGTAAGGCGCTGCCCATCAGCGACACTTCGCCGACGCCCTGTACCTGCCCCATCGCCTGTTCGATTTTGCTCTCCGCCAGATCGTAGAGCTCGCCTGGCGTGCGGGTGGCAGAGGTCAGCGCCAGCATCACTATTGGCGCGTCTGACGGGTTGGCTTTGCGATAGGTCGGCAGCGAGGCCATTGCGCTGGGCAGCAGGCTGCGCGCCGCGTTGATTGCCGCCTGCACGTCGCGCGCCGCGCCATTGATATCGCGGTCCAGTTCAAACTGCAGGATGATGCTGCTGGAGCCCTGCGAGCTGCTGGAGGTCATCTCACTGATACCGGCAATCTGCCCCAGCGAACGTTCCAGCGGCGTAGCGACCGTCGCCGCCATGGTTTCCGGGCTGGCGCCTGCCAGGCTGGCGCTGACCATGATGGTGGGGAAATCGACCTGCGGCAGCGGTGCTACCGGCAGCAGCCGGTAGCCCAGCGCGCCCAGCAGCAGGATCGCCAGCGTCAGCAGCAGCGTCGCCACCGGACGAAAGATAAACAGCCGGGTCAGATTCATTGCCCGCTCCGCGCCCGCTGCTGACGGCGTTTCACCCAGGCGTTACCGCGCTGCGCCAGCCCATCAAACAGGAGGTAGATGACCGGCGTGGAGAAGAGTGTCAGCACCTGACTGACAATCAGCCCGCCGACAATCACCAGCCCCAGCGGCTGACGCAGCTCTGCCCCGGAGCCGGAGGCCAGCATCAGCGGCAGCGCACCCAGCAGCGCCGCCATCGTCGTCATCAGAATCGGGCGGAAGCGCAGCAGGCAGGCCTGATGAATCGCGTCGCGCGCGCTGAGTTGCTGATGGTGTTCCGCCTCCAGCGCGAAGTCGATCATCATGATGGCGTTCTTTTTCACGATGCCGATCAGCAGTATCACCCCAATCAGCGCAATCAGGCTGAATTCGGTGCCCGCCAGCAGCAGCGTCAGCAACGCGCCCACCGCCGCCGACGGCAGCGTAGAGAGGATGGTCACCGGATGGATAAAGCTCTCGTAGAGGATGCCGAGCACCACATACATGGTGATCAGCGCCGCCAGAATCAGCCACAGCGTGTTGCCGGTAGCGCTCTGAAACGCCGAGGTTTCCCCCTGATAACGCAGCGTGGTGCTCTCCGGCAGATGCAGCTGCTGCCGTACTTCCGCGATCGCCCGCTGTCCATCCTCCAGCGAATAGCCCGGATTAAGGTTGAAGGAGATCATCACCGCCGGGAACTGATTCAGCCGCATGTGCATCAGCGAACCGGTGCGCTGGTGAATAGTGGCGATAGAAGTGAGTTTGACCATGCCGCTGCTGGTGGTGCTGGCGCTGGTGTCAGAGGCTGAAGTGGACGTCGACGAAGACGACGATGTTGACGAAGACGTTGACGCTGATGAAGCCGTGCTGGTGGATGACGACGCCGAACTGCTGCTGCCGGACGATTGCAGCCAGACATCATCAAACGACGCCGGACCCTGCTGGTATGCCGGAGCCACTTCCAGCACCACCCGATACTGATTCGACTGGGTGAAGATGGTCGAGACCAGCCGCTGACCAAAGGCGTTATAGAGCGCGGTGTCCACGTCCGATGCAGTAATGCCGAAGCGCGCCGCTTTATCGCGGTTCAGCTCAACGTAAGAGACGCGCCCCTGATCCTGCAGGTTACTCACCACGCCATTAAACTCGGGCCGCTGCTGCAATGCCGCCACCAGTTTCGGCGACTCGCTGACCAGATTTTCACTGTCGGCATCATCGAGGGTGAACTGATACTGACTCGGCGAGACCTGATCGTTGACGGTGAGATCCTGCGCCGGTTGCAGATAGAGCCGGATGCCCGCCACATCGGCAGTGGCCTGTTTAAGCTGGCTGATCACCTCGCTGGCGCTGAGATCACGCGAGCCAAACGGCTTCAGGTTGATCTGTAACCGCCCGCTGTTAAGGCTGGTGTTGGTGCCGTCGATGCCGATCGTCGATGAGACGCTCTCCACCGCCGGGTTTTTCAGGATCCGCGCCGACAACGCCTGCTGCCGCGTTGCCATGGCGTTAAACGAGACGTCCTGTGAGGCGACGGTAATGCCCTGAATCAGCCCGGTATCCTGGGTCGGGAAGAAGCCTTTCGGCACCATTATGTAGAGCAGCGCCGTCAGCCCGAAGGTGGCCAGCGCCACCAGCAGCGTCAGTTTCTGATGGTTCAGTACCACGGTCAGCAGCCGATCATAACCGCGCACCAGGGCATCAAACAGCTCGCCGCCCTTGCGGGCAAACGTCGACTGCTGTTCTGGCGGAATGTGGCGCAGCAGATACGCGCACAGCATCGGTGTCAGGGTCAGCGATACCAGCATTGACACCAGAATCGCCACCGCCAGGGTAATCGCAAACTCCCGGAACAGTCGCCCGACTACATCGCCCATAAACAGCAGCGGGATCAGCACCGCAATCAGGGAAAAGGTCAGCGAGATAATGGTGAAGCCAATCTGCCGGGAGCCTTTCAGCGCGGCTTCCATCGGCGACTCACCCTGCTCCAGCCGCCGGGAGATGTTCTCGACCACCACGATGGCGTCATCAATGACAAAACCGGTGGCGATAGTCAGCGCCATCAGCGACAGATTATTCAGGCTGAAGCCCGCCAGATACATCACACCAAAGGTGCCGACCAGCGACAGCGGCACTGCCACGCTCGGAATCAGCGTGGCGGCCACGTTGCGCAGGAACAGGAAAGTCACCATCACCACCAGCGCAATCGACAGCATCAGTTCAAACTGCACGTCGCTGATCGAGGCGCGAATGGTCTGGGTGCGATCGGAGAGAATCGTCATCTTCACCCCCTCCGGCAGCGCCGCCTGCAGCGCGGGGAGCTGCGCCTTGATATTGTCCACCACCTGGATGACGTTCGCGCCCGGCTGGCGCTGCACGCTGATCACAATCGCGGGCTGGTTGTTGGCCCACGCCGACTGGAAGCTGTTTTCCGGGCCCTGTTCGATATGGGCGATATCTTTCAGGCGCAGCGCCGCGCCATTCTCATAGCTGAGGATCAGGTTGCCGTACTCAGTTGCGGTGCGCAGCTGGTCGTTGGCGTCAATGGTCACCGAATGATATTTCCCGTCAAAGCCGCCTTTGGAGCCATTGACGTTGCTGTTGCCAATCAGCGTATTTACCGCCTCCAGCGTCAGATGATGCGCCGCCAGCGCCTGAGGATTCATCTGCACCCGAATCGCCGGCTGGTGGCCACCCGCCAGCGTCACCATCCCGACGCCGGAGATCTGCGACAGCTTCAGCGCCACCCGGGTATTGACCAGATCCTGCACCGAGGTCAACGGCAGCGTGCTGGAGCTCGCTGCCAGCGTTACCACCGCGCTGTCCGCCGGATTAACCTTTTTATAGGTCGGCGGATTGGGCAGGTCGTCGGGCAGCAGGTTATTCGCCGCATTGATCGCCGCCTGCACCTCCTGTTCGGCGACGTCCAGCGACAGATCGAGGCTGAACTTCAGGGTAATGATCGACGAGCCGCTGGCGCTGGTGGAGCTCATCTGGCTCAGTCCCGCCATCTGCCCTAACTGGCGCTCCAGCGGTGAGGTGACCGACGATGCCATCACATCCGGGCTGGCACCCGGATAGAGCGTGGTGACCTGAATGATCGGATAGTCGACCTGCGGCAGCGCCGAGGTAGAGAGGAATTTCCAGGCAAAAATGCCGGCGATCAGCACGCCGACCATCAGCAGAATGGTGGCGACCGGACGCAGAATAAACAGGCGCGACGGGTTCATTTCGACACAGCACCCGCAGCGGCGGGCGTCTCATCGGCCAGCGACACTTTGCTGCCGCTGGTCAGACGATCGATCCCTTCCGTCACCAGCCGATCGCCCGGCGAAACACCGCTGAGGATCGCCTGCTGATCGTCTCCGAAAGCGGGACCGGTGGTGACCGCTTTGCGCGTGACGCTGTGATCCTGATTGATCACAAAGACAAAACTGCCGTCGCTGCTCAGCTGCAGCGCCTGGGCCGGGATCACCGTCGCGCCTTTCAGCACCCGGGTCTGCAGCCGCAGATTCACAAACTGATTGGCAAACAGCGACTCATCCTGGTTGGCGAACACCGCTTTCAGCGCCACGGTGCCGGTGGCGGTGTCGATCTGGTTGCTGATGAACTTCACTTCGCCACTGCCGAGCTGATGCTGGTTGTCCTGATCATACAGCGTGGCGGGCAGGCTCTGCCCCTGATGCAGCACGCTGACCAGCGTCGGGATTTCGCTTTGTGGCACGCTAAAGGTCACGGCGGCAGGCTGCATCTGGGTGATGGTCACCAGACCGGTGCTGCTGGCACTCTGAACCATGTTGCCGGGATCGACCTGACGCAGGCCGACGCGCCCGCTGATCGGGGCGGTGATCCGGGCATATTCAATGCTGAGTCTGGCACTGGCGATCTGCGCCTGATCGGCGGCGACGGCACCGCGATACTGCCCGACGGTGGCAATCTGGCTGTCCAGATCCTGACGCGCCAGTGCATCCTGCGCCGCCAGTTTGCGGTAGCGCGCCAGCGTCAGCTCCGCACTTTTCAGCAGCGCCTGGTTTTCGCTGAGTTCGCCCTGATACTGGTTCAGCGTGGCCTGAAAGCTGCGCGGATCGATCTGCGCCAGCAGCTGCCCGGCGCTGACTTTCTGCCCCTCAGTAAAGAAAACCTGCTCCAGCTGGCCGTCAACGCGGCTGGTCACCGTGACGCTGGCGTTGGGGATGACCGTGCCGAGTGCATTCAGCCACACCGGCACATCCGCCGTGCTGGCGACACCGCTGTGAACCAGCGTCGCCCCTCCGCCCATCATGCCATGCGCACCCGGTCTGCCCGACGGCATCCCCTCGCCCGGCCCGTGACCTGCCGACAGCAGACGCCAGATAACCCCAGCGACAATCGCCGCCACCAGCAACAGGAGCAGCCATTTAAGCCCAAAGAAACGCGTGGGGCGAGAAAGGTGAGTCATCGTCGAACTCTTCAGATAAGCAAAAAAAGAAATCCCGGAACGTGCGGAATGCGGCAGTGAGCGGCGGCGAGCAAAAAAGCGCCAGGCTTCACGGCGGCCATTATCAGTGAAAGGCGACGCGCCTTTCTATTGGCAAACTGTCAGGGTTTCGTTAAGAACGATGTTGATTTAGCGGGGGTTTTTACAGCGGTAACGGCAGGCTCAGGCGAGCAGGCAAAAAAAACCCACGCATCTGCGTGGGTTGGTGTAATAACAGGGTCTCACTGCCGAAGCAGTGTTGTTTTCACACCCATCAATACCTCTGGGACTGCTATCCTCGCACTGATTGACCGCGCGGAGACAGCAGGAAAACGCAACCGAATTCGGGGAAGTGCAACGAGGTGTGAATATCCTTCACGCCTCGCTTACACTCTGATTTGTCTAAGATTTATCTGAAGGAGTGGCCGCCGGTTTGGTGTAGATGGCATCCGGTGCAATATTCATGTGTTTCAGTACCGGTCCCATGATATTGCCGAACACCGGCGCAGCAACCGAGCCACCGAAGTGATCGCCCGCCGTCGGATGGTTGATCATCACCACCAGCGCCACTTCAGGATGGCTGGCGGGAGCGAGACCGGCGGTGTAGTTGACGTAGCCGCCATCATACTTGCCGCTGGTGCCCATTTTTTCCGCCGTACCGGTTTTGGTTGCCAGACGGTAGCCCGGCACCGCAGCTTTCAGCCCGGTTCCGCCCGGCAGGACGTCACTCTCCAGCATGTGCACCACCTCTTTCACCGTTTCCGGGTTGGCGACCTGGCGTCCCATGACCGGTGGCGTAACGCGGGTGATCGACAGCGGACGGTAAATGCCATAGGAGCCGAGCGTGGCGTATTCGCGGGCAATCTGCAGCGGCGTCACACGCAGGCCATAGCCAAAGGAGAAGGTGGCCCGCTCGATATCTGCCCAGCGGGTGCGGTGCAACGGAAAGTAGCCGACGCTTTCGCCGGTCAGCCCTAAGCCGGTTGGTTTGCCAAGGCCGAACGCATGATAGGTGTTGACCAGCGCTTCGGCGGGCATCGCCAGCGCGAGGTGTGACACGCCGATGTCGCTCGATTTTTGCAGAATGCCGGTCATGGTCAGGCGCGGCCAGTGGCCGACGTCGCGGATCAGGTGGCCGTTAACGCTGTAAGGCGTGGTGTCGATCACCGAATCCGGGCGCACCAGGTGGCGCTCCAGCGCTTCCATCACCACTAACGGTTTGACGGTCGATCCCGGTTCGTAGCTGTCATTGATGGCAGAGTTACGCATCTGCGCGGGCGTTGCCCCTTCATAGTTGTTGGGGTTGAACGACGGATAGGAGGCCATCGCCAGAATCTCGCCGGTGTCGATTTTCACCAGCACGGCCGCACCCGAGTCCGCCTTGTTGATCAGTACGCCGTCGCGCAGTTTGCTGTAGAGCGTGTACTGGTCATATTTGTCGATGCTGAGCTGTACCGTCGGCGGCTGGGTCGGCGGCTGATAGTTGATCATCGCGATGATATTGCCCGCGGCATCCTGCCGATAGACCTCTTTGCCCGGCTCGCCCTGCAATACTTTATCAAAGCCCTTTTCCAGTCCGTTCAGGCCGACGTTATCCGCCCCGACGATGCCGATCAGCGGCGCAGAGGCCTCGCTCATCGGATAGAAACGGCTGTCGTCATAGACTTCGCTGATGCCTTTCAGCTTCAGCTCTTTAATATCTTTGGCGATGCCCAGCTCGACTTTACGCCCCAGATAGAGGAAGCGACGTTTCGGGTTGGCGGTGATCTGCGCCGCCAGCTCTTCGGGACGGGTGTTGAGCGCCGCCGCCAGATAGGCCCATTTGGCACTGGTAAAATCGGGGTTGCTCTCCAGCACGCGCTGCGGATCGGCAATCACGTCGCGCGACGGGACGCTGAGCGCCAGCGCTTCACCGTTACGATCCAGCAGCGTGCCGCGACTGGTCGGCAGCGTCACGGTACGCAGCGATCGCTGATCCGCTTCGTGCTCCAGCATCGGCTGATTCAGGAACTGCAGGTCCGCGACGCGCGCCAGCAGCACCACCAGACAGGTCGTGACACCCAGGCAGATCAGTCGGAAACGAAAAGGGTTAAACGGCGCTTTTATCTGGTCTTTTCCCAGTAGTTTTTTAATCCGGGGCATGGCATTCCGCTGCGCAAAATAAAGAGAAAGGGGCTGGTGCCAGCAGTTATAAAGAAAGCGCTGGCCGTATAACAGGAAAACTGTGTATCAGTTCGTTATCGGCAGCCGATTTCTGGCAAAAAAAAACCTGCGCATCTGCGCAGGTTGGTGTAATCAAGAAAATCTATTGATGTTCACCCATCAATACCTCTGGGACCCTGAATGTAGCAAGAGGGATCGATCGGCTGCCATCTCTCAAACGCAACAGTTACCGGCAAAATGTAACCAGCCATGAGATCCTTACGCTATTGTGCAATCCTGATGTTTTTTGATTTCCACCAGGCAGCTCATGGCGTTTGGCCCCTGCGTCAGCGACGAGGTGCCGATGTCGAGCGTCAGCACGTTGGGGTTACCCGCGCGATCGTGCGGCTGCCACGCCTTGCCAAAGCCGGGATCAAACCAGGCGCCGGTGGCGATAATCACCACGCCCTGCGTCACGCCATCGGTGATCCGCACGCCCGCCAGCATCACGCCGCGTGCGTTGCTCACCTCTATCTCGTCGCCCTCCACCAGCCCGCGCGCGGCCGCATCCTGCGGATGCATGTAGAGCGTTTCGTGTCCGGCGGTTTTATTGCCCTGCACCGTTTCTGTAGCATCCAGCTGACTGTGCAACCGGTCGGAAGGCTGAATCGAGATCATGTGCAGCGGATAGTCGCGGCTGACCGGCGAACCGAGCCACTCCTGCGGTTCACGCCATTCCGGATGGCCGGCGAAATCATCCAGCTGGTAGTCCGCAATGGTCTGGCTGAAGAGCTCAATTTTGCCACTGGCGGTTTTAATCGGATTGGCCTGCGGATCGGCACGGAAATCATCCATAAACTGATAGGGTTTGCCCCCTTCGGGGATCTCCACAAAGCCGCGCTGCCAGAACTCCTCAAACGCCGGGAAATCGATGCCTTTACGCTGATGCGCCGTCGCACACTGCTGATAAAGATGGGCGATCCACTGCATCTCGTTGCGCCCTTCGGTGAAGGTATCGCGGTAGCCGAGGCGCTCCGCCAGGTCAGCAAAAATATCGAAGTCGTTGCGTGCCTGATGCTGCGGTTTAATCGCCTGATGCATCGCCAGCACAAAGCGGTCGCGTGAGGAGCCGCCGATGTCATTGCGCTCCAGCGTGGTGGTCGCGGGCAGCACGATGTCCGCCATCTGCGCGGCGGGTGTCCAGACGATATCCTGCACCACGACCGTATCGGGCCGCTGCCAGCCCTCCACCAGCCGGTTGAGCTGCTGGTGATGATGGAAAGGATTGCCGCCCGCCCAGTGCACCATGTGAATGTCGGGATAGTGCAGGGTTTCGCCCTGAAAGCGGTAAGGCTGGCCGGGATTGAGCAGCATATCGCTGATCCGCGCCACCGGAATCGACAGCCCGGAAGGATTGGGGCCGGTGCTCATCATCGGAGCCGGACCTTCCTGGCGCGGGTTGCCGACGCTGTTCATCGAACCGTGACCAAAAGAGAAACCTGCGCCCGGCAGGCCTGGCTGGCCGAGCATCGACGACAGCGCAATCATCATCCAGTAAGGCTGCTCGCCGCGATGGGCGCGCTGAACGGAATAGGAGCAGGTAATAAAGCTGCGCTTGCCGGTGAGCTGCTGCGCCAGCTGCACAATGCGATCGGCCGGGATGCCGGTGATACGGCTGGCCCAGCCGGCGGTTTTCGCCACGCCGTCGGTTTCGCCCAGCAGATAGGCGCGCAGCTGCGGCCAGCCGGTGCAGTGGCTGGCGAGAAACGCTTCGTCAACCGCGCCGCGCTGGGTGATCTCATGTCCCAGCGCCAGCATCAGCGCCACGTCGGTGTTGGGGCGAATCGGAATCCACTCGGCGTTAACAAATTCCGGGCAGTCATCACGCATCGGGCTGATGTTGATCACCGGCGTGCCTTTGGCCGCCAGCTGCATCAGCGCCGGTTTCAGGCTGTGCTGCCCTGCGCCCCCCGAGGCGACCTGGGCGTTTTTCAGCGCCAGCCCACCAAAGGCGACAAAAATTTCGGCATGTTCCACCACCTGCGGCCATTCGGTGACGCGCCCGGTCAGCGGCATGTAGGTGCCAATCACATAGGGCAGGAAGAACTGCGCGGCGCCCCAGCTGTAGTTACCCTGCTGATCAACGCCGCCGCCGCCCTGAAAGTAGAAGCGACGAACCAGAGTGCGGGCGTGGTTGACGCGACCGGCCGATGACCAGCCGTAGGAGCCGTTGAAAATGCCCGATGCGCCATAGCGCTCGCGAATGCGGCGATTCTCCTCCGCCACCAGATCCAGCGCGGTTTCCCAGTCGACGGCAACAAAATCTTCCCGGCCACGCAGCGTACGGTCGCTCTTTTCGCGTGACTTCAGCCACGAGCGCCGCACCATCGGCTGACGAATGCGTTTGTCGGAATAGACCAGTTCAGGAATGGTGTGGATCATCGGTGACGGATCGGCATCGGCGAAGAAAGGTTCGCAGCCAATCAGGCGATCGTTTTCAGTGACGGCGGTAAAGGCGCCCCAGTGCGCCAGATGTGGCACTTTGGTTTTCATCGTTGTTTTTCACGGTAGCCAGGTGGGAGATTGAGCATAGCATGGTGCGACGCCTCAGCAGAAGACGTGCAGCAGTGACCGTTTTTACCCCTTTTTGCGACGACGCTGGCATTCTGTCGGGTTGATGTGTCCGCCCTTTTCCGTAACACTGATGCGATGTGTAAACGTTTTCCCCAAAGCAGGTCAACGCATGGCTACCATAAAGGATGTTGCGCGACTGGCTGGCGTTTCTGTCGCCACAGTCTCCCGTGTAATCAATAATTCTCCCAAAGCCAGCGACAGCTCCCGACAGGCCGTAGGTCAGGCGATGGAGCAGCTTCAGTATCACCCGAATGCCAACGCACGTGCGCTGGCGCAGCAATCGACCGAAACGCTCGGCCTGATTGTCGGTGACGTCTCCGATCCCTTTTTTGGCGCAATGGTTAAAGCCGTGGATGAGGTGGCAGGTGACACCGGTAACTTTTTGCTGATTGGTAACGGTTACCATAATGAGCAAAAAGAGCGGCAGGCGATTGAACAACTGATGCGTCACCGCTGCGCGGCGCTGGTGGTTCACGCCAAGAAAATCCCCGATGCAGAGCTGGAAGTGCTGATGAAGCAGGTGCCTGGCATGGTGCTGCTGAACCGGCTGATAAAAGGCTTTGAAAAGCGCTGTATCGCGCTCGACGATCGCTACGGCGCCTGGCTGGCAACCCGTCATCTGATCCAGCTTGGCCACCAGAATATCGCCTTTATCTGCTCGACCCACACTATCTCCGATGCAGAAGATCGCCTGCAGGGTTACTACGATGCGCTGAAAGAACATGGCCTGCCGTGCAGCGATCGGCTGGTCACCTGGGGTGAACCGGATGAAGTGGGCGGTGAGCAGGCGATGACGGAACTGCTGGGTCGCGGCAAGAATTTCACCGCCGTCGCCTGCTACAACGACTCAATGGCCGCCGGCGCGCTGGCGGTGCTGAGCGATAACGGCGTTCGGGTGCCGGAAGAGATGTCGCTGATCGGCTTCGATGATGTGCTGGTTTCGCGCTATGTGCGACCGCGCCTCACCACCATCCGCTATCCGATTGTCACCATGGCGCAGCAGGCGGCCCAGCTGGCGCTGGCGCTGGCCAACAATCAGCCGCTGCCGGAAGTGACCCACATGTTCAGCCCGACCCTGGTGCGCCGCCACTCGGTCAGCGGCCCGGCCTGAGGACGCTATGGCCGGTTTATCCGGCCGCAGCGTTTACTGAAAGGCGCGCAGCAGCGTCTCCAGCGGCCTGACCAGCGCAATCACTGTTTCATCCTGTACCTCTGCGGCGGCATCCAGTGTCGCACGCATCTCCGCCACTTCACTGGCACCAAACGCCTGATTGCGAACGTAAGCATTAACCAGCGCGAGGCCCATGGCGCTCAGCGCCTCGATCTGCTGCACGCTCTGTGCCAGCGGCTTCAGCGTTGCACTGGCGTTAATGATCGGCAGCACCGCGCTGGTGTTAGCCTGCCAGCGCTGCAGCGGCGCGCGAACCGCAGAGGCGGCAGCCGGATTATTACGATTGGCGATTAACACGGCGACCTGCTGCTCCAGCTGACGTACCGCCTCACTCTCAGCGGGCAGTACATCTGCCAGCCGGTTCAGGGGTTCATGGTAGTCGTAATGGCCCGCCTGAAACTTGAGATGCTGGCGCGTGTAGTATTGCGCCGGTTCCAGCACCTCGGCCAGTACCCGCAGTGGGGCGATGTCATGCCCACTGGCCAGCCGCATCATCTGCTGCTCCGTCTGCGCGTGTTGCAGCGTTCCGACCGACACGCTGCTCCAGCGATCCATCGCCGCCAGCCGCGAATACATCGAGTCGGTGTTGGTGACATCCTGTGCCGACCATAACCGCTCGGCCACCACAAAGGCGCGCGGCCACAGTTTGGTATCAATAATCTGGCTGTTGATGTTTTCCGCCCACAGCGCCGCCTCGCCACCCAGCAGATTTTGCTGCACCTGCGCAGGTGTGGGCAGCGCGGGCGCGATGCCCGCAGGCGTCTGCGCCAGCCGTTGACCGCTGGTGGGATAACGCACGTTGCCTACCTCTGCATAACCTTTAAGAGCGTTCTGTTGCAGCGTGACCACCGGCTGGAACGGCCCCATCCAGCTATCCACGCTAAACCGCACCTGCCGCGTCGAGAGCCAGTTAATCTGACTGACCATCCGGCGGGCTTTGCCATCGAAGTCGATAAAACCGCGCCAGCCTGGTTCTCCCTGTATCAGCGTAAAGCTGCCCTTCACCGGGCTGCCTTTCAGCCGCGGCATGGTGAATGACCAGCTCTGCGCCTGATCGCCTGGCCGCAGACGATCCTGGCCGTTGAGGCCCTGTGGCGTGACCTCATTGCGGTAGTGATAGCTGGCAGGCTGAGGCTGATCGAGGTAGAAACCGGTGGAGAGGATGCCGCGGTAGTTCTCTTTTGCCAGCGCGCTCAGCGCATCCTGGCCCTGCCACGACTGGATCAGAATGCTGCGCGGCAGATCGGGATGGGCAATCTCATCCCAACCCACCATCTGACGGTGATGGGCTTCCAGGATCTTCTCTACCCGCTGATTGAAATAAGCCTGAAGCGCATGGGCATCTTTCAGATCGT
>Ga0207655_1003116_pt1 | contig 12574 bp, 10 predicted proteins | sample KBSM44metaG_FD_184398 | JGI IMG/M metagenome (GOLD analysis project Ga0207655, IMG submission 184398) | Miscanthus rhizosphere microbial communities from Kellogg Biological Station, Michigan, USA - KBS M4-4 metaG (SPAdes) (version 2) | ecosystem: Host-associated > Plants > Roots > Rhizosphere >...
GCCGCGCCGCACTGACGCAGCGGCGGAAACAGTGGCAGCGCGTTACCAGCGGACCTTCACGCCCACGCTGCCGTCGATTCCGCTCTTCGTGCGGGTGGCTCCGCCCGAGGCCCACAGCTTGCCCAGTTCCGCGTACAGGCTCATGCTCGGCGTCAGCTGCAGCGTGGCGCCTGCCGCCAGCTCGGTGCTGGTGCCGCCGGTGCGCGTGGCGATGTCGGTGTACGCCGCGGGGCCGATGAAGCGGCTGACGTCGGTGCCGCCGCCGCTGCGGTAGACGTTGACCCGCACGTAGGGCTGCAGCAGGCCGGCGGAGGTGGCGATCTCGCCCTTGACCCGCACGCCCGCGCGCGCCAGCCAGCCGCTGTGGCTGTCCTGCTGCACCAGGGCGCCCGGGATGCCCGTGTCGTGCAGGCTCACGCGCTGGTGCACCAGCTGCAGCTGGGGCTCGAGGGTCCAGTTCGGCGCGATGGAGAAGGCCTGGCCCACCTCGATGGAGGCCAGCAGGCTGTTGCCGCTGCCGGAACTGCCGAAGCCCAGCGTGGGTGCCGCCGTGTAGCGGTGGCGGCCGGCCTGCAGCACGCCGTCCACGTACAGGCCGCTGCCGTTCTTCCAGGTGGCGTAGGCGCCCAGGTACTGGTTCTGCAGGTCGTTGGAGCCGGCCGCGTAGTTCGCAAGGCCGCGGGCGAAGCCGGTCACGCGCATGTCGCCGTCGAGTTCGCCGATGTAGATGCCGGCACGCCAGTTGGCGTCAGCCCACAGGTCGGTGCCGGCCTGGAAGCCTGTGAGACGCCCCTTGCTCGCGGGGCTGACGGTGCCGCTCTGGTCGATGGTGCGGTTCGTGCTGATGAGGCGGGCCCAGGTCTGGCGGTAGCCCTGGTCCGGTGTAGCGGTGCTGGCGCCGGCCGGGCCGTCGTCGCCCACGCGCTGGTGCATGTTGCCCAGCATCGCCAGATTGGATTGGCGCAGCTGCTCGGGCAGCGCCGCGTACAGCGGCACTTCGGCGCGGTAAGTTGGCACGATCACGCCGCCGCCACCGCCATTACCGCCAGTACCGCCAGTACCGCCAGTACCGCCAGTACCGCCAGTACCGCCAGTACCGCCAGTGCCGCCGCCGTTCCCGCCACCGGACGGCGGGACGATGACGGCGCTGGAGCGCAGGTACCAGTTCTCGCCCGCGCCGGCCGCGTCGGCGGCGTACAGCCGGTACTCGAAGGCGCCGGCATCGACGTGGCCGCCCGCCAGGGCGAAGGCGCTCCTTGTGGTCTGCGCGGTGGTCGTGGCGCCGTTCAGCGCGCTGACGACTTCGATGCCGTTGCCGGCGGTCAGCGCGCCCAGGCCTCCCAGGTTGGTGATCTGCAAGTTGGTCGTGCCGCTGGCAATGGCGGTGCTGCCGCTGAGGACCAGCCGGTCGCTCGCGCTGGTGCTGTCGCCTAGCGCCGTGCCCAGGCGCAGCGTGCCGCCGTTGCCCACCCACGGGCCTGTGACCGTGAGGACGGTGCCGGGCGCGCCGCCCAGCAGCGAGACGGTGCCGCCGTTGGCCATGGACGCGATGGTCTGGCTCTGGCCGGCCAGGTCCAGCGTCGCGCCCGAGGCGACCGTGAAGGCGCTGGTGCTGCTGAAGGTGTTGGCCGCGCCGGCGCGCAAGGTGCCGGCGGCGACGTTGGTGGCGCCCGTGTAGATGTTGGCGCCGCCCAGGGTGAGCGTGCCCGCACCGTCCTTCACGAGGCTGCCGGCGCCCGTGATCGGGCCCGTCCAGCCCATGTCGTGGCCGTTGGTGTTGAAGGTGCCCGTGCCGCCCAGCAGCAGGGCATTGCCCAGGCTCAGGCCACCCGCGCCGGCGATGATGCTGGCCGTGGCACCGCTGTCGATGGCAACGGCGCCCGACAGCGCCGCGCCGGTGTTCAAGGTGAGGCTGTTGCTGCCGCCCGTGAACTGCACGGCCGAGGCCCGGGTGATGCCATCGCCGCCCAGTCCGCCGGAGATGGTGCCGCTGCTGCTGATGGCGAGGTTGGCGCCCATCACGCCCACGCCGCCTGCACCGTTCGCGCCGCTCGCGCCCCCGTTGCTGTTGGCGCCGCCGACGCCCCCGGCGCCGCCGGCGATGGAGCCGCTGTTGGTGATCGTTGCCCCGGCGCCCGTGGCCCCCAGGCCGATGCCGCCGTCGCCGCCAGCGCCCGGCGCGCCGGTGCCTCCCGCGCCGCCGCCGCCGGCTCCGCCAGCGCCTCCGGCGCCAGCCGTGACTGCGCCGGTGTTGACCACGGTCACGGTGCTGCCGGTCAACGTGATGCCATTGCCGCCGCCGCCGCCGCCGCCGCCCGAGGCATTGCTGCGCGCCGGCAGCAGTTCGGACCCGCCTGCGCCGCCGGCTCCGCCCGCGATGGTGCCGCCGTTGGTGAACGTGAGGCCCGGCGCCGTGGCGTTCAGGAAGAATCCGCCGCCGCCGCTGCCGCCACCACCGCCTTGCGAGAAGGCGCCGCCGCCCTGGCCCCCCGCGCCGCCCGTCGAACTGCCGGAGGCCGTGTAGTTGCCGAGCGGGCCGTTGAGGATGGACCCATAGCCTCCCGCGCCGCCGCCGCCGGCCGCCCAATAGCCGTTGCCGCCCGCGCCCCCGGTGCCGCCGGTGTAGCTGTCCGAGGAGGAAGAGACGCCGCTGCCGATGGACGCGCCCTGGAAGCCACCTCCGCCGCCGCCGCCATATCCGTTGCCGTTGCTGAAGTCGCCGGTCTGGGACTGGCCCGCGCCGCCGTTGTCGCCCTGCATCACGCCCGGGCTGACGACGTTACTGGTGGTTCCCGCCGCCCCGCCCGTGCCCGCGGTGGCGCCGCCGAAGGAGCCGATGTTCGCGTTGGAGCCCGCCGTGACGCCGGCATCGGTCGACGACCCGCCAGTTCCTCCGCTGGCGCCCACCGTGGTGTCGTTGAGCCCGCCGCTGCCACCGCTGCCGTTGCTGCCGCCGCTGCCGGCGTGCAGCGTCGGATCGCCGACGGGCTGGCCGCCGGCGCCGCCAGCCGCCAACGCCGGCCCGGCGCCCAGAAGCAGCACCGCCATGGCCACGGCCCCCAGTTCGCCCAGCCGCGCCGACCGCGCGTGGCCGCGCGAGGTTTCGGGGGCGGCCACCCAAGTGCCGAGCGTTGGATTCCACAGGGTTCGAAAAATCTTGTTCATGGCTTCAATCGTCCGTTCGTTACCTGGCGGGCAGGCTCCCGTGCGCCGGAGCACTCTCCTCTTGCGCATGCAGATGTCTTGTTTTCCGTTTGCCAAGACAAAATGTAAGTACGCGTATGGGGCGGCGATATGCCCGGAACCGGGTACCCCTGAGGAGGCCGATGGGGAGTGCGTGGGAGCGTGCAGCCTGTACCGTGTCCGCTCGGCGTGGCTCGCGGCGCGGCGGCGCGGGCCTCTTGGGTCCGATCTCGAGGGCCGCAAGCGTCAGGGGCGGAGCGCCACCTGCCGCGGAACTCCCCCTGAGCAGTGTCTGAAAGTAACCAATGTTTCGTGTCGGATACAGAGCTGTCCGGCCGTTGCGGCCGATCCGGTCCTCAATCGCGAGTGCTTGTCGGAGCTTCCGGCGCCGGCAGGGTGGACTCGAATTGCGCGGCGCCGCTCGCCGCATCGCAGCTTGCCTTCAACTCGGCCGCGACCTGCTCCGGCTCCTGGCGCAATTCCGCAAGATCGCGCTCCCCGACGCAGCGGCCGTCGAGCCGCACATAGATGCGTTTGAAATCGCCACCGAGTGCCCGGGCCACGTCGCCCAGGCACTCGGCGAGCGTGGCGAAATCGCCGTCACGGTACGAGCTGGGCGGTATCACGCCTTTCGAACGCGGCGCGCGAACCGTGTAGGCGTAAGACGCGGCTTCTTGCCTAAGCTCCACCACAGGCTGCAGGCAGAACTGGACTTCCCTGACTCTTTTTTTCATGGCCGCAGTGTAGGTGCGGCCCCACCGGTGCTGCCCCCGGGGGAGGGGGCGTCATTGCGTGCGCTGCTTCGCGACGAACTCCGGCGTGACCGTGCCCTGCTTGTTGCCGAATTGCGCGATCACGTAGTTGGCGAGCGCCGCGACTTCGGTGTCCGTGTAGGCCTTGCCGAAGGCCGGCATGTAGACCTCCTTGTCGTGCACGCGCATCCTCACGCCCTGCAGGATCATCTGCGTGACGTTGGAGCCGTCAGGATCGTTCACGCCGCGCGTTCCCAGCAGCGATGCGTTGGCCGTCTGCTGGCCTTGCCCGTTCCACTGATGGCAGCTCGCGCATGCCGCAGCGAAGAGCCTGAGCCCTTGCTCGTGGCCTTCGGCCGTGTTGGCTGCCGGTGCCGCCGCGCTCGCCGCAACGGCCCACGGTGCCTTCGCATCGACCTCGATCGGCGCCTTGCCCGACTTCGCCGGCACCGTGCGCAGATAGCTCACGAGCGCCGAGGCGTCCTCCGGCTTCAGGTATTGCAGGCTGTGTTCCACCGCCTCGCCCATGGGCCCCGAAGCGGAGCCTCGGCCCTCGGCATGCCCGGTCGTGAGGTACGAGGCAAGCTCCGCATCGCTCCATGCGCCGATGCCGTTCTTCGCATCTGATGTGATGTTGTAGGCGCGCCAGCCCTGGACCGACTCGCCCGCGAGGTCGTTGCCCCTTTCCATCGCGAAGGCGAAGTTGCGCGGCGTATGGCATTCCGCGCAGTGGCCGAGCGCTGTCGCGAGGTACCTGCCCTGGTTCCACGCCGGCGGCTTGGACGCATCGGCCTCGAAACGGGTGCTCTTGAAGAAGGCCGCATTCCAGAAGCCCATGGCCCAGCGCTGGTTGAACGGAAATCCCAGGTCGGCCTCCCTGTTCGGCTGGTTCACCTTGGGCAGGCTGAAGATGTACGCCTTGATCGCGAGGATGTCCTTGCGGCTCAGCGCGGTGTACGAGGTGTACGGGAACGCCGGGTACAGGCGCTTGCCGTCCGCGCCCACGCCGTCGTGCAGCGCGCGCACGAACTGGTCGTCGCTCCAGTTGCCGATGCCCGTGGCCGGGTCCGCGGTGATGTTCGACGAGTAGATCGTGCCGAAGGGCAGCACGAAGGGCAGGCCGCCCGCAAAGGGCTGCCCCTTGCCGGGCACCGTGTGGCAGGCGATGCAGTCGGCGGCCTTGGTGAGGTATTCGCCGCGCACCAGCAGCGCCGCATCGGCCGGCGCACCGGCCAGCACCGGCGCCTCGCCCTCGGAGCCGTCGGTACGGTTCAGGAAGAAATACAGCGCCGCGCCAACGACGAACAGCACCACCAGCACCTTGAGGAGCCGCTTCATGCTGCTCTCCTTGCGCCGTGCCCGGCATCGGCGATCTTTTTCTTCAGCGCCTCCTTGTCCTGCGCCAGCAGTGCACGGTTCACCGGCAGCGCGCGCAGCCGCACGCCCGTGGCCGCGAAGATCGCGTTGGCGAGTGCGGGCGCCGCAATGGCGGTGCCGACCTCGCCGAGCCCGCCGGGCGCCTCGCCGCTCTTGACGGTATGGACCTCGACCGGCGGCGCCTCGTTGATGCGCAGCATACGGTAGTCGTGGAAGTTGCTCTGCTCGATGGTGCCTTCGCGCAGCGTGATATCGCTGAAGAGCGCGGCGCTCAGGCCGAACAGCAGGCCGCCCTGGATCTGCGCCTCGATGGAGCTCGCGTTCACGGCAATGCCGCAGTCGAGCCCGACCACCGCGCGCCGCATGCGCACCTCGCCCTGCGGCGTGACCTCGACCTCGACGATGGCACACACGCGGCTGCCGAAGGCATCGCCCACGGCCACGCCGCGCCCGACGCGGGCCGGCAGCGTGCCCTTGCCCCAGCCGATCTTGTCGGCGGCCAGGTCGAGCACCGCCAGCGTTCGCGGGTTCTTCTTCAGCATCGCGCGCCGGTAGGCCACCGGGTCCTTCTTCGCGCGCTGCGCCAGCTCGTCGATGAAGCTCTCCATCACGAAGAGGTTGTGCGTCGGCCCCACGCCGCGCCACCAGCCGACGTTCAAGCCGGGCGGCATGTCGTGCCGCACCCACTCGACCTTGAGGTTCGGCAGGTCGTAGCAGGGCTCGGCCACGCATTCGATCAGGTCGCTGTCCATGCCGTCCTTGCCCATGAAGGCCGGAGCCCATCGGCCCAGCACCGTGCCGCCCGCAATGCGGTCGCCGAACCAGAGGATCCGGCCCTCGCCGTCGACCACGGCCGAGATGTCGTCGTGGTACATCGGCCGCACGATGTCGTGGCGGATGTCTTCCTCGCGCGTCCAAACCACCTTGAGCGGGTAGGGCACCTGCTTGGCGAAGGCCACGGCCTGCTCGACCGAATCGGTCTCGAGCCGACGGCCGAAGCCGCCGCCCAGGTACTGGTTGTGCAGAACGACCTTGTCTTCCGCAAGGCCGGCGACCTTGGCCGCGGCGCTCACGCAGCGCGTTGGCACCTGCGTGCCGACCCAGATCTCGCACTCGCCGGGCCGCACGTGCACTGTGGTGTTGAGCGGCTCCATCGTCGCGTGGGCCAGCATCGGCAGGTCGTAGGTCGCCTGCACCAGCGTGCCCTCGGGCCGCTTGCCGGTTTCCTTGCCGACGATCGCCTTGTCCTTCGCCAGCGCACCGGCCAGTGCCGCGCGCAGCTGCTGCGTGGTGAGCGCGGCGTTCTGCCCCGGCGTCCACTGCACGTTCAATGCATCGAGACCCCGCTTCGCAGCCCAGAAATGCTCGCCCACCACCGCAACCGCGTCCTTGATGCGGAGCACGTCGATCACGCCGGGAATCGCACGCGCCGCCTTGTCGTCCACCGAGGCCAGCACGCCGCCGAGCGTGGGGCAGGCCTTGACCGTCGCCACTTTCATGCCCGGCAGGCGCACGTCGATGCCGAACTGCGTGCTGCCGTCGACCTTGCCGGCCGAATCGACGCGCCGCAGCGGCTGGCCGATGAGCTTGAAATCCTTCGGTTCCTTTAGCGCCACCTTGGCAGGCATCGGCAGCTTGGCGGCCGCACCGGCGAGCGCGCCGAAGCCGAGTTGCCGGTTGGACGGCGCGTGGCTCACCACGCCGCGCGCGACCGTGCAGCTCGCAGCATCGACCTTCCACTGCGCGGCGGCAGCGCTCACCAGCAGCGTGCGCGCCACCGCGCCGGCCTCGCGCAGCACGCCGTAGGTGCCGCGCGTGCTGGTCGAGCCGCCGGTGATCTGGCCGCCGAGCAGCGGCATGCCGTACAGCGCCTCGTTCGGCGGCGAATGCTCCACGCGCACCTGGTCGAGCTCGACGCCGAGTTCCTCGGCCAGCAGCATCGCCGAGCCGGTGTAGATGGCCTGGCCCATCTCGGCCATCGGCATCACGAGGCGCACGCCGCCATCGGCGTCGATGCGAATGAAAGCGTTCGGCGCGAAGGCGGGGTTGCCATCCACCAGCGCAGCGGCCGCGTCGGCGGGCTGCTGCCGCGGGCTGATGGCGGCAAAGGCCTTGCTGCCGCCGACCCAGGTGAAGGCCAGCGCCAGGCCGCCGGCCTGCAGTGCGCCGCGCCGGCTGATACCCACGGCACCCACGGCGGCCGGCTTCACGATGCGCTCCTGACAGGCATCGCGACGACCGACTGCAGCACCTCGGCCTTGCCGGTGGCGGCCTGCTTGATGGCCGCGCGGATGCGCGAGTAGGTGCAGCATCGGCAGATGTTGCCCGACATGGCCATGTCGATGTCGGCGTCGCTCGGGTTGGGCGTGCGCTGCAGCAGCGCGGCCGCGGACATGATCTGCCCCGACTGGCAATAGCCGCACTGCACCACGTCGACGTCGAGCCAGGCCTTCTGGATGCTCTTGCCGGCCGGTGTCTGCGAAACGGCTTCGATGGTGGTGACGGCCTTCTTGCCGATGGTGCCGATCGGCAGCACGCATGAACGCACGGGCTGGCCGTCGAGGTGCACGGTGCAGGCGCCGCACTGCGCGATGCCGCAACCGAACTTGGTGCCGGTGAGGCCGACGACGTCGCGCAGTGCCCAGAGCAGCGGCATGTCGTCGGGAGCGTTGAGGGCAACGGACTGGCCGTTGATGTTGAGATCGATCATGGACCCGCCTTCTTGTCTGGTTCGCCGTGGTGGCAGCGAACCATAGCGCGACTTCGGAAAGCGCGCTCGGCGGGCAGGGCAGCACTCAAGCGGGCTGCTCGGTTTTCATCGACGGGTGCTCGTTGCAAGCACCCGAAGGTATTCATCGCCGTGCGAAACGGCGCTCGGATCTGCGCAGGATCGTCTCAGGCGGGAGCCTTCTGTGCGGGCGCCTGCACCGGCGGCGTGCCGGTCTTGAACATGCTCGCCAGTTGCTTGCGCAATTCGGGTGTGTCGGTGTGGCCGTGGACGGCCACGGCGTGCTGGACGGCGGCATCGAGCAGTTCGCTCTCGCTGTCTGCGGACAGCGCGACACTGCAGTTCATCGTGCTTGGATACTCGCGGCAGTCGATGTATTGGCGTGACATGGCAGCTCCTGGAATGTCCTCACGGACGTGCTTCGAAAATCAGGTTGAAGGGCGTCTCGCTCGCCCGCCTGCGCACCGAGGCAAAGGCCCCGGCCAGCGCCTTGTACAGGCCCAACTGGTCGCCTGCGACGATGGTGGCTGCGTGCATCACGGCACCGATGTCATGGACGAAGTTACCCATGAACGCGTTAAGCCGTGTTTCGTCGATAGCCATGTGTATCCCCTTCGCCGGCCGTCGGCATACGCGGCGCTTGCCTGCCTATACTGAGTCGGCGGCAAGGGCCTGCGAGCATCCTGCGTCTCGATGCATGCAGGCGCCATACGCAGCAATGCGTACGTGCCGTGAAAGGGGCATGACATGACGCACCTGACGCGCAACGACTGCGCAAGCGCACTTCGCCTGCTGGAGCAGCTGGAGTCCGGGCATTCGCCCGTGCGGCATCGCGAGGCCGGCAGCAATGGCTTGCGCACGACCCTGCACGTCGCCAAGGCACCGGGCCGGCGCGAATTTCGCCAAGCCGAACTGCAGGCCGACTACTGCCGGCGCGTGGGGCTGGAGCATGCGGTGGCGGTGGCCTTGCTTTATCGGCTGGCCCGCCGCACCGAGGCGCCGTTGCCCGATGCGCCGGCCATGAACGCACCGCCCCCCGGCCTCACGCCCCGCGAGGGCGAGGTCATGCACTGGCTCTCGCGCGGCAAGACCGACGCCGAGATCGCCGCCCTGCTCGCGATCAGCCCGCGCACCGTGCACAAGCACCTGGAGCACGTCTACGTGAAGCTGGGCGTCGAGACGCGCACGGCGGCCGTGCTGCGCTCGCTCGGCATGGGCGGGCCCGACATGCCCTGAAAAAAAGCGCGCCCGGCAAGCAAAGCCGGGTATCGGCACGCGTTGGCCGAGAATCTGCCGCTCATTCAAGCGGGAAACGAACAACGCCATGCTGAACGTCGCCAAGACCATCCGCAGCTTCAACGCCGGGCGCGATCCCGAGCGCCTGGTGATGAAGTACGCCAACCTGCGCGCCAACCCCTTCGTCTTCCTGCGCGGCACCTGCCACCTTTTCTACGACCGCCTGCCGGCCGGTGCGCTGTTCACCAAGGCGCCGGCGGCCTGGCTGTGCGGCGATGCCCATCTGGAGAACTTCGGCAGCTACAAGGGCGACAACCGGCTCGCCTATTTCGATCTCAACGACTTCGACGAGGCCGCCTTGGCGCCTGTGACGTGGGAGCTGGTGCGCTTCCTGTCGAGCATCCTGGTGGCCGGCGGCAGCCTGCGCGCAACGCCCGACGATTCGAACGCGCTGTGCAAGGTGTTTCTCGAAGGCTACGCCGGTGCATTGGCGCTCGGCAAAGCCCGCTGGGTGGAGCGCGACACCGCCAGCGGCCTCGTTCATGAACTGCTCGCGACGCTCAAGGCCCGCACGCGCGCCGCCTTTCTCGACAAGCGCACCGAACGCAAGAACGGCGGCCGGCGCATTCGCCGCGACGGCGAGCACGCGCTGCGGGCCGACAGGGCCGGGCGCGAGCGAGCGGCCAGGCTGATCGACGCATTTGCGGCATCGCAGGACAACCCGGGCTTCTTCAGGGTGCTCGACGTGGCGCGGCGCATCGCCGGCACCGGCAGCCTGGGAATGGAGCGCTACGTCGTCCTGGTCGAAGGCAAGGGCTCGCCCGACGGCAACTACCTGCTCGACCTGAAGCAGGCAACGTCGTCGTCGCTCGTGCCGCACCTGAAGATCAGGCAGCCCGCATGGCCGTCGCAGGCGCATCGCGTGGTGGCAATCCAACGCCGCATGCAGGCTGTGTCGATGGCCTTCCTGCATCCGATCGTCGATGGCAAGTCTTCCTACGTGCTGCGCGACCTGCAGCCCAGCGAGGACCGGGTGAGCCTCGACGTGCGCCGCACCGGACTGGGCCAGGTCAGCGGCGTGATCGAAGAGATGGGGCAACTCATGGCCTGGGCGCACCTGCGCAGTTCGGGGCGCCAGGGCTCGGCCATCGCAGACGAGCTGATCGACTTCGGCACCTCGGCCAGGTCGTGGCGCCGCGACCTGCTGGACGCTGCGCACCAGTGCGCAGCGCAAGTCGAGAACGACTGGAAGGCCTACTGCCAGGCTCATGACGCGGGGAAGATGGCGTAGCCTTCCCCGCCGGGCTGCGTCAAGCCGTTCATGCAGTCCTAGCTTCGCCGCGACCCAGCGGCGCGTGCCTTGCCAGGCAGCAGGTGGTCGAGCGGCAGCGCCGTCTCCGACTTGATCTCGCGCAGCACGATGCTCGAGCGCACGTGCGTCACGCCGGGCAGGCTGAACAGCACCTCGTGCAGGAAGCGCTCGTAGTGCTTCATGTCCGGCACGGTCACGTTCAGGATGTAGTCCGCGGGCCCCGTCGCCGACACGCAGCGGATGATCTGCGGGCTCGCGGCCACCGCCTCCTCGAAGCGCTGCACCATCGCCTCGCTGTGGCGGTCGAGGTTCACCTCGGCCACGGCCGACACGTGCAGGCCCACCAGTTCGGGATCGACCAGCGCCGTGTAGCCGCGGATGACGCCGGCCGCCTCCATGTCCTTGATGCGCTTCCAGCAGGGCGTGGGCGACAGGCCCACGGCCTCGGAAATCTGCTGCACCGTCTGGCGGCCGTCATGCTGCAGTGCAGAAAGAATCTTGAGGCAATGCTCGTCAAGAGAAAGAGAATCGACGTTCATGGCGAACTCCGAGAAGATTATTCTTCAAACAAGGGTTGGCGCCAGTGTATTGAAGAAGCACTTCCGCGGGGTGCCGCAGAACAATTCCGGGCATGAACGCCCCACACAACGCGACCGCACTCAGGCGGCCCGGCTACCAGCTTTCCGACAACCTCTGGGCCCCTTCGGGCTCGGTCTTCCTCACCGGCACGCAGGCACTGATCCGCGTGCTGGTGATGCAGGGCCGGCGCGATGCGCAGCGCGGCCTGCACACACAGGGCTTCGTCAGCGGCTACCGCGGCTCGCCGCTGGGCATGGTCGACCTGGCGATCTGGAAGGCCGGCGAACGGTTCAAGGAAACGGGCATCCGCTTCGTGCCGGCCGTCAATGAAGAGCTGGCGGCCACGCAGGTGCTGGGCACGCAGCGCGTCGAATCCGACCCCGAGCGCACCGTCGAAGGCGTGTTCGCCATGTGGTACGGCAAGGGGCCGGGCGTTGACCGCGCGGGCGATGCGCTCAAGCACGGCAACGCGTACGGTTCGTCGCCGCATGGCGGCGTGCTCGTGGTGGCGGGCGACGACCACGGCTGCGTGTCGTCGTCGATGCCGCACCAGAGCGACCACGCCTTCATGGCCTGGCGGATGCCGGTGATGCAGCCCTCGTGCATCGCCGAGTACCTGGAGTTCGGGCTGTACGGCTACGAGCTGTCGCGCTACTCGGGCGCCTGGGTCGGCATGGCGGCGTTGTCGGAGGTGGTCGAAAGCGCGGGCACCGTGGACCTGGACGTGGTCAACGCGCGCGTCGAGGCCTGGGAAGACGCCGACACCGTGCGCGCCGCCACCGGCCATCGCGCGCCAGCGGACGGCCTGCACTACCGCTGGCCCGACCTGCCTTCGCTGCGCATCGAGTCGCGGCTCGAAGACAAGCTCGCGGCCGTGGCCGCCTTCACGCGACGCAACAGCATCGACCGCCACGTGATCGTGAGCGAGCGCGCGAAGGTGGGCATCGTCACATGCGGCAAGGCGCACCACGATCTGATGGAAGTGCTGCGCCGGCTCGAACTCTCGCCGGAGCAACTGGCCCGCGCCGGCGTGCGGCTCTACAAGATCGGCCTGAGCTTTCCCGTCGAGCAGACGCGCATCAAGGCCTTTGCGCAAGGGCTCGACGAAATCCTCATCGTCGAGGAGAAGGGCGCGGTCGTCGAGACGCAGCTGCGCGACATCTTCTACAACGCGCCCGCAGATGCCCGGCCCGTGCTCGTGGGCAAGCACGACCGCGAGGGCCAGCCGCTGGTGTCGGCGCTCGGCGAGCTGCGCCCCTCGCGGCTCATCGAACTGGTCGCGCACTGGCTGGCCGTGCACTTCCCCGACAACCACGACCTGGGCGACCACCTGCAGCACGTGCGCGACTTCACGCCGCCCAAGCTGCTTGGCAACGCGAGCGACGCCGTCAAACGTGTGCCGTACTT
>Ga0207655_1003119_pt1 | contig 12567 bp, 12 predicted proteins | sample KBSM44metaG_FD_184398 | JGI IMG/M metagenome (GOLD analysis project Ga0207655, IMG submission 184398) | Miscanthus rhizosphere microbial communities from Kellogg Biological Station, Michigan, USA - KBS M4-4 metaG (SPAdes) (version 2) | ecosystem: Host-associated > Plants > Roots > Rhizosphere >...
AAAACTGGCGTCCCCTAGGGGACTCGAACCCCTGTTACCGCCGTGAAAGGGCGGTGTCCTAGGCCACTAGACGAAGGGGACGAACCTTCTTACCTTCAAGACCCGGTTGCTGGACCCGGTCTTGCTTATCAGCCTTGGCTGCTAAGCGGAATTTGGTGGAGCTAAGCGGGATCGAACCGCTGACCTCCTGCATGCCATGCAGGCGCTCTCCCAGCTGAGCTATAGCCCCACAATGTCGCGTTGAACCGAAGCGCTGGCTGGGTGCCTGGCGTTTCGTTTTCGTTCATCGCTGTGGACGGGGCGCATATTAAGATCGGATTGCAAAGCTGTCAAACTAATTTTTCAAAATATTCAAAAAAATTTTCACAGATAACAATCACTTACCGCCCTGCCCCAGTTCTTGGAGGTTTAGTTGAACCTGCAGGAGCGGGCTTGCCCGCGAATGCGGTGTTGAATTTACCATCGCATTCGCGGGCAAGCCCGCTCCTACAGGTTAGGGGTAAAGCTGAATCAGGCGATGGAAGCCAGCAGCTTTTCCCACTCTTTGTTTTCTTTCTTAGACACACCGCCCAGCAGGTCCAGGGCCTGGCGCAGGCGGTAGCGGGTCAGGTCGGGGCCGAGGATTTCCATGGCGTCCAATACCGAAACCGAGCTGGCCTGGCCGGTGATGGCGGCGAACATCAGCGGCATGGCATCACGCAGCTTCAACTCCAACGCCTCGACCACGGCCTGGATGCAACCGGTGATGCGCTCTTTTTCCCACTGGCGCAGGCTTTCGAGCTTCCACAGGATCAGCTGGATCACCTGGCGCACCTGGTCGGCCGACAGTTTCTTGCTTTCGAACAGCTTGGCATCCAGCTTCAGCGCACCTTCGAAGAAGAACCCGCCCAGCGGGGCAACCTGGCTGAAAGTCTCGACCCGGCCCTGCACATGCGGGGCGATCTTCATCATGTAGTCGCTGTTGAACGCCCACTTCTGCAGACGAGTGGCAAACTCTTCGACCGGCAACTCGCGCAGCCACTGACCATTGAGCCAGGACAGCTTCTCGATGTCGAAGATCGGGCCGCCCAGCGAGATACGCGACAGGTCGAAATGTTCGACCATCTCGGCCAGCGAGAATTTCTCGCGCTCATCAGGCATCGACCAGCCCATGCGGCCCAGGTAGTTGAGCATCGCTTCCGGCATGAAGCCCATGCGCTCGTAGAAGGTGACCGAGGTCGGGTTCTTGCGCTTGGACAGCTTGGACTTGTCCGGGTTGCGCAGCAGCGGCATGTAGCACAGCTTGGGCTGCTCCCAGCCGAAGTACTCGTACAATTTGATCAGCTTGGGTGCCGACGGCAGCCACTCTTCCCCACGCAGCACGTGGGTGATGCCCATCAGGTGGTCGTCGACCACGTTGGCCAGGAAGTACGTCGGCAGGCCATCGTTCTTCATCAGCACCTGCATGTCCATGCGGTCCCACGGGATTTCGACATCGCCGCGCAGCATGTCCGGCACCACGCAGATACCTTCGCTCGGGACCTTCATACGGATCACGTGCGGCTCGCCAGCATCCAGGCGGCGCTGCACTTCTTCGGCGCTCAACAGCAGCGCGCGGCCGTCATAGCGTGGGGTTTCGCCGCGAGCTTGCTGCTCGGCGCGCATCTGCTCCAGCTCTTCGGCGGTGCAGAAGCAGTAGAAGGCGTGGCCGGCGTCAACCAGTTCCTTGGCGTATTTGGCGTAGATATCGCCACGCTCGCTCTGCCGGTATGGGCCATGCGGGCCGCCCACGTCCGGACCTTCGTTCCATTCGATGCCGAGCCAACGCAAGGCGTCGAAGATTTGCTGCTCCGACTCGCGCGTGGAGCGCAGCTGGTCGGTGTCTTCGATGCGCAGGATGAACTCACCGCCGTGCTGCTTGGCAAAGCAGTAGTTGAACAAGGCGATGTAGGCGGTGCCGACATGGGGGTCGCCGGTAGGCGATGGCGCGATACGCGTGCGTACGGTGGTCATGGAGAGTCTCGAACGAAAGATGAAACAAAGGCGGGATGTTAGCAGGAGGCAGGCACCGGGCTCCAGCAATGGCGCGAACGTCACTTGTCGACAGGCCCTGCGGCGCTGTTAAATTTGTTTACATTTTTGGAACGATAGTCCCCATGCCTGCTCAACTCAAACGCCGCCTGGCGATCTTCTTTACTCTGGTGGCCATCATCGCCCTCGCCTTCCTGGCCCACTGGTACTTCAAGGGCCGCTTCTACGAGAGCACCGACAATGCCTATGTGCAGGGCGAGATCACCCGTATCTCCAGCCAGCTTGGCGCACGTATCGACACTGTGCCGGTCGAGGACAACCAGCACGTCAACAAGGGCGACCTGCTGGTGCGCCTGGAAGCCGCCGACTTCGAACTGGCTGTCGAGCGCGCACACGCCGCCTTGGCCACCCGCGAAGCCGAGTACGCGCAGGCACAGAGCCGCCTGACCCAACAAGGTAGCCTGATTGCCGCTGGCCAGGCTCAGGTGGCGGCCAACCAGGCCACGTTCGACCGCTCACGCCTGGACCTGAGCCGCGCCGAGAAGTTGCGCAAGCCGGGTTATGTCTCCGAAGAGCGGGTCACCACCCTGTCGGCGGACAGCCATGTTGCCGGCTCCCAGGTCGACAAGGCCCGGGCCGACTTGCAGAGCCAGCGCCAGCAGGTCAACGCCCTGAACGCCGACCTGAAACGCCTGGATGCGCAAATTGCCAACGCCCGCGCCGACCTGGCCCAGGCCGAGCTGAACCTGACCCGCTGCGAAATCCGCGCGCCCATCAGCGGTACCATCGGCCAGCGCAATGCGCGCAATGGCCAGGTGGTACAGGCCGGCGCTTACCTGCTGTCGATCGTGCCGGACGAAGATATCTGGGTGCAGGCCAACTTCAAGGAAACCCAGATTGGCCACATGCAGCCTGGCCAGCGTGCCGAGCTGTTGTTCGACAGCTACCCCGACACCCCCATCGAAGGGCGGGTGGACAGCCTGTTCGCCGCCTCGGGCGCGCAGTTCAGCCTGCTGCCGCCAGACAACGCCACCGGCAACTTCACCAAGGTGGTGCAGCGTATCCCGGTAAAACTCACCTTCAGCGCCGACAACCCGTTGCACGGGCGTATCCGCCCTGGCATGTCGGTCACCGCCACCGTCGACTTGCGCCGCGAAGACGAAGGCCAACATGGCCGGTGATACGTTGCTCCGCCCCACTGCGGAGCCGACTCGGCGCGACTGGATCGCAGTGATGAGCATGATGCTCGGTGCCTTCATGGCGGTGCTGGACATCCAGATCACCAACTCCTCGTTGAAGGACATTCAGGGCGCATTGTCAGCGACGCTGGAAGAAGGCTCATGGATTTCCACTTCGTACCTGGTGGCGGAAATCATCATGATCCCGCTGACGGCCTGGCTGGTACAGCTGCTGTCGGCGCGGCGCCTGGCCGTGTGGGTATCGGGCGGCTTCCTGCTGTCGTCGCTGCTGTGCTCGATGGCCTGGAACCTGGAGAGCATGATCCTGTTTCGCGCCTTGCAGGGTTTCACCGGCGGCGCGCTGATTCCGCTGGCATTTACCCTGACACTGATCAAGCTGCCCGAGCACCACCGCGCCAAGGGCATGGCGATGTTCGCCATGACCGCCACTTTCGCGCCCTCCATCGGCCCCACCCTGGGCGGCTGGCTGACCGAGAATTGGGGCTGGGAGTACATCTTCTACATCAACATCCCACCAGGCCTGGTGATGATTGCCGGCCTGATGTATGGCCTGGAGAAGAAAGAAGCGCACTGGGAACTGCTGAAAAGCACCGATTACGCCGGCATCGTCACCCTGGGCCTGGGGTTAGGCTGCCTGCAGGTGTTTCTGGAAGAAGGCCACCGCAAGGACTGGCTGGAGTCGAACCTCATCGTCGGCCTGGGGAGTGTGGCCCTGGTCAGCCTGATCACCTTCGTCATCTTGCAGTTTTCCAAACCGCACCCGCTGATCAACCTGCGCATCCTGGGTAACCGCAACTTCGGCCTGTCGAGCATCGCCAGCCTGGGCATGGGTGTGGGCCTGTACGGGTCGATCTACCTGTTGCCGCTGTACCTGGCGCAGGTGCAGGGCTACAACGCCTTGCAGATTGGCGAGGTGATCATGTGGATGGGTATTCCGCAGCTGTTCCTGATCCCCTTGGTGCCGCAACTGATGAAGGTGGTGTCACCCAAGGTGTTGTGCGCGTTGGGGTTCTGCCTGTTCGGGGCTGCCAGTTTCGGCTCTGGGGTGCTCAACCCGGACTTTGCCGGGCCGCAGTTCAACCACATCCAGATCATCCGCGCCCTGGGTCAACCGATGATCATGGTGACCATTTCGCTGATCGCCACAGCGTATATCCAGCCGCAGGATGCAGGGTCGGCGTCGAGCTTGTTCAATATCCTGCGTAACCTGGGCGGGGCCATCGGCATTGCCCTGCTGGCCACCCTGCTGGATGCGCGGACCAAGGTGTATTTCGACTACCTTCGCGAATCGGTGGTGCCGAGCAACCCCCAGGTAGCGGAAAGGCTGGCGCAACTGGCGGAGCGCTTGGGCAATGACAACGCGGCGCTAGGCAAGCTGAGCGAGATTACCCACCAGCAGGCCATGATCATGGCTTACAACGATGCGTTCCATTTTGTCGGGATAGGCTTGGCGGTAAGCATGGTGGCGGTGTTGCTGACCCGGAAGTTGCCGGAAGGGTTGAAAGCCGGGGAAGCACATTAAACACTCAAGGTGCTACGCGGCCACCGTGGGGGCGGCTCTTTCGCGACACAAGGCCGCCCCCACGTCATACTTCAGCTGGTAATCAACCGCTCGCGCAACTGGCTGATCTCGTCGCGCAACTGCGCCGCAGCCTCGAACTCTAGGTCGCGAGCGAACTGCATCATTTTCTCCTCCAACTGCTTGATACGCTTGGTGATCTCGCCCGGCGTACGCAGTTCGGCCTCGTAACGGGCGCTCTCCTCCGCCGCCTTGGCCATGCCCTTGCGCTTCTTGCTGCGCGCGCCAGGTACCGTGGCACCTTCCAGGATGTCGGTGATGTCCTTGACCACGCCCTTGGGCACGATACCGTTGGCCTCGTTGAACGCGATCTGCTTCTCGCGGCGGCGCTCGGTTTCATCGATCGCTCGCTGCATCGAGCCCGTCACATTGTCGGCGTAGAGGATGGCCCGGCCATTGAGGTTACGCGCAGCACGGCCAATGGTCTGAATCAGTGAGCGCTCGGAACGCAGGAAGCCTTCCTTGTCCGCATCGAGGATCGCCACCAGTGACACCTCGGGCATGTCCAAGCCTTCGCGCAGCAGGTTGATACCTACCAGCACGTCGAAGGTGCCCAGGCGCAGGTCACGGATAATCTCCACTCGCTCTACAGTGTCAATGTCCGAGTGCAGATAGCGCACCCGCACGTCGTGATCGGCCAGGTAGTCGCTAAGGTCTTCGGCCATGCGCTTGGTCAGGGTTGTCGCCAGCACACGCTCGCCTGCCGCGACACGCTTGCGGATCTCGGACAACAAGTCATCGACCTGAGTCAGCGCCGGGCGTATTTCGACCTGCGGGTCGACCAGGCCGGTCGGGCGCACCACCTGCTCCACCACGCGCCCGGCATGCTCAGCTTCGTAGGGGCCAGGGGTCGCTGAAACGAAAATGGTCTGCGGGCTGACATCCTCCCACTCGTCGAAACGCATCGGCCGGTTGTCCAGTGCCGAAGGCATGCGAAAGCCATACTCGACCAGGGTTTCCTTGCGTGAGCGGTCGCCCTTGTACATGGCGCCTACCTGCGGAACGCTGACGTGGGATTCGTCGATCACCAGCAGCGCATCGGGCGGCAGGTAGTCGTACAGGGTAGGCGGCGGCGCCCCGGCCGGGCGCCCGGACAGATAGCGCGAGTAGTTTTCGATGCCATTGCAGTAGCCAAGCTCGAGGATCATCTCCAGGTCGAAGCGGGTGCGTTGCTCCAGGCGCTGCGCCTCGACCAGCTTGTTGGCCTTGTGCAGGTATTCCAGGCGCTCCTTCAGTTCTTCCTTGATGCCCTCCACTGCTTCCAGCAGCGTTTCACGCGGGGTGACATAGTGGCTCTTGGGATAGAAGGTGAAACGCGGCAGCTTGCGGAAAACCTCGCCGGTCAGCGGGTCGAAGGCGGCGATGTTCTCCACCTCATCATCGAACAGCTCGATGCGGATGGCCTCCAGGTCCGATTCCGCCGGGAAAATGTCGATCACATCGCCCCGCACGCGGAAGGTGGCACGGGCAAAGTCCATTTCATTGCGGGTGTACTGCAAGTCCGCCAAGCGGCGCAGCAGCGCGCGCTGGTCGAGCTTGTCGCCACGGTCCACGTGCAGGACCATTTTCAGGTAGGTCTCGGGGCTGCCCAGGCCATAGATGCACGAGACGGTGGTGACGATGATGGCGTCGCGCCGCTCCAGCAGCGCTTTGGTCGCCGACAGGCGCATCTGCTCGATGTGGTCGTTGATGGAGGCGTCCTTCTCGATGAAGGTGTCCGACGACGGCACGTAGGCTTCCGGCTGGTAGTAGTCGTAATAGGAGACGAAGTACTCCACCGCATTGTTGGGGAAGAACGCCTTGAACTCGCCGTACAGCTGTGCGGCCAGGGTCTTGTTCGGCGCCAGCACCAACGTCGGGCGCTGCACGTGCTGGATGACGTTGGCAATGCTGAAGGTCTTGCCCGAGCCCGTCACGCCGAGCAGCGTCTGGTGCGACAGCCCCGCCTCGATGCCTTCGACCAACTGGCGGATGGCCTCGGGCTGGTCGCCTGCCGGCTGGAAACGGGTGACGAGCTGGAACTCGGACATGACGGACCTCGCGGCGCTGCGGTAACTGTAAATTTAGCCAGTAGTCTATACCCAAATGCGCCCGCTCGGGGGCGCTTTCAAGGCATAGCTGTGAACGCGTGTAACGGTGGACCCGGCAATTAGACCAATGGTCGAAAAATATTTGCGCAAATAACCGGAAAAGCTGCGCCAGAGTGTCGCGGTGACCGGTCGGTATCACTATACTGACTCCCCGTTTGTGCACCGCTTCAGTGCATTCGGCTGGAGCGTGTACGTCCTATCACTCTCCAATCAGAGCCGAAGTAACAATGAGCCTGTTTTCCGCTGTCGAGCTGGCACCCCGCGACCCTATCCTGGGCCTCAACGAAGCATTCAACGCCGACCCACGTACCGACAAGGTCAACCTGGGCGTGGGCGTGTACTGCAATGAGGAAGGCCGCATCCCGCTGCTGCGCGCCGTGATCGAAGCCGAGACCCAGCGTGCCGCACAGCACGCCTCGCGCGGCTACCTGCCGATCGACGGCATCGCCACTTATGACCAGGCCGTGCAAAAGCTGATCTTCGGCGCCGAGTCGCCACTGCTGGCCGCTGGCCGTGTGGTCACCGTACAGGCCGTCGGTGGTACCGGCGCACTGAAAATCGGTGCCGACTTCCTCAAGCGCATCTCGCCTGACGCCGTGGTCGCCATCAGCGACCCAAGCTGGGAAAACCATCGCGCGCTGTTCGAGTCGGCCGGTTTCCCGGTGCAGACCTATCGCTACTACGATGCGCCGACCAACGATGTGAACCGCGGCGGCATGCTGGAAGACCTCAACGCCCTGCCATCGGGCTCGATCGTCGTGCTGCACGCCTGCTGCCACAACCCGACCGGCGTCGACCTGAACCTGGACGACTGGAAAAATGTCCTGGAGGTGGTCAAGGCCAAGGGCCACGTGCCGTTCCTCGACATGGCCTACCAGGGCTTTGGTGATGGCATCGCCGAAGACGCCTTCGCCGTTCGCCTGTTCGCCGAGTCGGGCCTGGAGTTCTTTGTTTCCAGCTCGTTCTCCAAATCGTTCTCGCTGTACGGCGAGCGCGTCGGCGCACTGTCGGTCGTCACCGCCTCCAAGGACGAGAGCACTCGCGTGCTGTCGCAGGTCAAGCGCGTGATCCGCACCACTTACTCCAACCCACCAACCCACGGTGCAACCATCGTAGCCACCGTGCTGAACAGCGCCGAACTGCGCCAGATGTGGGAAACCGAACTGGGCGAAATGCGCCAGCGCATCCACGGCATGCGCAAGCAGATGGTTTCGCTGCTGGCCGAATATGGCGCCAGTCGCGACTTCAGCTTCGTTGGCCGCCAGGTCGGCATGTTCTCCTACTCGGGCCTGACCGTTGATCAGGTGGCCCGCCTGAAGAACGATTTCGGCATCTACGCCCTGGACACCGGCCGTATCGCCGTGGCCGCGCTGAACCAGAGCAACATCCATGTGGTCACCAAGGCTATCGTGGAAGTGCTGTAACTCATTGTTTTGCCTAGGGGTGGCTTGACTTCCCCTGGGCAATCAGTAAGATACGCGCAGATTCCGCGATAGCTCAGTCGGTAGAGCAAATGACTGTTAATCATTGGGTCCCTGGTTCGAGTCCAGGTCGCGGAGCCAAACACTGAAAAAGCCCCCAGATGCGCAAGCAACTGGGGGCTTTTTCGTTGCATCGGGTTTATTGGCCCAGCGCTTCGGTCACCGGCTTGCCCTCATCCACCAGGCTCCAGACCAGCAGCTTGGCAGGCTGGGTCTTGCTGGCATTACGTGACACGCTATGCACGGTGCCGGGCGCCTCGTACCAGTACTGGCCGGCCTTGTAGGTCTTTTCCTGCTCGTTGTTGAGCTTCGATACCACCGCACCTTCCAGCACGTAGGCCATCACTGCACCTGGGTGCTGATGCGCAGGGGACGCTTCGCCGGGTGCGTAGCTGACGGTAAGCATGACGGCGGTTTTGCCGGGGGCATTCGAGGGTTGTTGCTGCTGCAGGACTGTGACCTGGTCGGCAACGTCGCCGTGGGCCCAGGCGGGGGTTTGGGCGGCGAGCAGAGCGAAGAGGATGAGCGTTGAGGGTTTCATGCTGGGCTTCTCCTGGATGGCAATTGCCAGCAGGTTAGGCCCTGACAGGCTGAAGACAAATGGCCAATCCTGGGGAAAATCAGGAGGCCGATTGTTGCCAGTGCCGGCCTTTCGCGGGCACTGGCAACAGAGCATTCAGCTGCTGCGCCCAATCGGATAAAACTCGCCCTGGCTCCATACTCCAAGCCATTCCTCACCCTCGATCTCACGCGGCACCGCCAGCTCCACCAGTTGGTAGAACACATTGCGGTGTATCAACGCCTCAAGGTTGCTGCGCATCAGCACATACGGCGACGGCTCCTGCGTCACCGGATCGATGACCACCCGCAGAGGATTGTCCGGCCCGGCCTCGACCTGGTCCTCGACATTGCTGGTAAAGCGCAGCACTTGCTGCTTGCCCTTGCCCTGCACGTCCAGCGCTACAGCCACGAACGGGGCATCGTCAACGCGAATGCCAACCTTCTCGACCGGAGTAATCAGGAAATAGTCATCGCCATCGCGGCGAATGATGGTAGAAAACAGCCGCACCATCGGTTTGCGCCCGATCGGCGTGCCCAGGTAGTACCAGGTGCCATCGCGGGCGATGCGCATGTCGATGTCGCCGCAGAAGTCCGGGTTCCACAGATGCACCGGCGGCAGGCCCTTGGCCTTGGGGATCTGCGCCAGAAGGTCATTGGCCTTGCCGGAATCGCTCATCACGCTTGCCTCATTCACTCATGCCCAGAAGGCTACGAGCGTACTCGCGCATCGGCGCACCAAGCAAATCCTCCGGGGTATTGTCGTGGAACGTCAACAAACCGCCACGACTCTTGATGCGGGCGGTGTCGATCAGGTAGCGGGTATTGGTTTCGATCAGCATCATCTGCACCACGCCACTGTCCCAACCCACGCGGTCTACGGCCTGTTCGTCGTACCACTCGTCACCATTGCCGATGCGGTCGTCGGTGCGCGCGAAACGCGTATACAACACGTAATCGGCGCCTACCGAGCGCGCCTGGGCAATGGCCTCCTCCAGGCCCAACGGGCCCTGGGCGCGGCGTACCAGCGGGAAATACTCGACGAAGCTCTTGAAGGCTTGCTCTGCCACTGCGTTCTGCCGTGGCACTGGCCCCTTGCCCGGCGGCACGAATGCACCCTGGCCGATGAAAATGAACGAGTCCGGTTGCAGGCGGATCGACAAGGTGCGGCGGGTTTCACTGTGATCCAGCAGACCGGCATCGCTCATGTGATAGCGAACGCCCTCGCCCATATCACTGACATTCATGCAGCCGCCCAGCGCCATCAGCGCCAGCAGCAAGACCAGGCTACGCATCTTTCCTCCAGTGGCCGGCGACGAAAAACCGGCGAATAGCCGGCGGATGCAGCTTTTGCGCCAGCTTCAGCCACCGATCACCTTCATCACCGTAACGCCCCCGGAAAACGCCAGCTCCTGCTTGTCTGCCAACGCCTTGACCAACAACCGTTGCAGGGCTGGCAGCGCCTGATGGCGTGGCTTTTCCAGCAGGTCACCGACGAAGTGGCGGTTGCCTGACGACAGACAGCCATGCAACCAGCCCGTTGAAGACAGGCGCAACCGTGAGCAGGTACGGCAAAACGGCACAGTCTCGTTGGCGATAACACCGAAGTAGCCCTTGCCGGGGATTTGATAACGCAAGGCAGTGGCATCCAAGGGCGCGTCGACCTGGGCATAGGTATGCTTGCCGCCAATCAGCGTGAGCAGCTGGTCGAGGCCGACGAACTGCTGCAGGAAAGCATTGTGATCACGGGCCAGATGGCCCATGCGCATCAGTTCGATGAAGCGCAACTCGAAGCCGCGCTCAAGACAGTATTCCAGCAGCGGCAGCACCTGGTCGAGGTTCTGCCCACGCATCGGCACCATGTTCACTTTCACCTGCATGCCCAGGGTACTGGCTTGCTGCATACCCGCCAGCACGCAGGCCAAGTCGCCGCCTCGGGCGATACGGCGGAAGGCTTGCGGGTCGAGGGTGTCGAGGGAAACATTCAGGCGACGAATACCGGCCGCCTGCAACTGCGGCAATTTGCGCTCCAGCAGCTGGCCATTGGTAGTCAGCGAGATATCGTCGAGATCAAGTTTGGCCACGCCAGCCAGAAAGGCGTCCAGGCGCGGGCTGATCAGCGGTTCACCGCCGGTGATGCGCAGGCGCTCGACGCCGGCAGCTTCGATCAGGTAGGCCACGCCACGGGCCAGGGAGTCTGCTGAGAGTTCGTCCTGCGCCGCCACCAGGCGCTTACCGTCGGGTACGCAGTAAGTGCAGGCGTAATTGCAGGCAGCCGTCAGGCTGACACGCAGGTTGCGAAAGCGCCTGCCTTGACGATCGACAATCATGAATGACTCCGGCATGGATGATGAGGGGCAGGCGAAACCTGACTCATAAATCAGGTTTTTGCAAGCCCCCACCGCACCCTACCGGCTTCAGCGGGAAGTGACGAAGCGCTTCAGTTGGTTGGTTCCGGGTCGCGCTTACGCTTGTTGCCCATACGCACGCCAATGTCCATCAGAAACTGGAAGAAGCCTTCCTGGTCTTCCAATACATTGCTCCAGAACGGCGAGTGGTACAGCGCCACGGCGCCATGCACCAGCGCCCAGGCGGCGCAGTAATGGAAGTACGGCGGCACGTCTTCGAGTTTACCTTCGCTGATACGACCCTTGATCAGTTGGGTCAGGCGATCGAAGTTGGAAGCGCGGATGCTGTGCAACTGCTCGACCATTTCTGGCACCTGGTTGCCCTTGACCACCTTTTCTTCAAGGCGATCGAACAGCCGGTATCGTTGCGGATCGCGCATGCGGAACTCGAAGTAGGCGCGCGACAGGGCTTCCTTGTCACGGTCGACGTCGGCCGAGTGCAACAGCGCGTTCAGGTCGCGCTCGTAGTCGAGCATCAGGCGCAGGTAGATTTCCGCCTTGGACTTGAAGTGCTTGTAGATCGTGCCTTTGCCGATGCCCACGGCGTCGGCGATCATCTCGACGGTGACGCTGTCTTCGCCCTGTTCGAGAAACAGCTTGAGCGCGGTGTCGAGGATTTCCTGTTCGCGACGGCGAAACTCACGGACCTTACGAGGTTCTTTCTGCATGGGAAGGACTGGATGACAATCGAAGCGGTTTATTATGCCTAACTTGCGGGAAATTGCACGGATCATCCAAGCATGGCAGTGTTTCACGATGCATACGGCCATGCGATGCGGGAGGAACGGAACGGCGGCGTATTCCAAATCTGTTTAAAAAACGACCAATATGCACTGGCACTGCGCCAAACCTGACCAATACTTGAAGTGTTGGCGCGGCGCATCCCCCCCAAGTGGCGCGCCGATAAAGGTGCTCAGGGACCGCGTACCTTTGTTTTACTCCTAATGGTCTTAACCCGGATTCCTCCCCCAGAACCCGGGTTTTTTTTGCTTACGCGACGGGCCGCAAAGCGGCCCGCACTCCCGCTCGACATTTGTACTGTGCTTTTGATCTTGATCTTGATCTTGATCTTGATCTTGATCTTGATCTTGATCTTGATCTTGATCTTGATCTTGATCTTGATCTTGATCTTCGCGACTTCAGGAGGCCGAACGCAGGCCTTGCGGAGGGAGGTGACGGGCATGGATGCCCGTCAAGCGCTGGGCCCCAGGATGGGGCCTGCAGCGCGGTCCTCCCGGGAGC
>Ga0207655_1003123_pt1 | contig 12545 bp, 5 predicted proteins | sample KBSM44metaG_FD_184398 | JGI IMG/M metagenome (GOLD analysis project Ga0207655, IMG submission 184398) | Miscanthus rhizosphere microbial communities from Kellogg Biological Station, Michigan, USA - KBS M4-4 metaG (SPAdes) (version 2) | ecosystem: Host-associated > Plants > Roots > Rhizosphere >...
GATTGTTGTGACCGTATGTGTAACCGGTGTTCTGTTGCGGATTATTGGGATCGGTGACGGGGTCCACCGTGAGGAACTTCCCCAGGATCGCACTATACATACGTGCTCCCAAGGTGGTCAGTGCGGTAGTTGCAGTACCGGGCTGGTTCAAAGCCCATGCGTCACGCGGGCGGCCTGAACACCTGAGGGCTTCCGCACTCATATTCCAGTCGACGCCGCCTCCCCGGCGCCGCGCCGACGACGCGGCCCCACACAGGGCGACAGTCAGAGAATTCCGAACCAATCAGCACGGCGCATCGGGTCTCGAAGGTTGATCCGAGAGCTTCCGGAGAACAAGGTAGTTTTTTGCTCTGGCGTCATCCGGGAGAATCGCTTCCGAGATGATGACACAGATGTCGAGCTGACCGTCACCGCGCTTCCAGACAAAACCCTCAAAGCCAGGGCCAGTGCACTGGTGAGAGTTGAACAGAAACTCCAACTGATACCCGTTCTCCCCGAAAGTTGTCCAGGTACCGGAGAGGTCACGAGTTTCTCCGCCCTCGAGGTCGTCAAGCGTCTGCGCCGCCCCTGGCTCGCACGCCACCGCGACCGGCCACGCTGTCGCACGGAATGTGCCATCCTCACCAATGAACAGCTGCGTTGGCGGATCAGTGTTTCGCACCCACGCGCCTGTCACCTGCTCGACCGTTGCACCAAAGAAAAGCTGTGACGAAGAGCACGCTGCTAAAACCACGACACCCACTACCACTGTAAGCAAAGCACTCGCGAATCTTCGCATTCTGAAGCACCTCACCAACTTATCGATTCGTTCCAGGTAAACGTGGTGACCACCTCAGAGAACGGGCCTGCTGATCCGGGGATTGTATTGAGTACATCTCGAAAACCATCCGGACCGATGGCGGAGCCCAGAGTCATCGAGTTTACCGCAGTGAACTGAACAGTCGCCTTACGCTCGGAGCGCTCCATTACTACCGCATCCAAGCGAAATGAACCGACAACCATAAGCGAACGATCCACATTTGACGCATTCTCCCAGTCCATGAGAGAGCCCACATCTCGGTTGAAATTTGGATTCTGGGGACCTGGGCGCCCCGCGTTATACCTCGTCGACTGCAGTCCTTCAGCACCACCCGCAAGAGCATTGCGAGCAGCAGCAACGGCCGCCTCGCCAGTCGGGCTGCGCCTAAGGCCATCCGTGATGCTGGACTTTGGTCCGAAGTTCACGGTGGAAGGCAACACACCGATCATCCATCCGTAGACCAGTGCGCCTTGCTGGCTCCGGTAAAACGAACCAGCGTTCATGTTCACGTAGGCACGAGCCCTGATTCCGGAATCGGAGACATTTTCCGCGACTGACTTTGTCATCCAATCTCCGGGTCGCACGGAGTTCAAGGCAACCTGCCCGGCGCTCGTTAGCGCCCTGCCAAGTGCCGCCGAAGAGGAGTAGCTCGGAGGCGCGTCCAGGAGACCGCCGGACGATTTCAGTATGCTACCTGCCGTTGACGCACTGCACGACCCCCGGCCGCAACCATCGGATAGCATCAGCCCGGGGGCGAGTCCGCTGGGGTCGGGAGACGTCAGCGGATTGTTGTGACCGTATGTGTAACCGGTGTTCTGTTGCGGATTATTGGGATCGGTGACGGGGTCCACCGTGAGGAACTTCCCCAGGATCGCACTATACATACGTGCTCCCAAGGTGGTCAGTGCGGTGGTCGCAGTACCGGGTTGGTTCAGGTAGCCGTTACCGTTCGCCCAGAAGGCGGCGCCGCCGGCGAGCGCGTTCCCGAAGGGATCGCGGAACACTTGCTCGGTTGCCCCTGTCGACGCGACTGATCGGGTGTCAATTGTTCCCGTAATGTCCGCGAACAGCCAAGTGACCACGGATCCCGCTTGGCCAGTGTTCCCCGATCGCATCGCCACCGGTATTCCGTCAGCAGCCTTGTAGGTGCGACTTCCGAAGACGGTCGTGCTTCCCGGCTTCTTGAGGAGAGTCGTATCTCCGAGGTAAAGGGACGCACCCTCGACAGAGTTGACCCGTAGCAGAAGGCTACCCGTCGTGTCGTAGATCAATGCTTCGCTCACCGAGCTTGCTGTAACCGTGCCGACTCGGCCGGCCTCATCGTAGGAGACCGTCTTTCCAGGCATCACGGTGACGTGTCCAGCGGCGTCAGTGCCGTAGTCCCCGCTACCGAGGCTCGAGGCACCGACGACCTTGCGCACAGCGTGCGGCTGAGACGAGCCAGCGGTCGGGTACTGATACGTCGCTGTTTTCGTGGTCCCATTCGTGTCTCGTGAGGTCACCGAAGTGCGGTTTCCCGTGAGGGAGTCGTATCCGTAGTCGACCCAGAGCGGGGCCGGGCCACTGAGCGACGACGCGGCGGGAGAGCCTGAACAAGCCGAGACCGTTTGCGGCGACCAGGCGCGCGTTAGCTGGCGTAACGCATCATATCCGTAGCAGTAGACCTGCGTTCGAGGCGTCGGCAAAACGGAGCTGGTCGTTGCCGAAGTAATGTTCCCGACCTGATCGCGTACGTAGCTCCGGTCGGCGACCCAGTGCCCCGATCCGCCGAAGACCGCATTGTCCTTGATGCTGAGCACTTCGCCGGTGGCGTTGTCATACCCGTAGGTCGAGTAGGCTTCTGCGCCAGTGTTGAGGCGGTTAAACTGCGCGATCTGGCCTGTGGGCGTGTAGATGGTGTTGTTGAGGATGCCTCCGTTTCCGCGGACGCCGCTGAGTCGCCCGTACGCGTCATACGAGTAGAGGATTTGCTCTGAGGGCAGGCCCCCGATCGACGGAACGTTGCGCACCGAGACTGCGGAATCTGCATAGTAGCCAGCCGTGGTCGTGTATGTGGTCCCAGCGAAGGCGGGTGCGGATGATGGAATGCTCACGGTCGAACGCGTCACGTTCCCAGCAGCATCGTAGGACACCACCGTGTTTGTGTAAGCCGCTCCGGGGGTGCCGGGCACAGAGCCCACGTATGACGTGCTCGCCGTGACCATTCCCTTCTTCACGCTGTCGTAGGTCCAGGACGAGAGCAGCGCCCCACTTGTGGAGCCTGAGAACGTCGCTGTACGGCGGTTAAGCGCGTCGAAGGTGGTGGTGAGCGTCTGCCCGCGGGCGTCCGTGGTCGAGGTCACATTTCCGACCGCATCAACCGTGGCCGTCGATTTGCCCGCGTCTGGATCGGTGTGACTTACGCGATTACCCTTCAGATCGAACTCCCAAGCCCAGGCGTTTCCAGCAGGATCTCGCATGGAGACGAGGTGTCCCGCGCCGTCGTAGCCATATGTCGTAGCCTGCCCAGTGGCAGTTATTCCTGCAGACAGGTGCTGAAGAAGCATGGTCTTCTGTCCGAGGCTGTTCTTGAAAGTGCTCGTCGGCGTTCCGCCGGAAGCCGGCACCGCGTCAACTCGATCAGCGCCTCGATAGTTGGCGCTCGACTCAGACCGCAACTGTCCCAGTTCGCTCAGGCTGACCTTCACAACACGACCGATCGCGTCGTAGTCGGTGACAACTCGCGCCGGAATCGCATTCTGACTGTCGGGCACGAATAGGCTAGTACTCGGGTTTACCGACGTCGTCCAGTATGGGTTGTCGACCCAGTAGGCGCGTCCCTGACCGTCGTACGCGGTGGTCTTCACGACTGTTCCGCCCGACGATGCGGATCCTTGGAGCTGCACAGTTCGTCCGAGGCCGTCGAAGAGTTCGAATGACTGAACGTTGGCGCCCGCCTTATAGGTCGTCGTCTTCGTCACGTTCGGGGAGGTCTGAGAAAGCGTGTAGTCGTATGACAGTGAGGGGCTGTCCGGATTGACGGATTTTGGACGGAGCGGCATCCATACCTTGGCCGTACGCCCAAGTCCATCGACGTCGACGCTCGTGACCGCACCGTTCGGATCAGTGATTGAAGACTGCGTACCTGTTGTGGGCTCGTAGGTCGTGGTTGTGACCCACGAGAACGGCGCGGGGTTCGTTGTCGATGTAGCTGTGAGTGGAAGCGCGTTCGACGGCGTGTAGCTCGTTGCCGTGGTCCGCCCCAACGCGTCCGTGGCTGACAGCACTCGTCCGAGGGCGTCGTAACTAGCGGTGGAGACCTGCGCCCAGTGCGGAGTAGTTCCATCGTATGCGTCGACGATTTGCTCGCTTGTTACGAGACCCTTCGTCGGGGCAGCTCCCCAACCCAGCCCGTCGTAAGCCGTTCGCTCTTGGCTGATGAGATCACGGGGTAGTTGAACGGAGGAAGCGTCGGCGCAGGATTTCGCTACGGCCTTCGCTTCGCTCACCGCTCCGATAATCCATGCACTCGTGTTTGGCGACGCATAGCTGGTTGTCACGCACTTGGCGGTCGCGTCGGAGGGCACTGTGGACTGGGACGTGGGCAGGCCAGATGAGCTGTCGAAAGTGGTGAGCGTTTCGAGAGTACGGTTCCCTCCCGCCGAAAGGGGCTCGGTCAGGAACGTGCGACCTGTGCGCACGATTCGTGCCGTCAGGTTTCCATCGCTCGACGTGACACTTGATGCCCAAGGTGTCGAGGTCGTGTCACCGAGCACCGCTCCCCCCACACCGAGGAGAACTTGCTGACGGTGGGTTTGGCCTCCAAACCACTTCTCGTCCGGGATGGAAGTCGCCATGACAGTCGCGATTCGCGTTCCGCCCGCCGCGTTAGCTCGGTCCCCGTTCATTCCTTGGTAGTACCAGGACTTTGTCACTTTCTGTTCACTTGGGGCGGCCGGGTCTCCCGCTCGAACCTCGACAGTGTCCACGCCGGCGAAGGAGTTCCATGTTCGACGATTGGCGGGCACGAGCTCCGACTCGTTGTAACGCCACCGAGGCGTACCGTAGAAGTACTGAGTACGCATCACTTTGGACAGAGCGGGACCGGTGACGGCATCGACGTTGACCGAGTCAACGCGATACTTGTGAAAGAGATCCAACCGAGGACCTGCTGGCTGGACGTTCTCGGGTATCCACCATTCAGGAAAGCACCATTTGGTATTGGATTCTGGATTGGCTTTCAATGTGGGGACGTCACTGGGCGTGCACTGTGCCTGCGCGTAATTCACGCTGACGACGGCTCCCAGTTCAGTTTTGATCGAGCTCAGCCGCCACTTCGACAGGGGAACAAGCCCATCGACGGCCCAGACGCGGTTCTGTAGCGTAATTCCGGAGAATGCAGTAGCGGGAGTGGTGATTGCGGCTTGGCCAGCACGAGAACTCGTGTGCTGAACCTTCGTCAACCACAGCGCTGCGTTCGTTCCGTCACCAGGATCTGGGAACGAATGCGAGAGCACCCACGAGTCGGTGGTGCTATATGCGCCGGAGACGAGGACTTGTGCTTGCACTGCTGAAAGGCGCGCGTTAGTGAAGAAACTCGGCGACGCTTGCGACGCGAGGCAGGTCGAGCCGGTGCATAGCCTGTCCCATGGCACGTCGGGATACTTGCTCGGCGTCGTTGGCTGGGTTGCGTTGCCTAGCCCCTGAGTGGTGCACGCGGCGCCGGTGGCATCGGCGCACCTGCCCTTCGCGTCGTAAGTGAAGCTCACCTTGAAGCCTGCTGCGTTTGCCCCGTAGAGGTTCGACGCACGCAGCCCATACTCGATCCGCGACAGCACTCCGCCCCGCACATAGGACGTCGCGCCCGCGCCGTTCTTGGCGTATTTGTTCGTCTCGGCGGTGTAGAAGTTCGCCTGAGCATTCCCGTTGACATCGACGATGTAGTCCAAGTTCCATCGCCATGCCTGCATGCAAGAGGATGCTGCGAAGGTGGAGGCCTTGCATGGCTCCCCCGGGTCATTCCCAAAGACTGGGACGATCCATGTGGAGTTCGTCTCTGCCTTTCCGGTCGACCAGCCGGGCAACCGATTGAGACCAAAATAGTACTGCGTCCCGTCCGTGGTTGTCATACGCCAGCAGTCTGTGCTGTTCGTCCCGTTCGGGGAGCAGCCCTGACCTGTGCCCTGCAAGTACTCGAAACGGGTGCCATCATCGTGGACCATGCGCCACTTGCCCGAGGACTGATCTTTGACGAGCGCACCTGCATGACCGGCAATCGAGACGGTCGCATTCTCGCTCTTCCAACACAGGTCACCGGATGTGGTCACCGCTCCGGTGGCGCCATCATCCGTCGCGCACGATACATATCTGCGTTCAATGAACCCCCCGCCGTTCAGCTCCCAGCCCTCTCCGACTACGGAGGGCTGGTTGTTCGTCGAACCCGTTAGCCCGTCAACGGCCTGGGAGTTGTACGACAAACCAGCCGCTGGTTGGGGGCCGGCGCCTGCGGGCGGGAGGGGCATGTCATATGTCCAACTGAATCCGCCGGTCTGCTCGGCAACGTCCCAGGCAGAGGATGACTTTAGGGGCGTGGCGCCGAAGGAACCGGTGCCGCTGGACGAGGCGGCGGACGAAGCGGCCATCAGTCGAGTCGTCCGAGACGACACAAGTGGTGCCACGACGGCGTAGCCATCCGTCTGCATAGCGGGTACCTCCGCCGCCTCCGCAGCCTCATCGCCGGTCGAAACTTGGGTCCAGGTCAGCCGGTTTGCATAGTCAGCGCCGTACATTCCTTCCAGAACAGCATCGGGGACTCGCAACGCGACTTGAACGGGATCGCTGGACTCGTCGGCGCGCGTGAGCTCGATGGCGATGTCAGCGCCGTCCATGCCCTCGACCTGTGCCGCGTCAAGGACGCGAACTTCCACCGAACGAGCCGCGTCGCCATCTGACTCAGCGCTCGCGATCGAAAGAGGGCGGTCGGGGATCTCGCGCCATTCGCCGACTGTCCCCGCGGTGCCCCTTTCATCCACTGTCGGAACCTCAGTGCCGTCACCCCCCTCAGCAGGGAGGTCGACCGTGACCGCCTCAGCAGGCGCAAGACCGACCGGCTCCGGGGTCGTGACGGTGTCCGAAGAGTCCGGCGCAGCGTCGCCGCCGTCATCCGGCAGCGAGCTACCGGGGACCGGGGCGCCAAAGTCCGGCGATGGTGCTGTTGATGGCGCTGGTTCAGCATCGGTGGCGGCTTCCGCACCCACCCCACCCACGAGGCCGACGCAAAGGATCCACACGATTCCAAGTGTGAGCGAGACGGAATGACGGGTCACGACCGGCGCCTCAGAAGCTAAACGGCGTGTCGAAGCTCGCGAGCGAGCCTAGCTGACGCGAGTCGAGCACTCCGGGGACAACAACGGGGTTGGCAATAAGCCCGCTGAAGCGCCACGACGTCGGCGCGGGCCCCACCTGGAATCCGCCGGGCGCTGACCATGTCTCTGTGGAGCCTTTGACGTTCGCGACGACCGCGACGGGAACGGCTGAGTCCCCGATCACGAGCCGGAGTTGCCGGTTGATGCGATCCCAGACGCCCGTCACCTGGACCCACTGGTTTTTGACCAGTTGGGTCGGAGCAGTCACGCAACTATTGATGGGCGCCGTTTCGCCCGTGGCATATGTGCCGGTTCGGCAGAATTGGAACTTACCGTTCTGGATGTATAGGTCGAATCCGCTTCCCGCTCCCCAGTGGGAGGCGATGATCTGCGTGGGTTGATAGCTGTTAAAGCCACCCAGTACCCACATGCTGACGGTGAAGCTTTCGCTGGTGTTCACGGCCGCCCCCGAGGTCTTCATCGCCATAGAAGGATCCGGTGGTTCGTGTGCGTAGAGAACAGGCACGTTGTAGCCGGGTCGGAGTTCGGAGACCGTCTGCCATGAGGCTCCATCGTTGGGGAGTGTGAGAGAGACGGCGGCGGACCCGAGCGAGGAGTTGTAGTCGTCGATGGTTGTAGGTAGCGGGTCCATCATCGACGTTGTCATCCACGCATGACCGCTGTCGACTCGAGTGTCCCGCGACGCAGGAGTACCTGCGGCGACGAACAACGGAAGAGCTTTGGCCGGTGACACGTTGCCGGACTTGTCGTAAGCAGATACGTAGAGAGTAGAGGTGGCGTCTACAGGGGCGACTGTGATCGCGACAGCCGACGTACCGTTCGCGCACTTGAAACGAGTCCCGCCCTCCTGCTTCGAACAGTCCGGCAACGGTGCTGTGCGCGATACGCTCACCGGCGATGCCGGCGCGGGACTGACAGGAGCCGCGTAAGCGAGCCAGAACTGGTAGCCAGCAGAGTCGGCGGTGGACGCCAGATTCACGGTAAGTGGCTGGCCGACCTTGAACGACGTGGCGGTCGTAGTCACCGTGGGTGCGGGCGGCGCGGTGTTGTCCACCTTGAAGTAGCACCACGGTGAGGTACCGTTACCGTCAATCTTCCAGTCGCTCCCGCGCGCGTACCAGGCGTACGTCCCCTCGGAAAGCCCCGTCCACGTGACCGAACGGCGACCCTGCGCAAGGAGCCCTGGCGCCTTGTTCTGCAGCATGATGGTCTGCGACGCGTTGAACAGGTAGAAGTTGTCGTCGACATTTCCCCCGTCGGGATCCGTTTGATGCACGCTCACGACCACTTGCGAACCCGACACGGCAGCCGGCGCACTCGCGGTGCCACAGGTTCTCTGTGGGCTATCGATTTGCGGTGCTGTCGGCGCGTTGGGTGGCGTGTTGTAGTTGACGATTAGCGTGGCGCTGCGGCTGAAATGACGGCGCGACCACTGATCCTCGAACTGAGGGGCGAATCCGAACTGCACCGTCGACTGCCCAGCGCGAGCTTGCACACCAGCCGTGACGTTCCAGCCCACGGTTACCGCCGGACCACCCCAGGTTCCAGGGCTTTGCGTGTCGAGGACCGGCCCCCAAAGACCGTGGTTCTGCTGATTCCAAGTAAACCCCGCTGCCTGCGGCCCGAAGAGTCTCACCTGTAGGGGACTGTTCGGCCAAGCACGAATCGCCACCTGGGTAGTCGAGAGCTGCGCGGACAGAATCTGCTTGCCAGCCAGAGCTCCAATTCCGAACTCCATGAACATGTTCGCGCGGTACTGCTCATACCTCCCGACCATGAGAACATCGGAGACGCTCGCACTCAAATACGACACGTTCGGATACGCCGCTTCGGTATGCCACGTATTCACCGGCGCAGACGTCCAGTCCGGATCGACAAAAACCGGATACGTCGGGTCCTGAGACTCAAGCGTTCCTGCGATATCCAGCTTGATTTCCGTATCGTTCGAGCTGTGATCAACCGGCTGCGCGCTCATTGCATTCCCGGGCCCCGCCGCCGATCCCCCATCGGACGAGTCCCACCACAATGGGAGAGAAGCGGTCACAGAGTCGCCGCCGGCGCTCTCCGCAGTGAAGGCACCCGAGCTTTCACGCATAATCTCGGCGCCCTCAAGTCGAACTTGCTTCTCCGCAAGCGCCTCGTTGGCCGCAGCTTCCGCGGACTTGACTACGTAGACAGAGGCCATTCCCAACTCGGTCGCAGTGAGCTTCAGGTCGACACCGTCGAGCACCTCCGAATACGTCGCCGTAGATCCTTCAATGCTCGGCGTCGGCAGGTCGCCATGAGCCCAAGTTTCGGTCAGCCACTCACCGTTCGACGTGCGCACCTGATCGAGCACGCTGGACCCACCCGGCGAAAACCGAACAGGGGCAGCAGACGCAGTCGGCTCCCACCAGTCACCTCGAAGCACAAGGTCAGTATTGATAGGAACCCACTCGTCGTCCGCACCCATCGTCCGAACTGGAACCGTCGACGACTCGAACTGCAACGTGCCATCAGGGAGCGCTAGAAGTCGATCCGTCGAGGTTGTGGCCGCGGCGATATCGACCGAACGCCCCGTGGCTACTGCGTCAGTCGTGGCCTCGCGGACGGCATCAGCGAACTCCCCGGAGTCAGATATGCCACTGCCGTCCGCGTCATCGGCCGGTTCAGCAGTCGTAGGCGTCACCACGGCCGAATCCGATGAGACGGACGTTACGGTGGACGCGGAACCCACAAACAAGCTCGCCAAAATGACGAACGCGGCCGCACTTCGCATGAGACTCCTCAGTTGCATGACGGCAAGGCCGCTTGATTGACTCAAAGCATGCTTACAGGTGAAACTCGGGACACTTCAAGTCTTTTCTAAGGTTCTTGAAAACACAGCAACTGCCCGCCGGCCGTGAATACGTCCCACGCCCCGACCTCTGGAGGTCCTGAGCCTCCGTTCGGTCGAACACCCCGCCCTTGACCTTGATGTCGATCCGCTCGACCTGCTTCGGGATACATCACCCGCGATGTAGCCGGGGAATGGCGGCTTAACTGTCACGTCGCCTCGTCGAGAAGCTCCCCCAGCACCGAGTGAACCCGCCTCGCGCTTTCGAGGCTAAGTTCGGCGAACTGCTGCTCCCCGACGATCGCCACCCAAAGGAGGAGCACGTGAACGCAACGACCACCCTCGAGACTCGTTGAGAAACACCTGCGCTCAGAACTCGAGCGCGGCTCCTTCGAGGCCCGCAAGGCGCAACGTGATCTCGCACACGAGCACGGACGACTGGACGCCAGAAGCCGAAAACTGCTCGACGCACACCTCGATGTGTGCCATCCCCGCGGACCCATATAAGGACGAGCAACAGGCGATCTCCCGCCAGCTGACCGCGGTGACTGAACGACTCGGAAACCTGTCGGTCAGATTCGACGACTTGGAACACAACCTCGAGATCGCGATCGAACTCGCATCGAACTGCTACGAGGCATACGGGCGAGCACCCGACGCGCCGCGACGCATGTACAACCAGGCATTCTTCAAGCGCATGCTGATCTGGGAAGACGAACCAGCCGACGGTGAACTCCAGGACCTCTTCGAAGTCGTGTGCCCAGTGCCGCCCGCAGACGGCGACGAGCCCGAGGAAACTCAAAGGCCGAGAACACGGGATTCTCGGCCTCAAAGGGTTCTAAAGACGAACACTTGGTGCCCCTGGAGGGATTCGAACCCCCGACCCGCTCCTTAGGACGGAGTGGCTCTTCCACTGAGCTACAGAGGCTGGCGCATCGATTCTAGCTGGGCGGCGCCTGCGCGCCGGCCCCGTCGAGCGCCCAGCGCAGATACGGCGCGAGGTGTTCGGCGTACGGGACGGTCAGGTGCGTCTGGTCGTAGCGGATGGGCAGCGAACCGGCGAACGCGGGGCACACGTCCTGCCAGCAGGTGAAGGCCAGCGCATCCACCACACGATCACCCGATGCGGATGCGGCGGCCGCGGTCGCCGCCTGCATGTCGTGCCAGGTCGGGGTGATGCTGGTCGCGCACGCATAGGGCGAGCCGACGCGGCTGTAGCAGTTGCCGAGCGGAGCACCCTCGGGCGGTGCCTCCAGGTAGACGATGTGGCCCGACATGCCATAGCGCGCCATCTCCGCAGCCTCCGCGGCGATCAGCTCAGCGGCGCTCAGGTCGCGCCCATCCGCGGTGCGACCGAGCGTGTACGCATTCGACACCAGCACGGTCTCGGGGTGGTCGGCGGCGATCATGGCCGCAACGTCGTTCTTGCGCTGCGCGCACGCCTGCATCACCGCGGGGTCGTCGTTCTGCACGAGCACATCGGTGAAGCGGCATCCGTACAGCCCCACCGTGGTCACCCGGATCGCCCCACCGCTCTGCTCGGCGAGCGCCTTCAGCGCCGGCGCATAGGCCATCGCTGTCGAATCCCCCACGAGGTAGAGATGCCGCGGCGCATCAGCGCTCCCCCACGTGCACGACGCGGCATCCGGCGCCGGCGACGGCGAGAAGCAGTCGTGTGCGGGGTTGGCTCCCGACGACTGCGCCATCACCTCGTCGCCGCGGCGACATCCGCCTGCAGCGCCGCGGTGGGATCCTCGATCGCAGGCGCCGTCTGCTGCGCGGTCCCCGCGGTCGGCGCGAGAGGACGCGGCTGCTGCACCTGCACGGCAAGCACCGTGAGCAACGCCGCCGCGACCAGACCCGCCGTCGCGAGCACCATCTGTGTCCCGAAACGCTCGCGCCATGCATCCATCGGCCGCACGGTCGCCTCGGGAGCGGGTGCGGCCGCAGGAGGCACGGCACCGGATGCCGACGGTGCGGCGACCGACGCGGCGGGCGCCGGAGCAGCCCGCGCGGTCGACGCGGACGCGACGGCGGCCTCGGGCTCCTCCAGGGGCGTCGGCAACACCGGAGCGGGCGAGACGGCTCCCGCGGGTTCCCACACGCCCTCGGGCAACGCCGGCGCCGGCGAGGCGGAGCGAGGACTCCCGGGGTAATACCGGGTCCCCGGTTGCCAGCCCTCGGGGCGGCGCGTGGCAACGGCGGGCATCCGAACGTTCGCTCCCGCGGATGCCGCGACCTCCGCCGTGGGCTCGCGCTCCCCCGCGACGAGCGGTGGCTCGGTCACCGGCTCGGTCACATCTGCGACCGGCGGCACGGCAGCCCGCCCCGGCACACGTCCCCCGAGGAACGGGGCGTAGCGCAGCGGCTGCTCCACGATGGCGTACGACGCGAAACCCAAGACGGCGATCACGCCGAGAGTGAGCGGCAGCGACCAGGCCGACGCGGGCACGAGCGCGACGGCGAACACGACCACGGGGAAGTGCCACAGGTAAAGCGAGTACGACGCGTTGCCGATGATCACCGACAGCGGGTTGGTCAGCAGGAACAGGGCGGCGGTCGGCGC
>Ga0207655_1003125_pt1 | contig 12530 bp, 16 predicted proteins | sample KBSM44metaG_FD_184398 | JGI IMG/M metagenome (GOLD analysis project Ga0207655, IMG submission 184398) | Miscanthus rhizosphere microbial communities from Kellogg Biological Station, Michigan, USA - KBS M4-4 metaG (SPAdes) (version 2) | ecosystem: Host-associated > Plants > Roots > Rhizosphere >...
CATAAACCAATGAAACTCACCAAAACGGTTTTATGAAATTTTACCGTATAATTGAGTGTAGTCATCCACGACCTTCCTGTGTTATACGATGCTCCGCACCATATTTTATTTTATTTCTTAAATTTCCGACTTCAAACTGTACAAAAACACATATCCTTGTTTATACAGTTTTGTTATGTCTATCACACTTCATACTATGTAATTTTTTTAATTATGACAAAGTTTTTTTGGTTAAAATCTATCATTTCCGACAAATGAATCTTTTTAAGCAAGAAACTCATCATAAGTTTTAACACAGTTACTGCCAAAGCATAATAAGCATTTGATTAACAGAACTTTAATGAGCCATAGCAGTTTGGAGTAAAATCCTGTTTAGCTAACTGTATATTATTTAATGGCATAGTTGCATGAGGCGCATTGATTAAATCAACAGTCCCAACAGGAACGGCTGTACCTGCGAGGCAGTTCAAAGCCAAAAAGCTACCACAATCAACAGGATGATCGGTTAAATACGCACCTACTTGATCCATGATCGCGTTTAATGTCGCTTTTGGAATATCAACCTTATCTGTTGGATCAATTTTACCAATATCAATTGGATTAGACAGCTCTAACCACCAACCCTTTTGAGCAACTGATTTATTTCCTGTCCACTGAATATCTTGCCCTTGCAGAGATAAAGAAGCGGGTGTCCCATTTAAACTGGCTTTATGAAAATAACCCAAATCTTCATTAATTGTTGCATCAACGATTAAGTTATTGATGCTTCCTGAAGTTGATTTATTATTGAGGGGAATGATTGCCAATGCTGTTGCACTAATTGTACCGGATAAATCAATTGTTCTAACATTTGCAGTGGCGTTTAAAATTGCGCTATTGATACGCTTACCAGTGATAACTTGTTGAGGAAGAACTAAGTCACCCTTTAAAATATTACTTCCAGTTGCTTGATCCCTCAAATTAAGGTCATAAGAAGTCGTAGAAAACCCAACTGATGCTCCAAATATAAGACAACAAGCCCTACCATTAATCGCATTATAACCATCAGATTGTCTTAACTGTGTTCTGGCTGCTTCTCCAGCAACATTACTCGTACCAAAACCATTGACCAATGCTGTTCCAGTCGTAGCAGCAACTTGCATATATCCACTTAAGGAGTTAATTCCATTTTTTGTACTACTATTTTCAGTACCAAACGTCAGCAGCCCCACTGCTTTTTCAGAACTTAAATTTATTCCCACGACTTGCCGTGTAGAGGCACTTTCAGGGTTTTTAATTGCAAATTGAATAAATGGATTGGTTAAAACAGCACTTGATCCTACACGAGCAGCTCGGTCAGAAGCACTATCTGTATTAGATGTTGCAGCGTTTCCCACACCACTCAAACCCAAGTTATCAATATCAATGTCGCAGTTCCCTGCGCCATTTACACCACCGCAACCTAACTGTAATTTTTTAATATTGGCATTTAACTCAAGTTCAGCTTCTAAACCTAATTTATAAAATCCAATACTTTTATCTCCACCTGTTCGTTTTGCTTCCATATTTGCTGAATCTGTAGGTGCAACATAAGTCAAACTCATTAAGGCTTGACCTGTCGTTTCAGAGAGTTGCTCATCAGACATACTTTTTAAAGTTGTAGACTGTGCATATACAGCAGATATTGCAACAACACTGAATGAAAAAAGTGCTACACGCAAAGGCTTTATTTTAAGCATGAACATCTCCTTATCCTTAGATTATGTTCAAAATTGTGAGGCTCTACTGTTCCAATAACCAAGCCTAATCTTAGATAAACTTCATAAAATTTAGGCTCTTACTGTTATGAAAATGTATTTTAGTTTTCAATAGAGAAATATAATGTGATTAATCTATCATAATGTTTTTAAATATAGGTTAAATTTCCGACAAAATGACTGTAATTTTTGTTAGTAAATCAAAATGCCAAATAGCATCAAAACACATGAAAAAAATTCTATAGAAATTTTCAAGAATAAAAACCATTTAAATTCAAATATAAATAAAAAATCAAAGATAGATATAAAAATAGTTCAAACATTTTAATTAAAATGAATCTATTTAAAGCAAGTATTTAATATTTAAATTTTTTGAACCTTTTTATCGGATATTTTCAAATCTATTCTATTTTAAATTTATAGTAAAATCTCAAAATAAAAAGGAATACACCATGAAAAGAATGATATTCGGTTTAATGATAAATTCAATTTTTATAAGCAGTTGGGCTGGATGTAGTTATGATTTTGATACAACTCAAACACAAATTCAGTTCACCTATCCAGTTGGAACGACAGACATCTGCGGGAATACAATTTAAGGCATTAAAACCCACTTAGGTGGGTTTTAAAATTTTAAGATGAAAAGTTGATTCATGATGAGTATTAATTTTTTGATCTTGAGTATTCTATAAATCAATAAAAATTAACAAAATTTCAAGCTACCATAACAATTGGGCGTAAAAGTCTGATTAACTAATTTCAGATTACTTAAAGGCATTGAAACAGCAGCATCGTTTCCAAGCGTCATGGTCTTGGTATCAATCGTACCACTAAATGCACAATTCAATACTGTTAAGCCGCATTGTATCGGTTTGTCGGTTAAATAATCACTTACTTTCCGAAGGGTCGCACTTAAAGTATTTGCCGCAATATCCACGGGTTTCGCTGGTGTTACATCTCCGATATCAATAGGATTCGAAAACTCTAACCACCAACCCTTTTGCGCAACCGACACCCCACCGGTCCACTGCAGATCTTGTGACTGTAAAGATAACGAAACAGGTGTTCCATTTAAGCTGGCTTTATGAAAATAACCAAGATCTTCATCTATCGTCACATTTACCACTAAATTATTCAGCGTTCCGATCAGGTTTTTATTCCCCAACTCAAGGTTCCCTAAACCTGTCAATCTAGGATTAATTGTTCCTGATAATTTAATACCATCTATTGTTGCAGTACCATACAAAGTTGCTGATGAAATCCGTTTACCAGTAATAGGTTGAACAGGCAAGCTCAACACACCACTATTGGGTACACTAATATTTAAATTATACTTTTTAGAACCAATTCCAATATCACAACATAAAGTTCCTGTCGCTTTTCCTACAATATCTACACCAGTTCCAATATTACAGCCACTTGCACTTGTGTCATAACAAACTCCTGTCATTGAATTTACAGAAGCATATCCCCCTGCTTTCGCAATTTGCATAAATCCACTTAATGAATTAATACCATTTTTTGTATCACTATTTTCATTTCCAAAAGTAATCAAGCCCATAGCTTTTTCTGAACTTAAATTAATTCCTACCACTTCACGTGTGGATGCACTATCTGGATTTTTTATCGCAAATTGAATAAAAGGATTGGTTAATACCGCACTTGATCCAACCCGGGCAGCTCGATCAGAATCACTATCCGTATTTGAAGATGCAGAATTACCTAAACCACTCAAACTAATATTGTCGATATCAATATCACAAACCCCACTACGGACAGAATTATTAACTCCACCACAGCCTAATTGTAATTTCTTTATATTTGCATTTAATTCTAAATCAGCTTCCAAGCCTAATTTGTAAAAACCTATATTTTTGGCACTGCCATCACGTTTTGACTCTAAATTACTTGCATCTGTTGGTGATGTATAACTTAAACTCATGAGTGCTTGACCCGTCGTTTCTGATAATTGTTCATCAGTCAGTCTTTGTAATGTAGAAGCATGAGCATTATTTACACCTAAACCACTCAGTACCAGTAATACAACACTTAGATATTTTCTTTCGAACATCGTACGCTTCCATCCTTAGCAAAGCTTGACCTTATTTTTTATACCGATGCTAAAGTACTATTCAAATTCTGAATAAATAAAACGATATAAATCACATTTTTATTTAACATCAACGTAATTTTATTTATACCATAGATTAAAATTCATACCGAATAAATTTTAAATTTTCCGATAAAAAACAATCATTTAAAATAAATTAACACGACCTATTAGATAGACTTAATGATAAGTTTAACGACAGCGCTCATTCTAATAAAAATAGTATATAAATCATATTTTTCTCATGATCAATACATAAAAAAAGCAAGTGATTTACACTTGCTTCTTTCAGCTCATTTTTAATTTAAGCTTTAGGTAAGGTTACCCCAACCTGACCTTGGTATTTACCACCACGATCTTTATAAGAGGTTTCACAAACTTCATCAGATTCAAAAAACAGCATTTGAGCAACACCTTCACCGGCATAAATACGCGCAGGTAAATTCGTCGTATTTGAAAACTCTAATGTCACATGACCTTCCCATTCAGGTTCAAGTGGCGTTACATTTACAATGATACCGCAACGTGCATAAGTCGATTTACCTAGGCAGATCGTCAAAACATTACGTGGAATACGGAAATATTCAACAGTACGTGCTAACGCAAATGAGTTTGGAGGGATGATACAAACATCAGATTCAATGTCGATAAAACTACGTTCATCGAAATTTTTAGGGTCGACAATGGCAGAGTGGACATTGGTAAAGACTTTAAACTCACGCGCACAACGTACGTCATAACCATAGCTAGATACGCCATAAGAAATTAGCTTTTCACCATGTTCATCATAACGCACTTGGTTTTCTGCATACGGTTCAATCATACCGTGCTTTTCGCTCATTTCACGAATCCAACGATCAGACTTAATTGCCATTTATCTCTATCCCAAAACTGTGCTATTTACTGCGCTGTACTTTAACTGAAATTGCTTTTGAAAGGAATGTTTATGACGAAATAGAGCAACCCAAGTCTGTAAGTAAACGTACAAACTTAAGTTTAACTATAATCAATTGTTAAAGGCTTAAAAGTGCTGAATAGCTCAGTGGTACAGTAAAACTCACTAAAACTAAAGACGCAGTTCTTTGCATATTACGCTGATTGAGCCAAGTCACTTTATTACTGCAAATCACAGAACCAATAAATGTCCAAAAAAATGCAATCGGTACGATTAACAATAAAAACACCAACATATGTGACGTATAAGCAGACGCATTTTGCCATACATGTGTTGGAAAAATTGCAGAAGCAAAGAGAAGTGCTTTCGGGTTTAAAAGGGTTGCAAAAAATAACTCACGCGCCCGAATTGTCGCATGATTAAAGTTTTCATCTCGATTTGCTGTACGCCATAATTTTAAAGCCAGGAATAAAATATAACCTGCGCTAAATAATTTAAGAATAACGGGCACACTTGGAAACTGTTTAGACACAGATCCAATAATTAATCCCCAAATGGTAATGGAGATAAGATAGCCAAGCGCTTCCGCTGGAATTAATGCAAGAGATTTTCGAATTCCAACTTGAATTCCAGAAGATGCTAAAAGCGTATTGGTTGGTCCTGGTGTCAAAAGAATCGTCACCACCAAGCCAATAAAAAACCATGAAATCATTAAATGACCTCATCAATGGATTGATCGCAGATTAAATCTTTTAAATTGAATTGGCAAAAAATTAATTGTAAGAGAACTTATTGAAGAACATTACCCTAAATGAAAATACATTTTATTTTCAATGCTTTGGAAACTTAAAATCAGATAAGAACTGCAAAGTCACTGATCAAAGAAATGCTGTTTTTATGTCCAAAATCAAACTTTAAAATTAATAATAATACCTTTTAAATCAGTAAGTTTATTCCCAAATAAAACACTGATTAGCGGTAAAATAACAAGTAGTTCCGTTACAGACAGTCTTAGGCATGAATCAAGGACTTTTTAAGTAAATTTTCAGTTTTATTGACTATTCTTTATCCATATTTCTCTCTTACTCATTAGGTTTTTTGTCAGAAAGGTTGTCGTTTTTATCTACATTGATGCACAATAGTTACCTTTCTTGCATTTTCTACTTTTATGGCAAAGCATTTTTTTCAGTCTTGGCTCCCTAGTCCAGAGCGAGTCAACAATTTGAAATTCATGAAGATTTTTGGCGATAAAGCCTTAAGTCCTCAGCTTTGGTATGTCAATCGAAAATCAATTTCTAAGGCAATGTTTATTGGTACCTTTTGGGGCATCTTGCCTATTCCATTCCACACCTTATTAATTATTTTTTCAGTATTATTCTTTGAAGCTAATTTACCGATTGGTTTAATTTTAGCTTGGATCATGAATCCCTTAACCATTGTGCCAATTTTGATTTTTGCCTTTTGGATTGGTTCCAAAATTTATCATGTGCGTATGATTAATAAGGAAATGTTACTCGGTGTTTTCCATCAAATCATTCATTGGATCAAAAACTTTGGCCATGGGCATATTGATTTTAGCCTAGCCAAAATTCTTGCAACGGGTTTGTTTATTGAAGCATTTGTATTTGCATCGCTACTCTTTATTGTGACACGTATTTACTGGCGTTGGAGCGTGATTAAAAAGTGGAATAACCGTAAAAAACAGCCCAAAACTCTCTAAGCAAACTCCAATTTATTTTGATAAAAAATTACTTTAAAGCTGCTTGTTTAGCTTTCATATATTCAACAACCACATCTAAAACATAATGCTGGCATGCTTCTCCAGTACCTGGGTCATATGCGCCCCCGTTGGTAATATTGTTCGATAAAATACGAACACCAAGGAATGGTACTTTATATTGGCTGGCAATTTGTGCCACAGATGCCGCCTCCATTTCCTCTACAGAAGTGCCATAGTTTTTATGGAAAAATGCAATTCGGTCCAATTCATTGTTCCAAACATCTGCTGAACCAATAGTACCTTCAACAACACGGCCCTTGCTATAATTGGTTTTTGCACGCTGCGCTGCCAATAACAGATCTTTATCTGCTTCAAATTTACGAATCGCAATCGGTTCAGGATCAGACTCATCCGTAGGCAGCACATCAAAAGCTTCTGTCCATTCAAGAGAATTTGAACCTTCTCCATCTGCTTTTTTAGGTGTTCTAAATGCACCAATATTGGTGGTGTAACGACCTAAAACAATATCATAGACATTAAGATCTGGATCATGTCCACCTGATGTTCCTTGGTTAATAATCGCAATGGGTTTATAACGTTCAATCGCAATTGCTGTTGCGGCAGCAGAGTTGCTCATTCCCATTCTTGTTTTAGAGATAATCACCGGATAACCTTGATAGGTTCCTTTCCAAAACGTCCAACCACCGAACGTTTCGACTGTAGAATTGCTTAGTTTTGAAGCCATTTGCTCAGATTCTACAGGTAATGCACCTTGAATGATGATGGGTTGCAATGATTTCTGTGTCGTTGAATTAGAATTGGTTTTATCTGAATCACTATCATTACATGCAGCCAAGAATATCGAACTACAGATTCCCAAAGCACATAAGATTTTTTTTAATAGCATAGTCTACTCAATGGTTTAAATTAGAAATTATACCTAAGCAATGAATATACCAGTTGATCAATTTTCTATATTTTTATACAGATAGTTAAGAGAAGGCGATTTAAATTTTATTTTTTGAGTTGGGAATAACTTCAATTAACTCAGAATGACCTGTTGATAAATCCCCATTCAACCACTGCCAATCTTCAATCAGCTTAATTACATCATTATCCAATAGTTCAATTTTTGTTTTACATTGTCCGATTCTCAGTTCGTTAGCCACAGTTAAATGTTGATAATATATTTCGAATTCAAAATCTGAAAGCATCTTTCCAACGATTGAGCCAATCTGAATCATCCCTCCCTCATATTTTGCAGTAATCACCAGACCTTTTTGGGAATAATAAAAACGTGTAGCACTATTCACATCACCATTGGCAGTATTGATGAGACTAATAAAAACCTTATTATCGAGTAAGTTTAAATATTTCATTGATTCATTCTCAATTATCCTCTCTTTAATTCAATGGTTAAAATAAAGAGAGGACGCTTGAGAGGTCAATTCTTAGAAAATTCTATGCGGATCTTTTTCGGCTTTAGGCAAAGCTTGTGCAATTTTTTCAGCAATCGCCATATAGTTTTCTGCAGCTGCATCTCCTGCAATCACAGACGGTTTACCAGCATCAGCATTTTCACGGATTTGAACATTTAAAGGCAATCGCCCTAGCAACGGAATATTATATTGCTCAGACAATTGATCTCCGCCACCTGTACCAAAAATTTGTTCTTCATGACCACAGTTTGAGCAAATATGCGTCGACATATTTTCCACCACACCCATAACTGGAATATGTACTTTATTAAACAGTTCAATTCCTTTCACAGCATCCATCAAGGCTACATTCTGAGGTGTTGTCACAATCACAGCGCCTGTTACAGGAATACGCTGGGCAAGGGTTAATTGAATATCACCAGTACCAGGTGGCATGTCGATAACTAGAACATCTAAATCAGGCCATAACGCTTGATTAAACAGCTGCATCAATGCACCTGTGGCTTTTGCACCACGCCAAGCAACTGGTGTATTTTCTTTTCCAATCAAATGACCGATCGAAAGTACCGCCATACCATAAGCTTCTAATGGTACAAAATTTTCACCTTCTATTTTAGGTGTTTGCCCTGCATTCCCCAGCATTGTTGGAATACTTGGACCATAGATATCAGCATCCAAAACCCCGACTTTTAAGCCTAGTTTGTGCAAAGCCAATGCGATATTTACTGTGGTAGTTGATTTACCCACACCACCTTTACCCGATGATATAAGGATCACATTTTGAATTCGAGGGTGCTTCGGAATATCACGTTGTTGTGGTGCTGCTTTTTGAATCGGCGGATTATTAGGATCTTCTTGTGTATTTGCCATTTTAGCAGAAGCATCGACAACTGGAGGAAGATTAGGATGTTGCTCTTTGGGCTTTGAAGCGCAACTATGCCCTGCTTTTCCATGTTGGTCACTGCCACAACTCGAATCATGTTGAATTTTTTGTTGGATCACATGCAGATTCAACTCTTGAATACCGCACTTCTCCAATGCATCGGCGAGATCATCATGAATTTTTTGTAAATGATCTGCCTCTTCAGGATAAGTATTAATTGTCAGTTGTAATACTCGGCCTACAACATTCACTTGAGTAATACGATCTTTTAAGACATTTGAATTTGGCAAAATATAGTTTTGCAAAACAGATTGGACTTCTTCCTCTTTCACCTCCTGCGCAGGAGAAAAAACTGATTTAAGCGAAGAAAGCCACGACATAGATTTGCTCCAAATTTGCAAATACAATAAATACTGAGAACAGATAGTTTAACTGTAAATTGACCTGAGGTTAAGCAAACTTCTATTCAGCTTTTTGAATGTTGTTATTAATCCTACTGATTTAGTTGGTTTAGCATCCAAAATAATCCATTCAATCATTTTATCTCATTGTTCAGAATGAACTTTTAGTTTTTGCGATTTAGTTTCTATGCCAAACGCTGTCTTAATAATTCCCATACAAATACTGGATAAAAAATAGCTATAGTCAGATTGGGGCAATAGGGTCTGTTGGCAATTCGTCTATGTTTGCGACTACGTGTGTTTTTTAGGCGATACTAGGCGCGAAATAAGAAATTTAGTCATTCTAAATGAGTAGTTCGTAACGATGTAGCGGCAAAAAACACGCTAGTCCCGAAGGGTTGTGGTTAAAATTATCTCAGCCTGTGTTATGAAACTCGAAAATAGTCTCGCTATTCTCTTCGTTTCATGCCTTGCCTGCTCAATTTTAACCTACAACGCAAGCCATTTATGAAATGTCTACAGACCCTAACAACTTTGTGTAATTTTTGACAATAATAAGGTAGGTCTATGAAGTCTCTATTATTTTTAGTTTTTTCTTTAATCATTTCGAGCTCAGCTTTTGCTGGAACCTCTACAACTGCGGTGCGGACATCTTCAGGACAATTGGTTTCTGTAGGTGATAGTTTGACGGAAATGTCGACACGGATTGGCCAATCTCCAGTTTCAATGAACACTTATGAACGTAAAGAAGGTAAAACGACGGTTACCGTATCCAACTATATCTATGAGATTGAGAATGTAACTTATACTTTTACGGTAGTGAATAATCAGATTCGTGAAATTGAGTGGATTCGTAAAGAACCTTAAGTAAAAAGTATCACTGAACAGCGTGGCGCTGTTCAGTGATTGTTCAAATTACTTTTCATCATCTTTTTTGTGCTTCAAATCATTTACAGCTTGCTCACCTTTAAGCAGTGTTTCTTTTGCTTTATGTTTGAGGTCATCTGCAACCTTTTCAGCACCTAATTTTGCTTCTTTGGCTTTTAACTTCACATCATCAATTACTTCAGAAGCTTTGTTTTTTAAATCGTCTAAATTTGTCATGATTTTCTTCCTATTTAATTAAGTCTCACCCTAGTTATAACAACTGAAACTCCATAAAATGTAAAAAGATGCATTTCTTTAACAATTCATACACAGTTTGTAGCGATGTGTTTTTTTGTTTCAAAATGAATAAAATAGCCTATTCTGATTGATTGAAAATCATTGAATTAAAACAAACACTGAGTCTTATCGAATGCGACACTTAATGAAAGAAAAAATTATCCGAGTCTGTAATGATAAAATTGCTAAAAAGGGAGATGATGTTGGTTTATCTTTTTATGCATTCTTTGCCAATAAAAATGATGACCCAGAAACCTTAATGCAAGTGGCAGAATGGTGGATTAAAACCCATCAGCTTGATCATTTTGAAAAGGCAATCAAAATTAAGAAAATGATTGAAGATGGATGCTAAATATTCATTTTTTAAACAATTCATCATAATGCTGCATATGGGTAAAAATTCCGTCTTGTCTTCTATGTTGATCAATTTGCGGGACTAAATCCTGAAAATGGGAGGATTGAACATGGGCATCTAAAGCAGCTCGATCCACCCATTCCTCAATAAATACAAAATGCCCTGTATTGCGTAAATCATGATATAAATCATAGGCTATACAGCCCGCTTCTCGTTTAGTTTGCTCAACTAATTGTTGATATAAAGGTAAAACTAAATCAATTTTATCCACTTGAATAAAGTCTTCGGCAATCAGTTTAAGCATAGGTAATTTCTTATTGATATCGAAGTTCGAACATAACATGAAACGCAAATTTAAACCCAATGATGTACTTGTTTTCTAAACATATTCTGCGCATTAAATTTTCTGCATAAAATGAAGTAAACTGCATTTCCGAGAACTAGACCGATACAAAACGGGAGCAATAACAGTAAATAAACGAAGATTAAATAACTCAATGCCTCGATAAAACTAGATAGAGCACCATCTAAACATAAAACTAAGAATAAAAAACTTAGCATCATGATAAAGATCAAAGTTATAGATTTTATAATCTGTGTTGTTTCGATGATTTTTTGAGGTACTTTAAATACTTTAAAAATAACTGTGTAACTAAAAAACCCGACCAGCAGTAAAAATGGAGTTAAATACAATACGGCTTCCATGCCTCGGCTTGAAGTTCGTTCAGAAGCTGAAATAAATAAATCGCCCTGATAAAAATATAGAAAAAGACAAAATGGCACAACTAAACTGAGAACAGCCGCTAAACTTGCAAATGCTGAAGCAACAAATACATACCAAGACCGCATGATTTTCTCCTTCTTCGATCTTGGTGTTAGTTTCTAAAATTAAAATGTAGCGTGTTTGATTAGGATGTGAAGTTTAGGTGAAGAATCATCACGATTGGAACTTTATGATCGGACATTTCCCATAAAACTGACTGCCGCAAATAGCCAAATAAACAATACGAAACTGCGACCCTGATTAAAATGATTCAAATCCGTACCATGTAGAATGTTATGCCGTGTCATACTCACCGTTGAACTACTATCCATCTTATAAGCAGCCAACTCTAAAAAATAATGATTCAATTCATTGGCAATTTTAGCTTTATGCCACAAACTTTTAATCTCATGACCTTTTAACCCAGGAACGATTTTATAGACATCAATAAACTTGGTGTCCTGTTGTTTTAAATAACCATTTTGAACTAAAACAGCTGTTAACAAACCTTCCAATTGGGCATAAAGCAATGGAATACATCCCGCATACAACTCTAATTGATAGAGTTTAAAGCTTTGTTCTAACACAGCTTGGTATTGTGACTTCTGCTCACCCAGCGCTAATTGATCAAAAGCTTTAAACATCTCGGACTGAAAAAACGCACTGTTGATCACATCTAAAAGATTAAACTGAGCAATATCTTCAGCTTCATGTATCAATTGCCAAAAATGCAATAGATTGAGAGCGTCATTGGCAATTTTAGCCCCTACAGGCTGATCCAATTGATTGGCTAAAACTTCAAAATAAGGCTCTACCTGAGCAAACCCATTGAGTGTTTCAATAAGATACTGATGTTCATCTTCAGAAATATCTGCAAAATAGCGTTCAGCTTGTTTCAGAATATTTTTTTCAATCAGATTTTTACTATTTTGATTTTGTGGAATACGGGTTACAGGCTGGTCATCATCAAAATATTCATCATCAATCATAGATTTATTACTCTTGGGAAATACACGAATACGTCATTCTATAATAATGAATTGGCAGATATAAGAATATGCGTA
>Ga0207655_1003127_pt1 | contig 12525 bp, 7 predicted proteins | sample KBSM44metaG_FD_184398 | JGI IMG/M metagenome (GOLD analysis project Ga0207655, IMG submission 184398) | Miscanthus rhizosphere microbial communities from Kellogg Biological Station, Michigan, USA - KBS M4-4 metaG (SPAdes) (version 2) | ecosystem: Host-associated > Plants > Roots > Rhizosphere >...
GCGGTAACACCTTTATGTTCGGCTTTACCCTGCGCACCAACTTCAACGATCTGCATCAGTCGCATATCGATAGCGAGAAACCAGCGTATAACCCTCAGCCGCAGGGCGATCTGTTGCAGCCAACGGTAGTAGCAAACCAGCTAACGGATTTGAAGTACAACGCGGGTTTGAATGGCCCGCATATTCAGACCAAAGGCAGCACGCTGTATGTGTCTGGCGAGCAGACCAAATATCGCGACACGCGTGAAGGTGTCGATCGCGCCAATCGCATTATCATGAACAATCTTCCCGCTGGCATCGATACCATCGATGTCACCGAGTCACGCTTCAATATGCCGCAGGTGAGCACGCGTACCAACGTGGCCAGCCTGCACAATGAACTGGCCGGTTATCCGCTGGGACATGAAAAGCCGCTGCAGCAGACGCGTGAAAACCCGCGCGATCCTGGTACCACCGAACAAGGTTTCTTTATCCGCAAAGACCGTCTGAACTACAGCTTGTCGCCGGTGCTGAATCAGTCGGTGGGCGGACCGGAAAGCTTCTACATGTATCAGGTTGGCGTGATGGCTAACGCTGATTATTGGCTTACCGATCACCTGTTAGTCGGCGGCAGCCTGTTCGGTAATATTGCCAATAACTATGACAGGTTCAATTACAATGGCGCGCCAGCGGATTCCACACTGCCGCGCGTGCGTACCCATATTCGTGATTACGTTGAGAACAACGTTTACGTTAACGATCTGCAAGCCAACTACATGCAGTCGCTCGGCAACGGTTTCTATGGCCAGGTTTACGGCGGTTATCTGGAAACCATGTACGGCGGCGTCGGCGGCGAAGTGCTGTATCGTCCGATTGATAGCAACTGGGCTTTCGGCGTTGATGCCAACTACGTGAAACAGCGTGATTGGGACAACATGATGCAGTTCACCGATTACAAAGCGCCGACCGGGCATTTCACCGCGTACTGGCGTCCGTGGTTTATGCAGGACGTGTTGGTCAAAGCCAGCGTCGGTGAATATCTGGCGAAGGATAAAGGCGTAACGGTTGATGTATCGAAGCGCTTTGACAGCGGCGTGATGGTTGGCTTCTACGCCACCAAAACCAACGTGTCGGCGGAAGCGTATGGTGAAGGCGACTTCACCAAAGGCTTCTATATTTCGGTGCCGATGGATCTGTTCACCGTGACGCCAACGCGTGGTCGTGCGCAGGTGAACTGGGTGCCGTTAACGCGTGATGGCGGCCAGATGCTGGGTCGCAAATATCAGCTGTATGACCTGACGTCAGATCGCGATGCGCGGTTTAATTAATTGATTCATCAGCATTAATCGTAGGGTCGGCATGTATGGCGACCCACGGAGCAGGTTTTGTAGGGGCGCCATTTATGGCGACCCACGGAGCAGGTTTTGTAGGGGCGCCATTTATGGCGACCCACGGAGCAGGTTTTGTAGGGGCGCCATTTATGGCGACCGCGAGAAAGCGTTAATCCGCGTCATAACCCAGGTTCGGTGCCAGCCAGCGCTCGACGTCGGTGACGCTCATGCCTTTACGCGCCGCGTAATCTTCAACCTGATCGCGCTGAATCTGTGCCACGGCGAAATACTTGCTCTCGGGATGGCTAAAATACCAGCCGGAAACCGCGGCGCCGGGCCACATGGCGAAAGATTCGGTCAGCTTCATGCCGGTATGCTTTTCCACATCCAGCAACTGCCAGATCGGCGCTTTCTCAGTATGTTCCGGACAAGCCGGATAACCTGGCGCCGGGCGAATGCCCTGATAATTCTCGCGAATCAGCTCTTCGTTGCTCAGGTTTTCATTAGCAGCGAAGCCCCAAATCACTTTACGCACCCGCTCATGCAGATATTCGGCAAACGCTTCTGCCAGACGATCTGACACCGCTTTAACCATGATTTTGTTGTAATCATCGTGCTGCTTGTCATACGCCTCAGCCAACGCATCCTCTTCTACCCCGGCAGTGACGGCAAACGCGCCGAGATAATCGGCTTTTCCGCTCGATTTCGGTGCCACGAAATCCGCTAAACAGTAGTTGGCGAAGTCGGTTTTCTCGGTCTGCTGACGCAAGTGATGGCTCACGCACAGCACCTCGTTGCGGTTCTCGTTGCTGTAAATTTCAATGTCATCGCCGACACGGTTGGCCGGGAAAATCCCCACCACACCGCGCGGTTTAAGCGTGCCGGTGCTGCTCAACATATCGAGCATCGCGTTAGCATCGGCAAACAAGCGTTGGGCCTCTTCGCCCACCACGTCATCTTCCAGAATGCGCGGATATTTGCCGGCCAGCGACCAGGTCATAAAGAATGGCGTCCAGTCGATGTAATTGCGCAGCGTTTCAATGCTGGCTTCAACGGAACTCACACCGAGGCGATGCGCCACCGGCGGCGTGTAACGTTCCCAGTCAATGGAATAATCATTATCACGCGCGGTCTGCAGACTCACCGGCGGTGTACGCGGCTTCTTACGCGCATGCTGAATGCGCACCGTGTCGTACTCTTTGCGGGTGCGCGCCACGAAATCCTCTTTCAGCGTATCGGAGAGCAGCGAAGACACCACGCCAACGGTGCGCGAGGCGTTCTGCACGTAAACGGTGGGGCCGCTGTAGTTCTGCTCGATCTTCACTGCGGTATGCGCTTTCGAAGTGGTGGCGCCGCCAATCAACAGCGGGATGGTGAATCCCTGACGCTCCATCTCTTTCGCTACGTTGACCATTTCATCCAGCGACGGCGTGATCAGCCCGGAAAGCCCGATAATATCGGCATTCTCGGCAATCGCGGTTTTGAGAATTTTATCGCTCGGCACCATTACGCCGAGGTCGATAATTTCGTAGTTGTTACATTGCAGCACCACACCGACGATGTTTTTGCCGATGTCATGCACATCACCTTTTACCGTCGCCAGCACGATTTTGCCGTTGCTGCGCCCGGCCTCTTTGCTGGCCTGAATGTAAGGTTCAAGATAGGCCACCGCTTGCTTCATCACGCGCGCTGATTTCACCACCTGCGGCAGGAACATCTTGCCCTCGCCGAACAGATCGCCCACCACGTTCATGCCGGACATCAGCGGCCCTTCAATCACCTGAATCGGGCGTTCTGCTGCCTGACGTGCTTCTTCAGTGTCTAACTCAATAAACTCGGTGATGCCTTTCACCAGCGAGTATTCCAGACGTTTTACCACGTCCCAGCTGCGCCATTCGGCCTGCTGTTTCTCCTGCTCGCCGTCGCTTTTGCTGCCGCGATACTTCTCCGCCAGTTCCAGCAAGCGCTCAGTACCATCGTCGCGGCGGTTAAGGACCACATCTTCTACTGCATCGCGCAGCTCGGCAGGCAGATCGTCGTAAATCGCCAGCTGACCGGCGTTCACGATGCCCATATCCATACCGTTGCGGATGGCGTAATAGAGGAACACGGCGTGAATCGCTTCGCGTACCGGTTCATTGCCACGGAACGAGAAAGAGACGTTGGACACGCCGCCAGAGATCATTGCGTGCGGCAGCTCGCGTTTGATGTCTTCACAGGCACCGATAAAGTCCATCGCGTAGTTGTTATGCTCTTCGATGCCGGTGGCAACGGCGAAAATATTGGGGTCGAAAATGATGTCTTCTGGCGGGAAACCGACCTCTTCCGTCAGGATCTTGTAGGCACGACGACAGATTTCTATTTTGCGTGCACGCGTATCTGCCTGACCGACTTCATCAAACGCCATCACGACCATGGCCGCGCCGTAGCGACGCACTTTACGCGCGTGCTCGATAAAAGGTTCAACGCCCTCTTTCATCGAGATGGAGTTAACAATGCCTTTGCCCTGAATGCACTGCAGGCCTTTCTCGATCACCTCCCATTTGGAGGAGTCGATCATGATCGGCACGCGTGCGATATCGGGTTCGCCGGCAATCAGATTGAGGAAGCGCACCATCGCCGCTTCCGCATCCAGCATGCCTTCATCCATGTTGATATCGATGATTTGCGCACCGCTCTCTACCTGCTGGCGTGCCACATCCAGCGCTTCGTTGTATTTTTCTTCTTTGATCAGGCGCTTGAACCTGGCCGAACCGGTGACGTTGGTACGCTCGCCAACGTTGACGAACAATGAATCAGCCTGAATATTCAGCGGCTCAAGCCCGGCGAGGCGGCAGGCCACTGGAATCTCGGGCAACTGGCGCGGTGCAACACCGTCCACCGCCGCCGCCATTGCCGCGATGTGTTCCGGCGTGGTGCCGCAGCAACCGCCGATAATATTGAGGAAACCAGCGCGCGCCCACTCACCAATTTGCTCGGCCATAATCGCGGCATCGAGATCGTATTCACCAAACGCGTTGGGCAAACCGGCATTCGGGTGCGCAGTCACGTAGCCTTCGGCAATGCGCGACAGCTCCGCCACATATTGACGCAGTTCATCCGGACCGAGCGCACAGTTCAGTCCGAACGACAGCGGTTCGGCGTGGCGTAGCGAGTTATAGAAACCTTCGGTGGTTTGGCCGGAGAGCGTACGACCAGAAGCATCGGTGATGGTGCCCGAGATCATTAGCGGCAGCTTTACGCCCATCGCTTCCATCTCGGTCTGCACCGCATAAATCGCCGCTTTGGCATTCAGCGTATCGAACACCGTTTCGATCATGATCAGGTCGGAACCACCCGCAATCAGCGCATGGGTGGATTCACGATAGGCTTCCACCAGCTGATTGAAGGTGACGTTACGGTAGGCAGGATCGTTGACGTCCGGCGAGATGGAACAGGTACGGTTGGTGGGGCCCAACACGCCCGCCACGTAGCGCGGACGATGTGGCGTTTTCGCCGTCCATTCATCTGCGCTGGCACGCGCCAGTTTAGCCGCTTCGAAATTGATCTCCGCCGACAACGCTTCCATCGCGTAATCTGCCATCGCAATGGGGGTGGAGTTGAAGGTGTTGGTCTCCAGAATATCCGCGCCGGCAGCGAGATAGGCATCGTGGATTTCGCGAATCACATCCGGCCTGGTCAGCACCAACAGATCGTTGTTGCCCTTCAAATCGGACGGCCAGTCGGCAAAGCGGCTGCCACGAAAATCCTGCTCGCTCAGTTTATAACTCTGGATCATGGTGCCCATACCACCGTCCAGAATCATGATGCGTTGCGCCAGCTGCTGCTGCAGCATTGCTGTTTTGTTGCTCACTCTTGCCCCGTCCACGTCATTGCGTTGGCTAAATACCAGCCAGACATACTGGCATAACTTTCAGGTCAGCAAAAGTCAGGTCAGATGAGACATTTTCAGGAATAATAGCCAACAGATCCGACCAGAAAGTGAACGTTTGCATTCATACCATTAAAAACGAAAATGGTTTCCAGCATTAATGCGATTGTGGAGAAGTTATGGCAACCCCTGTGCCCGTGAAACGCGGCAAGAAACCTCGTGCTACAACCACCACCACCAGCGCGCCCGTCGGCGGGCAAGTTCAATCTCTTACGCGCGGCTTGCGCCTGCTGGAGCTGATTGCCGAATCGCATGGCAGTGTGGCGCTTACTGAACTGGCGCAACAGGCCGGTTTACCCAACTCCACCACGCATCGTCTGCTCTCCACCATGCAGCAACAGGGCTTTGTGCATCAGGTCGGTGATTTAGGCTTATGGACTATTGGTTCGCATGCTTTTGTGGTGGGCAGCAGCTTTCTGCAAAGTCGCAATCTGCTGGCGATTGTGCATCCGCTGCTGCGCAAGCTGATGGAGGATGCGGGCGAGACGGTGAATCTGGCGGTGCTGGATCTCAGCGATTATCAGGCGGTTATTATCGACCAGGTACAGTGTACCCAGTTGATGCGCATGTCCGCGCCGATTGGCGGCAAGCTGCCGATGCATGCGTCCGGCGCGGGTAAAGCGTTCCTGGCACATCTTAGCGATGAGCAAGTGACCGCGCTGCTGCATCAAAAAGGGCTGCACCATTACACGCCGAAAACGCTGATCTCCCCGCACAGCCTCAAGGAAAATCTGGCGCTGATTCGTAAGATGGGTTTTTCACATGATGATGAAGAACACGCGCTCGGCCTGCGTTGCGTGGCGGCACCGATTTATGACGAGCACGGCGAACCCTTCGCCGCTATTTCCATTTCTGGCCCGATTGCACGCATGACCGACGACCGCATCACTGAATTGGGGGCGCTGGTGATCCGCGCCGCCAAACAGGTGACGCAAACCTATTCTGGCCGCTAAGCGGCCACCGAGGCATAGCGCGCGCTGAAACGCTGGCTGGCGCGCCAGGCAATCACCTCTTCAATATGCCCTTCGCGGATGCGCGTTTGTAGCGCGCGCCACCAGTTGGGATCAAACAGCTGCGGATGCAAAGCCTGCAGCAGTTTGCCGGTCGACGGTTCGCTGCATAGCGCATAGCGAAAGGTCTCCGGGAACACATCATCCGGCCCCACGCTGTACCACGGCTCGGCCTGCAGCTCATCTTCTTCGTAGCGCGCCTGCGGTACATCGCGGAACACCAGCTCGCTCATCGGACGGATTTCATCGTAATCGTAAAACACCACGCGGCCGTGACGCGTCATGCCAAAGTTTTTATACAGCATGTCGCCGGGGAAAATATTCGCTGCCGCCAGCTGGCGAATCGCATCGCCATATTCGCCAATTGCGTGCTGCCGTTGTTCCGGCGAAGCCTGAGCCAGCCACAGATTGAGCGGCTCCATGCGGCGCTCCAGCCACAAATGGCGGATGATCACCACATCGTCGCGCACCTCCAGCTTCTCAGGTATGTCGCGTTCAAACTCCGCCATCAGCTCGGCCGGAATGCGTGCGCGCGGTAACGCAAAGTGTTCGAACTCCTGCGTATCCGCCATGCGACCGACGCGATCATGCTCTTTGACCATGCGATAGCAATCGCGCACCTGCGCATCGGTAACCTCTTTTTGCGGTGCGAAGCGGTCTTTAATCACCTTAAATACGCGATCAAAACCTGGCAGCGTGAACACCATCATCACCATGCCGCGAATGCCGGGTGCGATGGTGAAATCTTCCTCGCTATGCGCCAGATAGTGCAGATATTCCCGATAACATTCGGTTTTACCGTGCTTCTGACAGCCAATCGCCATGTAGCGCTCAGCCACGGTTTTCCCCGGCAGAATCGGGTGCAGCCACGCCACCAGCGCGGCCGGTACCGGCGCATAAACCATGAAATAGGCGCGGGCGAAGCCAAACACGATGCTGGCATCATCACTATCAGTAAGACACGTATCGATCCATAAACGACCGGCATCATCGCGCTGAATCGGCAGTAAACAGGGCACCATGCCGTCGCTGAGCTGCAGCCGTGCAACAATCCACGCGGTTTTGTTGCGGTAAAACAGCTCGCTGGCGACATCCAGCGTCGCCGTCGCTAATTGTGCAGCCCCAAACTGCTCGTGCAGATGACGCACAATCCAGCCGATGTCGCGCGTTTGATCCTGCCACGTCAGGCGCAGCGGCATGTCATTCAGCACCTGACGCAGCGTCTCCTGCCAATTCTGCTGGGGGCGATAGAGTCGCGACAACGGGCGCTGCGCAACGGGTGCCGCCGCATAAGGCTGTGACGGAAAGATAAATAAGCGTTCGGGCGACAGATGGCTGTGGCCCTGTAAGCGGCAATAGACCGAATTGAAGAAGCTTTCGGCGATTTCATGGCGTGGATAACCGGGCAGTAAGGTTTCATAATGGCTTTTCACCCGCAGCCAGAACGCTTCGTCCCAGTGCGACGTATCGTTGAGCACGCGCAGTTGATGAGTGACCAGGCCAACGTGGTGATCGTAAAGATGGATGCGCGCCTTCATTGCCTGCTGCACCGCGTGCCAGTCAGCCTGCTCGAAGCGCTGTTGCGCGCCGGCGGTGATATCCAGAAAGCGACCATACTGGGCGTCAAAACCTTGCAGAATGGTGTGGGCGATCAGCGATTCTCTCGGTGTCATCGGCAACGCTCCGGCAGATAATGCCCATCCGTGGACCAGTGAGTGGGTCGAAACACTGCGTTCAATCCCCGCACATTCCGTAGCGGCGCGATTTATCGCGCAATGAATTGCGCCGCTACGATGTCTGCACTCAGTACTAGAACTGAGCGGCTTCGGTGGAGCCGGTTAACGCGGTGACTGAAGATGCTCCGCCCTGAATCACGTTGGTTACGCGATCGAAATAGCCAGTGCCGACTTCCTGCTGATGCGATGAGAAGGTGTAGCCCTTATCGCGCGCCGCAAACTCCGGTTGCTGCACTTTTTCCACGTAATGACGCATGCCTTCGCCCTGCGCATACGCGTGTGCCAGATCGAACATGTTGAACCACATGCTGTGAATACCGGCCAACGTGATGAACTGGAAGCGATAGCCCATTTCGCTCAGCGCCTGCTGGAAACGCGCGATGGTGCGATCGTCGAGGTTCTTCTTCCAGTTAAATGATGGCGAACAGTTATAGGCCAGCAGCTTGCCGGGATACTGCGCATGAATCGCGTCGGCAAAGCGCTGCGCCATGTCGAGATCCGGCGTTGAAGTTTCACACCACAGCACGTCGGCATAGGGCGCATACGACAGCCCGCGACTGATCGCCTGCTCAATCCCGGCATGCGTGCGGAAGAAGCCTTCCGAGGTGCGCTCGCCGGTAATGAACGCCGCATCGCGCGGGTCGCAGTCTGAGGTGATCAGATCGGCGGCATCGGCATCGGTGCGCGCCAGCAATACCGTCGGCACGTTCATTACGTCTGCGGCCAAACGTGCCGCCACCAGTTTCTGAATCGCTTCCTGCGTTGGCACTAATACCTTGCCGCCCATGTGGCCGCACTTCTTCACCGCCGCCAGTTGGTCTTCAAAATGCACCGCGCCCGCACCGGCCTGAATCATCGCTTTCATCAACTCAAAGGCGTTGAGTACGCCGCCAAAGCCCGCTTCCGCATCGGCGACAATCGGCAGGAAGTAATCGATGAAGGCTTCATCGTCTGGCGATATGCCGCTGGCCCACTGAATCTGATCGGCACGTTGGAAGCTCTGGTTTATGCGCTCCACCACATTCGGCACTGAATTCACCGGATACAACGATTGATCGGGATACATCTGCCCGGCCAGGTTAGCATCCGCTGCCACCTGCCAGCCGGAGAGATAAATCGCTTCTATGCCAGCTTTTGCCTGCTGCACCGCTTGTCCGCCGGTTAACGCACCGAGGCTGTTGATATAACCTTTGCTCGATTCACCATTGAGCAACGACCAGAGTTTGGTAGCGCCGCGCTCCGCCAGCGTGCAGGCGGGATTGACCGAACCGCGCAGGTTGATAACGTCTTCCGCACTGTACGGACGGGTAATGCCTTCCCAGCGTGTATCTGCCCAGCTCGATTCCAGTTGTTTGATCTGTTGCGTACGATTCATCGTCATATCTCCAGGTTCAAGGCAGCAGGCGGTAGCCCGGCAGAGTGAGGAAGGAAACCAGCTGGTTATCGGTGGTAATTTGCGCCATCAGCGCGGCGGCATCGTCGAAGCGTCCATTTTGAAAACGTTCCGCGCCAACGGTGTGCTGCAACGCGGCCAGCTCTTCCTCCAGCAGCCGTTCAAACAGCGCTACCGTGACCGGCTGGCCATCGCTGAGAATTTGTTTGTGATGAATCCATTGCCAGATAGAGGTGCGGGCAATTTCAGCGGTGGCGGCATCTTCCATCAGACCATCAATCGGTACGCAGCCGTTGCCGCTGATCCAGGCTTCCAGATAGTGCAGCGCCACGCGAATGTTGGCACGCATGCCCGCTTCGGTGCGCTTGCCGCGACACGGTGCCAACAGACGTTCGGCGGTGATCGGTGCATCCTGCTCGCGCGTGACCTGCAGTTGATTGGGCTTATCGCCCAGCCGACGGTCAAACTCCTCCATCGCGATGTCTGCCAGGCCGGGATGCGCCACCCAGGTTCCGTCGTGACCGTTGCCCGCTTCGCGCGCTTTATCTTCCTGCACCTTCTGCGTCACCCATAAATTGCGCTCTGCATCTTTGCTCGGAATCAACGCCGACATGCCGCCCATCGCCAGTGCGCCACGACGATGGCAGGTTCGGATCAGCAGGCGCGAATAGGCATCGAGGAATGGCTGATCCATGCTGATTTGCTGGCGATCCGGCAGGATACGATCAGGATGCTGGCCCAGCGTTTTGATGTAGCTGAAGATGTAATCCCAGCGGCCACAGTTCAGGCCAACCACGTGATCGCGCAATTCCCACAGGATCTCATCCATCTGGAATACCGCCGGCAGCGTTTCGATCAACACCGTGGCTTTGATGGTGCCGCGTGGCAGATCGAAGCGATCTTCACTAAAGCGGAAGATCTCACGCCACCATGCGACTTCAGCGGCATATTCAGTTTTCGGCAAGTAGAACCACGGTGCGTGACCTTTCTCCAGCAGCGCGTCAACGTTGTGGAAAAAGTAGAGCGCGAAGTCGAACAATCCGCCGGGAATGGCCCGATCGCGCCACTCAACATGCTTTTCATTCAGATGCAGACCACGTACCCGACACATCAGCAGCGCGGGATTGGCGCGCAGCTGGTAGATCTTGCCGGTTTCGCTGGTAAAACTCAGCGTGCCATTGACCGCATCGCGCAGGGTTAATTGCCCATCAACCAGCTTCTGCCACGTTGGCGCCAGTGAATCTTCAAAGTCCGCCATGAAGACGTTGACGTTCGCATTGAGTGCGTTGATTACCATTTTGCGATCCGGCGGGCCGGTGATCTCCACGCGGCGATCTTGTAACAGCGATGGAATCGGACGAACCTGCCATGCACTTTCACGAATGGAAGTGGTTTCCGAATCAAATCCAGGCAGATCACCTTGATCGTAACGCTGCTGGCGTTGCTGGCGTGCTTTCAGTAGACGCTCACGCTCGGGTGCAAAGCGCACCACTAATGCGTGGACGAAGTCGATTGCTTCTGGGGTAAGCAGCTGCTTTTCCGCGTGGGTAAAGGGCTGGCTGAAGGTTAGCGTATTGCTGATAACCGAGTCTGTCATGCGGGCTGCCTCCTGGGTTGATCTGTCGTGTAACGACTGGATCCGGATGTAGGGTGTTTTTTAACCTGCAGGATCAGAGCATAATGGTTTTTATTTTATTTTCAAAAACTATTTCCATTTTAATTCTTATAGCAATTTATACGATTGATAAATATGTAATTTAAACTCTCGAATTAAAGGCAATAGATTCCACTCAAGAACAGAAGATAAAAAAAAGCCGCGCTAGCTTTTGGCTATCGCGGCAGGTTCGAACGAGGTATTGGGTTTATTCGAGTGTTGGATTCATACGGCGCAGATCGAACGGCGTGATCTGATAAACGTAGTAGTTCAGCCAATTGGAGAACAGCAGGTTACCATGGCTGCGCCAGGTGGCACGCGGCGGCAGTTCTGGATTGTCCTGCGGGAAGTAGTTGAAGGGCACTTCCGGTAACAGGCCAGCATCGTAATCGCGGTGATATTCGCCTGAGAGCGTCAAGGCATCGTACTCAGGATGGCCGGTGACAAACGCCAGACGCTTGTCTTTGCTTGCCATAAGGTACGCGCCGGTGGATTCCGATTCGGCAAATAGCTCAAGATCAGTGTAATCGCGGATCAGTTGGCTTGGGAAATCGGCATAGCGTGAATGGGGCGCCAGGAAGTTGTCGTCAAAACCACGCGTCAGCAAGGCGTGAGGATGCAGAATTTGATGTTCATAGACGCCGGACAATTTGTTCTGTCGTGTTTGTTTAGGAATGCCATACAGAATGTTCAGTGCTGCCTGAACCGCCCAACAGACAAAGAGTGTGGAGGTAACGTGTTCATTCGCCCAATGCAGCACGCGCTGAATCTGCGGCCAATAAGCGACATCATTGAAATCGACCAATCCCAGCGGCGCGCCGGTCACAATCAGTCCATCAAAGTTATCGTTTTGGATGTCTTCAAAGTTGCAGTAGAAATTGTTCAAATGCTCCGTCGGCGTGTTGCGCGACTCGCGGCTATCGATGCGCAGTAGCTGTACATCAATCTGCAACGGTGAGTTAGAGAGCAGACGCAGGAACTGGTTTTCCGTTTCAATCTTCTTTGGCATCAGGTTAAGAATCAGCACTTTTAGCGGACGGATCTCCTGAACACTGGCGCGCGACGACGTCATGACAAAGACGTTTTCATCACGCAAAAAATTCACTGCCGGTAATTCGTCGGGAATCCTGATTGGCATAACCTGCTCACCTCTTACTAATAACCGTATAAACGTTTAGACATCCAGATGCCCGACATTAGCGTGTTATGTCGAGAATGTCGAGTCTTCATGCGGTTTATGAAAATGTTTCAGCTTTAGGTGGGATTTGGGAAAATCGTTAGGGAGATGAGTATTTCATGTGCGAATTTTAGCTTCAGGATGGTACTAAACCTTAAGCAGTTTTCTAAATTTCAGACGTAAAAAAGCCCCGAACTTTCGTTCGGGGCTTCTTCACTATTTGATGCCTGGCAGTTCCCTACTCTCGCATGGGGAGACCCCACACTACCATCGGCGCTACGGCGTTTCACTTCTGAGTTCGGCATGGGGTCAGG
>Ga0207655_1003132_pt1 | contig 12518 bp, 13 predicted proteins | sample KBSM44metaG_FD_184398 | JGI IMG/M metagenome (GOLD analysis project Ga0207655, IMG submission 184398) | Miscanthus rhizosphere microbial communities from Kellogg Biological Station, Michigan, USA - KBS M4-4 metaG (SPAdes) (version 2) | ecosystem: Host-associated > Plants > Roots > Rhizosphere >...
CTATAAAAAACATGACACTCCGAAAAAAAACACATAACAAGTAAACAAGTAAACAAGTAAACAAGTAAACAAGTAAACAAGTAAACAAGTAAACAAGTAAACAAGTAAACAAGTAAACAAGTAAACAAGTAAACAAGTAAACAAGTAAACAAGTTATTTTAAAAAATTAGTAATAAGCCAGCAATGAAATTACTGGCTTATCAATTTAGTTTGCGGCCTGAAGAACTCTGGAAAACTGCTGCTCGTAATGCATTAAAGTAGAAGTTTCCAAATAATAGTCGGGCTTTAACTTAAATTTATTAAATGCGAGATTTTTTATTATATTAAGGTCAACCATGTTATGAGCTATGTCAGAGCTGATTTTGTATGCGTGACATAAAATTTGCAGCATCATAAATTCGTAAAAATGCCCTTGAATAAGATAGTTATAATCAAGTTTAGTGGCGGCAATAATATTATTTACACTTGGGTCAACCTTAACTTCCTCAGGTATCTTCTTAAACAATCTTTTTACTTCACTCACCGGCAACGGATAATTTAAACTAACATCAAATCTAAATCCTTTATCCCCACCTTTCTTACTAACAGGGAAGATTCCATTACCAAAATACTGAGAAACTATGTTGGCTCTATTAATAACACAGAGTCTCTTTAATGAACGATTAATCTTATTTTTGACGATATCACATGCATATTCATTGTCTAAACTCAGCATAGCAACTGTTTCTAAACAAAGTTTAGATGTCCAAAAGTCATTCTCCCAACTGTATCCATGTGTTACAATTAGTTTGTCATCATTGGTACGTGTAAAATATATACCATCATAGTCTCGATCAATGATAGCAAAAGAGTTTTTAATTTTCTCCTCAACTATTTTATCATGATAGTCTAAAACATTTTCTTTACACCCTACGATTTTGATTTTTATGGTGTTATGTGGTGAGAAAATCTTGAACAATGAATTATAGAAAATAACATCAAACACTTTCAAATCATCATTATTCTCTTGATGATTTTGTTGTTCTAATAATCTCCCCTCTATGTAAACTATGGCTTCAGTCTTATAGAATAGGTTATAACTCTTTAATCCACTTGCTGTTCTTGTAAAAGTCATGAAACAAGATCCTCCATGTCTATCACAGCATTTTGATCAACGCCAACAATATCTGGAGAATGAGTTGCAAAGATAATCTGTGCATTTGGATTAATCTTCGTTATTGCTCCTATTAATTGTTCTTGCCATATAACATGTAAAGATAATTCTGGCTCATCCGCAATATAGATTACATAACCAGAATGCTGCAACAACGTTTCACCAAGTATAATTAATAATTGCTTTTCTCCAGAAGATAACTCTTCAAGCCCAATAACTCTTTCATCTTTAGTCATTACTACAAGTTCGTTTTTATCAGAGACAGAGAATCTCTTACGTCCATTAAACATAGAGTTAAGTAAAGAAATAAAATTATCTCTCGGCCTAAAGATATCAGCTTTTTTTGTCTGCAAAATTTCATAATCGGCGACCAAAGTATGTGCACGCCAAGAATTATAAATTACTGAAAAATCATCCGCCGAAATAGCTTTAGTATTGGTACGGCTTTTAACCTTTTCTAAACGTGAAAAATGCTCATTCAACTTTCGAGCATAGTGCTTATTTTCCACGCCCAAGACATCAAATACTTCTACTAAAGTTTTACGTTCTTTATCAATATCAATTGAGTTTGAAAACTGAAATATCGGATTTGCACCTTCATTATTAATAAGAGCAAGAAAACTTTTTTTCTGAAATTCGATAGTATGATCAGAAAATTGTTGTGATAAAACAGAGAAATATCTTACAAGATTATTATTTAACTCATTTATCTTATGATCTATTGTTGATAATGCTCTTTTATCACCATCTCTATTATATAAATTATCAGCCCTGTTAACTGACAACCAAGAAACCTTTATTAGCTCTTTTAAAAGAATACTAACTTCATTTGATGTATGAATTTCTTGATTTAATCGTCTTCGACTTACAACCCTATTTCCTTCCTTTGTTTCTATAAACATTCGCTCAAATCTTGCATCGAATGGAATTATAATAGGAAGATCTTTCGCAGCCTTTTGAATTTCGTAAGTTAAAACATCATCAGATAATGACATATCTTTTACTACACGAATACTTGGCCTACGTGAACCGCCAACCTCTTTTAATCTAATTGATATACTTTCAAACTCTATTCTTAATAACTTATCATAATCAAGGGTCAATGCCGCAGCAAGTAAATTTATTAATGTCGTTTTACCGGTTCCATTTACTCCAATTATAAAGTTTGTCTTACTATCTACTAAAATGTTTATGTCTTGATGGCCCCATAAGCCTTTGACGTAAACAGATGTTATGACGTTCATTTTCACCTCATAAGTATCAACGTAAACTGTAAATTTGTAAGCAAATTTTAAACATCCTTGATGAACCAGTAAACTCTTATTTTTTGCATGAATGATAGGTAACCAACAATTTGCTTAAGATAAGCTACAAAACAAATGGAATCCTTTCTAACATTTGATAGAGGTAAACTATCAACATTTTCAACACCCACAAAATAATCACAATGTAGCGATTTAGCATCCTTAATCGCTACACATCAAACCTTCCTTTAAACTTGATAAAACGTAGCGATTTGCCTTGAATTTCCATCGCTACACGCTACAATAAATCGCAACATACATATCGAAACAACGCAGAGATTTTGACATGGCACACGTCGCTTATATTCGAGTATCGAGCTTGCAACAAAACAGCGATCGACAATTAGCAGATACAGGGGTCAGCTTTGACAAAGTATTCACTGAGAAAGTAAGTGCGAAAGATACCAATCGTGAAGCATTCTTAGCAATGATGGAGTACTTACGCGAAGGTGATACATTACATGTGCATGACATCAGCCGCCTTGCTCGTAATACAGCAGACCTTCTATCTACCGTAGATACATTGACTAAACGAGGTGTCGCAATCCAGTTTCATCATGAAGGTATTAAGACGGGAGATAGCTCACCAACAGGTAAACTGGTTTTAACTCTGTTAAGTGGAATCAGCCAAATGGAACGTGAGCAAATGCTACTGCGACAACGTGAAGGTTATGAAGCGGCTAAAGCCGCTGGTCGTATTTCCGGACGTGGAAATGGCAGGAACATCCCTCGTAATGAGATAGTAACAGCATTAGCTTCTGGTGGCAGTGTCCGCTATGTGGCTTCTGAATTCGGTGTGAGTACCAACACCATTAGCCGAATCAAGAAAGAAACAGTGCAACGTCTTAAGTTACAATAAGAAAATGATTTCTTTCACCCAAGCAGAAAAGATTTTACACGACCTAATGCACATATATTTTGATACTGAAACAGAAGATTACCTGATGTTTGGTGTTTTGCTGTGTGAATGGAGTGATGAAAGTACTCTAAGAATCATCAACAGCGGCTTTCCACCAGCCCTGACGCATCGATGGCAATAAAAAAGGTAGCCTACGCTACCTTTTAACGTTAACCACCAAGATTTGTACTATTTCTTAGCCGGTAAAGATCTAATGTTTTATCGCGGATGATATTCATTTTGCTTTCAGCCGCAATTAGACTCCAGATTGTACCCTCTTCTTTTTGATAAAATGCCTCAATTCCTTTATTGTACGAATCTCTGTATTTAATCCACTGCCTTTGTGAGTCTCTTAGAGCTATACGCACATTCTCAGGCTGATCTTTTATTAGCAATTTGTACTGATTCCCAAGCTCGGTATCCCACGCTGTAGTAGCTTTAATATAGCAATTCTGTGAGTCAATAGTGCTAAGAGCATCCAACTTGCATTTTTGTAATGTACTATCAATATTTTGCTTAAGTTCCTCACCAGAGGCTGATAAACAAAATAGTAAACTTGAACTTATAACCATCACTTTAAAATACATAGTACTAAGCCTATTTTAATTATCAATTTGTACTGTAACACGGTGTTCTATCTCATTAAGATGAGCTACACCGCATTTTTCTAATTGGGAACGTGCAAAATCGATGTCATTCTTGGTTCTTTGAATTTCGGGATCAGTAGTAGGACTTCTCCCGCCAACAAACGGGGATGTTCCGCTTTGCCTCAAAGCATCCGATGTTTCATTCCAGTACTCAATGGCTTGCTCAGACGCTGCATTAGCAGCTAACAGTCGATTGAATTCACGTGGGCATGACTTCTTTTGAACAGCAATGTAATCATCGACCCAAACACCATGTTGCTTGTAGATATTTTCAGCTACTAAGTACTTACCACTGTTCTTGTCGAGAATATTAATCTTACTTTCGATGTAGTCTTTGTTCTTTTTTTCTAATGTTGCAGCCGCAGCTTGTTCATCGGCTAATTTTATTGACTCATCCTGCTTAGCCTTAACCTCAACCCACTTTTCTCTGTTAAAGATCCCTGCACTCTTCGCTTCAGAGAATTGGTCTTCGATCGTAAAACCAAGATTCTTTCCTTGTACATTCATCATATAGACATTAGCCTGCCCAGCTATTAATAATAAAATGACAATGATGATAGGTAGAAGAAAGTTATTAAAAAACTTTGGATGTTTTTGCGTTAATGCGGGGTAGTGTTCTTGCTTAGATGGAATGGATATAATTGACCACCAAAATGAGATGATCATAGCAATACTCCAAAATACTAAAGTAACTAATGCAAGTAATATTGTAGCAAATGACATCCCTGGTTCATTAAATGTACTGAAATAACTATAAACCATGAATGCCATGATTAATCCAAATCCCATATAAACAAAAAGCTGTGCTTTCTTCATTTTTATTGTTCCTTGTTATTTTAATACTCGCTTAATATTTCCTTGGGAGTCAACCTCAACTCTGACAAGCTTTCTACATGCTCCGCAAGAACCGACTCCTGTGCCGCTACTTCTAATTCCAGTGTTTACGGTCGTAGTACTTCCGCAATGCGGGCAAACCACTGTGTATGTTGCGTATGACACAATTTATTTCTCACTATTATTGTAACGTTCAGGCCAGATTTCTTCTCGGGTGACCCCGATATAATCTGCAATGATTTTTTCACCTTTCGGCCAATGCCTCTCAAGGGCGTTATACAGCGTTCGTTCATGCAAGCCGTTGTCTCGGGACAACTTAGCCAACGAACTACCCTTTTTGCGTATAGCTGCAAGTACATCGGCCCGATGCCAGTTTCGAGTACTGGCATTTGATTCCTTTTTTTGAGATCCTTCTTGTTTATGATTCTTCATTATGATCACTCATTACTTAATCATGAGCATGATTGATCAATAAAATGAACAAGTCAAATCGAATTAGGAACAATGTTCCTTAAGTTGAATGGCGATAGAATGATCGATAAAAAGCAGAGCATCAAAGAGTTCAGTGAACGCTTAAAGCAGGTTTTAGCAGAACTTGGAACGACGGGTAGAGAGTTCGCGACACGTACAGGTATTGGTTATAGTACCTTACACAACTATCTACATGCTGTATCAAGCCCTACTCTTGATAACCTGGTTCTACTCGCTAAAGCAGGAAATATATCTGTTGAGTGGCTTGCTACAGGACAGCAAAGTCATAAAAACGCTGACTCAGCAGTTATAGCTGTACCTTTTATTGATCGGAGCAGTGATGTACTAAAACTGGATGCCCAGTTGCTTGCGAAGAAGGAATTGCGTTCTCTTTCCGCGATCAGGATCAGCACTGACGTTATGCACCCTACCTTTTTACCGGGGGCTGTTCTGCTGATTGATACTAACGATACCAAATTAACTGATAACAAACTTGTGGTAATGCTACAGAATGGTAATTATCTCTTCAAAAGAGTACAGGTGCTTTTGGATGGGATTTGTTTACGTAATGATAATAATCTTTATCCTTCAATCACAGTTCCAAATGATGAGATAAAAAATATAAATGTTGTTGGAACCGTTATAATGATAGTTAATTGTGTGAATTAGAAATATAGTGGTAATGTCAAGGTGATATCAAATGTGTAAACATTTAAATACTAAATTTATAATTATTAGGCATTATCTTTTTACTAAAAACCTGATGTTGGCTGATAACGGTATAGCAAAAAAATTAGGTAAGTTAAAAATATTATGGTTATTTCAGAAGTAGTTTGTTCCATTTCAAGCCATGAAGTGACAACCAAGTAAGGCATACTGTTATGGATTTATTATGGAATAAAATCCATTCGATATCCTTTGATATTATATAATTACCTTAATTGTTAAAATGATCTATCTGGCCTTATAGGAAAAACTATATAGGATTGGGCTTTTATACAAAGCAAGCTATCTCTTAAGGAGATATTATTAATGGGGGTATTTCATTTAGCAATGAATCAATTTACTCCTGTATCTGGACTATTAGACTCAGGAATTGATAGTTTGAGCTATCTGGACTTAGTGCATTGTATTCACTGATCCCTGACGACGATTAGGTTTACGATCAGGTCTAATTTTCATTCTAAAAGAGATTTCAAGTACTTGAGAGTTGTTGTAGGATAGTTAGTACTTGCGTTGTTAACGGACAATTTATGGATCGTGTACTTAAAATAATTAACTTACTACTGCTCAGTATTGTAGGGGTGCTTTTACTTATCGGAGTGATGGTACTTGTACAAGGTAGTAAGGTCGATTTAGGTAAGGCGGCTGACTGGTGGGCTGGACTAACTGCGGTAGGTACAGTAGCTACCTTTTCAGTTGCATTACTTGCATATAATAAGTGGATTGACAATAAAAATAGAGAACGTGCCTACGAAATAGTAGATGACTTGATTACGGTACAATATATTAAAATTTCAGTACTTATGGAGCAGTTACATTACAAAGCAGTTAATTTAAACTCAAAATTAAATGGTGCCAATCATTCTTTAAAGGATGAAGTTCTGGATAATTATATTAAATCTTTTAATGAATTAAATACAGAACTTCAATCTTTAGCTAAAAGTACACATCTTAAATTTTATGTAATATCAAAATATGGGTACTTTCCATTAGTCCCTTACTTAGGTTGTCATATACTATTAATGAGAGGTATTGAATCGTTTGATAGTTGTATAAAAATGTACTACGAAAATATTGATTACATTTATATGCGTGAAGCTGAGTTTATCAGAAAAAGGCACGTAAAATTAATTAAGGATAGTCTACCTACCGTTAAAATCCAATATGATAAAATTACAGAGCATGTTTCTTTCATTTTAAGTTACAAGCAAAACATCTTTGACTACTTGACGAAAGATAAACCAAATGAAGAGACTCATCCAATTAAAATTACTATTTGGTAAAAATTACTAATCATGCAGAAAGCTTAAGGAGCATAAATGTTTGTAGAACTATTTCAATTTCTTAACTTATTGCTTTCATTTTTCAAGTATCTGACGCCTAAGCAGAAGGAACAGGTGGTTGATGTATTTGTAGATTTATTTCAAGGAATATTTAAGAAAAAGAAAGCCAATAAAGAATCAGGTGTTGAAAGCAGCACCGTTCAAGGTGCAATGGATAATGTTACTGATGCTCAATGGAAAGGTTCGCTTGTATCTGTTCAAACTATTTTACCATCATCGATCAACGAAATTAATAAGAAAAAATTCGCAGATGCAATGCTCAAATTAGTACAATCTAATGAATTCCTAACGGAATTAAATGCCCGTATCGATAAAATAGATATTGAAGATGAAGATCTTTATACGGAACAATGCTCTCTTGAAATGAGAAAGTTAATATCAGAAATGATTAGAGAGATAACATTATAACTTAATCACCCTGTTCAGTACCGCAACAAACAAACCCTAAAAATGGTACTGAACAGGATAATCAGTACTATACATGGTAGTATTAACAGATTTCAACTACAGACTCAGACAACTTTCAACATAATTATTTTTAACTCATTTTAAGCTACATCAATAAACTATCGCAAAAGTAAAAGGATATTATATGCAACCTCCATTACCTCCGACTCAAGCATACGGTCTGCCTGATGAACTTCAAGTTCATTTTGGCAAAAACAAGGATTATTTTGGAAAATTGCTATCGAAAGACTTCTCTTCAACGTCTATTCAAGTAACTACTACTGATGTGGATAAAATAACTAAAGCATATGAAGCCTCACACAGAATAAGGGATTTTGAAATAGGTTTATACTGGCAACGCTTAAATTACCTCTGGGCAATTACCGCTGTTTTTTTTGCTGGCTGGGGGGTTATAGTATTCAAGATTTTAGAAGATGTAGATAAAACTGATCCTTTTTTATATTACTCCGTTTCTCTTATATCAATATTTGGATCAATACTCGCGATATTCACTAATTTTATTGTTAACGCTGGTAAACACTGGCAAACAGTATGGGAGTATCATATAACAAGACTTGAACCGTTCGTAAGCGGTAGTTTGTATGCTATGAAATTCAAACCAAATGGTAACTCAAAGCAACCATCCATTAGTAAAACGCTTGAGTTATTTAACAGGTTTGTATTATTTTTCTGGTTTGGATCAGCCATCGTTTTTGCAATAGCACCATTCAAAAATGATGATGCTATGGTTCAATGGATACAAATAGGTATATATGTGATTGTTGTCGGTGCGTTTTGGTTAATTAGCAAAAACGTCACTAAACATAGTACATATAAGGTGGATTTAGATAGTTAATTTCTGAAGCACTTTAAGATGGGATGAAGGATTGGCTCGGGGAGCTTTGGATGTACTGTCTAATCGATGAAAATCCCCACTATATAAGGGGCATTTTGGATGGGTTAAACTTAAGAACATTTGTTTCTGTTCTGATATTCATTTGCTGTATTCAGCACCTCAAGACAATTAACAAAAGAAATTAAAGGTGAATAAATCGAGTGCGTCAGCAACGAGATTTATTCACCTTTAATGTTATGTTGTGTTGCGGCAAAGGCCGCGATAGAACATGTCCATTCATTTCAATGTCATGTATCTATCCCTTTCATGTACATCAATCAATAGTAGAGTACACGAATTAAGATTAAAGCCGTTCGGCGAACGGCATCAATCTATCTTAACTATTCGATTTTACTCATTCGCTTTGCTCATTCGTACAAATCGAATAGTTAATGGGTTTTAATTAATTTCTCTAACAAATGAGTACCTATAAGAAAAGGGACTTTCTCTCTTATAATAAGAACAAATGTCCCTTTTTTTGTTTAGCCCCTTCTATTTTCTCCCTTCCCTAAAGTGCCTTACCAAAAATCGGCTATGAAAAAGGGGTATCAAGACCCTTATTTCGGTTCTACTGATAGAGTACTTTGCAACACATGGAAGTCCTCACCTGCGAAGTGTGGGTACCTGTTAATGGTCTTCTTAACCCATTTATGAAACAAAATCATTGTATCAGCTCTGTGATTCCATTTATTCTTCCAGTTCTTGAATAATCCTTTCAACTCGTCACACACATTGAGTACATTCTTCTTCTTCAAGGAACTCAAGCCAATATCTATTTTGGTTACAGAACCAGAAGGAATACTGTTGGCAATTTCATCATCATAGACATACACAGTTACTCGTTCAGCAATTTCGTAATTACGTACACAGCTACGGTACACAAATTGATAGAACTGTTCTGTTTCGTACTCTTTGAGTGCATCCTCACGTGTTATATCAAAGAGATCATTTAAGTACTCTTCGGCCTGTGGATGTGAGTTACATGCAACCATGAAGATGCAGGTATTGTAATCCTGATACTGATTCAAACCTCTTGTTACTACTGGTACACGTGCACCGGGTAGTCTGAAAGTACTTTTATCGTTAGTAGTCCAGTAGTAGGAATCTACTGGTACATTGTCAACGATCCATTGTTGTACCTTCTTAATATTTGAACAGTTCTTTTTTAATTGCTCTTTGGATAACCCTTTATCGTTCTTTGTTGTATCAAAAAAGTACTTAACATCGATTCGTAGATCATTAGCATTGATAACTTGATAATCTAAAAGTAGTTTTACTTCTTTGAATAAATACGACCATCTTTTATAAAGTAATGAATTTTCAAAGTCGTTCGCAAGGTATGTAATTTCAATGCCGGCATCAACATAACGATTTAGATCATACCACCCTGCGATTACTAACTGATTGGCTGAGCCTGTTAACGAATCATTCAGTACTGCAATATGGTGATAGAATTTCAATATCTTGTACTGTTCTTTGAGTAAATCAACATCAGCAGATAATTTTATGTCTTCATTAATTTGTACTGATTTGTACTTTTTATTCACTGGATCATTTTCTACACTACTTAACGTTAAATACTCTTGCCCGGTGATAAAAATCTTGTTGTAGATGTTAATAATACCTTCGCGATCTTTATCGCTGATGCCTCTAATGATCAAATCGAACGATTTAGTACAATCATCAATCCATACCTTCCAGCCTTTCAAACGATTGGCATCGATCCGGTAAAACATCTTATCGGTAATCATCACTATATTATGTTCACGACTTGAGAGAGCCGTGTTGATACGCTGCAAAAGGTTTGTACTGAAATCGTCTTCTGATACGATCATTTCTGGTTTGTGATGCTCTAAGTACTCATAAAACTGTTCTAAAAGAACTTTAGTACTCTGTACTATAAGATGATAGGTCTGATGGCCTGTAACGATACCTTCATTAATTTCTTTCTGTAAATGTAGTCCTTTGCCAGAGCCACATTTACTACTGATAAATTCTAAGTAGTGGTGTTGACAAACATTATTGCTCATGTAAATTCCTTTTATTGTCTGACATCATTGCCATTTTTTGAAGTAAGAGAGTTATTTTCTTATATGTTTAAATTTATAGCCTTTAAGTTAAACCATTGTCAAAGAACATGCCCTTAGCATGTAAAATAAATAATAGTTTTCCGCATGTTTTATTCTAAATAAAGCAAATGGATTACCTATTCATTTTAAAACTCATTGAAATTTTAATTCACTCAATTTTTTAATGCTATATATACATTTGTTTCACATTTTTTATAAATTGTTTCTCTCCCATATATATAACGCCCCATGCTATTATTAATATAGGATATTATGGGAAAGAATTTCACAGAAAATTTAAAGTAATGTTCTTCACGATAACACATCCATGTGCTTTTTTTTAATTCAGATACGATCAATCACTTGTTTCATTTGCAGAAGTGGTTGTTTGCTCCTGTATGTTCTATCCGTCATTGTTCGATGAGCATGTCCAAGTATCGAGAATCTTATATGGTCTGGTACTTCTTGAAGATCTCTCAATCGGTCTGACAAGCCATATCTATAGTCATGTGCTGTATGTTTCATGCCTGCTTTTTTGAAAGCCTTGCTTACGGCATTACTTGCAGATGAATTATTAACCCAATGATATATTGGTTTCTCTTCCCATATACCAGCCTTTAGAAGACTATCACTTAAAGGTATATCGCGAATTGACTCGTTATTCTTAACGGTTTTAGTACCCGCATCATTAATGCTGATACATTTGATGAGTATTCCTTGGTCTTCTTTCTCAATATAATCATTTGAAGAGATTTGGATCGCCTCACCGATACGTACTCCTGTGTAAAAAAGTAGGTTTAGTAACCACCATAAGGATCTGGTATTGCCAACATGCTCAGAAGAAATTATTTTTTGATGCTCCCTTAATGAAACACCCGTTTTAATACTCACATTTTCAACATTCTTATAGTTCATCCCCAAAAAAGGATTCTTCACGATGTAATCACGTTGCTTCATAGCGAAATTGAACATCGCAGAAACCTTAATAATGGCATCATGTCTGGATCGAGGTGACTTACCCGACTTATCAAGAAACTTTTTATAAGTACTCACCGTCTTTTTCGTAACTGAAGCTACTGGGATATCCCCACACCATTCCAGGAAACCATTTACCGTTCTCTCATTAAGCACTTTGGTACTCTTCGCCCAATCAGAACTCATCTCCTCAAGCCACTCATTAAGTACTGATGACAATAGAGGGGAAATGCTCTTTTCTTGTATTACTGGATGCGACGAGACATGACATACAGAGACGGCGGATAAAAATTCATCCTCTATTTGCTTATCTCTGGCCTTTAGAAGCGTTTCACGAATCAATAGTGGATTTGTATTTCCCATTAGCTGAGAGAGCCTCATAAAGGCTTCAGTGAGCTTTACGGCACGATACTGAGCCACATTTCTGTCCTGAGTGCGTAGGCTAACTCGAAGAAGTTTCCCAGCTAATCGACGCTGCCACATAAAAGAGCGTTCAGAGGAAGCTGTCCTGTCTAAAAAACGCACATTTTGCTGTATAAAGATTGGATAAAGATCTGGTAAAGATTGCATGAAAACCCTCTTTAAATGAGAATGGTTCCCATCAATTCCCAAGCACAACACTTCTCGGTACTTAAGCGTAAAAATGTGACCTCTGGCGGATTTACACACGTTTACGCTATACTACCCGCTGAAATAATCGGCTCAACGCTACGAGCCGATGTTCAATGTGTCTTCACACAAACGAAATCAACTTCCCTT